>Ga0255350_1000339_pt1 | contig 18050 bp, 14 predicted proteins | sample HBST25r1metaG_FD_186028 | JGI IMG/M metagenome (GOLD analysis project Ga0255350, IMG submission 186028) | Peat soil microbial communities from Stordalen Mire, Sweden - H.B.S.T-25.r1 | ecosystem: Environmental > Terrestrial > Soil > Wetlands > Peat | place: Sweden: Norrbotten County, Stordalen...
GAATGGGGCCGGGGGGGGCGAATGCCGCCTTCCACGAGCGCTTTTCGCGCCGGCAGTGGGAGGCGGAGCGGCTGAAAATTGCCGCTGAAATCGGCTCCGACGTGCCGCTGTTCCTGATTGGAGGCGCGGTTCTGGGCCTCGACCGCGGCCAGCAGGTCTATCCCCTGCCGGACATCGAGCCGGTCTGGTGCGTGGTGGCGACGCCGGAGCTGGGCGTCTCTACCCCGCAGGCCTTTCGCGACTGGGACGCCCTCTGCACAGCCGAAGGTTTGACCGCGAGCGCGAGTACGGATAAACTGAATGAGTTGAGCCGCGCCTACGCCAGCGCCTTTGCCGGAGCGATCCCAGGAGTCGAATCAGGATCAATCCCCGAAGGACGGCAGGGAGCAGGCTCCTCCGGTGTTCTTCCGATGGGGGAGAACCTGGCCGGACCTCAAGAGTCCGCGCTTGTCCGCACCGGGATTATTGACTGGATACAAAACGACTTTGAACGCGTCGTCTTTCCCCAGCATCCTTCCCTTGGCGACATCAAGCGTATTCTATTGGGCCCGGGCACACCGGCGGCAGCCTGTCATGCCCCGTCGTTGATGGCCTCGCTGTCCGGTTCCGGCTCGGCGCTCTTCGGGTTGTATCGCACCCGTGGAGACGCGGAAGCAGCGCAGGTCCGGTTGAAGCAACAGCTCCTCGAAGTCGAAGTTCGGAGCACCCTCACCCGCACTCTGCCGCGCTTTACTTATTGGCGCGAAATGCTTCTGCCGCAAGCAGGTTGATTGTTAGCCGTTGAGGGCGAGAAACCGCGCCAGCGGCTGCGAAGTTGGGCGATCGTCTAATGGTAGGACAGTGCCCTTTGGAGGCACTTGTCCAGGTTCGAATCCTGGTCGCCCAGCCAAGTTTCAGCTACTAGCTGTTCGCTATTAGCTACTAGCTCTTTCCACCGGGGCGCCAAGTTCATCGCTCCGGCCGGGAAAAGCTAGAAGCTAGCGGCTAGAGGCTAGCATTTAAGGAAGCAGCCAAAGCCAACCAGCTTGGAGGCAATCGGAGATGGAAGTGGAAGCACTGGCAGCAGCGGCGGAAACAAGCCAACAGGACGGCGGGCAGGCCGCGGCGAAAGAGGCCGCGCAGCCGGCCGCGGCAGACGCCGCCCGGACGAAAGAGGCCAAGCCGGCCGTGGAGCGCAAGCGGAGCCGCAACTTGAGCGAGGACAAGCGCTTCAAGCTCTTCAGCGGCACGGCCAATACGGCGTTGACCGCGGAGATTGGCCGCCACATCGGAGTTCCGGTGGGCGAGGTCAAGATTCAGCGTTTTGCCGACGGCGAAGTCTACTTCCAACTGCTGGAAAATGTGCGCGGCGTGGACGTTTTCGTGGTGCAGCCGACGTGTTATCCAGTTGACCAGCACCTGGTGGAGCTTTTGGTGATGATCGATGCGCTCAAGCGGGCCTCGGCGGCCAGGATCACGGTGGTGGTGCCCTATTATGGCTACGCCCGCCAGGATCGCAAGGACCGTCCCCGCGTGGCCATCAGCGCCAAGCTGGTGGCCGATCTGCTGACCACGGCCGGGGCCAACCGCGCCCTGTTCGTCGATCTGCACGCGGCGCAGATTCAGGGCTTCTTCAACATTCCCGTCGATCACCTGTACGCTAGCCCGGTGCTGGTGAGCTACTTCCGCGAGCTGGCGCTGCCCAACCTGACGGTGGTTTCGCCGGATGCGGGCGGCGTGGAGCGGGCACGCTTTTTTGCTCAGAAGGTGGGCGCGCCGCTGGCCATCGTGGACAAGCGCCGCACCGACATGAACGTGGCCGAGGTAATGAACGTCGTGGGTGACGTGAAGGGCAAGAACTGCCTGATCATCGACGACATCATCGACACCGCCGGGACGCTGGTGAAGACCGTGGACGCGCTTTATGCCAACGGCGCGGCCGCCGTCCATGCCTGCGCCACCCACGCCGTGCTCTCCGGACCGGCCATCGACCGCATTGCCGCATCGCGCCTGGAACAGGTGGTGGTCACCAACACCATTCCCCTGCGCGAGGCGGCCCAGAAGTTGCCCAAGATCAAGGTGCTCTCCATCGCCGGCCTGCTGGGCGCGGCCATTGAGAGCATTCACATGGAGACCAGCGTCAGTTCGCTGTTTTCATAGAAGCAGCTACTAGCTTCTAGCTCTTAGCTGCTAGCTGGTTCATCGGGATTACCGGCCTATTGCATTGAATTGAAGGCCGCGGAAATGAACTGAATCAACGGAAAGAAGATTCAGTTCGCAACAATAACCAGCAGCTAAAAGCTAGCAGTTAGAAGCTAGCGGCTGCTTTTCACAAAGGGAGCGGAGCGAGTCAGTTCATGGCAGCAAGAATCAGCTAGAAGCTAGAAGCTAAAAGCTGTTTTTCCGTGCCCGAAACCAGGAAACGAGAGATCGAATGCCAGAAGTTGTCGCAGCCAAGCCCCGCGAGGGGAAGTTCAACAAGAATGCCGCCCGCCGTGTGCGCGTCGCGGGCAAGATTCCCGCCGTGCTGTATGGACCGGGGCATGAACCGGTGGCCATCGAGGTGGATCCCAAGCAGATTTCCCGGATTCTTTTCTCGGAAACCGGCCATAACACGATCTTCGACGTGGAAATCGCCGGCCAGTCGGCAGCCAAGGCCATGATCGTCGACTGGCAGCGCGAACCGCTCAACGATCGGTTGATCCACATCGACCTGAAGCGGATCGCCCTGGACAAGACTCTCCGCGTCTATGTGCGCATCAAGCTGCTGGGCGTTCCGGTGGGCGTCAAGGCCTCCGGCGGCATTCTCGACCAGGTGCTGCGCGAGGTGGAAATCGAGTGCCTGCCGGGTGACATTCCCACCCACGTCGATCTGGATGTCAGCCACCTGGAGATGTACGGCGTTTCGCGCGTGAGCGATTTGCCCCATCCCCAGGGCGTCAAGTATCTCAACGCAGAGGATGCGACCGTGGCCCACGTGGTCTCGATCCGCGCCGAAGCGCCTACGGCCGCCGAGACTGAAGCAGCCGCGCTCGCCGCCGCGACGGCCGCCGAGCCCGAGGTTGCCAAGAAGGGCAAGCCCGAGGCGGAGGCTGGAGCCAAGAAGCCAGACGCGGGCTCCGGGGCGAAGAAGTAACCCTTGGCCGAGGCAAGCGCGTCCGGACGGATGGGTCTCTTGCGCGGCCCCTTTTTGGTGGTGGGACTGGGTAATCCAGGCCTGGAATATATGTGGACCCCGCACAACGCGGGGTTCATGGCCATCGACCGCATCGCCCAGCAAGAGGGGGTTGTGGTCCAGAACCGGCGTTGCCGGGCCGCAACCGCAACCTGCCGGATGGCGGGGCGCGAGGTGATCCTGGCCAAGCCGGAGACGTTCATGAACCTGAGCGGGCTGGCGGTAGCCGCTTTGGTGAGGGAGTTTGAGGCCGACCCGGCTCAAGACCTGCTCGTGATCTACGATGAGCTGGACCTGGAGTTGGGAACCCTCAAAATCAGGGAGCGCGGATCGGCTGCAGGGCACAACGGAGCCCGCAGCGTGAGCGGCGCTCTGGGCAGCCAGGAGTGGTTGCGCCTGCGTATCGGCGTGGGACCGGATTTATCATCCCATGGACGTGGACTTGTCCGTGGGGGCCCCGATTTGCCGCCGCAGGCCATTGCGGCCGGAGGTGGCAGGCGTCCCGGCAAGGATTACCTGCTCTCGCCGATGCGCAAGGCGGATTTGACGGTTCTGGACGAGGTGCTGGACCGGGTGGCAACCGCCACGCGGCGCATCCTCTCCGAGGGACCGGCAGCCGCGATGAACGAGTTCAACCGCAAGGAAGACAGGGATCAGGGAACAGGGAACAGGGAACAGAACTAGAAACTGCTGCAAACTGAGATTTTTTGAACTGTGAATTGAGTGTTGAGGCTGGATGCTACGTTGCTCCAGCGGAAAAGGAAACCGGATGTCCCGTTTGTATGAGGTTATGTTCATTGTTCGGCCAGATGCGGTCGAAGAGGATGTCGACAAGTTGATCGCCGGCTTTACCGCCAACGTCACCAGTGGCGGCGGGGTGGTGAAGACGGTCGAGAAGATGGGACGGCGCAAGCTTGCCTACACGGTGCGCAAGTTCAACGATGGCAACTACGTACTGCTCACCGTCGAGGCTGGCGGCTCAGTGGTGTTGGAGCTGGAGCGCCGCTTGCGCGTCTCCGAGCCGGTGATCAAGTTCATCACCGTGCGCATCGACGAGGAAGAGAAGCGGCTGGCCAAGATGAAGGCCCAGCGCGGCGTGCGCCGAAGCGCGAACGTGAGCGCAAGCGCCGAGCACACGACCCCGGCTGCGGTCGCTGCTCCTGCTCCGGCCCCGGTCGCTGCGCCTGCTCTGGCCGCTGCGCCTGCTCCGGCAGCTGTTGCGGCTTCCGAAGTCGCCCAAGCGCCCGTGCCTGCAGTCACAGTTGAGCAGGCCGCCGAGCCGGTTCAGGCCGTCTAACACGGCCTTCAACAAATTGCCGCCGCTGACCCTGTCGTTTTTCGGGCATTCGGCTGCGGCCCGATCCGTGCTTTGGCGCGCACCCCACGGGTGTTCGCTGAAAGCCAAGAGAATGAAGAGGGAACAATATGTCTGAAGAGACTCAAGCAAAGGCGCCCGAGACGAGCGCGCCCGCAGCTTCCCAAGCCGCATCCGGTTCGGAATCCAGTCCGGTTTCGAGTTCGAGCCCGAGTTCGAGTTCGAATTCGAGTGCAAGCCCGAGTTCCGGATCCGGACACGGTCCAGGTTCAGGTCCCCGCTCCGGCGGCGGCGGACGGCCCGCCGGACGGCCTGGCGGCTCCGCTGGCGGTCGCGGCAAGTTTTTCCGCCGCAAGAAGGTCTGCAAGTTTTGCACCGAGAAGATCGACGCCATCCCTTATCGCGATGTGCGGCTCCTGCAGGGCTTTGTGGCCGAGCGCGGCAAGATCGTGCCCCGGCGGCTCACCGGCGTTTGCACCCCTCACCAGCGCCGCCTGACCCGGGCCATCAAGCAGGCCCGGAACATCGCTCTGCTGCCGTTTGCAACGCGGCACTAATCTTTGTCTCCGGCCCGCTCGCCCGTTCGCCCGGGTCAACTCTTGGGCGATGAGGGTCAGGCCGGATCGAACGGAACCCGGAGAGCGGCATTTTTCCGGACGCCGATGAAGGATCTTGCGCGGCGCGGCTCTCGCGTTGGCGTCTGTTTGAAGCAAACAGACCGGCCACCCGGAAGCGCCGCCCGCCACACTGGAGAGTTAGCTATGGAAGTCATTCTGAAGGAAGACGTAGTCAATCTGGGCCATCGCGGAGAAGTTGTCAAAGTGGCCGACGGCTACGGACGCAACTTTCTGCTGCCCCGCAAGCTGGCGCTGCAGGCTACGCTGGCCAACAAGGCCGTCATCGAGCAGATGAAGGCCTCTGCCGCCCGCCACGCCGCTACGGAGAAGTCTCAGGCCGAGGAACTGGCTGTCAAGCTGGAGCCCGTGATGCTGGACTTTACCCGCAAGTCGGGCGAGGCCGGCCACCTGTTCGGCTCGGTCACCTCGGCGGACATCGCCGCGGCTCTGCTCGCCAAGGGCTTCGAGATCGATCGCCGCAAAATTCAGTTGGACGAGCCGCTGAAGAGCGTGGGCGAGTTCAACGTGGTCATCAAGCTGTATCGCGAAGTGGCCGCCCAGGTGAAGGTGAAGGTTCTGGCCGAGGCTACGGAAGAAGCGCCCGCCGCCGGAGCCGTTGCCGAACCAGCCGCCGAGCCTGCTGCCGAAGCGCCGGTCGCCGCCGAGTAGTATCGCTTCAACCCACGCCTGCATCGCCTCCCGGTTCGCCGGGGGGCGCGCGTGCTTCCCTACCCCGCTCGAACTTCGATCATTTTCCGCCCAGGCGCGAGAGCTTGTGGCGAAGATCGAAATCTCCGCCCCGACGGCCGTCGGAGGCTCAAGCCCCGTTGATTTTGCAGTGTTTATGTACGGGCTAAAGCCCGTACCCTGTCGGCGGGCGAGGCTGCCATGCGGCGGGATGGGCGCTGGTTACTTCGCGGCCGGTTGAGCGGCCCGTTGATCGGCCGGCGGAGCGCCGGGTTTGGACGGAGGGGTGAGGACGAAGCCTTTGCGGACCAAAGCAAAGCCAACCTGGGGAAGTTCGGCCTGAAGAAGCTGATTTTCCCGGCCGGAGAACAGGTCCGTGGCGGCTCCGGAGATGGTGGCGACCAGGTGGTGGACGACGATGGGCCGGCCGTCGAGGGCGCCATTCTGGTCGGCGTAAGTGGCCAACTGGATGGGCTCGATGGAGCCGTCCTTTTTGGGGATGATGGCCCACAAGTCGTGGCCGTTTTGAACAACGGCGAGGCTCAGAAGGGTTTGGAGAGCGCCGGGGTCGAAGTCGGCCAGGAAGACGGCAGCCGGGTGCGCGGCCAAAGGAGTGGTCGTAGTGTGGCCGTTGGCCGAAATGTTCAGCACGATCTGCGTTGCGTCGGGAGTGGCGGTGACGGTGACGGCCGAACGGTTGACGGCGCCGCTCAGTTGCACCTGGCGCATCCGGTTGTCCGGGGTGAGTCGCTCGGTCGTGGAGAGGTCGTAATCGAGGCCCTTCATGGCAATGCGCACCACCGAGGTCAAGTCGGAGCCGTGGGGGGTGGGGGTGAGGTGGAAACTGGCCGTGCCGACCTGCTGGCCATGCTGCGAAACGATGAAGCTGCCGGACTGAGCGATTGCGGATGGCGCCAGGGCAAGCAGCGCCGAGAGCGGGAAAAGCATGAAATTGCGCATGAACCTCTCCATCAAATCTGAACCTTTTGACACAGGACAAGAGAGAAAGTTGCTCAAGAAAGGAAGTTACGACGGGTTTGGCGTTGAGCGGGGAAGAATTTGGGATTCCCGTCCTTTCCGCGAAAAGATGGGAATCCCGGAGTTTTTAGTTAGGTCGAGGATGGGGCAACCAGCTGACCGCTAGCGGTGTGTCTCAATCATTGCGTCTGTTGTCAGCACGCCACAACGCGTCAGGCTGGGTTGAACGGGAACCCCTCGTGGGCTAAAGCCCTGTTGATTTTGCAGACTTTACGTACGGGCTAAAGCCCGTACCCTTCAAGTCCGATACCCGTACCCTCCAAGTCCGATAAACGATGATCTAAGTGAGACATACCGCTAGCGGCCGACCAGTGCGCTCAGCCTTTGGCGACGGCGAAGCGCTTGTTGACCTCATGCCAGTTGACGACGTTCCACCAGGCGGCCAGGTAGTCGGGGCGGCGGTTCTGGTACTTCAGGTAGTAGGCATGCTCCCAGACGTCGTTGCCCAGGACGGGGTAGTGGCCCTGAGAGAGCGGCGAATCCTGATTCGGCGTAGTGAGCACTTTCAGCTTGCCGTCCGCGAAGACCAGCCAGCCCCAGCCGGAGCCGAACTGCTTGGCGGTCGTTTCATTGAAGGTCTTTTTGAAGGCCTCGAAGTCGCCGAAGTCGGCGTTGATCTGCGCGGCGATGGCATCCGAGGGCGCGCCGCCCACGCCATCCGAGCCGGCCGGGCCCATCAGCTTCCAGAAGGCGGTGTGGTTGGAGTGGCCGCCGCCGTTGTTGCGAACCGCGGTGCGAATCTCCTCGGGAACGCCGGCCAGATCGCGGATCAGGTCGTCGACGGATTTTTCGGCCAGGGCGGGGTGGCTGGCCAAGGCGGCATTCAGGTTGTTGATGTAGGCCTGGTGATGCTTGTCGTGGTGGATCTTCATCGTCTCGGCGTCGATGAAGGGCTCAAGGGCGGCGTAGTCGTAGGGAAGCGATGCAAGTTCGTATGCCATTGGGGAAATCTCCTCCGTGATGGATTGTACTGGTTGAGCGCAGTGTCGCGTTGAGCTGTAATGCACTGATTTTGTTGGAGGCAGCGGGGGAAAACGAGTTGCCGTCTCCGTTGGGCGAAAATATACACCCCTTAGACGCGGATGAATGCGTGCAGGGTGCGGGAAAGTTGGCGCTGCTGTTTTCCGGGATCGGACGAGTATCATTCTTTTAAGGGAAAATACGTGCTCTTAAGGGAAAATACATGACTTCAAGCCTTACTGAACGCTCGCTCGATCAATTGTCCATCGACACATTGCGGCTGCTGGCGGTCGACGCCGTGGAAAAGGCCAAGAGCGGCCACCCTGGCGCTCCGCTGGGCTGCGCGCCCATCGCTTACCTGCTTTTTCATGATCGGATGAAGCATAATCCGGCCGACGCCAAGTGGGCGGACCGGGACCGCTTCGTGCTGTCGAACGGGCACGCCTCGGCGCTGCTCTACGGAACGCTGTTTCTCTCGGGCTATAAGGTGACGCTGGACGACTTGAAGAGCTTCCGGCAGTGGGGCTCGCGCACGCCGGGGCACCCCGAGCGCGGCCATCTGGACGGCGTGGAAGTGACCACCGGCCCGCTGGGCCAGGGCATGGCGATGGCCGTGGGCATGGCCATCGCGGAGAAACACCTGGGCGCGGTGTACAACCGGCCCGGCTTTGGGATTGTGGATCACCACACGTATGTCCTGCTGGGCGACGGCGACCTGATGGAGGGCGTCTCACACGAGGCCGCCGCGCTGGCCGGAACGCTGGGGCTGGGCAAGCTGATTCTTTTGTATGACGACAACCTGATTTCGCTGGACGGGCCGACCAGCCTGAGCTACACCGACAACGCTCTGGAGCGCTTCGAGGCCTACCACTGGCACACGCAGCGGGTGACCGACGGCAACGACCTGGCTGCGCTGGGGACGGCGATCGAAGCGGCCAAGGCGGAGACCGGAAGGCCGTCGATCATCGCGGTGCGGACGGTGATCGGCTACGGAAGCCCCAAGGCCGGATCGAACAAGGCGCATGGCGAGCCGCTGGGGGCCGAAGGCGTGGCGACGACCAAGAAGTTCTTCGGCTTTCCCGAGGATCGGAGCTTCGTGGTCCCCGAGGACGCGCTGGCCAACTGGCGTCAGTCTGTCGAGCGCGGAGCGAAGAGCGAGGCCGGGTGGAAGGCTCTGTTTGCCGGCTATGCGGCGGCGTTTCCGGCGCTGGCGGCGGAGTTCGAGCGCACCCAGGCGGGGGTGCTCCAGCCGGGCTGGGAGAAGGCGATTCCCAGCTTTCAGCCGGGCAAGGCGCAGGCCACGCGCTCGGCCGGCGGCACGGTGATGAACGCGATTGCCGAGCGAGTGCCGGAGCTGTTTGGCGGGGCCGCGGACCTGACCTCCTCGACCAAGACGATCTTCAAGCCGGGAGCAAACTTTCACGAAGACCCAGCCGGGCGCAACGTCTTCTTCGGCGTGCGTGAGTTCGGCATGAGCGCCGCGGTGAACGGCATGGCGGCGCACGGGGGGCTGATTCCCTTTGGGTCCACTTTCTTTGTGTTTTCCGACTACGCCAAGCCCGCCATCCGGCTGGCCGCGCTGATGCAGTTGCACTCGCTGTTCGTCTTTACCCACGACTCGATTGCCGTGGGCGAGGATGGGCCGACGCACGAGCCGATTGAGCAACTGCTGGGACTGCGCGCGATTCCGGGGCTGACGGATTTCCGTCCGGCGGACGCCAACGAGACGGCCGCGGCCTGGCGGCTGGCGCTCGAACGCAAGGGACCGAGCTTCTTTGCGCTCAGCCGTCAGGATCTGCCGGTGATCGATGCCGCGAAGTGCGACGTGTACGGCGGGGTGAGCAAGGGCGCGTATGTGCTGGAAGACGCCGCCAACCCCAAAGTCGTCCTGATTGGCGCGGGCAGCGAGGTGTGGCCCTGCGTGGAGGCCGCGAAGCTGCTGGCTGGCGAGGGAATTGCGGCGCGCGTGGTCAGCTTTCCGAGCTGGAAGATCTTCGAGGAGCAATCGGCGGAATATAAATCGAGCATCCTGCCGGCTGGCGTGCCGAGGCTGGCCGTCGAGGCCGGATCGATGCAGGGCTGGTGGAAGTACGTTGGGCTGGACGGCGATGTCGTCGGACTGGACCGCTTTGGCGCCTCTGCGCCGGGGCCGAAGGTCATGGCGGAGCTGGGCTTCACGGCGGAAAACGTAGCGGCAAGAGCGAAGAAGCTGGTGAAGTAAAACAGCTACTAGCTACTAGTCTCTAGCTCTCAGCTCCGGGGTTCCACCGATTGGCTGCAAAACCTTTCGGTAGGGCACAAACGAGTTAGCGGCTAGAAGCTAGCAGCTAGAAGCTCATCTCAAGGAGCGCATCTTGAAATTGGTAATCGCATCCGACCATGCTGGATTTCCACTGAAGGAAGAAGTTCGCGCCTATCTGGGCAAAGCCGGGCACGAGGTGGTCGATCTGGGGGCTTATAACACCGAGCCATCGGATTATCCCGACTTTGCCGAGAAGGTTGGTCTGGCTCTGAAGCGGGGCGAGGCGACGCGCGGGATTCTCATCTGCGGCTCGGGAGTGGGGGTCTGTGTGGCGGCCAACAAGATTCCCGGCATTCGCGCCGGGATGTGCCACGACACCTACTCGGCCCACCAGGGGGTGGAGCACGACGATATGAACGTCTGCGTTCTGGGCGCGCGCATCATCGGTTCGGCGCTGGCCTTCGAAGTGGTGGACCGCTTTCTAGGCGCGCAGTTCATCACCTCCGAAGAGCGGTTTACGCGGCGCTTCCGGAAGGTGCTGGCCATCGAGGCGAAGTATCAGTGCGGAGACGGCTCCGCGAAGCCAGCCTAGCGCCTGGAGCGGCGGTCGTTCGCCGGCCCTGTTCACCGGCCCGGCAGGTCTGCCGCCGCATTGTGCGATTGACGGCTTGACAACTCCATTTAAAGTGCGAAGAATGCGCGGATGGAGGAACGGATGTTTCCATTTGACGTAATTCTCTTCGATGTAGGGAAGGTACTACTGACCAACGGCTGGGACTATAGCCATCGCACCGCGGTGGCCGACCGCTTCCATCTGGATATTGCCGTTCTCGAGCCCCTGCATCTGAAATATTTCGACGCGTGGGAACGAGGCGCGAGCACGGTCAAGGCTTACCTGGACGGGGTTGTTTTTCATGAGCCGCGCGACTTTTCGCACGACGAGGTTTTTGCGTTTATGCTGACGCGTTCGGTGCCGATACCGGATGGGGCAATGGGGATTCTGCATGAGCTGGCCGCAGCCGATAAATGTATGCTGGGCGCTTTGAACAACGAGGCGCGGGAGCTGAACGACTACCGCTTCGATCACTATGGGCTTCGCGAGGTGTTCCAGGTTGCGTTCAGTTCGTGCTATGTCGGCCTGCGCAAGCCGGAGCCGGCCATCTACCGGCGGACGCTGGACATTCTGGGCAGGCCACCGGAGCGGGTGCTGTTTATCGACGACCGGGAGCAGAGTATCGCCGGCGCCCAGGCTGCGGGGATGAAGACCATCCAGTACACGGGCGCGGACGCCTTGCGGCACGAGTTGGAGGCTCTTCAGGTATTGTAGATTGCATGAAGGTTCCGGCGAGATTGCGGTAAGACGCCGGTTGGAGGTAAGTCCGGCGTGACAACGATCCAGATGAATGTTCGCCCAGAGGATCTTTCCCAGGTCCCGCAGGGCGGCGAGAGGATTCCCGAACCGGGGATTCTGGTGATTTTTGGCGCCTCGGGCGATCTGACCAAGCGCAAGCTGCTGCCGGCGCTCTTCCACCTGGAGCAGGCAGGGCTGCTGCCCCGGGAGTTTGCCATTGTGGGCGTGGCGCGGCGGCCGCTGGGCGATGAGTTTGCGGCGGAGATGCGCGCCGGCATCGTCGAGTTTGGCGGCGCGGACGCAGGCGACCCACGGCTGGAAAAATTCGTGCAGCGGATCGGCTACTACCCCTTGAAGTTCGACGATCCGGGCGGCTATGCGGGTTTGAAGGCCGAACTGGAGCGCATTGCGCAGGAGAAGGGGATCGGCGGCGACCGGCTGTTCTATCTGGCCACGGCCCCGGAGTTTTTTGCCGGGATCATCGAAAACCTGGGCGCGCAGGGGATGGCACGGCCGGAGCGGGGCAAGGTGGCCGTGGTGATCGAAAAGCCGTTCGGTCAAGATCTCGACTCGGCGCTCTCGCTCAACCGCCAGGTCAACGCCGTTTTCGAGGAGAACCAGGTCTTCCGCATTGACCACTACCTGGGCAAGGAGACGGTGCAGAATCTGCTGGTTTTCCGCTTCGCCAACGGGATCTTCGAGCCGATCTGGAACCGCAATTACATTGACAACGTGCAGATTACGGTGGCCGAGACGCTGGGCGTGGAAGGGCGCGGGCCATTTTACGAGAAAGCGGGCGCGCTGCGCGACGTGGTGCAGAACCACATGATGGAGTTGCTCAGCCTGGTGGCCCTGGAACCCCCGTCGAGCTTTGAGGCCGAAAGCGTGCGGCGCGAAAAGCTGAAGGTGTGGCGCGCGATTCCGCCCATTCCGATCCTGGACGCGGTGCGCGGCCAGTATGGGCCGGGGGTGGTCGAGGGGCAGCGCGCGGCGGGTTATCGCGACGAGGAGAGAGTCGATTCGGAGTCGGGTACGGAGACCTATGCGGCGCTGCGCCTGGAGGTGGAGAACTGGCGCTGGGCGGGGGTGCCGTTTTATCTGCGCGCGGGCAAGCGGCTGAAGAAGCGGGCCACGGAGATCAGCATCCAGTTCAAGCAGCCGCCGCTGCTGATCTTCGACCGGCTGAAGCAGACCACGCCCTGCCAGCAGATTCAGCCTAACCTGCTGACCATCCGCATCCAGCCGGACGAGGGGATTTCTCTGCGCTTCGGCGCCAAGGTGCCGACCACGCCGGAGATGGCCGTCTGCCCGGTGAACATGGACTTCGACTACGCGGCGGCCTTCGGCAAATCGAGCGCAAACGGCTACGAGCGGCTGCTGCTGGACGCCATGCTGGGCGACCAGACGCTGTTTTCGCACCGCGATGGCGTGGAGACCACCTGGGCGCTGTATACGCCGATCCTGGAGGCATGGGCGGCCAAGCGGCCGGAGGTTTTCCCCAACTACTTCGCCGGGTCGTGGGGGCCGGAGTGCTCCGACCATCTGCTGGAGCGCTGGGGACACGCGTGGCGGAACGATCTGGGTCGGAAGGGGTAAAGGCCGGAGTGAGGACTGGTTGAAATTCGATTGGATTTCCGTGTCATGAGAGTCTGCCGATTCATCGAACAGGTATGCGTGGAGATGAGCGGATTCAGGATGGGGTGTTCAGCAGCCTGTGGTGAAAGTCGAATATGCCGAAAACCGTCCCTCAGGGGCTAAAGCCCGTCGTTTTTAATCAGGTATTTGCGGCACGACTAAAGTCGTGCCCTTTCAAAACCTGACTTTCACCACGGGCTGTTAAGGGTGCGACTGACTATGCCTTTTGAGGGCGATCTTGTTTCCGGTTTGATCAATTTTGATCCATAGAGTTACAGCATGAGTTCGATCAGTTCCGTAAAACACGCCGTTGTAGAGGGATGCTCCCGGTTCGCTCACCCTGTGAACAAGGTTTCCAGCATCCCCAGTCCTTTCCTCAGGCAGTCGCCATTTCCATCGCCGGTTTGATGGATTCCTGGCTGCGAACCGAGGAAATTTCATCGGCGGAAAAGACACGGTCGATGTCCAGAATCATAACGAATAGCGCGTCGCGTTTTCCCATTCCCTTGATGAAGTCGGTCCGAATCTGGGTGCCTATGCGCGGCGGCGGCTGAATCTGATCCGGCTCCAGGTCGATTACTTCCTCGACCGAATCGGCAAGCGCGCCGATAACGATCGATTCGTTGTCCAACATCACCTCGACGACCACGATGCAGGTGTTGCGCGTGGTCTCGGTCTTCGACATATCGAGACACAGGCGCAGGTCGACCACCGGGACGACGCTGCCGCGCAGATTGATCACTCCGGCCATGAATTCAGGCGTTCTGGGAATCTGTGTGATGGTGGTGAGGTCAAGAACTTCTCTCACTTTTGCCACGTCGGTGGCGAATATCTCGTTGCCGAGCTTGAAGGTGAGATACTGCCGGGTCTCCGTAATTTCGCTCACGCTCATATCCGAACTCCTTTCTCATCCTGAAGACTGGGCGCGGATCGCAAGCGGTCCGCGCCCGACCCGTTATAGCAAAACCTGAGTAGCTGTACCTAGAGGCTATAGCTCAAAGTGGCTTTTTCCTCAAGGAAAAGCCACCTCGCACACGTTCCGCGAGGGCACGTTTACTCTGGTTTTGCTCTAGTAGCGCTCGAATTCACTATCAAGCACATCGTGTTTCTCTTTGAGCCGGAGACTGATTCCGGCCTTGGCCACCGTCTTCGCGCCCGATGCCGAACCGTGGTCATTCGACTTGACCGGTTTTGCCGACGCGGCCTGAGGCTGCCTCGTGGCCTTTGGGGCGACGACACTCTTTCGCGCGGAATATCCGTCCTCGTCTCCGGTGCGGAAGAACGACAGCGCGCTCACGAGCTGATCGGCCTGGCCAGTCAACTCCTCGGTGGTCGAAGCCATCTCTTCAGAAGCCGAAGCATTCTGCTGAATCACCTGCTCCAACTGCTGCAGCGCCTTGTTGATCTGCTCGGCGCCCGTGTCCTGCTCTTTGCTGGCAGCGGTAATCTCCTGCACCAGCTCCGCGGTGCGCTGGATGTCCGGCACCAGCTTATCGAGCATTTCGCCCGACTTCTCCGATACCTTGAGCGTATTGGCTGAGAGCTGGTTGATCTCGCCAGCGGCTCTCTGGCTGCGTTCGGCGAGCTTGCGGACCTCGGCGGCAACCACGGCAAAGCCCTTGCCATGTTCGCCGGCGCGCGCCGCTTCGATGGCTGCATTCAGAGCCAGCAGGTTGGTCTGCCGGGCAATTTCCTCGATGATCGAAATCTTGCTGGCGATCTCTTTCATCGCGGCTACCGCCTCCAGAACAGACTTGCCGCTCTCCTGTGCGCTATGGGCCGACTTGTTGGCAATTTTGTCGGTTTGCTGCGCGTTGTCGGCATTCTGCTTGATGTTGGAGCTCATCTCCTCCATCGAAGAGGAAGCCTCCTCGGCTGCTGACGCCTGCGCACTGGCTCCCTTCGATACCTGGATCGAGGCGGCGCTAATAGACTGGCTGGCGCTCGACACTTCCCCGGCGATCGCACGGATGTCCGATACCGTTCGCGTCAGTCCGCTGACCATCCCGCCCAGCGCCTTCATCAGCTGGTCCTCTGGCGAACGCTCCCGGATGTTCACGGTCAGGTTACCGCTGGCAACCTCCTCGGCAGCCGCCGTGATCTCGTTCATAGCCAAAATCAGCGCATTCAGATTGTTCTTGATGGCGTTGAAATCGCCATTGTAGGAGTCGGTGATGATATCCGGGACATCGCCCTTGGAAATCATGTCCACATAGCGCGCGGCCACGTTGAGCGGGCCGATGACCGCATCGAGGGTATCATTTACGCCCTGCACCACCTTGCGGTAGTCGCCCAGGTGCTTCGTGGCGTCGGCGCGCGTGGCCAGCTTTCCCTCCACTCCGGCAGTCGCCAGCAAGCTCGAATCGGCCACCAAAGCGCCGATTGCGCCCTTCAACTGCACAAGGCTGGCGTTGATCTTTTCAAATTGCTGCTTGACCTCGCCGGTGTACTTGTTCCCATCGGTTGTTTTCAACTCGAAACTCAAGTCGCCCTTCGCCAACTGGACCAGGTTCGATGCCAGCTGATTGACCTCGCCGGCCGTATAATCCTTGATACTCAGCGTTTCGGACAGATCCGTGACCACCTCGACATAGCCCACATGCTGACCCTTGACGCTGATCACGTTGGAGGTGTCCTGCTTACAACGCAGGTCGCCCCAATCGAAGAAGCTCTCTCCAACACCCTTCTTGAGCTGCGCGATTCCGCATTTGTCCGTGTTGCAGATGTTTGCATTCGCCGTTGCGCAGGGCCGCCCGACAGCGTCCGCCCGGTCGCGCACATATCCCCTGTCTACCATGAGCTTCTCGAATGCCTTGTTGAGAAGCGTCCACTTCATGTTCATGTCGATGACGTGAATCGGGAAGGGAACGGCATCGACGATGGATTGATACCAGCCCATCTTATCGACGACCGTATCCAGCGTGCCGTTGAAACCGTCAATCACTTTCTTGTAGTCGCCGGAATGCCGCGCACTGTCTGCCCTTTTGTCGAAGCGCTCCGCCACCGCAGCCTCGGCCAGCGCGGCTGCATCCGTCACCAACGCGCCGATCGCGCCCTTCACCTGCGCCATGCTGGCGTTGATCTTTTCAAATTGCTGCTTGACCTCGCCGGTGTACTTGTTCCCATCGGTTGTTTTCAATTCGAAGCTCAAGTCGCCCTTCGCCAACTGGACCAGATTCGATGCCAGATGATTGACCTCGCCGGCCGTATAATCCTTGATACTCAGCGTCTCGGACAGATCCGTGACCACCTCGACGTAGCCCACATGCTGGCCCTTGACGCTGATCACATTGGAGGTGTCCTGCTTGCAACGCAGGTCTCCCCAATCGAAGAAGCTCTCTCCAACACCCTTCTTGAGCTGCATGATTCCGCATTTGTCCGTGTTGCAGATGTTTGCATTCGCCGTTGCGCAGGGCCGCCCGACAGCGTCCGCCCGGTCGCGCACATATCCCCTGTCTACCATGAGCTTCTCGAATGCCTTGTTGAGAAGCGTCCACTTCATGTTCATGTCGATGACGTGAATCGGGAAGGGAACCGCATCGATGATGGATTGATACCAGCCCATCTTATCGACGACCAGATCCAGCGTACGGTTGAAACCGTCAATCACTTTCTTGTAGCCGCCGGAATGCCGCGCGCTGTCCGCCCTGGTGTCGAAGTGTCCCGCCAACGCAGCCTCGGCCAATTGAGCTGTATCAGAAACCAAAGCATCGATTGCGCCCATCGTCTGGACCAGTGCCGGAACGAGAATGTCGTTCTCCGAGCGTTTGCCAACCTTGCGCAAGGTGGCCAACTCCTCGCCGAATTCGCCTTCCCCTATCATCTTGATCACGTCGATAGCGTGCTTGAACCGGTCCTGAGCGCCGTTGGCCGCCTTTGCCACCTCATCGAATACTCCAGGATAAGTGCCTTCAACCTTGGTGGAGCAATCGTTCACAGCCATGCGCTGCAGAACTTTGTTCGCCTCGGCAAGGGCGCCGAGGCCGTCGACGCAGGCGTTCAGGTTGTTCTTCAGGGTGTTGAAGTCCCCATTTCGCGCGTCCGTAATTTTGGCGGGGATTTCGCCTTTGCCGATGCGCTCGACAAACGCCGAGGCCGAATTGAGCGGCTCTGTAACGGAGTCGAGAATCTGGTTCACTCCCTCGATCATCTCCCGATACGCACCGTTGAACTGAGTTGTCTTGCCGCGTTCGGAGAGGCGGCCTTCCCTGGTTGCGGCGGCCAGACGCATGATCTCCAGCAACACTGAAGATGGGTTTTCTTCCTCCATCACTCCGCCACCGCTCGATCGGTCTTGGTTTGTTTGTCTTGTTGCACCACGATCATTGCCGGCGTTGTGCGACTTGCGGTCCTCACCAAACAGATTCGTCCACATAAAACTCACCCCTCCCTCGATTTGAATTCATTCTCATCCATCCATTCATCCGTTCGCCAATAGGTGTGGAACAGGAGGAGCACGAGAATTAGTTGGTTAAGTTGTGCATCGACGAACACTGGCGTTTTCTCCAGTACCGCCTGAGTTCAAATGAGAATTAGCCCGCGATTCGTTCCTCTTTGGGACGCCTTCCCACGCCCAGGCCGGAGACATCGGTGACCTGTTTGGCGGTGGAAAAACCGGGTGAAAGATGAGGGCAAACGTCTCGGCCTCGGTAAGCGCGGCGTCTGAGGCCACCAAGCCTTTTTCAACCACCCTGTTGCGCACCGCCTGCGCATCGATGCCGCTGCCGTCGTTCGAGACACCGATCAGCACACTGCCGCCAGAGTGCCGCGCGGAGCGGATGCGCTGGTTAAAAAAACTCAGGCGCCCGACGGGTCCCTGTGGAATCTCTCTGTGCTCCGTGGGCTAAGGCGATCCCTGCGACCGGGCGGCATCTTCTCGCGCCTGTTCCAGCATGTGTGCCCCATTGATTTCTTCGGCTTCGTAGAGCAAAACTTCATCGCTCTTTCTCTAGGTGTGTGTCGGGCATAGCGTTTTGCCGAGGCCGATTCAGCGGTTTGCAGGGCTGGTGTTCGATCTGGGGCGCGTAGGCAGTAATCTTGTTGGTAGCTTT
>Ga0255350_1000348_pt1 | contig 17554 bp, 7 predicted proteins | sample HBST25r1metaG_FD_186028 | JGI IMG/M metagenome (GOLD analysis project Ga0255350, IMG submission 186028) | Peat soil microbial communities from Stordalen Mire, Sweden - H.B.S.T-25.r1 | ecosystem: Environmental > Terrestrial > Soil > Wetlands > Peat | place: Sweden: Norrbotten County, Stordalen...
GACGGGCAGCGTTTTGAATGTATGCCTAGTTTGAGCAACGGACTCCCGCACCAGGCGGGCTGGCAGAGGCGGTGGGAGACGAGGAAAGAATGGCTAGGAAACTCAGCAAGAATATTGTGAAGGCGCGCGCAGCTGTGACCAAGACTGCGTATGCTCTGCCCGAGGCTGTGGGCCTGCTCAAGCAGGTGAAGTATGCCAAGTTCGACGAGACCGTCGACCTGACCATGCGCCTGGGTGTGGATACGCGTCACGCGGATCAGATGGTGCGCGGCACCGTGGTTCTGCCGCATGGCCTGGGCAAGACCAAGACAGTTGCCGTGATTGCGGCGGGCGATCGCCAGAAGGAAGCCCTCGATGCCGGCGCCGACTTTGTAGGCGGCGAAGAGATGGTGGAGAAGATCCAGAAGGAAAACTGGACCGCCTTTGACGCGCTGATCGCAACGCCGGACATGATGAAGGTTGTAGGCCGTCTGGGCAAGGTTCTGGGTCCGAAGGGCCTGATGCCGAATCCCAAGACCGGAACCGTGACCATGGATGTGGCCTCGGCGGTGAAAGAGATCAAGGCCGGCAAGGTGGAGTTCAGGGCCGACAAGACCAGCCTGGTGCACGTTCCTGTGGGCAAGCTGAGCTTTGAGCCGCAGAAGCTGATCGACAACGCGACCACGGTGATCACATCGATTGTGCGCGCGAAGCCTTCAGCAGCCAAGGGCAAATACATCAAGAGCGTCACGCTGAGCTCGACGATGGGCCCGGGCGTACCGCTGGATTCGTCGGTTGCCGACGCGGCGGGCAAGCACTAAAAAGCAGGGAATAGGGATTAGGGAACAGGGATTAGCCGGCGGAGGTTGTGCCCTGTGGGCGCATTCCGCTGAGGAGAGTGGGACGATGGCAATTACAAGAGCAAAGAAGACGGAGAAGGTGAAGTTGCTGGCGAGCGAACTGGAAGGCTCGACGACCGCAATTATCGGCACCTTTTCAAAGCTGACCGTGGCCAAGGATTTTGAGCTGCGCAAGGTGATCCGCGAAGCGGGCGGCAAGTACCGCGTGGTGAAGAACAAGCTGGCCGCGATTTCAGGCTCGGGGACGCAGGTTGAGGCGGCGCTGAAGGGCTTGAAGGGCGTGAACTCGGTAGCGTTTACTTCGGGCGATCCAGTGGCGCTGGCCAAGGTGTTCGCCAAGTGGGCGGGCGAGAACGCGGAGTTCCATTTCAAGCTGGGCATTGTGGACGGCAAGCTGCTGGGCGTGGATGAAGTGAAGGCGCTTGCGACCATGCCGGGTAAGGAAGAGCTGTTCTCGAAGTTGCTCTACCTCATCAACGCTCCGGCGCAGAGGCTGGTGACGGTGATGAACGCAACCGGGCGCGATCTTGCCGTGGTGATCAACCAGGGCGTGGAGAAGGAAAAGTTCGCTGGCGGGGAAGCCGCGGCGTAGGTTTTTGGGATCCCGCCCTAGCCGCAAAGACTAAAGACGCGGCGAGGATGGGGCACCCGGACTTTCTGAGTTTTGGCTGATAGGCGGATTGGAAGGGCGCGGGTCTGGCGCATCGGAAACTTTCGAATCTGGCTGAAGGCCGGGGAAATATCAAATTCAAACGGTAACGAATGGAGAAGAAAATGGCGGATTTGGCGCAGTTGGAAGAGCAAATTGTAGGCCTGAGCCTGCTGGAAGCAGCGGCCCTGGTGAAGAAGCTGGAAGAGCGGCTTGGCGTTTCAGCAGCAGCGGCAGCCCCGGTAGCAGTTGCGGCTGGTGGCGGCGCGGCGGCACCTGTGGCTGAGGAGAAGACGGAGTTCCAGGTGATCCTGAAGGACTTCGGCGCGAACAAGATCAACACCATCAAGGCAGTGCGGGAAGTTACCTCGCTCGGCCTGAAGGAAGCCAAGGACCTTGTCGATGGCGCTCCCAAGCCGTTGAAGGAGAACGCGACCAAGGACGAGGCCGAGGCGATCCGGAAGAAGTTCGAAGGAATCGCGACGATCGAAGTCAAGTAACTTTCCAGGACTTGCAAGAGCGGCCGGGACGCGCTACGATATTCGTTGCGCGTCTTTTCGGCTCATTCCGGCATCTATAGGAATGGAGCGGAGCTGGACGGCGCGTTTTGGGTCGCAGCGCGGGTATCGCGCAATGCACGTCTTGAGGCGTATCTTGGGTTGGCACGTGATCGTTCGTGGTCAAAGGCGGAGCCAAGCCTTTCGGCTGCGGGCAATCAGCGGTTATTAAGTGCCTTAGGGTCAATAAGTTGTCTGGTGCCAGGCCAGGTGATTATTGACGGGGTTCGAGTGGCTGGCGAGCGAGCGGCAGAAGCGAATTTTGGGATCGGCGAGAACAGGGCAAGTGAATTCGGATGGGAGCACAAGCCAATAGGCTGAGCTCGTGAGGCATTGCGTCCTTGCGGGCCTTTCGTGTCTCCCCCACCAGCAGACGAAGGATTTTGACCAATTATCTGCCCTGAACGCAGTAGCTTCCCTTGCGGGTTGATCCTGGTTTTAAGGGGTTCAACCGCTGGAATCGCTTCTTCCGATTGTGCGCAGTCTAGCGCACTTGCCGGAAGCACGGCAATGCCTGCCACGCGAATTTAACCGAACCGTGTATGGGAGCAAACCTGGCGCGTTTTATTCCGGAATGCCTGAGGGGAAGCCCTTGCGCGCGCCGGGTGCATATGGATGGGGGCTGGATTTCCGCAGTCCGCCCGTTTGGTCTTTCGACTTATTTACCGTAATCAGCCGGCGCCTCGAGACTCTGGCGCTGGTCCGGGGCAGCCAACATGGCGGCGCTGGAGTGACGAGCCTCAGGAGTGAACATGCCCAACGAGAAGCGCGCGATTCGCAGCCGGCTCGATTTTTCGAAGATTCCCACCGCAACCAAGATTCCCAACCTGATTGAAGTGCAGCGCCTGTCCTACGAACGTTTCCTGCAAATGGACAAGCTGCCCAACGAACGGGATGATTCTGGCCTGCAGTCGGTGTTTGTGTCGGTATTCCCCATCACCGACTTCCGCGGCATCTCGCAGCTGGACTTCGTGGATTTCTCAATCGGCAACTGGGAGTGCAAGTGCGGCCACTTGAAAGGGCTTCACCACCTGCGCACGGCCTGCGTCCATTGCGGCGCGATGGTGATCACGGATCCGTTCCTTCCCGGCGACGTGCTCTGCCAGAAGTGCGGAACCTACAACAAGAACACGCCCGACTTCTGCAACAAGTGCGGCGACCCTGTCAGCCTTCAGTTGAAGTACGACCAGCAGGAGTGCGAAGAGCGTGGCATGACGTTCTCAGCGCCGCTGAAGGTCACGGTGCGTTTGACCATTTACGACAAAGATCCGGAGACGGGCAACAAGTCGATCAAGGACATCAAGGAGCAGGAGGTGTTTTTCGGCGACATTCCGCTGATGACGCCGAATGGGACCTTTATTGTGAACGGGACAGAGAGGGTTATTGTTTCGCAGTTGCACCGGTCGCCTGGCGTCTTCTTTGAGACGGCCAACAACCGCACCTACTTCCTGGGCAAGATCATTCCATATCGCGGATCGTGGGTGGAGTTCGAATACGACCAGAAGAACACTCTCTATGTCCGTATCGATCGCAAGCGCAAGTTCCTCGGCACCATCTTCCTGCGCGCTCTCGGGCTGCGTTCGGACGAAGAGATTCTGAAGACCTTCTACACTGTGGACCGGATTCACATTGCCGACGGCAAGCTGCAGTGGGCTGTTCAGCAGGATGTGAAGGCAAGCACCCATTTGGTGGGCGCCAAGCCCGCGCACGCAGTGCTTCACAACGGCGAAGAGATTGCGCACTCGGGCCGCAAGATCACGGCGCACACGCTGAAGGCCATCCGCGCGGCTGCAATCGACAAGGTTGAAGTGGAAGCGGCGGAGTTGGACGGTGCATTGACAGCGTCCGACGTGGTGGATCTGAACACCGGCGAAGTAGTGGTGGAAGCGAATGTGGAGTTGACGGCCGATCGCCTGCACAAGGTGCTGTCGAGCGGCGCGGCCAGCTTTGAGGTCTTCTTCCCGGATCGCGACGACGTGGGCAACATCATCACCAACACGCTGAAGCGCGACTCGGTGCACAAGCCGGAAGAGGCGCTGATCGAAATCTACCGCAAGCTGCGGCCGGGCGATCCGCCAACGCTGGACACGGCGACGGCGCTGTTTGAAGGCATGTTCTTCGACGCGCGCAAGTACGATTTTTCGCGCGTGGGCAGGCTGAAGTTCAACATCAAGCTTTATGAGAGCCAGGATGCGTCAGGCCTCGATCACCGCACGCTGACGCCGGAAGATTTCTACGCGACCATCCGCTACCTGCTCAAGCTGCGCAAGAACATCGGCATGGTGGACGACATCGATCACCTGGGCAACCGCCGCGTGAGAGCTGTCGGCGAATTGATGGAGAACCAGTTCCGCATCGGACTGGTGCGCATGGAGCGCGCCATCAAGGAAAAGATGAGCGTGTATCAGGAGCTGTCGACGGCGATGCCGCACGACCTGATCAACGCCAAGCCGGTGATGGCGGCCATCCGCGAGTTCTTCGGATCGAGCCAGCTGTCGCAGTTTATGGACCAGACCAATCCGCTGTCGGAGATCACGCACAAGCGTCGTCTCTCAGCACTTGGACCGGGCGGCTTGTCGCGTGAGCGCGCGGGATTTGAAGTCCGCGACGTGCACCCGACGCACTACGGCCGCATCTGCCCGATTGAGACGCCGGAAGGTCCGAACATCGGACTGATCAGCTCGCTCAGTTGCTTTGCGCGCATCAATGAGTACGGATTTATCGAGTCGCCTTACCGCAAGGTGAAGGACTCGCGCATCCTCGACTTCGTTGAGATCGTGAACGCCGGCGAAAGCGGCCTGCGCGTGGGCGATCACATTGAAAAGGAAGAAGCCGCGCGCCTGAACGCCAACCTGAAGAAGGCGGGCAAGCGGGGCATCGACCATATTCCGTTCAGCTTTTACCTGTCGGCGTGGGAAGAGGACAAGCACACCATCGCGCAGGCCAACATCGAGTTCAACGACAAGGGCGAGATCACCGAGGACCTGGTGAATGCGCGCCGTCAGGGGAACTTTGTGCTGGTGAATCGCGCCGAGGTGGACTATATCGACGTCAGCCCCAAGCAGCTGGTTTCAGTGGCCGCATCGCTGGTGCCGTTCCTCGAGCATGACGACGCCAACCGCGCGCTGATGGGCGCCAACATGCAGAGGCAGTCCGTTCCTCTGCTGGTGGCCGAAGCGCCGCTGGTGGGGACGGGCATGGAAGGTGTGACGGCGCGCGACTCCGGCGCCGTGATCCTGGCCAAGCGCAACGGCATTGTGGACTCGGTCGACTCGGAGCGCATTATCGTGCGCGTGGAGGGCGAGCACCATCCCACGCAGCTCTCGCGCGAAGTGGGTTCCGACATCTATCAGCTCATCAAGTTCAAGCGTTCGAACCAGAACACCTGCATCAACCAGAAGCCGGTTGTCCGCGAGGGCGAGCGGGTGGTGAAGGGACAGGTGATTGCCGACGGACCTTGCACGGAGCAGGGCGAGCTGGCGCTGGGACGTAACGTGCTGGTGGCCTTCATGCCGTGGCGCGGCTACAACTTCGAAGACGCGATCCTGATCTCGGAAAAACTGGTGCGCGAGGATTACTACACCAGCGTGCACATTGAAGAGTTCGAGATTGAGGCGCGCGACACGAAACTTGGGCCGGAGGAAATTACGCGCGACATTCCCAACGTGAGCGAGCATGCGCTGCGCGATCTGGACGAGAGCGGCGTGATCCGCATCGGCGCCCAGATGAAGCACGGCGACATCCTGGTGGGCAAGGTGACGCCGAAGGGCGAAACGCAGCTCACTCCGGAAGAAAAGTTGCTGCGCGCCATCTTCGGCGAGAAGGCCGGCGACGTGCGCGACGCATCGCTGACCTGCCCTCCGGGTATCGAGGGCACGGTGGTGGACGTGCGCATCTTCAGCCGCAAGGGCCAGGAGAAAGACGAGCGCGCCAAGCTGATTGAAGCGGAGTACGTTTCCAAGCTGGAAAAGAACCTGGGCGACGAAATCCGCATTTTGACCGACGAGCGCCTGAAGCGACTGGAAGCAATCCTGGGCGGCAAGGAGGTGCTGGCCGATCTGCACGACGAGCGGACCAACAAGCGCCTGCTGACCAAGGGAGCGCTTCTTGACCGCGACACGATCGAGCGCATTTCGACCAAGAACCTGAAGCGCATCCGCTATAACGACAAGGATCCGCGGGTCAACGAGCAGATCGACGAGATCGAGGAGATGACGTCGCGGCAGATCGAAGTGCTGCGCAAGATCACCAACGAAAAGGTGGCCAAGCTGCAGAAGGGCGATGAGCTGCCTCCGGGCGTGATCAAGCTGGTGAAGGTGTACGTCGCCATGAAGCGCAAGCTGAGTGTCGGCGACAAGATGGCCGGCCGTCACGGCAACAAGGGTGTGATCGCGCGCATTCTTCCCGAGGAAGATATGCCGTATCTGCCCGATGGAACGCCGGTGGAGATTGTCTTGAATCCGCTGGGCGTGCCTTCACGTATGAACGTGGGTCAGATTCTGGAGACGCACCTGGGTTGGGCCGCACATGCGCTGGGCAAGAAGATTGCCGACCTGATCAAGTTGAACACGACTGCCGAGTACACGCGCGAACTCTTGAAGAAGGAGTTTGCGGGAACGGCAACGCTGCGGCAATTGCTGGAACTCGACGACGAGATGCTGTTGCGCGTCGGGGCCGGCATGGAACGCGGCATCTGGTTCGGCACTGCGGTCTTCGACGGCGCGCAGGAGAGCGAGATCAAGGCGCTGCTGGCTTCGGCCGGTCTGCCTTCCTCCGGCAAGACTGCGTTGTTCGACGGTATGACGGGCGATCAGTTCGAGCAGCCGGTCACGGTGGGGTACATCTACATGCTCAAGCTGTCGCACCTGGTGGACGACAAGATTCACGCGCGCTCGATTGGACCGTACTCGCTGATCACGCAACAGCCGCTGGGCGGCAAGGCGCAATTCGGCGGACAGCGTTTCGGCGAGATGGAAGTGTGGGCGCTTGAAGCATACGGCGCGGCTTACATCCTGCAGGAACTGCTGACGGCGAAGTCGGACGACGTTTACGGCCGCACCAAGATTTACGAGGCGATCGTGAAGGGCGAGGCGGCAATTGAGCCGGGCGTGCCCGAGTCGTTCAACGTGTTGATCCGCGAGCTGCAGTCGCTCTGCCTTGACGTGGAGCTGATCAAGCGCGCGGACCTGATCAAGAAACTGCCGGCGCCGGAAGTGGCGGCGGTTGCCGACTAAGTAAGGCACGTGGTCTCCCACCCAGCCGCAAGAACATAGGCGCGGCGAGGGTGGGGCACCCAGATTTCAGTTGTTGTTAGGGTTCTTCTTTGAAAGCGGCAAACACCGCTTCCCGGGAAGGAAGAACCCGAAAAAGAATCCCGGGAGTTACCGCGGCGAGTGCCAAAAAGGCCCGCCAAGGAGGGTCGCCTTGTTCCGTTCGAACCCGTTTGAGCTTTCTGGTCCCATCACCGACTTTGACGCTATCCGCATCATGCTGGCCTCCCCGGAAAAGATCCGGAGCTGGTCGCACGGTGAAGTCACCAAGCCGGAGACGATCAACTACCGCACCTTCAAGCCGGAGCGTGACGGCCTGTTCTGCGCCCGCATCTTTGGGCCGGTAACGGATTGGGAGTGCTTGTGCGGCAAATACAAGCGCATGAAGCACCGCGGCGTGATCTGCGACAAGTGCGGCGTCGAGGTGACGGTGAGCAAGGTGCGCCGTGAGCGCATGGGCCACATCGAGCTGGCATCGCCCTGTTCGCACGTGTGGTTCTTCAAGGGCCTGCCTTCAAGGATCGGGCACCTGCTGGACATCTCTCTCCGCGACCTGGAGAGCATTCTCTACTTTGAGTCTTACGTTGTGGTCGATCCGGGCGATGCGCCGGTGAAGGAACGCGAGATCATCAAGGACGAAACCAAGTTCCGCGAACTCGATCAGCAGTTCCGTCCCTCGGGCTTCAAGGCCATGATGGGCGCAGAAGCCATCAAGGAATTGCTCAAGCGCGTGCAGATTGACGAGCTGGGCATTGAGCTGCGCGAGCGCATGAAGACCGAGACCTCGGCGCAGAAGAAGCTGAAGTATGCGAAGAGACTCAAGGTTGTCGAGGCATTCCGCAAGAGCTCAAACAAGCCGCAGTGGATGATCCTGGACGTGCTGCCGGTCATTCCTCCAGAGCTGCGCCCCCTGGTGCCGCTGGATGGCGGCCGCTTTGCGACTTCTGATTTGAACGATCTTTATCGCCGCGTGATCAACCGCAACAACCGGTTGAAGAAGCTGATGGACCTGCACGCGCCTGAAGTGATTGTGCGCAACGAAAAGCGCATGCTGCAGGAAGCGGTGGACGCTCTGTTTGACAACGGACGCCGTGGCCGTGTGCTGCGCGGAGCCAACAACCGCCCGCTCAAGTCTCTCTCGGACACACTGAAGGGCAAGCAGGGCCGCTTCCGTCAGAATCTGCTCGGCAAGCGCGTGGACTACTCGGGCCGTTCGGTCATCGTCGTGGGACCGGAATTGAAATTGCACCAGTGCGGTCTGCCCAAGAAGATGGCGCTCGAGCTGTTCAAGCCCTTCATCTATCACCGCCTGGAGCAGACCGGCCAGTGCACCACCATCAAGCAAGCCAAAGAAATGGTGGAGATGCAGGAACCGGTGGTGTGGGACATCCTTGAAGAAGTCATCAAGGACCACCCGGTGCTGCTGAACCGCGCCCCAACGCTTCACCGCCTGGGCATTCAGGCATTTGAACCGGTGCTCGTGGAAGGCAAGGCAATCAAGATTCATCCGCTGGTTTGCACGGCGTTCAACGCTGACTTTGACGGCGATCAGATGGCGGTGCACATTCCGCTGTCGCCCGAGGCGCAGATTGAAGCCAGCGTGCTGATGCTCGCCTCGCACAATATTCTGTCGCCGGCCTCAGGCCACCCCATCACCGTGCCCACGCAGGACATGGTGCTCGGCCTCTACTACCTGACCAAGGCCAAGAAGGGCGGCAAGGGAGAAGGACGCGTCTTTGCCAACACAGAAGAGATCCTGATGGCTCTGGAAGCCGGAGAAGTGGAGACACTTTCGCCGATTCGCCTGCGCTACACGGGCCAGGTGCTGGATATGACCACGGCCTACGACGACCAGGACCTGACGCACACCGAGCCGGTGGACTTCGACAAGCAGTACATCTCCACTACCGTGGGCCGCGTGATTCTGAACGACTCGCTTCCTCCAGGCATGCCTTATGTGAATGGCCTGCTGAAGAAGAAGGGCATCGGCCAGCTGGTGAACTATTGCAACCAGAACCTCGGGCTTGAAGTGACGGTGGGCATGCTGGACCGGATCAAGTCGCTGGGCTTCACCTACGCCACGAAGTCAGGGCTTTCAGTGGGCCTGGACGACATGGTCATTCCCGACAGCAAGTACACCACTGTCGACGCTGCCGACAAGAAGGTGATCGAAGTCCAGAAGCAGTATATGGATGGCGCCATCACCAACGGCGAGCGTTCGAACAAGGTCATCCAGATGTGGTCTGCGGTTACGGATCAAGTGGCCGACGAAATGTTCGGCAACATGAAGCGCGCCGACGACGAAGGCGCCATGAACCCGATTTACATCATGGCCGACTCCGGCGCCCGCGGTTCGAAGCAGCAGATTCGCCAGCTCTCCGGCATGCGCGGACTGATGGCCAAGCCTTCGGGCGAAGTCATCGAGACGCCCATCACGGCGAACTTCCGCGAAGGGCTGACCGTGCTCGAGTACTTTATTTCGACGCACGGCGCACGCAAGGGCCTGGCCGACACGGCACTGAAGACCGCCGACTCGGGCTACCTGACGCGTCGCCTGGTGGACGTGGCGCAAGATGTCATCGTGACCGAGTACGACTGCGGCACGGTGGAAGGCATCTACGTTGGCTCGATCGTTGAGTCCGGCGAGATCATCGAAGAGTTGCGCGATCGTATTATTGGCCGCGTGTCTCTCGAACGCATCAAGGACTACGACGGCAACATCGTGGTGGATGTGAACCAGGGCATCGATGAAGATATCGCTTCGGCCATTCAGGGCGCGGGCGTTGAGCGGGTCAAGATCCGCTCGGTGCTCACCTGCGAGTCGCGGCGCGGCGTATGCGCACTCTGCTACGGGCGCAACCTCGGATCCGGCCGCATGGTTGAACTCGGCGAGACCTGCGGCGTCATCGCTGCACAGTCGATCGGCGAGCCGGGCACGCAGCTCACCATGCGTACCTTCCACGTGGGCGGCACGGCCAGCCGCGTGCAGGACAAGTCGCGACTGGATGCGAAGAACAACGGCTTTGTGCGCTTTATCAACCTGAACTACGTTGAGAGCAAAGACGGCACGCTGGTCGCAATGAATCGCTCCGGTTCGGTGGCCATTCAGGATGAGCGTGGTCGTGAGAAGGAGCGCTATCAGGTTGTGTATGGCGCGCGCCTTCGCGTCAAGGACGGCGACCACGTAAAGCTGGGCCAGTTGCTGGCTGAGTGGGATCCGTACACCTACGCGATTCTTACTGAAATCGGCGGCACCGTCACGTTCAAGGACCTGCAGGAAGGCATCACGCTCAACGAAGAAGTCGACGAAGTGACCGGCCTCTCGCGTTGGGTGGTTGCCGACTCGCCCGACGAAAAACGTCAACCGGCCTTCATGGTCAAGAACGCCAAGGCGCACAAGCGCTATCTGCTGCCCCGCGGCGCTCACCTCATGATCCAGGATGGCGACGAAGTGGGTCCGGGCGACGTGCTGGCGAAGATTCCCAAGGAGTCGACACGCACCAAGGACATCACCGGCGGTCTGCCACGCGTTGTAGAACTGTTCGAAGCGCGCAAGCCGCGCGAGACGGCCATCATCAGCGAAATCGATGGCGTTGTACGCTTTGGCGAAGTGAGCAAGGGCCAGCGCAAGATTTACGTGACGGCTGACAACGGCGACGAGAAGGAATACTCGGTGCCGCGCGGCATCCACGTAAATGTGCAGGAAGGCGAACGGTTGCGCGCAGGCGATCCGCTGATGGATGGTCCGCTCAACCCGCACGACATTCTTGCTGTGCTGGGCGAGAAGGAATTGCAGTCCTACCTGGTGAACGAAATCCAGGAAGTCTACCGGTTGCAGGGCGTGGCTATCAGCGACAAGCACATCGAAGTGATTGTGCGCCAGATGCTGCGCTGGGTGCGGATTGACGAAGTGGGCGACACCAGCTTCCTGCTCGAGCAGCAGGTTGACAGGTTCCGCTTCCGCGAAGAGAACGAGAAGGTGCTCAATGCAGGAGGCCGCCCAGCCATCGGACGTCCGCTGCTGCTGGGCATCACCAAGGCGTCGCTCTCGACGGACAGCTTTATCTCGGCCGCCAGCTTCCAGGAGACGACCCGCGTGTTGACCGAAGCCAGCATCAACGGCGCGATCGACAACCTGCGCGGACTCAAGGAGAACGTGATCGTGGGACGCTTGATCCCCGCGGGCACGGGCTTGGAGTACTACCGCAACGTACAGCTCTCACCGGAGCTGGAAGAAGCGGCAGCGCGCGTGCAGCAGGAAGTGACGGCGGAGATCGAAGCCGCCGAGCGCGAACTGGAACTGATGCGCCAGGAGGGCGAAGCAGAAGAGATGGCAGCCGAATAGGGCTAGCGCCTTCGATTGCTCTCAGGACAAGCTATCCAGGCGGCGATCTCAAGGTTGCCGATCAACAAACTCAACAGGCCCGGCGCAAGCCGGGCCTGTTTCATCTCTTGGCAAGCGATATGAGCTCGGGATTCAGTTCGGTGGGCTGAGCGCTCCCGCGCGCGGTTCTGCGCTTCTTTACGATGTACATGGCGGTATCGGCTCTTCGCAAGAGAGTGTCTCTCGAATTGGCGTCCTCGGGGTAGAGTGCGGCGCCGATGCTCGCGGATCCTTCAATCGCATAACCCTGTGCGAAAAAAGGTTCGTCGAAGCATCGTTCCAGCCGGAGCATGATCTCTTCAACTCCAGAGCGGTTGCGCACCGCCGGAACCAGCACCGCGAACTCGTCTCCGCCCAGCCGGGCCAGGATATCGCCGGGCCGTAGCTGGCTCTTCATGCGTGCCGCGGCTTCCTTGAGGTACAGATCTCCTACCTGGTGTCCGTATTTGTCGTTCACCTGCTTGAAATCGTCGAGGTCGATGTAGATGAGGCCGAAGATGCCGGCCGCTTGGCGAGCTTCATCGATGAGCTCGTCCAGATGCTTTTCCATCGAGAAGCGATTCTCAATGTCGGTGAGCAGGTCGAAACCCGAACGGTGCAGCAGGTCTGAATAGAGTCGCCGTGTTTCGATTGCCAGCGCGGCCAAACCGGCTCCCATTGCCAGCGCCTCCGACGTTTCGGCGCAAGGCTTGGTCAGCGAATCGCAGGCCGTAAAGATCGTACCGAGCGAGGGGCCTGAGCGGGCGTGAATCTCGGTCTGGCTGACGCGCAGCCTGGTCAGGTCGGCTGGCGCATTGCCGAGCCGGGCGCCATCCCGAATTTCGCACCAGCAGGGGGCTCCCAGAAGCTTGAAGGAGACCATTTCTGTGATCATCTCGATGATTTCTGCCAGCGGACGGGAGCCGCTGATTTCCTCGAGAATGCGTCCGCGCCGCCGCTCCAGATATGCAACCGCGGCTGTTTGCCGGCGAACCCGGCGCTCGATGATCCATCCGCGGGCGACAACGGCGAAAACCAACACGATCAGCAAGCCGACAAGGAGAATGAGGTTGCGAACGTTCAGCAGCGAGGGCCGCGCGAGCACAACTATATCCTCCGGGGTGCGCATCAGAATATCGAAGGGTACCTCGCCGTTGAAAGGATTCGCGTCGGTGAGCATGCAGATGCCCGTCACGCGAATATGCGAGCCAACCGGAACCTCACGCATGGGGTTAAGCGGGATCGGGCTTGCTGTGCCGGGATGGCGCATGATGGCCGACAGCAGGTGACCGTCGGAATCGAGTACATACTCATCCTGTTTGGCCTGCCGAACCTCGGTAACCACCTGGCCTTCCACTGAAACCAGGTCGAAGACGTGGCTGTGCCCATCGTTGCCGCCCAGGGCAAGTTGACGCCATGTGAAGAGCGAGGCGCTTACCGGCGCCCGCCCCGGCGTCTCGTGTACCTCGCCGTGGGCAAGGGTCAGGAAGCCGTTTTCAACGGTTGGAAAGCCAATCGCGTCGGCCACGTCGCCAACATGCAGAGGGCCCCAGCTGTCGATGTCGATCCAGATGCTTTGGGCGCCGTCCTGCAAAGCCAAGGCCACGCCGGGCTGATAGTAGGTGATGGTTCCATGCACGCGCTCGCGTTCACTCTGATTGCGGACTCGATAGCCGGTCAAAACCCGGTCCATCGGAGTGACCGCGATGGACCAAGGGTCGACGCCGGCGCGTTTCAGAATCTTCACCTGGTCCAGCGACTGGACATGAAACAGGATGCCTGTCTGCTGCATTTTGTTATCGAAAACGCCAGCTTGGACGGCGGCCAGCTCCACCTCCGCACCGAGAAGGTCCGGGAGCCGGGCTGGATTGTCGCTGTTGATGGTGGCGACGGCCTGTTCTCCATCCACAAGAACGCTCAGTTGAGTGGTCGAGGTTGGCGATTGCAAGCTTGGCACCAGACTGGCGGACTCGATGACGGCGCGTACTTTAACGAGTTTGCAATCGGTCTCGGCGCGAATCATCTGCTCGAAACTCGGTCGGAGAGGTTCGGGCAACACACCGTGATCCAGCAGCGTGATATCGGCGGCGTCTACGTAGGGCCGGAAGCTCTCATGCATGGTTCCGTGCACCCTTATCCGATCTCCGGGGACAAGACTGTGCATGACGGCCGGACGCACAAAAATGGCCGAGCCCCCATCCTGGACAAACAGGTTCTTATCAAAGGAGCGGTAGTAGGTGACCGTGGCATCAAAGGAAACCGGTTGGTGCTGGCTGGCCTGCTTATTGGTGAGGGCAACGACCGCGTGCAGGGTAGTGAGTGCCGGCGAGACCGGCGGCGTTGAGCGCGCCGCGACAAGGCCCGCAGAAGTGCAGGCGAAGATGATCGCGATTGCGGGAGGCAGCGTCTTCACTTGATTCAACCCAGCAGTCTGCGCAACATGCAGACCGGTCCTGTGCTGATTCATCGGCAGGGAGCTGGAATTTGTTTAAGGGAACAGGAAAAGAAGGCGGGCCGTCTCCGCCCAGGGGTCTGGACGGATGCAGGGTGCTACCGGATAGTTGTTTAGTCCGGTTAGAGGCTCAAGACCGTCTAACGCCGGGCAACTCTTTGCTGAGAGTGTTTTGTTGTGTACATAGCTGTGTCCGCAATGGTCACGAGGGCGTCGCCGTTGACAGCGTCCTCAGGGTAAACGGCTATGCCAACGCTGGCTGAACCGTGCAGAACACAGCCCTGCACCACAAAGGGCTCCTCGAAACTGGCCTCAAGCCGCTCGGCAACTTCTTCGACATCGGAGCGATGACGGGCCGCGGGCACCAGTACGCCGAACTCGTCGCCGCCAAGGCGGGCGAGCAGGTCGCCGGGGCGCAATTGGCGCTTCATGCGGGTGGTCACCTGCTGCAGATAGAAATCGCCAACCTGGTGGCCGTGCACATCGTTGACGCTCTTGAAGTCGTCAAGGTCAATGTAGATGACTCCGAAGATGCCGGCGGAATTCCGTGCCTCGCTGATGAGCCATTCAAGATGCTTTTCAAACGAGAAGCGATTCTGGACGTCGGTGAGCAAGTCAAACTCGGAGCGATGGACCAGGTCCGCGTGCATCCGCCGGGTTTCAATGGCGAGAGTGGCGAGTTCCGCCGCGCTTGCCAGCGCCTTGTCCTCTTCGGCGTGAGGCTTTGTACGGGCGTCAAAGGCGGCGTAGATGGTACCCAGGGCCGGACCGCTGTGGGAGCCGATGCTACGCTCGATGATGCGCAGGCTTGCGCAATCCGGCTGAGTGTGGCAGTTGCCGAGTTTGGCTCCATCCGCAATCTGGCACCAGCAGGCCGCGCCTTTCAGACTGACTGAGGCCAACTCGGTAATGCTCTCAAGGATTCCCGCGAGCGGACGCGCGTTATTGATGTCTTCAAGGATGCGCGCGCGCCGATTTCCGATGTAACCGAGGGCGGCAACGTGGGCACGCATTTTGCGGTCGCCGTGCCAGGCCCTGGCGCCTACCAGCAACATTCCCATGAGGAGGATGATGACGAGACTGCTGAGATTACGAACCGTCATCCACGAAGGCTCGCTGACAGTAGTCAAATCGCCCGGCGTGCGCATGAGAATGTTGAAGGGGACGTCGTGGCCGAATGGACTTGCGTTATCCATGGCGCAGATGCCAGTGACGCGCACCACGCCGCCAAGGGGAACCGAATTCAAGAGTGCAGCGCCGCCAGGCCCACTTCCATGGGGGAAGATGGCTGAAAACGAACGGCCGTCTGCGACAAGGACATACTCGTCCTGTGTGGTTTCGCTTGCCTTCATGGCGACCTTGCCCTCAATGGAGACGAGGTCAAAGTCGTGCTGGCCGGACGCGAGCTGCTGGTAGGTAACCGTCTGGGCTTTGACGGGCTCCTGAATTCCAGTATCCTGAATCGCGCTTCCATAGAGCATGAGAGTACCGTTGCTGACGGCAGGGAAGCCGGTGGTATCGACGCGGTCACCCAGTTTGATGGGGATGTAGCTGTCGGTTTTAATCCAGATGCTCTTATTACCGCTTTGCAAGACCAACGCCGAGCCCGGCTCATAGAAAGTGACGGTACCGTTGACTCTGACCCTCCTGGTGAGATTCACGATGTGATAGACGCTGAGGACCTGGTCCATGGGCGTTATGGGAAGCGCCAATGGACTGACCTTCGCAGGCTTGAGGATTTTGATATCCGCTAGACCGTCAACGTGGAGAACAATCCCGATGAGCTGGCGCTTGCCGTCGAGCTTTGCGCCTGCGACCCCGGTGATCTGTACCTCGGAGTCCAATAGCTGATCCAGCGCATGCGGATCGTCGCTATCCACCAGCGTATCCACATATCCGCCGTTCAGGAGCACTCTGAGGGTAGTGCCGTGCGGGTGGTCTGACGAAGACGGATCAAGGTTGGCAGACTGCACAATTCCGCGCGTGGTCACGAGCACCGAATCAAACCGGTCCTCGATCAACCCATCGAACGTGGCCGGAACAGGCTTGGGAAGCGCACCGTGACCGAGCAACGTGATGTCGCTGCTGATCACATCGGGGCCGTAGCTTGCCCGCGTGATTCCTTTCACCAGAACGCGGTCGCCGGGAGCGAGCTTCAAGTTCGTGGTGGCTTTGACGTAAGTGCCGGCCTTGCCATCCTGGACAAAGAGATTCTTCTGGTATCCGCGGAAAAAGGTGACCGTGGCTTCAAATGCTACGGGAAGTCCCTGGCTGGCCTGGGCCATGGAGAGGGCATTGACGGCGCGTACCGAAGTAAGCGGAGCGGGGGTGTTCGCCCAAGTACTGGAAAAGTTTCCCAAGGCGATTGCGACCAATAGAAATACTTTCTTCATCCGAAACGGTCCGGTGGGGCAGGTGCTTTCTTGCCCGTCTACTGAAAATCGAGTTCGATATGATCCCGAACATCAGAAACGCAGGCGAAGTCGAACGTGGAGAATCCCTCGCACGGGGCAAATTCGTCGTGTTCTTGCATGGCCCAATCTTACTCTTCGGGAATTTTGTTTAAATAACACTTTTGGGCCGTAACTCACTCCCGAAGAGTGAGTTCGGTCACACCGAAAGCGTTTACGGGATCAAAAGAATGCCGAGCAAGGTGCAAAAAACGGTACCAACTTCGTGACCCTGGACATGGAAAGTGGGAGACGCAAAAGGGTTCTACACTGGAAGAGTTCCGGTCGCACCAAATTCGACCGGCGATTGAAGAGGGAAATGGCTAAGAAACTGCGCGTAGGGATTCTCTTTGGCGGTCGCAGCGGCGAGCATGAGGTCTCGCTGTTGTCGGCCGCGTCAGTGCTGAAGTCCATCGATCGGGAAAAGTTCGAGGTGGTGCCCATCGGGATCACCAAGGAAGGCCGGTGGCTGGCGGCCGCGGACGCACACGACCTGCTCGAGGGCAACGGCGGTCCGATTGCCGCCCGGTTACGCGCGGGAGACCCGGAGACCACCCCAGGGGCAAAACTGCTGAATGAGGGCATTCCAACGCTGATGGCGCCCATGCCTGGGCCCCAGGGACCGGAAGGCAAAGTCCTTGATGTGGTGTTTCCGGTTCTGCACGGCACCTTTGGCGAGGATGGGACCATCCAGGGACTGCTTGAGCTCGCCGGGATTGCCTACGTGGGCTCAGGGGTGCTGGGCTCCTCGGCAGGCATGGACAAGGACGTGATGAAGCGGCTGTTTACGCAGGCGGGATTGCCGCAGGTGAAATACGTCACGCTGCTGAGGGCGGACTGGGAAAAGTCGCCGCGCAAGGCAGTGGCGCAGGTGGAGAAGGCTCTGAAGTATCCGGTGTTTGTGAAGCCGGCGAACCTGGGCTCGTCAGTAGGCATCAGCAAGGCGCATGATCGCGCCGAGCTGGGGCCGGCGC
>Ga0255350_1000356_pt1 | contig 17341 bp, 15 predicted proteins | sample HBST25r1metaG_FD_186028 | JGI IMG/M metagenome (GOLD analysis project Ga0255350, IMG submission 186028) | Peat soil microbial communities from Stordalen Mire, Sweden - H.B.S.T-25.r1 | ecosystem: Environmental > Terrestrial > Soil > Wetlands > Peat | place: Sweden: Norrbotten County, Stordalen...
TATTGGTATAGAGAAAGAAGCATCCCTACAGGGGCTAGAGCAAAACCAGAGTAGCTGTACCCAGAGGCTATAGCTCAAAGTGGCTTTTTCCTCAAGAAAAAGCCACCTCGCATACGTTCCGCGAGGGCACGTTTACTCTGGTTTTGCTCTAAAGACCGCTGATTTTGCTGTACTTTGCGGCACGGCTGAAGCCATGCCCTTTCAAAACCGCTCTACACCAAAAGTAAATTTGCTCTACTCCCTGCTGGCGGCTTTGCGCGAGCCTTTTGCCAGTCGCGCTACGACAGCCAGCTCGCGCAGTACCTGCGCGATCGGACGGGCCGGCGTGCCCCAGAAGACGGAGCCCGGTTTCAGCCCGCCCAGCGAGAGCCGCTTGTGGCTGGGCACTCCGGCCTGCGCGCCCAGGATCAGCCCTCCCTCGATCTCGACGTGATCGCCAATGCCCACCTGCCCGCCGAGCACCGCGCCCCGGCCCACCGTGCTCGACCCGCCGATGCCGGTCATCGCCACCAGAATCACGTCCTGGCCGATCACGCAGTTGTGGCCGACGTGGACCAGGTTGTCGATCTTTGCGCCGCGGCCGATTCTGGTCTCTTCCAGTGCGCCGCGGTCGATGGTGGAGTTGGCGCCGATCTCCACGTCGTCTTCGATCACCAGCGTGCCCTGCTGCGGAAACTGGGTGTAGGCGCCGCTGGCGGAGTCGCGCACGTAGCCGAAGCCGTCCGCCCCCAGCACCGCACCTGCGTGGACGGTGACCCGGTCGCCCAGCGTGGTTCCGGGATAGAGCACGGCGCGGGGATAGATTCGGCAGTCCGCGCCGACACGGACGCCCTGGCCGACGACCGCGCCAGCCTCGATGCGGCTCCTCGCGCCGATGCGGGCGTCTTCGCCGATGACTGCGCCGGGGCCGACGCTCACTCCTTCGCCCAGTTCAACCTGCGCGCCGACCACGGCCGCGGGATGAACTCCGGAGGGCGGCGCCGGAGGATGGAGCAGCCTGGCGGCGCGGGCAAACCACAGCCGCGGCTGCGGGGCTTCGACGGCGCATTTGTCCTCGGGGCAAGCCGTGGCGTCGCCCGCCGCTAAAACGACCACGCCGGCCCGGCTGGCGAAGGCCTGGGCGGCTGAGGCCGCATCCTCGGCAAAAACCAGCTCGCTGGCGCACGCCCGGTCGACGGAGTTCACGCCTTCGACCTCCCGTTCCGGGCTTCCCGCGGCCAGCTTGCCGCCCAGAGCTTCCGTCAAATCGCTCAGCTTCATGGCTCTCTCCTTTGCGCATTCAAGGCTCTAATAGATCCCCGCCTCGCCCGCCGGCCGGGTCTTCCAGCGGCGGTGGATCCAGAGCCACTGGTCAGGATAGCGTCGAATCCAGCTCTCGGTCACACGGGCGCATTGCCCGGTGGCGGCGTGGATGTCGGCCTCGGCGTCGCCTGTGCGCTGCAAGGCCAGTTCCGGGCCGAAGTGCAGAACGTACCGGCGTTGGTCCGGTTCCCACAGCAGGAAGCCGGGCAGCACGGCCGCGCCGGTTTTGAGCGCCACCCGCGCCAGGCCCGATGCAGTACAGGCCGCGTGGCCGAAGAAGTCCACGAAAATTCCCTGCGGCGGGGTCATATTGGTGTCCATTAAAATGCCCACGGTCTCGCCCCTGCGCATGGAAGTGAGCAGGCCGCGGGCAAAATCGTCCTTGTGCAGGACGCGGTTGCCGTGCAGGCAGCGGATGTGATTCACATACGCATCCAGCCGGCGGTTGTCGAGCCGCCGGATCACCATGCTCATGGGATGGCCCATGAGGGAGTGATAGAAGCTGGAAAGCTCCCAGGCGCCCAGATGGCCGGTCACGATCAGGACGCCCTTGCCGCGGGCCTCGGCGGCCAGGTAGTGATCGAGTCCCTCGACGCCGATCCAGCCGCGGGTGTTCTCGGCGGTGTAGCGGCTCATGCGGCAGAACTCGACCAACTGCCAGCCCAGGTGGCGAAAAACGCCGCGCAGAATTCGGCCGTGTTCTTCGGCGCCGAGCTCGGGCAACGCCAATTGCAGATTGCGCTCACCCACGCGGCGCAGTCGGCCGAGGGAGCGATACGCGCCCCACACCAGCAGGTTCGCCAGCTGCTGTGCGCATCGGCGCGGCAGCCATCCCAGGGTGCGCGCCACAACCAGTACAAGCCAATACTCGATATTCTCACGCATGATTGAAGGTAAAGTTCAAGTTTAGTTCCCCGGCGCGCCTTCCAGCGCACAAAGCAAAAGAGGGGCAGCCCATCGGACCGCCCCTCTCGTTTTTCGTGAGTCTGAATCTTCCGCTGTTATTGGTTTTTGGCCTCGATGAAGCGGTGCGCCACGTCGCGGACAAACGGCACCGCGCCGGCAGGAACCGGAACATTGCCGTGGAGAATGGACTCGAAGCTGTGGGGCGCGCCGTAGTAAAGCTCCGTGTCCTCCTTGTTCTGGCTGACGCTGGTGCCGTCCAGGTCGATGCCGGCAAACAGTCCCTTGTTGCGCGAGTAGCTGAGCAGCTCCGCGCCCATCTTCCAGTCGGTGGAGGCCTGGCCGGAGCGGCCCACCGGGCCTGCCGCTGCGGAGGCGTCGCCGCCGATCTTGAATTTGCTCTTCAGCAGATCCTGGAAGCCGCGGTCATTGACCGCCACCAGCACCAGGTCCGTGGACTGGCCGCCAATCTGGAAGCCGAACGAGCCGCCTGCCATGCGAATGAAAACCGGCCCGCTCCAGCCGTGGCCGGTACGGCAAGTCACCACACCCTGGCCATACTGCGCGCCCCAGATGAACGCTCCCTTCATCATTCCCGGCACCACGCCGACGCAGGTAGCCTGCTCCAGGATGTTCAGCGGAATGCTGTTGTCCGGAGTGTCCATGATCTGGTTCAGGACGATCTTGGCTGCATCGATGCGATCCTGCAAATCCTCCTGCGAGGAAGCGGCGAACGCCCCCAATGGAAGCATGAAACAGAGGCAAATTGCTGCAAGTGTCTTCTTCATTCGGGTTATCCTTTCCATTCCGCGGCCTCAGGGGGCGCGGGTTATTGGGTCATCGCGGTTGAGTCCTGGAAAACCTGAGCAGAGCGGTCTGTGAGCGACGGCCCTGCAATTGAGGGGAATACGAAATATCCTGGCCTTCCGCCGAACCTCGGCGCCAGGATATTCCCAAGACAGGCTACAACATCCAAGCTCGAACCCACATCCTCAAAAGTCCGGAAAAACGCGCGGCCGGATCAGAGAATCAAGAGCGGAGCAAATGGCTTGGGTCCCGCCCTGCGCAATTGGACGCCGAACGAGGATAAAGGTTTGGAATGCCGAGGATAAAGTTCGGCTATAGAAAAACCAGAGTAGCTATACCTAGAGGCTATCGCTCAAAGTGGCTTTTTCCTCAAGAAAAGCCACCTCGCATACGCTCCGCGAAGGCAGGTTTACTCTGGTTTTGCTCTAAAAGACGGGAAAGAAGCAGCTTCCATGCGAAAGCAGGCAACCGGGGCCCGGTATCCAGACCGTCGTGGCCGGTTCTGAGCCCGCCCTGCAAAGACGGACGGAAGGGGAGGGGGAGGGCTGAACGGAAACAGCCTCAGGTCAGGGATTCGGGATCATCGCGAAAAAAGTAGGAGTTCCCAGGCGTCATGTGAAACATGCTGCCTGGGAACTCCTTTCCCCAGATCTGCGTTGTTTCTATACACATATTCTTGGAATTCTCAAATTTGGACAAGATTACAGAATGAGCATGGACTTTAGTACTCAAATTTGTTTACTCCGAAGTAATCTTTAAGGAATGTTCTTCGGAGGGGGCGTTGGGCTTTGGCGCCGGTCTCCCCGGCGGCGGTCTCCGCGACGGCGATCCACGAAGCCGGCCGCCCGGAGCAGCGCGGGGTTGGATGCGCGCATGAGAAGATTGATCCGGTTTTCCGCGCCCGTTTTTCGCAGGAGGCGGCCTACGTGGCCATGGACGGTGCGCTCCTCGATGCCCAGTTCGCGGGCAATCTCGCGATTGGAACGGGCCTGGAGGATCAGGTCGAGCACCTGGCGTTCGCGGTGGGTCAGATGGGGGGGCGTGTTCTGGGGGCTGGTCTCGGCGGTTCCGAGCAGCCGGTCGATCAGCTTGGAGAGCAGCCGCCGCGGAGCCCAGATGGAGCCGCCGGTCACCACTTCGACGGCCTGGCGCACCATCCGCGGGCCGGCTTTCAGGTTGAGGTAAGCGCGGGCGCCGGCCACGATCAGATCCATCACCAGGTTGTCGTCTTCCTCGGGACCGATGACGATCAAGCGCATGTCGGGGCGCTTGCGCCGGATGGCCTCGATGGTTTCCACGCCGGCCGAGGGAGAGTTCAGGTCGACGATCAGGTAGGCCAGCGAGGAGTCGGCCAACAGCTCTTCGATGCAGCCAAAGAACGGCGCCAGCTGCGCATCGTTCTCGCCGGGCCGGTCGTCGAAGATGCTGGCCAGGCCTGCCAGACGAATCGGCTCATCGGTCAGAACGCCGATGCGAACCGGGTCAAGTTTGTGGATCGGGTCCATCTCATGCGCCTTCCTGCTCCGAGCAGCAGAACCGCCTTTGCGCGATCCCCCGCATTGCTCTCGATTGCCAAATGGAAATCAAACGCACCTGCCAACCGCGGCGATGGTTTTTTTCTCACGCCCTAAGGAACCTCAGCACAAGTCGATGTTTTGAAAGGGCACGACTTGAGTCGTGCCGCAAATGCAACGAAAATAAGGCGGGCTTTAGCCCCTGGGGGAATGCCGCGCTTGAAATGGAACCTGACCAGAGGCTCCCTAGAGCTTTGGAAGCACAATACCCATTTGATTCTGGTACTTGCCTTTGCGGTCGGCATAGCTGACCTCGCAGGTTTCGTCGGAGCGGAAGAAGAGAATCTGGCACAACCCTTCGTTGGCGTAGATCTTGGCCGGCAGCGGCGTGGTGTTGGAGATTTCCAGCGTCACGAATCCCTCCCACTCCGGCTCGAACGGCGTCACGTTCACGATGATTCCGCAGCGCGCATAGGTCGATTTTCCAACGCAAATCGTCAAAACGTCCCTGGGAATGCGGAAATATTCGACCGAACGGGCCAATGCGAAGGAATTCGGCGGCACAATCACCGAATCCGCCTGCACGCTGACGAAGGAGCGCTCGTCGAAGGCCTTGGGATCGATGATGGCGCTGTTCACGTTGGTAAAAATCTTGAATTCGTCGCTGACGCGCAGGTCATAGCCGTACGAGGAGAGTCCATACGAGATGACGCCGGTGGCCACCTGTTTTTCGCTGAAGGGCTCGATCATGCCGTGCTGGACCGCTTGTTCCCTGATCCAACGGTCGCTTTGAATGGACATACATCTCCTGTTCCGGGTCTGGTTTGCGATCGGATGCGAGATGGTCTCGCAGGACGTTGACCAGCCTGCACCATCTTACGGAATTCCGCCGCGATCTTTCAATCGATAAGCCGCGGGGAGATTTTTCGGGCATTGAAAGGCGGGTTGTTTGCCTTCCGCGGCCGGTTTTTTGCCGGAAAATGCCGGGGATGGAGAAGGATTTCCGCCCTGCATCTTCCGTGGGCGACCGAAAACCTCTAGCATCGCACCCATTGCTCGTAGTACATTCAATTCAGTTGTGCCAGCGAGGTACCCCATTGATTAAGCAGGACATCGTCCATCACGTCATCGAGCGCACGGGACTGCCCCGCACCAAGGCGGAGGCTGCCGTGGATACGGTCTTCGAGGGCCTGAAGCAGGCTTTGACGGCCGGCGAGCGCATTGAATTGCGCGGCTTCGGCGTCTTCAGCGTCCGCGCCCGCAAGACCGGCATCGGCCGCAATCCCCGCACCGGCACCGAGGTGAGCATCACGCCCGGCAAGGCGGTGCGCTTCAAACCCGGCAAGGAGTTGCACGTGCTGGAGACTGGCGAGGCAGGCAAGTAAGGGCGTGGCAGGCAAAGTTCGCTTCCAGTTCATGTCACAGAGCAGGCCGCGTGTCCCTTCAGCACGGGTTTCTGTGACTCTTTGGATCCTTGTGATCGTGAGGAGAGTTGGCGCATGAGCCTGCGATCGTGGTGGCTGGGGGCATCCCTGCTTGCGTTTGCGTTGCCATTTCTGGCGCAAGCTCCCGCAAAAAGTGATGTGGTCGTCCTGAACACCTGGCGAGTGCATGCCGGTGACAGCCTCAGCTGGGCCGCTCCCGGCTTCGATGACTCCCAATGGCAGCTCACGGATGCTCCCGTTCGGGAAAACATTATTTCTGCCTACTCCGGATTCCGCTGGTACAGAACCACAGTCGCACTTCCAGCCACGCTCCAGGGACGCGATCTTGCCATTGGCTTTGGTCCCCTCGATGAGGTCTTTGAGGTCTACGTCGAGGGTGTTTCCGTGGGCCGCTTCGGCCACTGGATGCCGCGGCCAGAGTCGCCCTTTGACCGCAATCTCACCTTCGCAGTCCCTGCGAAGCTTATTCCGGTGCCGGCGGTCCACATCGCCATCCGCCGCTGGACAGGTCCATCCGCCACCAGCCTCTTCCCTTATTACACCTCCGGCGCGGCGCGCTTTCCGCACCCTCCTGAGCTGGGTCTGCTTTCCACCGTGAATGCGCGGAACAGGCTCTATACATTCACCGGAATCGTTCGCAATTTCCCCTGGAATCTATGCCTCTTCCTGATGCTGGCCTCCGGGTGCGTTGCACTGGTGCTCTTCAGCGTGCAGCGTAGCCGCATCGAATATCTGCTGCTGGGCTTCTTCTGCGTTGGCTCATTCCTCGATCCGCTCATCGGGGGCCTTCTCGCGTCAAACCAATCCGTTATGCGCCGTTCCTGGGCGCCGATGCTGGTCTATGCCGCGTACAGTCTGGTAAATTGCAGCTCCATTCTCTTTCTCTCGCGTCTATGCCTGCGCTTTCGGCACTGGCTGGAGATGGGTGCGATCCTGTGCTTGCTGCTCGGATGGACCGCCGTCTATGTCATTGCCGCCCAGGCTACCTATACGAATTCTTCTTTCGTCGGCATATTGGCCGATGTTCCCGTTCTCTTTCTCCTGCTGGGAGCATATGGCCTCCTGCTCGAGCAAGAGGCTGGTTCGGTGGCCATTGCCATTGCCCTGGTGGTGCGCCAAGTAGGCGACGCATGGGTAAACCACTTCTCCAATCTCTTTGGCGTATCCGATCTGCGCTTCATGCCGCTGGGACCGATGGTGGTGGACATCCGCGCCGTCACGGAAGTGATCTTCGTCTTCGTTACCCTGATTGTCCTCTGCCTGCGCTATCGCGACGAGCAGTTCCGCCAGGTCGCCCTCGAACAGGACATCGGTTCAGCCCGCAGGATGCAGGAGCAACTGCTGGGCGGGAACCCATTGAGCCTTCCCGGTTATTCAATCGAGGCCGTCTACCGCCCTGCCGCCGAGGTGGGCGGCGATTTTTATCGCACCCTCCCGCTGGCGGATGGTTCGCTGCTTGTGGTGGTAGGCGATGTAAGCGGCAAGGGTCTCGATGCGGCAATGCTGGTGGCCGCGGTCCTCGGCAGTCTGGCCAATGAAGCCGAGCGCGCTCCCGCTTCCCTGCTGGCTTATCTGAATCAGGCGGTAATGGGCAGAACCGGAGGCGGATTCATCACCGCCTGTTGTGCTCATTTCAAGCCCGGCGGCTCCATGGTCATCGCCAATGCAGGCCACATTTCTCCCTATCTTGACGGCCGCGAATTGGCCCTGGAGAATGGCCTTCCGCTGGGTGTCAGTGCAGACGCCCATTACACCGAAACAACGATTCAAACCGGCGGCACGGTTACCTTCCTCTCCGATGGCGTGGTGGAAGCGCGCAACGCGATGGGTGAGCTGCTCGGCTTCGAGCGAACGACTGCGTTGACCCGTAAACCGGCAGCGGAGATCGCCGATGCCGCGCAGCGCTGGGGCCAGCAGGACGACATCACCGTTCTTACCGTGGCGTGGATGCCCAATGCGTCCATTGCCTGAGTATTTGCCGACTCGCTGACTCGCGTGCCCCACCGCAGGTGGTTACATCAGCCGCAGAGCATCCACATCCACGATAAGATTTTTGCGCGGAATCCCTGCTTCCGTGGCGTGAGCAAGCATTCCCCGCAGGGCGGCGTTGAGCGCCTTGCGCGACGTGGCTTTGAGAATCATGTGAAAGCGGTAGATGCCCTTGATGCGGGCAATGGGCGCGGTGCAGGGTCCGAGGACGCGCACAGCTCCGCTGTTTTGCGTTTTGGTTAAGAATGTGCCCAGGACGGACGACCAGCCGGCCGCTTCTTCGAGCTTTGGCGATTGCACCAGCACGTTGGCCAGCACGCCGAAGGGCGGATAGTGCATCCAGCGGCGGTACTTCAGCTCCTGCTCGACAAAGGCGGCGTAATCGTGGCGGCTGGCGGCGAGGATGGCGTAATGGTCGGGGTAGTAGGTCTGGACCACGACGCGGCCCGGCAGGTCGCCCCGTCCGGCGCGGCCCGAGACCTGGGTGATGAGCTGGAAGACCCGCTCGGCGGCGCGGAAATCGGGCATTGCGAGCGCGTGGTCGCAGCCGACGACGCCCACCAGCGTGACGCCGTGAATGTCGTGGCCCTTGGCGATCATCTGCGTGCCGACGAGCAGGTTGATCTCGCCCGAGTGAAGGCGGGCCAACAGCCGTTCCAAGTCGTAGCGCCCGCGAACGGTGTCGCGGTCCATGCGGCCGATGCGCGCCTGGGGAAAGATCTCGCCCAGCCGGACTTCACCCTGTTCCGAGCCTGCGCCCAGGAAGTAAAGGTGCTCACTGTCGCACTTGGGGCAGCGCGCCGGGACGGCGCGGCGGAATCCGCAGTAGTGGCATTCCAGGCGCTGGCCTTCGCGTGCCAGGCCGGCGTCGGCCTCATTCGCACCGGCTGCGGGCGGCTTGTGGTGCGTGAGGGCGATGGCGCAGTTCTCGCACTCGAGCTTTTCTCCGCAGGCGCGGCAGAGGACGGCAAAGGAGTAGCCGCGGCGGTTGAGCAGGATGAGCGCCTGCTCGCCGCGGTCGAGAGCCTGTTGCGTCTGCTGGATGAGAGCGCGGGAAAAAAGCTGTTCACGATGGCCGGATTCAGGGCCGGTTTGCTGAAATTCCTGGCGCATGTCGATCAGCTCGACCTGGGGCAGGGGGCGGTTCATCACCCGGTCGCGCATCTCGATGCGCTGGTACTTGCCGGCGGCCGAGTTCTGCCAGCTTTCGAGCGAGGGCGTGGCCGAGCCCATGACCACCACCGCGCCCTCGATCTTGGCCCTCATGACGGCCACATCGCGGGCGTTGTAGCGCGGGGTTTCCTCCTGCTTGTAGCTCTGGTCGTGCTCCTCGTCGATGAGGATCAAACCAAGATGGGGCGCGGGGGCGAAGACGGCCGAACGGGTGCCGACGACGATGGGCGCATCGCCCCGCCGGATGCGCCGCCACTGTTCGCTGCGCTCCTCAGGCGTGAGCGCAGAGTGGAGCAGCGCAACTTTTTCGCCGAAGGCCGCGTCGAGCAGGCCCACGGTCTGCGGCGTCAGGCCGATCTCGGGAACCAGCAGAATCGAGGACAAACCCCGGTCGAGAGCCCGCTGCATGACGGCCAGATAAACCGCCGTTTTCCCCGATCCGGTCACGCCGTGGAGCAAAAAAGGATGAAATCCCCCCAGAACGGCAGCCAGCGAGGCCAGAGCCTCCATCTGCGGCTCATTGAGCGGGAAGGGACCAGGTTGACCCTGCAAGCCGCCCAGGCGGAAGGCGGCGGGGCGTTCTTCGATGCGGACCAGGCCGCGCCGCACCAGGGTTTGCAGGGTGGAAGAGGGCAGCTCCCGACGGCGCAGCTCGGCCAGGGGCAGCTCGTTGTCGCAGGCCGCCAGCTCGGCCAGAATCGCTTGCTGCCTGGCGGTCAAGGCGGGCAGACGGGCTTCGGGAATGAGCACCGCGAAGCGCTCCATGCGCCGCGCGTCGCGCTCGGCCGCCGCCGTCTCGCGGGCAATCCACTTCTTGCGCGTGAGGGAGGCCAGAACAGGCAGCGTGGCCGCCGTAGCCGTGCGCAGGGTGGAGACCTTCACCGCCTCGCCCGCGGCCAGCCGCTCCAGCACCCGCCGCTCCAGATCCTGCTCCTCGGCGGAGAGCTTGCTCTTGCCCCTCGTTCCGCCCTTGGATTTTGCCGTGAAATGCGGTTTTGCGTCTGGGTGAGGCTTCGGTTCCGTCGAAATATCCTCTGAAAAATTCAGGGATTGAGATGCGGATCCGGGCGTCTCCGGTTTCGCCTTCAAGACCGGGAAGTCGCGCCCTTCGAGAGCCGCCGCCAGCACATCCCGGCCCAGATCGGTGATCCGGTAGTAAACCGTTCGCCGGACCTCGGCCATCAGCGGCAGCATTCCGCGCAGCACCTCGCCCAGCGGGGCCAGGTAGTATTGGGCCATCCACTCGGCCAGCTTGAGCAGGCTGTCGCTCAGCAGCGGTTCGTCGTCCAGCACCGCTTCCAGGAAGCGCGTCTCGAACTCCGCCGGAGCCTTGGAGTTGACCTCGGTCACCACGCCGATCAGTTTCTCGTTGCGAAAGGGCGCGATGACGCGCGCGCCCCGCTGCGGCATTTGCCCCGGCCGCACGGCGTAAGTGAACGCGCGGTCCAGCGGCACAGGCAACGCAACTTCGCAATAGGTGGGCATGGGCGGCAAGAACCAGTGTAGGGGATCGAGGGAAGGGGAAATGTCGGTCTGTGCGGATTGCTCCCTTTTCTCCGCTTGCAAACCGGCGCGCAGACCGTACAATTCCTGCTGATGAACCCTGTAATCTCCTCCGCCGCCGTTCCCGCGCCCGTTTCCTCTGCCGTTCCTGCGCCCCTTCCCGCCGCCGCTTCGGCGCCCGACTCCGCCGTCGCTTCAGCGCTCGTCTCCACTTCCGTTCCCGCCGCGCTCGTCCCGTCCAAGCCGGGCGGCCCGGTCACGCTGGCCATCGACATCGGCGGCTCGGGGCTGAAGGCCATGCTGCTGGATGCGGCCGGAGAGCCGCTGAGCGAGCGGCTGCGGATTGTGACCCCGGTCGTGCCCACGCCGCGGGCGGTGCTGGCGGGCCTCGACGAATTGCGCCGGCTGTTGCCGGATTTCGATCGCGTTTCGGCTGGCTTTCCGGGCATCGTCAAGCGCGGCGTGACCATTCTTTCCGTCAATTTGCACCCGGATTGGGCGAATTTCCCCTTGCAGGAGAAGCTGGCCGAGCGCTGGGGCAAGCCGGTGCGGGTGGGCAACGACGCCGATCTAGCCGGCTATGGCGCGATCGAAGGCCAGGGCGTCGAGCTGGTGCTCACGCTGGGAACCGGGCTGGGGTCGGCGCTGTTCACCAACGGCCACCTGGTTCCCGGCCTGGAGCTGAGCCTGCACCCCTGGCGAAAAAAGGGCATGAACTACGAGGATTACCTGGGGCGCCGCGGCCTGGACAAGTTCGGAAAGGCGCGCTGGAACGACTTTCTGGAGGCGGCGATCCGGCAGACTGAGGCCCTTTTCAACTGGGACCACCTCTATCTGGGCGGCGGCAACGCGAAAAAGATTCTCTTCACGCCGGCCGCGAATGTGAGCATCGTTTCCAATCGGGCCGGGCTGCTGGGCGGCGTGTTTCTGTGGCGGGATCAGGGGTGAGGCGCGGGGATCTGGCGGGCGGTGAGATTTGAGCCGGGAGGCCGATCCGAGGCGCGCGTTTCGCCGACTCACCGCACGAATTTTAGCGGTCCGCATCGCCCGCATTTCACGGATGGGATGAGCCCTGGGCCGCTTCGATGAATGCCTCGCGGGCGGCAGCGATGGTGGCGGCGACTTCTGCTTCGCCGTGCGCCGTGCCCAGAAAGGCGGCCTCAAACTGCGAGGGTGGAAGCCAGACACCCTGGTCCATCATGGCCCGGTGGAAGCGGCCGAAGGCGGCTGTGTCGCTCTCTGCCGCCTGGGCGTAGTTGGTGACCGGCCCGGCGGTAAAGAACCAGGTCCACATGGAGCCGACGCGGTTGAGGGTGAGCGGAATGCCGGCGCGGGCGGCTTCAGAGGCCACGCCCTCGGCGACGGCTTTGGCGGTGGCTTCAAGCTGCGGGTAAAGCTGGGCGGCGTGGGCCTGAAGATACTCGAGGGTGGCGATGCCGGCGGCCATGGCCAGCGGATTGCCGCTGAGGGTTCCGGCCTGATAGACGGGGCCGAGCGGGGCGAGCAGGTCCATGAACGCGCGCTTGCCGCCGAAGACGCCCACCGGCAGGCCGCCACCGACGATTTTGCCCAGCGTGACCAAATCGGCATCGACGCCGTAAAGCTCCAGCGCGCCGCCCAGAGCTACGCGGAAGCCGGTCATCACCTCGTCGGCGATCAGCAGCGCTCCCTCGCGCCGGGTGAGCGAGCGCAATCCGGCCAAAAAGCCGGCGGCGGGCGGGATGCAGCCGGCGTTGCCCACGACCGGCTCCAGGATCACGGCGGCGATCTGACCGGGATGGGCGGCGAAGGCGGCCTCGACCGCGGGAAGGTCGTTGTAGGGCAGGGCGAGGGTGAGGCGGGCAATCTCCTCCGGCACGCCGGCCGACCCAGGTATTCCAAAAGTAGCGACGCCAGAGCCGGCCTTCACCAGCAGGCCGTCCGAGTGGCCGTGGTAGCAGCCCTCGAATTTGACGATGATCTTGCGGCCGGTCGAAGCGCGGGCGAGGCGAATGGCGCTCATCGTGGCCTCGGTGCCAGAGCTGACGAAGCGCAGTTTTTCGATGGCCGGAACGCAGGCGATGACGCGCTCGGCGAGATCGCCTTCGGCCGCCGTCGAGGCTCCGAAGCTGGCCGAGTGGCGCGCCGCTCTCTGGATGGCTTCGACGACAACAGGAAAGGCGTGGCCCAGGATCATCGGTCCCCAGGAGCCGAAGTAGTCGATGTACCGGTTGCCGTCGGCGTCGGTGAGCCAGGCGCCCTGAGCGCTCTCGACAAACGGCGGCGCGCCGCCCACCGCGCGAAAGGCCCGCACGGGCGAGTTGACGCCGCCGGGAAAGAGGCGTTCGGCGCGTTGCTGGAGGGCTTGGGAACGGGTCAGGATGCGAGTAGGGATCGCGGAATTCATGGTGGTTTCAGTATAGAAGGCGATCAAGGCGCAAATTGAAAGTCGAGTCAATCGGCGTAACCGCCGCATCTCTACGTCTATGAAGGCAATGGACGAGATCGGCAATCGTCTGCTCGTGGTCTACGATGGCCATTGCGGCTTGTGCAACGGCTGGGTTCGTTGGCTGCTCCGGCACGACAGGCGGGATCGGCTGCGCTTTGCCGCCTCCGTCTCACCGGCGGTTGCGCAGTTGATCGAGCGCCACGCCGATCTCCTTGAGCCAAATGGCAATCCGGACACGGTGCTGGTCTTCCGCAATCCGCTGCAAATCAATGAACAGTTGTGGCTTCGATTCGATGGTGAATTGGTCTCGCTGCGCGAACTTCCGCCGCCCTGGCCGGCTGTTGCCTTGGTGCTGGGCTGGATTCCCGATCTACTCAGCGATCCCGCGTACAGGCTCGTGGCCCGCTGGCGCTATCGCGTCTGGGGGCGGCTGGAGAGTTGTCCGTTGCCTACGCCCCAGGATCGCGCCCGGTTCTTATAGCTCGCCGGAGCCAACTGCACGGTTGCGGCGGGCGAGTAGCCATGCAAAAAACAGGCTTGGCGATAGAACTTGCTTCGGTTTGCCACCGTAGCGTAACGCTGAAACGTAAATGTTTGTATCGATAACGACCCTCAGAATCATGAATTGCTGACTCCCGCAACACTCATCCCAACTCCCAAAGCATTCCCGATTGTGAGCAACACGCCTCTGAATCCTGTTAAAATCGATATTCCCGGCCACGAGCGCCGCTCCACAATTCCATCCGTAGAAAGCCGCACCATGCCTGAAGAACGTGTGTCCGTCGAAGCCAAGCCAAAATCCGTAACCTACGCCGACGCCGGCGTGGACATCAGCAGTGGCGACCGCGCCAAGGAGCGCATCAAGTACCTGGCGCAGAAGACCTTCAACCGCAACGTGCTGGGCGGAATCGGCGGCTTCGGGGCGCTCTTCCGCCTGGATTTGCAGCGCTGGAAGAGCCCCATTCTGGTCAGCTCGGCCGACGGGGTGGGCACCAAGCTGAAGGTGGCCTTCGAGATGGGAATGCACCACACGGTGGGGGCGGACCTGGTGAACCACTGCGTGAACGACGTGGCCGTCGAGGGCGCTACGCCGCTGTTCTTCCTGGATTACTTTGCCAGCGGAAAACTGGACCCCGAGGTGACCGAAAGCGTGATCACCGGGATGGCCGAGGCGTGCCGGGCCAACGGATGCGCCCTGATCGGCGGCGAGACGGCGCAGATGCCGGGATTTTATGCCGACGGCGAGTACGACCTGGCAGGGTTCATCGTGGGCGCGGTGGATCGGGACAAGTTGGTGACCGGGACGGGCATCAAGGCGGGCGACGTGCTGATCGGGCTGCCCTCGACCGGGCTGCACACCAACGGCTACTCGCTGGCCCGCAAGCTGTTTTTCGAGGTGGCCGGATACAAGCCGGCGCAGTATGTGACCGCCATCGGGGAAAAGGCCGGCGCGGCGCTGATGAAGACCCATCGCAGCTACCTCCATCTGATTCAAAAGCTGGTGGCGGCGGGTTTGACGACGGGCATGGCGCACATTACCGGCGGCGGCATCACGGAAAACCTGCAACGCATTCTGCCTAAAAATGTTACGGCGCAGATTGAGATCGGCTCGTGGCCCGTGCTGCCGATCTTCGAGCATCTGCGCGAGCTGGGCCAGGTTTCGCAGGAGGAGATGATGCGCACCTTCAACATGGGCATCGGGCTGATTGCGGCCATCCCGGCAGCCAAGTTCGTGCGCGCCAAGAACCTGCTCGATCGTGCCGAAGAGAAGTTCTACGTCGTGGGGCGGGTGGCCAAGGGCGAGCGCCGGGTGCAGTACACCTAAACAGCCCGTGGTGAAAGTCGGGTTTTGAAAGGGCACGACTTTAGTCGTGCCGCAAATACCTGATTACAAACGATGGGCTTTAGCCCCTGAGGGACGGTTTTCGGCATATTCGACTTTCACCACAGACTGCTAACCCCGTCCTGCATTGCCCGGCAATTTGAAGGTTTGGAGGGTACGGGCTTTAGCCCGTACATCACTCCATCGAATGAGCGCGGGGCTTTAGCCCCTGAGGAAAATCTTGGAACCCGCTTCGAATGATCGCCTTCTCCGCCTTGGAATCCTGCTCTCCGGGCGGGGATCGAATTTTCTCGCCATTGCCGAATCGATCCGCTCGGGACGGCTGCGGGGCGTCGAGATCGCCGTCGTGATTTCCAATGTGGCAGAAGCCGGCGGGCTGGAGGCGGCGCGCGGGTTGGGCCTGCCCACCGAGGTTTTTCCGTCCAAGGGCCGCAAGCGCGCCGGGCACGAAGCCGAGGTGATCGCCTGCCTGCGGGCGCATGGCGTGGATATGGTCTGCCTGGCGGGGTACATGAGGCTGTTGTCGCCGGAGTTTGTGGCCGCCTTTCCCAACCGGATCCTCAATATTCATCCTGCCCTCTTGCCGGCCTTTCCTGGCTTGGACGTGCAGCAGCAGGCCCTCGATTACGGCGTAAAGGTCTCCGGCTGCACGGTGCATTTTGTGGACGATCAGACCGATCATGGCGCGATCGTTCTGCAACGGACGGCGCCGGTACTCGACAGCGACGACGCGCACACGCTGGCCGAGCGTATTCTGGCCGAAGAACACCTGGCCTACACCGAGGCAATTCGGCGCGTGGTGAGCGGTGAGTACGAGATCCAGGGCCGGCGATTTGTGAAGCGGAATCCGTAAATGATGAGCAGGGAAGTCTTTAGCCGCGAAGAAGGGCGAAAGATTGTGGCGGCTTGAACGCAACCGGGTTTTCGAGGCCCTTTGGAGTGTCAAGCAAGCCGTTTGTGAGATGTCGTAGAAGTCGTTTTATTACCAACTATTTAGCAAGTTCATCGTCGTTGCCGAAGATAACCCTCGGATTGCCTAGCCTTAGAGATAGCCAGAAATGAAGCGGACGTGCCGTGCCCGGCGAATGAGATCGCCCTCCCCCGCGGACGGGCTCCGGGGCACGGGACCGTTTCAAATCTGCACTTGAGCGGCTCTTCGCGACGGGCTCCGGACGAAACCACGGCGGAGCCCGGCGGCGGAGAGCTGCGACCAATCAAGGCCAGGGACCGGCCCGCAACGGAGCCGGTTCCCGGCGCAACGCACGCCCACCACGGCAGACCATTCCCATTCGACAATCCAGTACGCGCCGGCGCGGCGGTCGGCAGTTGGAAAACTGCGGGAATGCCAGCTCAAGCCGAGTGCCGCCGCCGCGCTGAGGCGCGATTCCGGTCTTGTCTTGCGCGAGTGCGTCGCTCGACGGGGTTGTGTCTGCGAGAGCATTTCTCCTCCTGCTGGAGAGCGGGTTTCTTGTATTCCGCCCTAGCCGCAAAAACAAGAACGCGGCCAGAGCGGGGCACCCAGAAATTGAGGAGAAATCCTCTCAATTGCACGTGAACCAGGGCGGCTGCGGCCGCCTTTTTGCTTTTAAAAGGAGCTTTTTCGATGAATCCGATCTCGAATATCTGGAACCACCCGAAGACCTCGGCAACCGGAGTGCTGATTGCGGTTGTCACCATTGCCGGCGTGTTCTCGCAGCAGGGCATTACGCTGGGCCACGTGGGTAACGGCACGATCGTCACGCTGGCGAGCGCTCTGGGCACCGCGTTTCTGGGGCTGCTGGCCAGGGATCCGGTGAGCCAGCCAATCTCGTCCGGCTCGACCGCCAAGCTGGGCGCATGGGCGCTGATTGCCCTGCTGCTGCCGCTGCCGTTCATGGGCGGCTGCTCGGAGACGAGCGTGGCGCAGAACATTGTGAACTGGACGCCGGCTCTGGAATCCGCCGTGGCGACGGTGGACTCGACCGGCGCGCTGCTGGTGCCGGCGGATGCGGCGATCTTCGCCGCCGCTACGGCTGGTTTTGACGCGGCCTCGAGTGTGCTCGTCAATGAGGCCAAGGCCTATCTGGCCAATCCGACGGCCAGCGTACTCGCGCAATTGCAAGCCGCCGTGGTGACGTTTCAGCAGAATGTAAATGCTTCCCTGCTGTCGGCGGCCAAGATTACCAATCCCACAAGCCAGGCCCATGTTCTCAACGCGATCAACGGAGTCGCCACCATTGTGACGGCGCTCCTGGCGCTTGTCACCTCCGTCAGCAGCAAGGCCGAAGTGGCGCGGATGGCCTCCGAATCGACTATCAAGCTGGCCGAGGTACGGACTTATCAGGATGAAGGCAAGGCCGCTGCAGTGGTGGCGGCGCACTATGGCGAGCCGGTCGAAGTTGCACAGGCTCAGGTGGCGCAGGTGGAGTTGAGCGCGGTCCAAGCCGGATTCTAG
>Ga0255350_1000358_pt1 | contig 17307 bp, 12 predicted proteins | sample HBST25r1metaG_FD_186028 | JGI IMG/M metagenome (GOLD analysis project Ga0255350, IMG submission 186028) | Peat soil microbial communities from Stordalen Mire, Sweden - H.B.S.T-25.r1 | ecosystem: Environmental > Terrestrial > Soil > Wetlands > Peat | place: Sweden: Norrbotten County, Stordalen...
GTTATCGCCGCGCCGGATGCGATGCGTGTCGTCGGTCAGCTGGGTCAGATTCTCGGCCCGCGCGGCCTGATGCCTAACCCCAAGGTTGGCACGGTGACCCCGAACGTTGCTGAGGCGGTTCGTAACGCCAAGGCCGGTCAGGTGCAATATCGTACCGACAAGGCGGGTATCGTTCACGCGACCATCGGCCGCGCTTCTTTCGAAGCCGCCGCTCTGCGCGAGAACCTGCTCTCCCTGATTGAAGCTCTGCAGAAGGCCAAGCCGGCCGCTGCCAAGGGTGTGTATCTGCGTAAGGCCGCCGTATCCAGCACCATGGGCGTTGGCGTTCGTATCGATACCAATACCTTCAGCGCTTGATTGCACTGAAGGGATGGCGGAGCAATCCGCCAAGGCTTTGGGCTGGCGGGTTCGTCCCGCCAGGTTGTCAAAGACCGCAGGCGCCGCAAGGCTTAATCGCTGACAACAGCAACCTGCGCAGATGGTGTGCCCGTTAAGCAGGCTTCAGCGTAACAAGCCCATGTAGCTCAGGGGTAGAGCACTCCCTTGGTAAGGGAGAGGTCGACAGTTCAATTCTGTCCATGGGCACCACAACGCAAACTGATGTCTCCTGAAAAGGTCGCCGCTGCAAAGCGGAGCGCATTTGCGCTTCATTTCAGACTAGGAGGTAGACCTTGAGTCTCAATCTTGATGATAAGAAGGCGGTAGTAGCAGACGTTTCTGCCCAGTTGGCAGGCGCTCAGACTATTGTTGTCGCCGAATATCGGGGCATCCAGGTTAGCAGCATGACCAAGCTCCGTGCGCAAGCACGTGAGCAAGGCGTATTTCTGCGTGTTCTGAAGAACACGCTGGTACGTCGTGCAGTGGCAGGTACCGCATTCGAAGGCCTGGCCGAACAGATGGTCGGCCCGCTGGTATACGGTATTTCCGCTGACCCGATCGCTGCAGCCAAAGTGCTTCACCAGTTCGCTAAGGCCGATGACAAAATCATCGTCAAGGCCGGTTCCTACAATGGTACGGTATTGACCGCCGCTCAAGTTGGCGAGCTGGCTTCGATTCCGAGCCGTGAAGAACTGTTGTCCAAGCTGCTCTACGTCATGCAGGCTCCGGTTGCTGGCTTCGCCCGCGCCCTGGCAGCCCTGGCGGAAAAGCAAGCCGAAGCCGAAGCAGCTTAACCCATTCGATATATACAGATTTCAGGAGATTTTCACATGGCAATTAGCAAAGAAGACATTCTCGAAGCCGTTGCTGGCTTGACCGTGCTGGAACTGAACGACCTGGTTAAGGCGTTCGAAGAAAAGTTCGGCGTTTCCGCCGCTGCTGTTGCTGTAGCTGGCCCGGCATCCGCCGCCGCTGCAGTTGAAGAACAAACCGAATTCGACGTTATCCTGACCGCCATTGGCGAAAACAAGGTTAACGTGATCAAGGTTGTGCGTGCTATCACCGGTCTGGGCCTGAAAGAAGCCAAGGATGTGGTTGACGGCGCACCGAAGACGGTTAAGGAAGGTGTCAACAAGGCTGAAGCCGAAGACATCGCTAAGCAATTGGTTGCAGCAGGGGCCAAGGCTGAAATCAAATAATCTTCCCATAAGGAAGATTGCAAGGCTGGCGGAGAAATCTGCCAGCCTTATTGCGCTTGTGGTCGTCTGAATCAGAGAAGGTAAAAGCCAGCAATTATTGCGCGTGTGGCTGCTGTCTTTTGGTTTCTTGCGCCACCCCACCTCGATGGAGACTCTATGAGTTATTCGTTTACTGAGAAGAAGCGTATTCGTAAGAGCTTTGCGAAGCGTACAACCGTTCTCGATGTCCCATTCCTGTTGGCGACCCAGATTGATTCGTATACCGAATTTCTCCAACTGGGTACTCCGGTTGATCAGCGCAAGGATGTTGGTCTGCAGGCTGCTTTCAAGTCGATCTTTCCGATCATTAGTCATAACGGCTATGCGCGTCTTGACTTTGCACACTACATTCTTGGCGAGCCGCCGTTTGATATGCAGGAGTGTCAGCTGCGTGGCATTACTTATGCCGCACCGCTGCGCGCGCGTATCCGCCTGACGATATTCGACAAGGAGTCGTCCAAGCCTGTCGTCAAGGAAGTCCGCGAAAACGAAGTGTACATGGGTGAAATTCCGTTGATGACCACCAACGGCTCGTTCATCATCAACGGTACCGAACGTGTAATCGTCAGCCAGTTGCACCGCAGCCCGGGTGTGTTCTTTGAACATGACCGCGGCAAAACGCACTCCTCAGGCAAACTGCTGTTCTCCGCGCGCGTGATTCCTTACCGTGGCTCGTGGCTGGACTTCGAGTTCGACCCCAAGGATCTGCTGTACTTCCGTATTGACCGTCGTCGCAAGATGCCGGTAACGATACTGCTGAAGGCGCTGGGCTATAACGAAGAACAAATTCTGTCAGAGTTTTACAGCTTTGACACCTTCTTCCTCAGTAACGACGGCGCTTACATGAAGCTGATCGCCGAACGTCTGAAGGGCGAAGTCGCCAAGTTCGACATCGTCACGCCGGCCGGCAAAGTGATCGTCGCCAAGGACAAGCGCATTACCGCCAAGCATATCCGCGATATCCAGGCCGAAGCGCTGGATCGCGTCGAAGTGCCGGCGGATATTCTGCTGGGTCGCGTGCTGGCGCGCTCCGTGGTCAACACCGACACCGGTGAAGTGATTGCGCGCGCCAATGAAGAAATCGGCGAAGAAATCCTCGCCAAGCTGGCTCTGGCGGGCACGCTGGAAATCAACGTATTGTTCACCAACGATCTGGACCAGGGCGCTTACATTTCCCAGACCCTGCGCGTTGATGACATTCAGGAACAGCTGCAGGCGCGTGTGGCGATTTATCGCATGATGCGTCCAGGCGAGCCGCCTACGGAAGATGCGGTAGAACAATTGTTCCAGCGTCTGTTCTTCAACGAAGAAACCTACGATTTGTCGCGTGTCGGCCGCATGAAGTTCAGCTCGCGTACCTATCAGTACAAATTCGACGAAAAGACCCCTGAGTGGTTCAAGTATCTGATCGGCGAAAAACTGGCAGGACGTCGCGACGCCATGGACGGCACACTGACCACGGAAGACATCGTGTCGGTAATCGCCATCCTGACCGAACTGCGCAATGGCCGCGGTGAAATCGACGACATCGATCACCTGGGAAATCGTCGCGTGCGCTCGGTGGGCGAACTGGCGGAAAACCAGTTCCGCGCCGGTCTGGTGCGGGTGGAACGCGCTGTCAAGGAACGCCTGAATCAGGCGGAGTCCGACAACCTGATGCCGCACGACCTGATCAACGCCAAGCCGGTCAGCGCCGCCATCAAGGAATTCTTTGGTTCCAGCCAGTTGTCGCAGTTCATGGACCAGACCAATCCGCTGTCTGAAATTACCCACAAACGCCGCGTATCGGCGCTTGGACCGGGCGGCCTGACGCGCGAACGCGCCGGCTTCGAAGTGCGTGACGTGCATCCGACCCACTACGGCCGCGTATGCCCGATTGAAACGCCTGAAGGTCCGAACATCGGCCTGATCAATTCCTTGTCGGTCTATGCCCGCACCAATGAATACGGTTTCCTGGAAACCCCGTATCGCAAGGTGGCGGACGGCAAGGTGACCATGGATATCGATTACCTGTCGGCAATCGAAGAAGGCCGCTACGTCATCGCCCAGGCCAATGCCGAGCTGGACGAAAACGGCATGCTGACCGACGATCTGGTGACCTGCCGCGAAAAGGGTGAAACCATCCTGTCGACACCGGACCGCGTGCAGTACATGGACGTGGCAACGGGTCAGGTCGTGTCGGTGGCCGCTTCGCTGATTCCCTTCCTGGAACACGATGACGCCAACCGCGCATTGATGGGCGCCAACATGCAACGTCAGGCTGTGCCTTGCCTGCGCCCGGAAAAACCGTTTGTCGGTACCGGCATTGAACGCGATGTGGCCATCGACTCCGGAACCACGGTGATCGCCCGTCGTGGCGGTGTGGTGGACCTGGTCGACGCCAACCGCGTGGTTGTGCGGGTAAACGATGATGAAGCGACTGCGGGCGAAGTCGGGGTGGATATCTACAACCTGACCAAGTTCACGCGCTCCAATCAGAATACCAATATCAACCAGCGTCCGGTGGTGCATGTCGGCGATCGTCTGGCCAAGCGCGATGTGGTGGCTGACGGTGCTTCGACCGACCTGGGCGAATTGGCCCTCGGTCAGAACATGACCATCGCCTTCATGCCGTGGAATGGTTACAACTTCGAAGACTCGATTTTGATCTCGGAAAAAGTTGTGGCTGAAGACCGCTATACTTCAATTCATATTGAAGAACTGTCGGTGGTGGCGCGCGATACCAAGTTGGGACCGGAAGAAATCACCCGGGATATCCCCAACCTGTCGGAACGCATGGCGGGCCGTCTGGACGAAGCCGGCATTGTGTATATCGGCGCCGAAGTGGAAGCCGGAGACGTACTGGTCGGCAAGGTGACCCCCAAGGGTGAAACCCAGCTGACGCCGGAAGAAAAGCTGCTGCGCGCCATCTTTGGCGAAAAGGCTTCCGATGTGAAGGATACCAGCCTGCGCGTACCGACCGGCATGACCGGCACGGTGATCGACGTTCAGGTATTTACCCGCGAAGGAATCGAACGCGACAAACGCGCCCAGTCCATCATCGACGCTGAACTCAAGCGTTATCGTCTGGATTTGAGCGACCAGTTGCGGATTTTCGAAAACGACGCCTTCAGCCGTATCGAACGTCTGATCAACGGCAAGCCGGCCAATGGCGGTCCCAAGCGTCTGGTCAAGGGCACCTTGATCGATCATGAATACCTGGACGGCATGCCGAACAAGCATGACTGGTTCGATATCCGCATGAGCGATGAAGAAATCGCCAAGCAGCTGGAACTGATCAAGGACAGCCTGTCGCAAAAGCGCGAAGAATTCGACCTCAAGTTCGAAGACAAGAAGCGCAAGCTGACCCAGGGCGATGAACTGCCTCCGGGCGTGCAAAAGATGGTCAAGGTCTATCTGGCGGTTAAACGTCGCCTGCAGGCCGGCGACAAGATGGCCGGTCGTCACGGTAACAAGGGTGTGGTTTCGCGCATTCTGCCGATCGAGGACATGCCCTACATGGGCGATGGGCGCACGGTAGACATCGTGCTCAACCCGCTGGGCGTGCCGTCACGGATGAACATCGGCCAGATTCTCGAGGTTCACCTCGGCTGGGCGGGCAAGGGCATAGGCGAGCAGGTTGATCTGATGATCAAGCAACAGCGCGCCGTAGCTGAAATCCGCGCCTACCTGACCCGGGTTTACAACGAAACCGGCAAGCCGGAAGACATCGACAGCCTGAGCGACAAGGAAATTCTGGATCTGGCTTCGCATCTGCGCCGCGGCATGCCGTTTGCCACGCCGGTGTTTGACGGCGCCAAAGAATCCGAAATCAGCCACATGCTGGAACTGGCCTACCCGGATTCCGATCCGCGTACCGCACAACTGGGCTTCAATGATTCCAAGACCCAGTTGACCCTGCATGATGGCCGTACCGGCGAAGCCTTCGACCGCAAGGTCACCGTAGGCGTGATGCACTATCTGAAACTGCATCACCTGGTGGATGACAAGATGCACGCCCGTTCGACCGGTCCGTACTCGCTGGTGACCCAGCAGCCGCTGGGTGGTAAGGCACAGTTCGGTGGTCAGCGCTTCGGGGAAATGGAAGTCTGGGCGCTGGAAGCCTATGGCGCCGCCTACACCCTGCAGGAAATGCTGACCGTGAAGTCCGATGATGTGACTGGCCGGACCAAGGTTTACGAAAACATCGTCAAGGGCGAACACAAGATTGACGCCGGCATGCCTGAATCCTTCAATGTGCTGGTGAAGGAAATTCGTTCGCTTGGCCTGGATATCGACCTGGAACGTTATTAATCAGAAGACGGAAGACAGAAGGCAGAAGACGGAAGGACCGGGTCGTCCCGACCCCTCTTTCTGGCTTCGGGCTTCTGGCCTCTGGAAACTGAACTGGAGACGCAATGAAAGCACTGCTCGACCTCTTTAAGCAAGTCACGCAAGAAGAAGAGTTTGATGCGATTAAGATCGGCATCGCCTCACCGGACAAGATCCGTTCCTGGTCCTATGGTGAAGTCAAGAAGCCTGAGACCATCAACTATCGTACCTTCAAACCCGAACGCGACGGCCTGTTCTGCGCGCGCATTTTCGGGCCGGTGAAGGATTACGAATGCTTGTGCGGCAAATATAAGCGTTTGAAGCATCGTGGCGTGATCTGCGAAAAATGCGGCGTGGAAGTCACGCTGTCCAAGGTTCGCCGCGAACGCATGGGCCATATCGAACTGGCCAGTCCGACCGCGCACATCTGGTTTCTGAAGAGCTTGCCGTCCCGTCTGGGCATGGTGCTCGACATGACCCTGCGCGACATCGAACGTGTTCTGTATTTTGAAGCCTTCGTGGTGACCGATCCCGGCCTGACGCCGATGACCCGTCGCCAGTTGCTGACCGAAGAGGACTTCCTCGACAAGGAAGACCAGTACGGTGAGGAATTCAAGGCGATGATGGGCGCCGAGGCCGTGCGCGAACTGCTGCGCAGCCTGGACCTGACCAGCGAAATCGAGACCCTGCGTCACGAACTCGCCACCACCGGTTCCGACACCAAGATCAAGAAGATCTCCAAGCGCCTCAAGGTGCTGGAAGCCTTTTTGCGTTCGGGCATGAAGCCGGAATGGATGATCCTCGAAGTGCTGCCGGTGCTGCCGCCAGAACTGCGTCCGCTGGTGCCGCTGGATGGCGGTCGTTTCGCCACCTCCGACCTCAACGACCTGTATCGTCGCGTGATCAACCGCAACAACCGCCTGAAGCGTCTGCTCGAGCTGCGCGCACCCGACATCATCGTGCGCAACGAAAAGCGCATGTTGCAGGAATCGGTCGATTCGCTGCTGGATAACGGTCGTCGCGGCAAAGCCATGACCGGCGCCAACAAGCGCCCGCTCAAGTCGCTGGCAGACATGATCAAGGGCAAGGGCGGTCGTTTCCGTCAAAACTTGCTGGGCAAGCGCGTTGACTATTCCGGTCGTTCCGTGATTACCGTGGGCCCGACCCTGAGACTGCATCAGTGCGGCCTGCCGAAAAAGATGGCGCTGGAACTGTTCAAGCCGTTCATCTTCCACAAACTGGAAGTGATGGGCCTGGCATCCACCATCAAGGCCGCCAAAAAGCTGGTCGAGCAGGAAGTTCCGGAAGTCTGGGATATCCTCGAAGACGTGATCCGCGAGCATCCGGTTCTGCTGAACCGCGCGCCTACGCTGCACCGTCTGGGGATTCAGGCTTTTGAACCGGTTCTGATCGAAGGCAAGGCCATCCAGTTGCATCCGCTGGTGTGCGCGGCGTTCAACGCCGACTTTGACGGTGACCAGATGGCTGTACACGTGCCCCTGTCGCTGGAAGCGCAGATGGAAGCCCGCACGCTGATGCTGGCGACCAACAACGTGCTGTCGCCGGCCAACGGCGAGCCTATCATCGTGCCGTCGCAGGATATCGTGCTGGGTCTGTACTACATGACCCGTGACAAGGTGAACGGCCTGAACGAAGGCATGCAGTTTGCCGACACCAAGGAAGTGCATCGCGCCTACGAGACCCGTCAGGTAGAACTGGCCACGCGCATCACCGTGCGTTTGCGCGAATGGGTCAAGGACGAGCAAGGTGAATTCCAGCCGGTGATCAACCGCTATCAGACCACGGTTGGCCGTGCGCTGCTGTCGGACATCCTGCCCAAGGGGCTGCCGTTCGAGCATATCAACAAGGCCTTGAAGAAGAAGGAAATCTCCAAGCTGATCAATGTCTCGTTCCGCCGCTGCGGCATCCGCGATACCGTGATCTTCGCCGACCAGTTGATGTATACCGGCTTCAGCTACTCGACCCGCGGCGGGATTTCGATCTGCGTTGACGACATGCTGGTTCCGAGCAAGAAACAGGTGCTGCTGGGCGAAGCCCACAAGGAAGTCAAGGAAATCGAAGAGCAGTATCGCCAGGGTCTGGTGACCCAGGGCGAACGCTATAACAAGGTTGTCGATATCTGGGGTCGCACCGGCGACAAGGTCGCCAAGGCGATGATGGACGAACTGTCCAAGCAGCGCGTGCTGGATCGCGATGGCAAGGAAGTCGATCAGGAATCGTTCAACTCGATCTACATGATGGCCGACTCCGGCGCCCGGGGCTCCGTGGCGCAGATCAAGCAGCTGGCCGGTATGCGGGGCCTGATGGCCAAGCCTGACGGCTCGATTATCGAGACGCCGATTACCTCCAACTTCCGCGAGGGGCTGACGGTTCTGCAATACTTCATCTCGACTCACGGCGCCCGTAAGGGTCTGGCCGATACCGCGTTGAAGACCGCCAACTCCGGCTATCTGACCCGTCGACTGGTGGATGTGACCCAGGATTTGGTTGTCATCGAAGACAACTGCGGCACCACCAACGGTTTCGTGATGAAAGCGGTGCTGCAGGGCGGTGACGTGATCGAATCCCTGCGCGACCGGATTCTCGGCCGTGTGGCTGCGGTGGACATCATCGATCCTTCCAGCGGCGCGACGGTGATCGAAGCGGCCACCTTGCTGGACGAAGCCATGGTGACCATGATAGACAGCCTGGGCATCGATGAAGTCAAGGTTCGCACCCCGATTACCTGCGACACCCGTTACGGCTTGTGCGCCAAGTGCTACGGCCGCGATCTGGGCCGAGGCAAGGAAGTCAATGCCGGCGAAGCCGTCGGCGTGATTGCCGCGCAGTCCATCGGCGAACCGGGTACCCAGCTGACCATGCGTACCTTCCACATCGGTGGTGCGGCGTCGCGGGCAGCGGCGGCCAGCCAGGTCGAATCCAAGTCCAACGGCACCGTGCGCTTCTCGGCGCAGATGCGTTATGTCACCAATAACAAGGGCGAGCTGATCGTGATCACCCGTTCCGGTGAGGTGGTGATTCATGACGATATCGGTCGCGAGCGCGAACGGCATAAAGTGCCCTACGGCGCCACGCTGCTGGTGACCGACGGCCTGGTGCTCAAGGCTGGCGCGGTACTGGCCACGTGGGACCCGCATACTCGTCCTATCATTACCGAGTATGCCGGTCGCGTTAAGTTCGAAAACGTCGAAGAAGGCACCACGGTAGCCAAACAGGTCGATGAAGTGACCGGTCTGTCCACTCTGGTGGTAATCGATCCGAAACGCCGCGCTGGCGCGCAGTCGAAAATGCTGCGTCCGCTGGTGAAGCTGATGGATGAAACCGGCAATGAAGTCAAACTGACCGGTTCGGATGCCTCGGTGTCCATCACCTTCCAGGTCGGCGCGATTATTACCGTGAAAGATGGTCAGGAAGTGGGCAAGGGTGAAGTGCTGGCGCGGATTCCGCAGGAAAGCACCAAAACCCGCGACATTACCGGTGGTCTGCCGCGTGTGGCCGAGCTCTTTGAAGCCCGTTCACCCAAGGATGCCGGCATGCTGGCTGAAGTGACCGGTACCGTCTCGTTCGGCAAGGACACCAAGGGCAAGCAACGCCTGATCATTACCGACATGGATGGTTGCGCTTCGGAAAACCTGATCCCCAAGGACAAGCACGTACTGGTGCACGATGGTCAGGTGGTGAATCGCGGCGAACTGATCGTCGACGGCGCGGTGGATCCGCACGATATTCTGCGTCTGCAGGGTATCGAGGCGCTGACCCGCTACATCGTGCAGGAAGTTCAGGAAGTGTATCGTCTGCAGGGCGTGAAGATTAACGACAAGCACATCGAAGTGATTATTCGCCAGATGCTGCGCCGCGTGATCATTACCGATTCCGGCGATACCGAGTTCATCCAGGGTGAGCAGGTTGAACGTGCCGAAGTGCTGGCGACCAACGACCGCATGGTGGAAGAAGGAAAGCTGCCTTCACATTACGATAATGTGCTGCTGGGGATTACCAAGGCATCGTTGTCGACCGATTCGTTTATCTCGGCCGCTTCGTTCCAGGAAACCACCCGCGTGCTGACCGAAGCCGCCATCATGGGCAAGAAGGACGATCTGCGCGGTCTGAAAGAAAACGTGATTGTTGGACGTCTGATCCCGGCGGGTACCGGTCTGGCCTATCATCGCAACCGTCGTCGTACCACCGGCGGTGCGGATTTGATGACCGATGGCCTGACGCTGGAGGCTCAAAACGCCTTGCAAGCCAGTCTGGAAAATCACGAATAAGGCCGGTTTTTTCGGCTGATGTAAAAAACGCTGTCCTTTCAACGGTTAACCGTTGTGAGGGCAGCGTGTTTCCCATTGACGGTGGCTTGTTGACAAAATATAATCCACCCTCTCTCATGGCGGTATGTTGCCGTTTTGAGGACTCAACCAGGAACTGAGCGTAATGCCAACCATTAATCAGCTTGTGCGCAAAGGCCGTCTCGCCGTCAAGGCGAAGAGCAAGGTCCCGGCGCTGGAAGCCTGCCCGCAAAAACGCGGCGTATGCACCCGTGTTTATACCACCACCCCGAAAAAGCCTAACTCGGCTCTGCGTAAGGTGTGCAAGGTACGTCTGACCAACGGTTTCGAAGTGATTTCGTATATCGGCGGTGAAGGCCACAACCTGCAGGAACACTCGGTTGTACTGTTGCGCGGCGGTCGTGTAAAAGACTTGCCGGGTGTGCGCTATCACACGGTTCGCGGCTCGCTGGATACCGCAGGCGTGAAGGATCGCAAGCAGTCTCGCTCCAAGTACGGTACCAAGCGTCCCAAGTAACACCGTACTAAAATGGAACGGCGGCCATGCCGTCGAGTAAGTGGATGCTCTTGATGGGCACCATGAGCGCAACGCTCAACTGAATAGAAGGAATTGAAATGCCAAGACGCAGAGAAGTACCCAAACGCGAAATCCTGCCGGACCCTAAGTTCGGTAGCCAAGATCTGTCCAAATTCATGAATGTCGTCATGATGGACGGCAAGAAGTCGGTTGCAGAGCGCATCATCTACGGCGCGCTGAGCCAAATCGAAAAGAAAACCGGCAAGAACGCTCTGGAAGTGTTCAACCTGGCGATCACCAACGTCAAGCCGGTGGTCGAAGTCAAGAGCCGTCGTGTTGGCGGTGCAAACTATCAGGTTCCTGTTGAAGTTCGTCCTTCCCGTCGTATGGCCCTGTCCATGCGCTGGTTGCGTGACGCTGCCCGCAAACGTGGCGAAAAGTCCATGGACCTGCGCCTGGCTGGCGAACTGCTGGACGCGGCCGAAGGCCGTGGCGGCGCAATGAAAAAGCGTGAAGAAGTTCACCGCATGGCTGAAGCCAACAAGGCGTTCTCGCACTTCCGCTTCTAAGACAACCTCACCGAGTAAGGTTAAGCCGTGGCTAGGAAAACCCCAATTGAGCGCTACCGCAATATCGGTATCAGCGCTCACATCGATGCCGGTAAAACGACCACTACCGAGCGTATTCTGTTCTATACCGGTGTGAATCACAAAATCGGCGAAGTTCATGATGGCGCCGCCACCATGGACTGGATGGAACAGGAACAGGAACGTGGTATTACCATCACGTCCGCAGCGACCACCACCTTCTGGAAAGGGATGGCGCTGCAGTACCCTGAACACCGTTTCAATATTATCGACACCCCCGGACACGTGGACTTTACCATTGAGGTAGAGCGTTCCATGCGTGTTCTGGACGGCGCAGTAATGGTTTACTGTGCAGTCGGCGGCGTGCAACCGCAGTCCGAGACTGTTTGGCGTCAGGCCAACAAGTACAAGGTTCCGCGCATTGCCTTCGTGAACAAGATGGACCGTCAAGGCGCCAACTTCTTCCGTGCCGTGGAACAGGTCAAGACCCGCCTGCGCGGCAATCCGGTGCCTATCGTCGTGCCTATCGGCGCGGAAGACGGCTTTACCGGCGTGATCGATCTGCTGAAGATGAAGTCCATCAACTGGGATGAAGCGTCCCAGGGCATGAAGTTCGAATACAGCGAGATCCCGGCCGAACAGCGTGCAGTCGCTGAAGAATGGCGCGAAAAGATGGTTGAAGCCGCGGCGGAAGTCGACGACGAAACCATGACCAAGTATCTCGAAACCGGCGAACTGACCGATGAAGAGATCGTTTATGGTCTGCGTCAGCGTACCCTGCGTTGTGAAATCCAGCCCATGCTGTGCGGTTCGGCCTTCAAGAACAAGGGTGTGCAGCGCATGCTGGACGCCGTGGTCGATCTGTTGCCCAGCCCGCTGGACGTGCCTCCGGTCCCGGGTGAAACCGAAGACGGCAGCCCGACCACGCGTCGCGCTGCTGACGACGAGCCGTTCTCGGCGCTGGCTTTCAAGTTGATGAACGACCCCTACGTCGGCCAGCTGACCTTCTTCCGCGTGTATTCCGGCGTGGTGAAGTGCGGCGACTTCGTGCTGAACTCGATCAAAGACAAGAAAGAACGCATCGGCCGTATCGTGCAAATGCACGCCAACGACCGCAAGGAAATCGAAGAAGTCTACGCAGGCGACATCGCAGCCGCGATTGGCCTGAAAGACGTGACCACGGGCGAAACCCTGTGCGCACTCGATCATCCGCTGATTCTGGAACGCATGGTATTCCCCGAGCCGGTGATTCACGTTGCCGTCGAGCCGAAGACCAAGGCCGACCAGGAAAAGATGGGCGTTGCCCTGAATCGTCTGGCCAAGGAAGATCCGTCCTTCCGTGTGCATACCGATGAAGAATCGGGTCAGACCATCATTTCCGGCATGGGTGAGTTGCATCTGGAAATTCTGGTAGACCGCATGCGTCGTGAATTCGGCGTTGACGCCGGCGTGGGCGCACCGCAAGTGGCCTATCGCGAAACCATTACCAAGACCGTAACCGACGTTGATGGCAAGCACATCAAGCAGTCCGGCGGTAAGGGTCAGTATGGCCACGCGCAGATCACGCTGGAACCGTCCGGCGAAGGCAAGGGCTACAAGTTCATCGACGAAATCAAGGGTGGTGTGATTCCGCGCGAGTTTATTCCGTCGGTAGACAAGGGTATCCAGAACACGCTGTCCAACGGCATTCTGGCTGGCTTCCCGGTGGTTGACGTTACCGTGCGCCTGACCTTCGGTTCCTATCACGATGTTGACTCGTCGCAAATCGCCTTCGAACTGGCCGGCTCGCTGGCCTTCAAGGAAGCGATGCGTCGCGCCAGTCCGGTGATCCTCGAGCCGATGATGTCGGTTGAAGTGGAAACCCCGGAAGATTACATGGGCGATGTCATGGGCGACTTGAACCGTCGTCGTGGCATGGTTCAGGGTATGGATGACGACGGTTTGGGTGGCAAGATCATCCGCGCTGAAGTCCCGCTGGCCGAGATGTTTGGTTACTCGACCGACCTGCGTTCGGCAACCCAGGGTCGTGCGACCTACTCCATGGAGTTCAAGCACTACTCTGCAGCGCCCAAGCACATTGCCGAAGCGGTAATGAACGCCAGGAAGTAATGCGTGCCGAGACGGGGGAGGCCCCCGTCTCGATCTAATTGTTCTTTAAATCAAGGATTTTGCAAAATGGCAAAAGAAAAGTTTGCGCGGACCAAGCCGCACGTAAACGTAGGCACCATCGGTCACGTCGACCACGGTAAGACCACCCTGACCGCTGCAATCACCACCATCCTGTCGAAGAAATTCGGCGGCGAAGCCAAGGGTTACGACCAGATCGACAGCGCGCCGGAAGAAAAGGCCCGTGGTATTACGATCAATACCGCACACGTTGAGTATGAAACCGAAGCGCGTCACTATGCCCACGTTGACTGCCCGGGTCACGCCGACTATGTGAAGAACATGATTACCGGCGCGGCGCAAATGGATGGCGCCATCCTGGTGTGCTCGGCCGCTGACGGTCCGATGCCGCAAACCCGCGAACACATCCTGCTGGCCCGTCAGGTTGGCGTTCCGTACATCATCGTCTATCTGAACAAGTGCGACATGGTTGACGACGCCGAGCTGCTGGAACTGGTCGAAATGGAACTGCGCGAACTGCTGACTTCCTATGACTTCCCGGGCGACGACCTGCCGTTCATCATGGGCTCTGCCCTGAAGGCGCTGCAAGGCGACCAATCGGAAATCGGCGAACCGTCGATCTTCCGTCTGGCTGCTGCTCTGGACAGCTACATTCCGAACCCGGAACGCGCTATCGACAAACCGTTCCTGCTGCCTATCGAAGACGTGTTCTCGATCTCGGGTCGCGGCACCGTGGTTACCGGTCGTGTAGAACGCGGTATCGTCAAGGTTGGTGAAGAAATCGAAATCGTCGGCATCAAGCCCACGGTCAAGACCACTTGCACCGGCGTTGAAATGTTCCGCAAGCTGCTGGACCAGGGCCAGGCTGGTGATAACGTCGGCGTGCTGCTGCGTGGCACCAAGCGTGAAGACGTAGAGCGTGGCCAGGTTCTGGCCAAGCCGGGTTCCATCAACCCGCACACCTCGTTTACCGCTGAAGTGTACGTATTGTCCAAGGAAGAAGGCGGCCGTCATACTCCGTTCTTCGCTAACTATCGTCCGCAATTCTACTTCCGCACCACCGACGTGACCGGCGCAGTTTCGCTGGCCGAAGGCGTGGAAATGGTTATGCCTGGCGATAACGTCAGCATCACGGTAGAACTGATTGCTCCTATCGCCATGGAAGAAGGCCTGCGCTTCGCGATTCGCGAAGGTGGCCGTACCGTTGGCGCCGGTGTTGTCGCCAAGATCATCAAGTAATAGGAAGCGACAATGTCCAGCCAAAAGATCCGTATCCGCCTCAAAGCGTTCGATTACAATCTGATCGACCGTTCAGCGGAAGAAATTGTTGAAACCGCCAAGCGTACCGGCGCCGTTGTAAAAGGTCCGGTTCCGCTGCCTACCAAGGTAGAACGCTTCAACGTACTGCGCTCGCCGCACGTCAACAAGACGTCGCGCGATCAGCTGGAAATTCGCACCCACCTGCGCCTGATGGATATCATCGATCCGACCGACAAGACTGTCGACGCCTTGATGAAACTCGATCTGCCCGCCGGTGTGGATGTGGAAATCAAGCTGCAGTAATTAGCTTTTAGTCCTGTGGGTATGCTAAGTGCTTGCAGGTCTTGAGTTTTCTTGATATATTAGCGGACTCGCCATTTTGGCGAGTTCGCTTTCGTTTTTGTATGCCGGTCAATCGTAATCGGCACCTGCAAAAGGAAATTAATATGAGTTTAGGTCTTGTCGGTCGCAAAGTCGGCATGACCCGCATTTTTGCTGAAGATGGCGCGTCCATCCCGGTAACTGTGCTGGACATGTCCGCAAATCGCGTCACGCAAATCAAAACCCCCGAAGTGGATGGTTATACCGCCGTTCAAGTAACGTTTGGTGTACGCCGTGCAAATCGTGTGACCAAGGCTGCGGCCGGTCACTTCTCCAAGGCTGGCGTTGAAGCTGGTCGTGGTTTGGGTGAGTTCACGCTTTCCGCAGAGCAGTTGTCGGGCTTCAAGCCGGGCGACTCGATCAACGTGGAGATTTTCCAGGTTGGTCAGCTGGTTGATGTTACCGGCACCTCTAAGGGTAAAGGCTTTTCTGGCGCAATCAAGCGTTACAACTTCTCGTCCAACCGTGCTTCCCACGGTAACTCGCGTTCGCATAACTCCGCGGGTTCCATTGGTCAGGCGCAAGATCCGGGTCGTGTATTCCCGGGCAAAAAGATGGCTGGCCAGATGGGTAACGTCAAGAGCACGATGCAGTGCCTTGAAGTGATTCGGATTGACGTTGAACGTCAGTTGCTGTTGGTAAAGGGCGCAGTGCCTGGTTCCAAGAACAGCGACGTTGTCGTACGTCCCAGCGTGAAGGCGGGTGCGTGATGGAATTGAAAGTTATCAATACCCAAGGTCAGGCCGTTGAAAGCCTGCAAGCGTCCGAAGCTCTGTTCGGTCGTGATTACAACGAGTCCCTGGTGCATCAGGTCGTTACCGCGTTCCTGGCGAATGCGCGCAGCGGAAACCGTGCGCAGCTGACTCGTGCCGAAGTGCATCACTCCACCAAGAAGCCTTGGCGTCAAAAGGGAACTGGCCGCGCCCGTTCCGGCATGACGTCCTCGCCGATCTGGCGTGGGGGTGGTCGCGCTTTCCCGAACAAGCCGGATGAAAATTTCAGCCAAAAAGTCAACCGCAAGATGTTCCGTGCCGGCATGGCCGCGATTCTGTCGCAGCTGTTGCGTGACGAACGTCTGATCGTCGTTGACGAACTCAGCGTAGCATCGCCGAAAACCAAGGAATTCGTTAACCTGGTGAAGTCCATGGGCGTAGAACAAGCCCTGTTCATCACCAAGGAGCTGGACGAAAACCTCTATCTCTCGTCTCGTAACCTGCCGAACGTGCTGGTGATCGAAGCGCAACAGGCAGATCCGTACAGCCTGCTGCGTTTCAAGAAAATCGTGATCACCCGCGAAGCCGTGAAGCACCTTGAGGAGCAATGGGCATGAACCATGAACGTCTGCTGCAAGTCATTCTTGCTCCGGTTGTCTCTGAAAAGAGCACGATGGTTTCCGAGAAAAACCAGCAAGTGGTTTTTCGCGTGACTACCGACGCGTCCAAGCCCGAGATCAAGGCGGCTGTTGAACTGCTGTTCAACGTTAAGGTTGAGGGTGTGTCTACCGTGAATGTCGGGGGCAAAGTCAAGCGCTTTGGCCGCATGACCGGTCGTCGCAAGAACTGGAAGAAGGCTTACGTGAGTCTGGCTCAGGGTCAAGAAATTGATCTGACCGGCGCGGCTCAGTGAGGAGATAGAGCATGCCTATCGTAAAAGTAAAACCGACGTCAGCAGGTCGCCGCGCAGTGGTTAAGGTTGTACACCCTAACCTGCACAAGGGCGCACCGTTGGCTTCGCTGGTCGAAAAGAAAAACTCGACCGGTGGCCGCAACAATAACGGCCATATCACCACCCGCCATAAAGGCGGTGGTCACAAGCAACACTACCGTATCGTTGACTTCCGTCGCGACAAGGATGGCATTCCGGCCAAGGTAGAACGTCTCGAGTATGATCCGAACCGTTCGGCCCACCTGGCCCTGCTGTGCTACGCCGATGGCGAACGTCGCTACATCATTGCCCCGCGCAATGTTGCAGTGGGCAGCACCCTGCTGTCCGGCGCCGAAGCCCCGATCAAGGCAGGGAACGCTTTGCCGATCCGCAATATCCCGGTCGGCACCACGATCCATTGTGTTGAGATGCAACCTGGCCGTGGCGCACAGATGGTGCGTTCCGCCGGTACATCGGCAATGCTGCTCGCACGCGAAGGCATTTATGCCCAGCTGCGTCTGCGTTCCGGTGAAATCCGCAAGGTACACGTCGACTGC
>Ga0255350_1000364_pt1 | contig 17143 bp, 10 predicted proteins | sample HBST25r1metaG_FD_186028 | JGI IMG/M metagenome (GOLD analysis project Ga0255350, IMG submission 186028) | Peat soil microbial communities from Stordalen Mire, Sweden - H.B.S.T-25.r1 | ecosystem: Environmental > Terrestrial > Soil > Wetlands > Peat | place: Sweden: Norrbotten County, Stordalen...
CGGCAGATAGGTCTTCGCGGCCGGCGCATTCAAGCAGTGAGGCGCCCTGACTTTTGGATTCCAGAACTCCGCATCATCCGTGGACTTGCCCCAGGATCGCTCTACCAGGCAGACAAAGCCATTTCCGCCCTTGACTGCGGTGGTGTATCCGTCGCGCCCCAGCACCAACACCTCCGCTCCGTCCGAAATGGATGCCGGAGCGGCGCTGCGAGCCAGTACGATTTCGGAAGCCTGATCCGGGATGAGGTACTGATCGAGAGGGGCCGCGACCGGGTAGGGACCCGTTTGTGCCTGTGCTGGCAGGAGCGGGGTGGCCACCAACAAGGCAACACCTGCAACGCATAGGAAAGCAACAAGGGTGGGCAGCTTTTTCGGCATGCAATCCTCCTCACCAGTTTTTTCGCTTTCGGCCTCTAAATCCGTACCAGTTCGCGTTGAATTTTGCCGGTGACCCAGGCTTTGTTATCCGAGGTGAGCATGTTGATCTCGCTGCGGACACCGAACTTCGGCAGATAGATGCCGGGCTCTACGGAGAAGCAGGTGTGGGGAAGAATGCGGCGCTCGTCGTGCGTCTCAAGATTATCAAGGTGCGCGCCGGGGCCGTGAATTTCGTGGGCGATGTTGTGACCGGTGCGATGGGTAAAATACTCGCCGAAGCCCGCCTCGCGAACGACCGCGCGCGCCGCATCGTCAGCTTCGAATCCGCGGATGGGGCGGTTGGTAGCGAAGGCCTGCTCGACAGTGGAGACGGCCGCATCGCGCGCATTGCGCACGGTTTCAAAAACCCGCTGCTCCTCCGGGCTGGGTTCGCGGCCGATGACACCGGTCCACGTAATGTCGTAGTAGACGGCGGTGGCCGTATCCTGACGCCCCCAGATGTCGATCAGCAGAAAGTCGCCTTCGCTGAGCCGCGCCGTGTGGTCCGCGGTTGGCTCGTAGTGCGAGTCAGAACAGTTGGCATTGACGCTGACATTGGGGCCGAACTGCCACACCAGCCCTGCGCGCCGCATGGCCTCGCTGAGCCATTGCACGTGGTCGTACTCGGTGTAGGGCGTAGCTGTGCCAGTGGCGGGGCGCAGACGGTTGGCGATGTGCCGCCAGCCTTCGGCCAGCAGATCATCAATGGCGCGTTGCGCGACTTGGTGCGACGCGACTTGATCGGCCGTGAGCACGGCCTGGAACTGGCTGACGAGGTCAGCCGAGCTGACGATCTGCTTGCCGAGCGAGCGCAGAAACTCGACCGTCCCCGCATCCACCATCGACACGTACATGATGTCGTTGTTGGGCGAATACTGCATGGCCACGGTGGCTGCGCCGGTGAGCAGGTCGGTAAGGGCGGCATGCAGCTCCTGCCAGCTTGAGTAGAGCGCCTTGCTCCCGGGGAGGGTATCTAGACGCCCCTGCTCGATCCGGTGAACGAGCTTGCGCGGCTCGCCCGCGGCCGGAATGAAGTAGTACCAGCGGCGGGTGATGTGCGAGTTAGGGTCGAGGCCGAGGATCTCTGCGGCGAGCGGGTCGCGATGGTGGTGATCGTAAAAGAGCCAGCCGTCGAGGGCGGCTTCGGTGAGAGCGGCCTGTATCGCTTCGAGATTCATGAAGGCAATGATACGACGAACGAATGCGCTCGGATTACGAAACCGAGAGGACGACCTTGCCACGCGCGTGGAGCTGCTCGACATATCGGACTGCTGCTGCTGTTTCTCGAAGCGCGTAGGACCGGTCAAGAACCGGAGTAACTTTGCCGGACTGCATGAGGCCTGCCAGGAAGTTGAGATCGCTGGTGTTCACTTTTGCGAGCAAGCCGGGCATTTTTCGGGTGGTAAAAGGACGGAGCACGAGGCTATGGAGCATGGAGCCGAGGAAGTGGATGGATGGCTGGTCAGGGCCACCGCCGCCGCATCCGATATAGATGCCGTTCGGCTCGAGGACGCGCAGGCATTCGGGCAGGGGCTTGTTGCCCACGAGATCGAAGAGCACGTCGTAGTGCTGGGATTGTTGGGTAAAGTTTTCGCGGGTATAATCGACGACATCGTCCGCGCCGATGGACCGGACGAGTTCGATGTTCCTGGTGCTACAGACGGCGGTCACGCCGGCGCCAAGGGATTTGGCAATCTGCACAGCAAATGTTCCCACGCCGCCGGCTGCGCCGTTGATAAGGACGCGCTGGCCAGAGCGGACTTTGCCCTTGTCGCGCAAGCCCTGCAGGGCGGTGATACCGGCGATTGGCGCTGAGGCGGCTTGTGCCCAGGTGAGGTTTTCCGGCTTGAGCGCCAACGAGGACTGGGACGCGCAAACATACTCGGCGAAAGCGCCGCGGGCCGTGCCGAAGACCGCATCGCCCGCCTTGAAAGCTGTCACATTGCGGCCGACTGATTCGACAACTCCGGCGACGTCTGCACCGAGTCGTCTTGATTTGGGCGCGCTCAGGCCGAGGAACAGGCGAATAGGTGCGGGCCTGCCTCGAATGAAGTGCCAGTCATAGGGATTGACTGAGGATGCACGGACCTGGATAAGTACCTGGTCGTCTGTAGATGCGGGCTTTTCGAGCTCCTCACATTTGAGGACGTCCGGTGGGCCGTAACGATCGTAGACGATTGCTTTCATCGGCTACACCCCGTAAATCTGAACATACGCGGTGGAATCTGGCCTGGTTCCCGCGAAGATCAGAGGCCGGCGAGCGCTTCAGCCTGGGTGGGGAACAGCCCGGCATATTTTGTGATGCCGACCATGGTGAACACTTTGTTGAAGTGCGCGGAGAGGCCGAAGGCTGACACTTTTTGTCCGGCGTTGGCAGCCTCGATGAGCAGTTGGATGATAACCGCAATGCCGCTCGAGTTGATGTAGTCCACCTTGGTGAAGTCGAGCAGTATGAGCTTGACCTCGCTCTTGGGCAGCGCCTGGTAGGTACCGAGGACCGCGGCCTTCGATGTGCTGGCAATGTCGCCCTCGTAGCGAAGGACGGTGATTGGCTGTCCGGCTGGGGAAGTGATCTGGTCAACGCGCGACTTGGTTTCGCTCTGCACGATCGTCTGTTCTCCGTTTTCTATCGGTTGATTCTGGGCCGGTTATGCTTTCTTGCCCGGTTATGCTTCTTTGTCCAGCTTGATGACAAGCCGGACATAACTACTTTTTCCGTCGGTGCCCGCGACCCACTCTGCCTCGTCAACCAGGGCCTGGATCAAAAACATGCCCATGCCGCGGGGATCTTCTTCTCCGTGCATCTTGCGATCGATATCGGGTTTCGCCGGCTGCTTGCTGATTCCCGTTCCGTCGTCGATTACCTTGACTTCAAGTTCGTCGGCCCCGGCGGAAAGCACCACGCCGACTGAAAGTTTTTCGTTGAGGCGGTTGCCGTGCTCGATGGCGTTGATGCACGCCTCGGCCACGGCGGTCCGCAGGTCGTCAACCCGATCCTCAGGGAAGCCCATGAGTTTGGCCACCGTCGAGGCAGCATTCATGGCCACTTTCTCGTAGCCCAGACGCGTGGGCAAGCGAACTTCAACGGTCGTGGATTTCTTTCCGCTCATACCACCTTCTCAGTGGAGCTGATACCGCGGCAGAGGGTGAGTGCGGTCATGTCATCTCCTTGCGGACCGCCTTCGGAAAAAGCCTCAATGGCCGTCCACAATGCATCGAGAATACCATCGGCCTTCTCTGATGGGCACGTAGAAAATTCCTTCATAAGACGTTCCGGCCCATACTCTTCATCCCCCTTGAAGACCTCGGTAAGTCCGTCCGTATAGAAGAGCAGTCGCGCGCCGGGGGTAAAAACGCCGCGTTCCAGGGTGTAACTCATGCCGGGCAACAGGCCCAGAGGCGTTCCCGCGGCGTTGAATTCGTGCGGTTCGGCTCCCGGCGCGACGAGAAAACCCGGGTTGTGGCCAGCATTGACCACTTCGATTTCGCCGGTGGCAGGGTGCAAACGAAGGAAGATGGCGGTCACATAGCGGCGGCGGGCCTCTTCGCCCTCGGCCCAATGGTGCTGGTTCATGCGGGTGGCCAGCTCGTCGAGTGGCATACCGGTAACCGCCATGCCGCGCAAGGCAGCGCGAAAGCTGACGGACCAAATTGCCGAAGCCAGACCTTTGCCGGCAACATCGGCCACGACGATAAGAAGGCTGCCATCAGGCTGTTCAACAAGATCGAGGTAGTCGCCACCCACTTCGTAGCAGGTATTGGAGCGAAACGCCAGCGAGTACCCTTCGATGTCAGGCAGTGTCTGGGGCAGCAAAGAGCGCTGAATCTGCCGGGCTGCATCGAGATCCTGCTGCACACGGGCGAAGGCAATGTTGCGCTTATGGTAGCGGGCATTTTCAAGAGCCACGGCAGCCTGCAACGCGAGGCCCTCAATAAAGTCGGACTCGTAGAGAGTGAGCTCGCGACCGTCAGGAGGAACAACGACCAGATCGGTCATGCGGGTTCCGTCGCGATCGTCCAAAGGCCAGGAGAGCAAGGAGCCTTTATCGGCACCGATGGCTTCAGACGGGTCGTCACCATACACCAGGCCGGTGGAGGGGAAAGCCGCGCCGGACATCTCGAGCTCCCGCACGACGATGCGCAGCACCTGCTCGAGGACCTCATTTTCATGGATGGTGGAGTGGACCTGGCGCGAGGCCTCAAGGAGCGCCTGCAGGCGCGCTACCTGCTGTTGCAAGTCGATCGTTTCGCCACCGCCTGGAAGCTGAACCCCAGCAGCCATCGCGCCCTCCGTGGAATTTCACTCTAGCACGGCGGAGGGCGAGGTGGTGGAACAGTAATTTGAAAGCTGAAAGAGTTGCCGGCTGGCCTGAGCCCGCAGGTTGCGATAGGCTAAAAGGACTATCTTCGATAAATTTGCCCGTCCCCGGCTTTCTAACCGCAATGAAACGCAAAAGGGTCTGGATGCTTTGACCTGCGAGGATCAATGGCGATTGAAGTTTCCCTGCTTCACCGAACCCGGTATCGGTACGACAAGGAAGTTGCCCTCGGACCGCAGGTGATCCAGTTGCGGCCTACACCGCACTGTCGAACGCCGATTCTGAACTACTCGCTTGATGTGACTCCCGGGGACCGCATCCTCAACTGGTCACTTGACGCTCACGCAAATTATCTGGCCCGGGTGCTGTTCCCAACCAGGACGACCGAGTTCTCAGTTGAGGTGAACCTGGTCGCCGATATGACTCCCTATAATCCATTCGCTTTTTTTCTTGAACCGGGCGTCGACACCTACCCTTTCAGCTATTCGCCGGAGCTGAGCAAAGATCTGGAGCCATACCGTCGAGCCGATCTCAAGGACGCTGCCGGCCCGCGCTTTTCAGCCTTTGTAAAGAGCGTCTCACGTGAAACCCAGGGCACCGTGGCCTTTCTGGGCGGCCTGAATGAGAGCGTCCGGAAGGCCGTGGGCTATGAGATGCGGCTGGAACACGGCGTGCAGAGCTGCGAGCAGACGCTCGAACTCGGCACCGGTTCATGCCGCGATTCAGCATGGTTGCTGGTGGAACTGTGCCGTCAGTTAGGATTTGCCGCACGGTTTGTGTCGGGGTACCTGATCCAGTTGGCGAGCGAAGAGCGCTCACCGGACGGCCAACCGTTTGTCGCCGAGGACTCGGCGGCGCTGCACGCGTGGGCCGAGGTGTTCTTGCCGGGCGCGGGCTGGGTGGGCATGGATCCAACGTCGGGGTTGTTTGCGGCCGAAGGCCATATTCCGCTGGTTTGCACGCCCAACGCCATTCAGGCAGCGCCCATTGGAGGCACGGTGGAGCCGGCCGGTGTGGAGTTCAGCTTTGAGATGCTGGTCCGCCGCCTGAATGCCATTCCGCAATTGTCCAAGCCCTATACGGACGAGGAATGGGCCAGAGTGCAAACAGTTGCACACATGATCGACAGCGACCTCGAACGCGAAGACGCTCGCCTGACGATGGGCGGCGAACCTACGTATGTCGGCGTTGACGAAGCGGAGAGTCCGCAGTGGAATCTGGAAGCGCTGGGTCCCCTTAAACGCACCCGGGGATTGGCGCTGATGCGCTGCCTGCGCGAAAAAACCGCGCCCGGCGCGATGCTGCTGTTTGGCCAGGGAAAATGGTACGCGGGCGAGGCGCTTCCGCGGTGGGCATTTCATTGCATTTCGCGGGTTGATGGCGCCCCTGTCTGGGAGAACATTGATCTTATCGCCCACGAAACGCAGGAACAGAACGTGGGCGCGGCAGAGGCTGCGGCTTTCGCGCAGGCACTGGCCCGCAGGCTGCAAGTGAGCACAGAAAATGCCTTGGCCGCATTTAACCCGGGAGCGGCAGAAAACGAGGCAGATGAGCCAAGCGGCTACATTTTGCCGCTCAGGCGCCGTCAGCATGACGGACAGCTGATGTGGTCGAGCCAGTTATGGTTTCCGCGCCCTGAGCGGCTGGTGCTTTCGCCGGGGGACTCGCCGATTGGCTATCGCTTGCCGGTGGAGGTGGTGCCGTGGGTTGCGCCAGATGAATTGAAATATGAACGCGAATCGGGGCACAATGAGGGTCGGATCATGATTCCAGCGCGGCCGGCGCGGAAGCCTCATCTGTTTGCGAAGGAGCCCACGCGCGATCCGTTGCCCGCGCTTTCAAGCACCGCTGACGAGGCGAAGGAGCTGATCAGGCCTGCGCTCTGCGTGCAGGTGCGCGAGAACCGCCTGCACGTGTTTCTGCCGTATACATCTGTTCTGGCCGACTACCTTGACCTGGTCGCGGCCATTGAAGATACCTGCGCACATTTGAAGCAACCCGTCTGGCTGGAGGGATACACGCCCGCATTTGACCGGCGGCTACGGTGCTTCAGCCTGACTCCCGACCCGGGAGTGCTTGAGGTGAACCTTCCCCCCGCGAGCAACTGGGATGAACTGGAAACAATTAATGAGACGCTGGCGGAAGAGGCGCACAAAAACCGCCTGGTCGCCTCAAAGTTTGGAAATGACGGCACGCACAGCGCCACGGGCGGCGGAAGCCATATTGTGATTGGCGGAGCAAGCCTGGCCGACAGCCCTATTCTGCGCAGGCCCGATCTGCTGCGCAGCATGGTGGCTTTCTGGCAAAACCATCCCTCGCTCTCCTACTTTTTCTCAGGCCAATATGTGGGACCCACCAGCCAGCATCCGCGCCTGGACGAGGCGCGCGCAGATGCCTTGTATGAGTTGGAGGTTTCATTCAGCCAGTTGCCCAAAGACCAGTGCCCGCCGTGGATTCTGGATGGACTGTTTCGCAATCTGCTGGTGGACGTGACAGGAAATACGCACCGCGCCGAGTTCTGCATCGACAAACTGCACCCGCCTGAAGGCGCCGGACTGCAGCTAGGCCTACTGGAGCTGCGGGCCTTTGAAATGACGCCGCACTACCGCATGGGATTGGTGGAGATGCTTCTGGTGCGCGCGCTTGTGAGCATGCTGTGGAAGCATCCAGTGGAAGGAGGCTTGATCCGCTGGGGTACGGCGCTGCACGACCGCTTCCTGCTTCCCCACTTTGTATTCCGTGACCTCAAGGACGTGCTGGACAAGTTACGAAAGGCTGGCTACAGCTTCGAAGATGGCTGGTATGCGTCGCATTTCGAATTTCGTTTTCCGAAGATCGGTACCTTTGGGTCGGACGGCGTGGAAGTGGAACTGCGCCGGGCACTGGAACCCTGGAATGTGCTCGCAGAAGAGACAACTTCAGGAGGAACGGTGCGCACGGTCGACTCTTCTCTCGAGCGAATTCAGGTAAAGGTGGGCGGGCTCACTGTAGCGGGCCGATTCGCATTGGCATGTAACGGCCGCAGGGTGCCGCTGACCGTTCTCAATGAGCCGGGAAGCAGCGAGCAGGGCCAGGCGATTGCCGCAATTCGCTACCGCGCCAGGCGCTTGTCGGCTACTTTGCATCCGACCATTCCCGTTCATACTCCGCTGGTGTTTGACCTGATTGACACCTGGAAGGAGAGATCGATTGGGCGATGCTCTTATTCCACATTGCCGCCCAATGGCGTTGCTTATGAAGGGCGTCCGGCAAACGCTCAAGAGGCCCGGCAGCGCAGGATGGAGCGCTTCGTTGTATCTCGTCCTGACAATGCTCCGATGGCCGCTCCCGGAGAAGAGAAAAATCCGATCTATCCTATGACGCTCGATTTACGCTTTCCGCCTCCCGGTGGCAAAGGCGGAGCCGGCATCCCTGACGAAAGCGGGCGGCCATGAGGTTGGATCTCTACCAGTCCGCGCTTACCTATGGAACGGCCTACGACGAATCTTCGAGCGACGGGGTAACGCCCCGGCCGCATTGGGCGCACCTGATGGAATGGCTTCGCACCATCGGGCCTGAAGAACTGAGTCAACGGTGGGAGCGCGCCGAGCGGCGCATCCGCGAAAACGGCATTACCTACAATATCTATGGTGACCCGCAGGGCGCCAATCGGCCGTGGCGCATTGACATTGTGCCGCTGCTGATTCCAGCGGAAGAGTGGCGTTTTATCGAGGCCGGCGTCATCCAGCGCGCGCAACTGTTAAGCCTGTTGCTTGAGGATATCTACGGGCCCCAGCAACTGATCCGCGATGGCCAGTTTCCGGCCGCGCTGCTCTACGGCAATCCCGGGTTTCTTCGCCCGCTGGTCGGAGTGAAGGTGCCTGCGCATAGTTATCTGCACATGCTGGCTGTGGATCTTGCGCGATCGCCGGATGGTAAGTGGTGGGTTTTATCCGATCGCACGCAGGCACCCTCCGGTACCGGCTATGCGCTCGAGAACCGGATTATTGTCTCCGATCTGTTGCTTCAACTGTTTCGCACCTCGAATGTGCTGCGCCTCGCCTCGTTCTTTCGTGCGCAACGGGACGTGCTGACGCGGCTCTCTGGCCGCGAAAATCCCCGCATCGTGCTGCTGACACCCGGACCGAACAACGAGACGTATTTTGAGCACTCCTACCTGGCAAAGTACCTGGGCTTCACGCTGGTTGAAGGCAGCGACCTGACCGTGCGCGATCGTCGTGTCTACCTCAAGACCGTGGACGGATTGGAACTGGTGGACGTGATTCTGCGGCGCGTGGACGACAGCTTTTGCGACCCGCTGGAGCTGAGGACTGACTCGCTTTTGGGCGTGGCTGGACTGGTAGATGCAATCGTGGCGGGAAATGTGCAGGTGGCGAATGCCCTGGGAAGCGGCGTGATCGAGTCGGCCGCCAGCATGCCCTTTCTTCCCGGTCTTGCTCGCCATTTGCTGGGAGAGGAGCTCAAGCTGCCGTCGGTCGCAACATGGTGGTGCGGGCAGCCGCGCGCTCTTGAATGGGTTCTCAAGAATCTGGATTCTGTTGTCGTGAAGCCGGCGTTTCCCTCGCAGGGCATGGAGCCCGTCTTCGGCTCGGAGCTGCCGCGCAGCGAACGAGAAAAATTCATTGACCGCCTGAAGGCTCGACCCCATGAATACGTGGCGCAGGAACAGGTGACACTTTCGACGGCCCCGGTGTGGGAGGGCGGCAGCCTGGTTTCCCGAAGCGTTGTACTGCGCACCTATGTGCTGAATACCGGCAACGGCTGGATGGTCATCCCCGGAGGGTTGGTTCGGGTTGCCGGTCCGACTGGGCCAGTCGTGTCAATGCAAAAAGGCGGCCACAGCAAAGATGTCTGGGTTCTATCCGACAGTCCAGTTGACACCTTCAGCATGCTCCGCCGCCGGGATGAACAGGTGGAATTGCAGCGCATTCCACGCGTCGTGCCCAGCAGCGTGGCCGACAACACTTTCTGGCTGGGCCGCTATGTAGAACGGGCAGAAAATATCGCGCGCATCCTGCGTTCCATGATTCCCGGGGTCAACCGGGCGGAACTGTCGCAGTTGGGCAGCCTGGTTCGTCTGCACGGCTGTTTGCGGCCGCGGCAGGAGAAGCTTGCGAGGACAAGGCAACGGCCCCCAACGTTTCCCGCGCTTGAGAAAGAGCTGCTCTCGATGTTGACGGACAGCAAGCGGCCAGACAGTCTGCCCTCAACGCTCGCGGATATATCGCGGATCGGCGGCAATGTGCGCGAACGGCTGTCTGCGGACATGGTGCTTCTGATTGGCCAGCTGCGCGATTCAATGCAGACCGCACCGGGCATGCCGTTGCGCGATTTTCAGGGCACGCTCACCGCCTGCCTGCAATTGCTGTCAGCCTTCAGCGGGCTTGAGCGGGAGAACATCAATCGCGGGCCCGGCTGGTTGTTCCTGAGCATTGGACGGCGGTTGGAGCGGGCAATTCATCTCACCAGGCAGCTGCGCCAGATTTCAAGACCGCTGGCCGTTGAGGACTGGTCGTTTCTCGAACGTCTGCTCGAGGTCGCCGACAGTTCAATGACCTACCGGACGAGATACTACACAACCTTGCACCCGGTGGCTGTGCTCGACGTCCTGATGGCCGATGGAACCAATCCGCGCTCGCTTGATTTTCAAGTGGAACATCTGGCGGAACTCTACGAGAAGCTTCCCAGGCACTTGCCGGATGACCTGGCGACCATTCGGAATGCGGTGGCAAGATTGCGCAGCATTGATCTGAGCGCGATCCGCTATCCGTCGGTGCAGGCGACGCCGGGCAGATCAAGAAGGAAGGCCGGGGACGAACCGGCGGAACTGGCCCCGCTGGACGAATTTCTTGGAGACCTGCAAGGGCTCTTGCCGGTCTGGTCAAATCACCTGTCAAATTTGTACTTCAGCCACGTGCGTACGCAGCAGATTACTGTGGGAGAACAATAGAAGCGGATGATCTACAACATCAGGCATTGCACCACCTATAAATACAAATATCCCGTTTCGATGGGCAATCACGTTGCCTGCCTGAAGCCGCGCACATTTACGCCAAACGTTCTGCTCGAAAATGAGATCCGCATCGAACCAACGCCGAAGACAATTACTGAGCGGGTAGACTACTTTGGAAACCGGCTCACCATCTTCACGGTGCAGGAGCCACACCAGGAACTGGTGATTGAAGCGAGAAGCAAAGTGGCAACGTCGGGCGGTCCCGAATGGACTTCGCGCGCGACGCCCCCCTGGGAAGAGTCAGCGCGTTCGCTCGCGGATGACGCGAGCGAACTGGGCCTTGACGCGTACCAGTTTCAGTTTGAGTCGCCGCGTATTCGCATCCGCAAGGAGTTTGCTGAATATGCGTTGCAATCGTTTACGCCCGGACGTCCGATGAACGAGGCACTGCTGGATCTGACCAGCCGAATTTACACGGATTTTCGGTTCGACACCAAGGTGACGACGGTGAGAACGACGGTGGAAGAGGTCTTCAAGAAGCGGCGCGGAGTTTGCCAGGACTTCGCGCATCTCCAGATCGCCTGCCTGCGCTCAATCAACATTGCCGCCCGTTACGTGAGCGGTTATCTGCGGACATCGACGCCTCCCGGTAAGGTGCGCCTGGTGGGGGCAGATGCATCGCACGCGTGGGTGAGCGCCTATTGCCGAGGAATTGGCTGGTTCGGCGCCGATCCGACCAACAATGTTGCGCCATGCGACGGTCATGTCACCCTGGCATGGGGTCGGGACTACGGCGACGTAAGCCCGCTGCGGGGCCTGATTCTGGGAGGCGGAAGCCATACGCTCGAAGTCGCGGTGGATATGGAGCCAATAGAAAGCTGAAGTCGGCGTGCCCTGCGAGTACCAGTTGGAAAACCCGTCTTCGGCACCTGAAGTCGCTGGATTCCGTAAATAGGTGGCTGCTAGTTCAACGTGTTGGTCTTGCGCTGGCGCTTGTCGACCCTGCGCTGAGATCGGACGGATTCTGGAAGCCGTGTGTCTCCGCCATCACACTTCGGTGTGATCGCGCAACGATTGTCTTTGGACTTTGATCAGGCCTGGGGTAGACTTATCGCCATCAATTAATCAAGGACGAATTCATGCAAGCGCGAGTATTTACTCTTGTTGCACTCCTGTCTCTTGCCTCCACAATTTCACATCCTTTGATGGCGCAATTTCAGACGCCCACGGACGAAGAATTGAAAATGACCTCCGACCCGAAGGCGCCTGGGGCTGCCGCGGTGTACCTGAACATTGAGGAGGTAGCCAACGACCCGTTGCACTACCAGAGTGTTTACGCTCGCATCAAGGTGCTCACGGAAAAAGGCAAGGAGCTGGCGACGCAGGAAGTTCCTTATCTGAAAGGTAACTTCAAGATCACCGACATCAAGGCCCGCACGATCCACTCGGACGGGACTATCATCCCGCTTGCCGGCAAGCCGGAAGATCTCTTGGTTTCAAAAAGCGGCGACCAGCAAATCGAGCGCAAGGTCTTTACGCTGCCCAGCGTAGAGGTCGGCAGCATTCTCGAATTCACATACACGATCCGTTACGACGACAACCATTACTCTTCACCTATGTGGGAGATTCAGCGCGATTATTTCGTGCATAAGGCGCACTATCAGTTCACACCGGAGAGGTCGTTTACGCCGGGGGCGCAAGTGGCGAGCAGCATTGTCCTGACCGATTCAAAGGGCAGGGCGGTGAATAGCCTCATCTGGTGGTCGAAATTGCCAAATGGCGTAACCATCCAGACCAACGCGGCAGGTTTCTACTTCGTCGATGTAACAGACACTCCGCCAAAGCCCGATGAGGAGTACATGCCGCCGATCGAAAGCTTTCTGTACAAGGTGTTCTTTTATTACAAGAGCGCCTCTACCGCCCAGGATTTCTGGGTCGGCGAAGCCAAGGACTGGTCAAAAGACGCGGATAGGTTTGCCGAGCAGTCCAAGACCATTCGTGAAGCGGTGGCGGGGCTGATTGCTCCGGGCGACAGCGAGTTGGTGAGGGCGCAGAAGATTTACAAGGCAGTGGAGGCCCTGGACAACACGGACTACTCGCGCAAGAAGGGCGAGTCGGAGCTGAAGCAGCTGAATCTGAAAGAGGCCAAGCACGCCGAAGACACGTGGAAGCAGAAAAGTGGCAGCAGTGAAGACATCGCGCTTTTGTACCTGGCCATGGTACGCGCCGCGGGGCTGACCGCTTATGCAGAGAAGGTGGTCGCGCGCGATCAAGGGGTTTTCGATGTTACCTACATGAATGTGAACCAACTCAACGACACTGTAGTCCTGGTCGCAATCGACGGTAAAGGCGTCCTGGTCGATCCGGGCGAAAAGATGGCCCCGTTTCAGACTCTCAACTGGAGACACTCGGAGGCGGGCGGTCTGCGCCAGAGTGGGCAAGGACCTGGGTACCAGGCCACGCCGCCTCAACCGTACACAATCAACTCAACCATGCGCACCGCCGACATATTCCTCGATGGTCACGGCGGAGTGACGGGTACAATCCGGGTTGTCATGTCAGGCCAGGCTGCTTTGCACTGGCGGCAGGCCGCATTGCGGAACGATGAGAAGGAGGTTAAGAAACAGTTCGATGAGGAACTGGAAAGCCTTGTCCCGGACGGAGTGGAGGCCCACGTCGATCACTTCCTGGGCATGGACGATCCTGAGACTAACCTGATGGCGATCGTCAAGACACAGGGAACGCTTGGCACGGCAACCTCAAAGCGAGTCCTGCTTCCGGGTTTCTTTTTTGAAGCGCGGGGGAACACGCCTTTTGTAAGCCAGGAGAAGCGCCAGGAAGCTGTGGACATGCACTATGGAGACCAGATAAGTGAGGAAGTGGTGTACCACCTGCCTGACGGAGTCACAGTGGAGGGTGCTCCCGCCGACGGAAAGATTCCGTGGACAGGCCATGCTGCATTGGTAACCAAGACCGTCTCGACACCAGGACAGATTGTGGTCAGCCGGACCCTCGCGCGCGCATTTTCGCAAGCCAAGCCTGAGGAGTACCAGGATTTGCGCGGCTTTTATCAAAAGGTCGCCGCGTCAGACCAGCAGCAGTTGGTTCTCTCTGTGTCAGCACCCGCGGCTAAAGGCAACTGATGCGCCCACGATTCAGGCAGCCTCGCCGTTCAATTCGCATGCTTGGCTTGCTTGCATCCGCAGCCTTCTGCCTGGCAAATGCGCCCTATGGGTTCGCGAAGGACAAGTCAGAGCCTGTACCGGACTGGGCGCTCACCGCCGCTAAAACTCCGACTCCAGCTACGGTGGGGGATGCGCCGGCGGTGATGCTGTTTGAGGAATATCTCATCACAGTGGATGCGCAGAATCACGCCGTTGAGCGGCAGCGTTACGCGATCCGCATCCTGAAGCCGCAAGGGCGCAGCGAGGGGGAATGCATTGCCGAGTACGACACCGACGAGAAGTTGAACTATTTCCGCTCCTGGACACTCACCGCGAACGGACAGCAATTTCAAGCCAGGGAGACCGACTTCAAGGACGTTGGTGCCTATGGCGACCGGGATATGCAGTCCTCTGAGAAGTTTAGGTATGTGAATCCGCCGGCAAGCGACCCTGGCTCGGTGGTGATCTGCGAAATGGAGGGGCAACTGCGGCCGTACTTGAGCGAAGAGGACTGGCAATTCCAAGGGCCCATCCCTGTCGTTGGTGAGGCGCTGGAACTGACTCTGCCGCCTGGTGGCCATTATGCCGAGTCCTGGAGCCATTTCACCCCAGTGAAGCCCGTCGAGACTGAGGGGAATCATCTCCGCTGGGAGCTCAAGAACGTACCGGCGCTTGATCTGGAAAACATCCACTACGCGCCCTCGTGGGAAGCGCTGGCGGCGCGCATGTCAGTCAAATGGGGAGACGCCGCCGTGAAAGGCGTCAATGACCAGTGGCGCGAGATCGGCCAGTGGCAGGAACAGTTGGAAGAACACCGTTCCGACCCTACGCCGGAGATTACCGCCAAAGCGCAGGAGTTGACGGCGGGTGCACGCGACCTCTACACCAGGCTCAGTCGCATTACCGATTACATCCAGAAGAACGTGCGCTACTTTGTCGTCATGCGCGGCATTGGTGGATTGCAGGCGCACTATGCAGCCGATATCTATCGCAACCGCTATGGCGACTGCAAAGACAAGACGACGCTGCTGATTGCGATGTTACAGGCCATTGGGGTCAAGGCCCACTATCTTCATGTCGACCACCGGCGCGGCTTCATCAACCCCGATGCCCCTTCGCTGATCGGCGACCACATGATTACCGCCATCGAGCTACCCGATGGAGGCAACGATCCGCGCCTAATTGCGCGGGTGAAGGCAGCGAATGGAAAAACGCTGCTGATCTTTGACCCAACGGATGAAGAGACGCCGCTTGGCCTTATCAGCGAGGCGCTACAGGGGGCATGGGGGAACCTTGCCAACGGCGCAGACAGCCAGGTTCTGCAGATGCCCGTACTTCCGCCAGAGACGGCTGGGCTCAATCGCAAAGGTACGTTTACTCTGGCTGCCGATGGATCACTCTCCGGCGACGTTTCTGAGGTTTTCCTGGGCGACGAGGCGACCTACGAGCGCAGCTTCCTCAAGGAAAACGATTCAAAAGACATTCACCAGGAACTCGAGAAAGGGCTCGGCTCGGATTTTGCCGGACTTACTTTCAAAGGTTTCGAGTTCCATCAGACCGATGAGCTGGCCAAGCCCCTCGATCTCGATCTTCACCTGAGTGACGCCAACTACGCGCATGCTTCCGGCCCACTTTTGCTGTTGAGGCCGCGCGTTATGGGTAGCCAAACGCGAGCCGTAAACGACGTGATGGCTGGCAAGCCCCGCGTCTATGCCATCGAGATCGGTCATCCTGGCGATTGGCGTGACAGCTTCGATATTGCCCTTCCGGCAGGCTATGCGGTGGATGAGACTCCGGACCCGGTAAACGTGGATATGGACTTTGCCAGCTACAAGTCGAATACTTCGGTGAAGGGAAACCAGCTCCATTACGAGCGCGAATACGTTGTACGGCAAGTCGAAATTCCGCCCACTCGGGCCGACGACTTTCGCAGGCTCGAGAGCGCAATTCTCGCGGATGAAAAGGGGACTGCAGTTCTCAAGAAGCAGTAATCGGGAGCGTACCTGAGACTTTGGGCTTTTTGATGCGTGGGATATTCAGGCGGCCTTCAAATTGGGAGGACCAGGTCTCGCCCGGGTAATGCGCGGAGGCCAAATATCTAGAAGTCTTTTATTTTGCTTGGCGTCCCCGACGGGATTTGAACCCGTGTTATCGCCGTGAAAGACCGCAGGCAAGTCGCAACTCCAACATTCTACGGGCCAGGGCCCCGTACTGAACGCACTAGAACGGCTATAGCGAACGGGATCCTGGTCCCGAGATTCTTCTCGCGGTCCCTGGAATTTGCTCGCTTCGAAACTGGCCGAGAACTTGCGACGCAACCGCTCTAGCTTGAGAAGGCTCTCGATCGCAAATCCAACGAAATTCCTGTTGCGCGCAAGTCGGCCTTGTCGCGAATCGGCAGATCTGAGGCCATATCCCAACAAAATCTATGTGGAAAGGTAAGAAATGGACGGAAAATCGGTCAAGGATTCAACAGCGGTCGTGCAGGGTTCGAAGGATGTGAATACAAGTGCAGCTGAACCGTTTGTCAAGGCAATTGTAGTGAGTCAATACCTCGGGATCGATCCCGGCACCGTAATTCGTTTCGCAAGGGCAGGAGTGATTCCTGGACATCCGCTCCGAGCCTCAGGTCGCCGAACACATTGGCGCTTCCTGATTTCAGAAATCAGGGTCGCTATGCTTGCGAGGATGCTGGCCAGCACCACAGAACGCAAGCCTAAGGACTGCCAGCGCATGGATCTTTTTCGCCATAAGCGAAAGGCATCATGACCTATCACCACAGAGGGGGCGGTCAATTCGCAAGAGTTTGTTAGAAGGCGGCACGGATGTACACATATAGATGCAGCCCGGGGGACTGACGGCGGTGATCGTAGTGAAGTCTGTATGCGTTTCCCGGCTACGTGCGATCATTTTGGTGTCAATACCCAACAATATTCGAATGGAGCCCAGCATGAACTCGGTCGATCAAAAACTATCGAGTTCAGACGCTTCCGCGGCGGAAGTTCGTCGACTGCTGAAAGAGAATGCTCGTTTGCGAAGCCTCTTGATTGCGCATGGCATACCCATTCCAGAGGCAGCACAGCCAACTTTGGATCATCCTCAAGCCTCGAATTCTGCGCCTGAGGCCCAGAAGCCGGGAATAGCTACAGCGGAGCAGCGAATCGCGTTGTTTCGCACCCTCTTCCGTGGCCGTGAAGATATCTATGCCATTCGTTGGGAAAATAATGACGGGCGTTCTGGATACATGCCCAAAGCGGATCGAGACTGGAAGTCCTTTCTGAGTGCAAAAG
>Ga0255350_1000374_pt1 | contig 16943 bp, 14 predicted proteins | sample HBST25r1metaG_FD_186028 | JGI IMG/M metagenome (GOLD analysis project Ga0255350, IMG submission 186028) | Peat soil microbial communities from Stordalen Mire, Sweden - H.B.S.T-25.r1 | ecosystem: Environmental > Terrestrial > Soil > Wetlands > Peat | place: Sweden: Norrbotten County, Stordalen...
GAAGGGCTTGCCCGCGGCCAGATTTTTTTCAATTTCCGCCGCGCTCAGCGCCCGGCAGCGGCCGGAGTAGACCTGCGGCTGATGGGTCCGGATGGCCGTGGCCTTTTCCTCCGCCAGCTCCTCGGCCGTGCAGAAGCAGCGGTAGGCCTTGCCCTCGGCCAGCAACTGCTCGGTGTGCTCGGCATAAATCTCCAGCCGCTCGGACTGGCGATAAGGGCCAACGTCGCCTTCGTCGGGTGCGCCGGCTTCTCCCGGACCTTCGTCCCAGTTCAGCCCCAGCCAGCGCAGATCCTCGATCAACTGGGTCTCGTAGCGCCCCTCGGAGCGTTCCATGTCGGTGTCTTCAATGCGCAGCAGAAACTGGCCGCCGGTGCGCCGCGCAAAGAGCCAGTTGTAGAGCGCTGTGCGGGCGTTGCCCACATGCAGCAGGCCGGTGGGCGAAGGAGCGAAGCGAACGCGTGGATGGGTTGTCGTCATCACAGTCTCGATGATAGACGGTGAGGGATAGAAGGCGAGCGGAAAAGGGACGCTCTGAATAAGTCAATGTTTTGAAAGGGCATGACTTTAGTCGTGCCGCAAGCGGCGTGAAATCAGTTGGGCTTTAGCCCCTGAGGGATGGTTTACCAAAGAAGTACGTACATTTCAAGACGTCCATAAACGATTGTATTTCCGGCAGACTACGCTCATCCCATGCTGGAGGGTTCAACGCCTCGTGATGGCTTTGGAGAACCTCTTCCAGATCGCGAGCGAAGCTGCCATCAAGCAGAGCCGAAGAACCGCGCGTCTCGGCGGCTGCGATGACTTCGGAGAGCAGGCGACCGGGGCCAGCGGGAACGGCGGCCCGCAGCACGGCCACGGCGCGGTCTTCGGACTGCGTTCATCCAGTCGGCAAATCGACGCCAACCCCGTCTACGGCCCGGTCACTTCCGCTTCTCCCAGAAGCAGTTTGAAGGTCATCTCCTTGCCGCCTCGATAGAAGGTGACGCTGATCTTGTCGCCGGCATGGTGCTTGTCCATGATGGAGTTGATGTCCTGTGGATTGGTGACCTGCTGGCCGTCGATGGCCACGATCAGGTCGCCGCCCAGCAGAATCGGCGTGTTGCCCACAAAAGCCTGCTGGCTGCCGCCGTGCAGTCCGGCCCGCTCGGCCGCGCCGCCCGGGATGACCTTCTGGACCAGCACGCCGGAGTGGACCGGCAGACCCATCTGCGAGGCCAGATCGGGCCCAATCGCATAGGAGACGATGCCCAGCGCCGGCCGCTTCACGCGCCCGTAGCGGGTCAGGTCGGCCAGCACCGCCTTGGCGGTGTTGATGGGGATGGCAAAGCCGATGCCCGAGCTCTGGTCGGCCCCGTTCGAGGCGATCATCGTGTTGATGCCGATCACCTCGCCGTGGGAGTTGAGCAGCGGACCGCCGGAGTTGCCGGGGTTGATGGCCGCGTCGGTCTGGATGGCGTCCTCGATCAGCGCGCCTCCCGAGCCGCGGATCGAGCGGATGGAGCTGATAATGCCCCGCGTCATCGTGCCATTCAAGCCGAAGGGATTGCCGATGGCGTAAACCTCCTGGCCCACGGCCAGCCCGCTCGAATCGGCCAGCGTGACCGGCTCCAGGTTGGGCGCCTGAATCTGCAACAGCGCCAGGTCATGCACGCGGTCGGTGCCCACCACCTTGGCCTTGTAGCTGCGCTTGTTGCTCAGCGTCACCTCGATGCCGCGGTTGGCGTTCGCGATCACGTGGAAGTTGGTCAGCACATGGCCCGCCTTGTCCAGGATGAACCCCGACCCCTGGCCCTGCTGCGGGACAACTCCTTCAAAGAAGTCGAACACCAGCGCGGTCGAGGTGATGTTCACCACCGAGGGCAGCACCCGCTTGTAAACGCCAATGTTGTTCAGCTCCCCGGCGCTGAAATCCGGTGCGGCCTGGGCCTCGGTGAGCTGAAGTGGAGAGTCGCCGCCGCGAAACAGCGACAGATGGCTCAGAAAGGGAGGAAAATGCGTGGTGAGCAGCCAGAACGCCCCCACCAGCGCAACAACCAGAACAATTCTGCGTAGTTTCATAGCTCTTGAACCTGAATGCCTTTCTAGCGCATTTCTCCTAAAGATAGAGCGTCTGGGTGCCCCACCCTCGCCGCGTTCTTGTTTTTGCGGCTAGGGTGGGATGCAAAAAACCACTCTACAGCATAGGAGAAATGCTCAAAGTGATCGGTTCAGCTTTCCAAAACGACAAATTCAAAAAAATCGGTGATGACCCGTCTTAAAACAGATACAACTGCACTGTCCCCTGTTCCAGAGAAACGGCACGGCTGCAAGTCCCGATTTGCCACCACTTCTTATTTTAAAGACGCAGCCTGGCGAGATTTGTTGCTCTCGTCCCGGAGTCGCCGCCACAGGGCCTCCACCGGGGCGCGAAGGCTTTCCTTATCGCCTTTGTTTTCAATCACATAGTCGGCGCTGGAGGCTTTCGCAGCGTCGGGAATCTGGTGCCTCAACCGCAGACGCGCGTCCGCCTCGGCAGCCGCGCGTCCAGCCTCAGCCGCACCGGTCCGGGCCACATAGCGGGCGATCTTCAGCTCATCGGGCGCCGTCACCACGACGATGCGGTCGATGCGCCGCCGCCAATCGGCCAGCACCGTCTCGCTCTCGCCGCGGGCGCGGGCATCGCGCTCCACCTCGAAGATCAGCGCCGACTCGACCACGGCCACGGCTGCCGGATCACGGGCAAAAACCGCCTCCATCCAGCGCTGCTGGGCGGCGATCACCGCCGGATGCACAATGGCGTTCAGCTCATCCAGACGATTGTTGCCGCGCCCGCCCTGAAAAGCCAGTTCGGCAAGCCGCGCGCGATTCAGCCGGCCATCGGGAGCAACAACTTCCCGGCCAAAGGCGCTGACAATCGCGGCGTAAACCGGATGGCCCGGCTCCATCAGCGTCCGGCCCAGTTCATCGGCCTCGACGACCTCCGCGCCCAGCTCGCGCAGCAGTTCCGCAACCGTGCTCTTGCCGCTGCCCAACCCGCCCGTAAGACCCACTCTCAGCATCGCCGGGGAGACCTCCTAAACCTACAGTTGTAGATCGCTTTTTCCGGAGGGAGCCGGGGGCTTCAGCCCCCGGAAAAAGCACGAATTGCCGGGGCCTTCAGGCCCGGGCTTTGGTCCTTCTTCTGCGAAAAAAGGCAAATACAGCTGTAGTACTAAAGTCCCCGCCGCATCTTCGCGGCGCGAACGGTGTTGGCCATCAGCATGGCAATGGTCAACGGGCCCACGCCTCCCGGCACCGGCGTGTAGGCGCTGGCCATCTCGAAGGCCCTGGGGTCGATGTCGCCCACCAGCACCGAGCCGCGCCGGGCAAAGACAGCCTCGCGCTGGGCGTCGCCCTTGAAAAAGCGGTCGAACTCGGCCCGCTCCGTGATGCGGTTGATGCCCACGTCGATCAGCGTCGCCCCTGGGGCGACCATATCCGCCGTGATGAAGCCGGCGCGTCCGATGGCGGCCACCAGAATGTCCGCCTGGCTGGTGATTTCGGCCAGGTTGCGGGTCTTCGAGTGGCAGATCGTCACCGTCGCGTTCTCGTGCATCAGCAGCAGGGCCGCCGGCTTGCCCACAATGTCGCTTCGACCCACCACGACCGCGTGCCGGCCGCTGATCGGAATCCCGCTGCGCTTCAGGATTTCGATGATCCCGGCCGGAGTGCAAGGAACAAGCGCGGAGCGCCCGGCCAGCAAACGGCCGGCATTGATCGGGTGAAATCCGTCCACGTCCTTGGTCGGCGAGATGGCGTCGAGCAGCGCCTTCGTATCGATGTGCGCGGGCAGCGGCAACTGGATGAGGATGCCGTCGATCTCCTCGCGGGCGTTGAGCGTGGCCACGAGCGCCAGCATTTCTTCTGTCGTGACGGTGGCTGGCGGCGCGATCAGGTCGCTGTAAATCCCCAGATCGGCGCAGACTCTTACCTTGTTGCGGACATAAATCTCCGACGCGGACACGTTGCCCACCAGCACCGCCGCGAGACCGGGCCGGATGCCCCGCGCTGCCAGCGCACTCGCCTCCTCGGCCACTTCCTGTTTGATCGTCGCGGCAATCGCCACGCCATCGAGAATCCTTGGCATTTTGCTCTCCAAAGATTCATCCTATCGCTTCCCGGCTCGATGCCGGATCGGTTTCATCGCAAAAATTCACTGACTGAACAAAGCCCACTGAAGGAATTCCTCCGCCTGCCGAAAAGAGATAATAGCGAATATTCTTTCAGCCGCGTGCGGCCGGTTGCCCGGGCATCGGGCGGCCTGACGCACGTCGTGGACAAAATTTCGCTGGTCTGGAAGGATTATCTTGATGAACGGAGGCTTCGATGTCGCACGATGAGAGACAAAGAGAGGGGGCGATCGATCCGCCCTGGGCCTATCTCCGCCTTCCACCCTTTCCTCAAGTCGCCCTGCGGGTACTGCAACTGGCCCAGGGCGAGGAAGTGCAGTTGCACGAGTTGAGCCAGCTGGTCTCGACGGATCCCGCCTTTGCCAGCGAGGTCCTGACCGTCGCAAATTCGCTTTTGTATGCTCCGCGGTTCCCCGCCAGCAGCGTTCTGCAGGCCATCGCGATGATGGGCGTCAATAACCTCCAAGGCCTGTGCCTGACGGTCGGCGTGCGCCGCTACATGGGCAAGACATTGAGTCTTCCCGCCATGCAGTCCCTCTGGCGGCACAATCTGGCCTGTGCCCTGATCGCCGATCAACTGGCTTCGGTGGGTTTCATGGACCGGGACACCGCCTACACCATGGGCGTGATGCACGACATCGGACGATTGGCGCTGGCCGTGATCCGCCCCAATGAGTATGGCCAGCTGCTGGAAACTCAAACCGGCCCTCCCGCCAGCATCCTGCTGGCCGAGCGGGAACTGTTTGGCTGGGACCATTGCCAGGCCGGCTGCCGCCTGATCGAGGATTGGAAGCTGCCCGCGGAGTTCGAGGAGGTCGTCTCCTGCCATCATGAGCCGCGCCAGGCGGACGACCCGTGGAGCATGGAAGCTTTGATCAATGTTAGTTGCCGCATGGCCGATACGGCTGGCTTTACGGCGTTTCCAGGCTGCGAAACCACTCCGTTTCCCGACCTGCTGGACGAGTTGCCCACGCGCGAACGCAGGCTCTTCCATACGACCGTCGAAACCCTGGCCTCGGAGATCGCCAGAAAGGTCAACTCCGTCGAGTCGGTCTGACCCGGCTGCGATTTTCTCGCTGGAGCGAAGGCGGGTGCCCCAGGTCCCGCTTTTGGAACCTGGGAGAGCACAAACCCCATGGCGCGCAGAGCCGTTTCGATTCAAATGAGAACAAAACTTTGCGTGCCCCATCCTTTGCGCGTTCCTTGCGCAAAGGGTGGGAGACCACAAAGGCCCATCTCGACCGTAAACAGTCAGCCCGAAGCCGCTCGAATACTACAGTTGTAGATCGGAGATTCCGGAGGGAGCAGGGGGTTTCAGCCCCTGAAAAGCTGCTCCAGTTGCAGATCGTCTTTGCGGAGGGAGCAGGGGGCTTCAGCCCCCTGAAAAGCTGCCGGGACAACGGGGCCTTTAGGCCCGGAACAGGGCAATCCGAAGCAAGTACAACTGTAGCTCTAAGCCCTGAAAAAGTTCCTCGCCAAAAACAGCACGTTCGCCGGCCGCTCGGCCAGCCTGCGCATGAAATAGGGATACCAGTCGTTGCCGAAGGGAACATACACGCGCACGTTGTAGCCCTCCTGGACGAGCTGCCGCTGCAGGTCGCGGCGCACTCCGTACAGCATCTGGAACTCGAATCGGGCAGGATCGATTCCGCGCTCGCCGGTGTAGCTCTTGATGGCGGCGATCATGGCTTCGTCGTGGGTCGCCAGGCCGTGGTAGACCGGGCTCGCCAACAGCAGGTGGCTGAGGCGGACATAATTTTTATCCACATCGGCCTTGAGCGGAAACGCGACCTCGGCCGGCTCCTGGTAGGCTCCCTTGCACAGCCGCACGCGGATGCCGTCGGCCACCAGTTGCTCGATGTCCGCCTCCGAGCGGTAGAGGTAGGCCTGGATCACGATGCCGATGACTCCGCGCATCCCCGGCTTGCGATGAATCCGCCGCACCATCTCCAGCGTTTGGCCGGTCAGCACCGAGTCTTCCATGTCGATGCGGACAAAGCTGCCTGCCGCCTGGGCATGTTGCGCCACGTTCTCGGCAATGCTCTCGGCCAGGGCGGGGGATAGGTTCAGCCCCATCTGCGTCAGTTTCATGCTGATGTTGGCGTCCAGCCTGCGCGCGGCAATCTCATCCAGCAGCTTGTGATAAATCGCCGCGGCTGCTTCGGCCTCGGCCTCCGAGGTCACGCTTTCGCCCAGCGAGTCCAGCGATACGCTCATCCCCTGCTTGTTGAGAGCCTCGGAAACGCGCAGGGCATCTTCAATCTCCATGCCGGCGACAAACCGCGAACTGAGCCGCTTGCCCGCCCGTGAGCTTTCGCTGAAGCGGCGCAGAGGCTTGTTGTGAGAGAGTGCGATAAAAAAAGAACGAAGTGCTGGCAAAGGACAATCCTCCCGGAGAAGGCCATCGTTGCGTGGCCATTTTTCCAAACAAACAGTCTCTCACATTCCCCCCGGGGCCGCTTTGAGCGGGGTTCGAGGAGCTGGGTGCCCCATCCTTGCGACGCTCTTGTTTTTGTCGCAAGGGTGGGAAACCACAAACCTCGCCTGGCGTTCTGCAACCTACAGTTGAATCTTCACCGGCCAGGTCTTCCAGATCTCCGCGCAGTAGTCGCGAATCGCCCGGTCCGAGGAAAACTTGCCCATTCTGGCCACGTTCAGAATCGACATGCGCGTCCATGCCGCCTGGTCCTGGTAGGCCACGCTCACCCGGTCCTGGCAATCGACGTACGCCTGATAATCGGCCAGAAGCATATATTCATCCGTGCTCAGCAGAGAGTTGATCAGCGGCTCGAAGAGCGTCCGGTCGCCGCGCGAGAATTCGCCGCTGGCCAATGAGACCAGAACCTCGTGGAGCATGGGGTTGGCTTCGAAGATCGAGCGCGGATTGTATCCCTCCCGCTGGCGTTGCTCCACCTCCGGCGTGGTGAGTCCGAAGAGAAAGAAGTTTTCTTCGCCCACCTCCTCGCGGATCTCGACGTTGGCCCCGTCCAGCGTGCCGATGGTCACCGCGCCGTTCATGGCGAACTTCATGTTCCCGGTCCCTGAAGCTTCTTTGCCGGCCAGCGAAATCTGCTCGCTCAGGTCCGCGGCCGGATACACCCTCTGGCCCAGCTTCACGCTGAAATTGGGTAGAAAAACCACCTTCAGCCGGCCCCTCACCAGGGGGTCGGAGTTGATGGCCTCACCCACCGAGTGAATCAGCTTGATAATCAGCTTGGCCATCCGGTAGCCGGGCGCTGCCTTGCCCCCAAAGATGAAAGTCCGGGGAACAATCTCCGCATCCGGGTTGCGCTGGATGCGCTTCAAAAGGGTCAGGATGTAGAGCACCTTCAGGTGCTGGCGCTTGTACTCATGCAGCCGCTTCACCATCACGTCGAAGATGGAATCCGGATCGGTCTCCAAACCCAGCTGGTCGCGAACGTAGGTGGAAAGTTCGAGCTTGTTCTGCCGTTTGATCCCCCGCCACGCCTCGGCGAACTCGGCTTCTCCGGCCAGCGGTTCCAGCCGGCGCAGCTTTTCCAGATCCCGCGCCCAGCCCCCGCCCAGCCGCGCATCCAGCAGTTGCGCCAGCCGCGGATTGCTCAGCCGCATCCAGCGCCGCGGCGTCACGCCGTTGGTCTTGTTGCTGAATTTCTCCGGCGTCAACGCGTAAAAGTCGCTCAGCACGCGGGTCTTCAGCAGCTCCGTATGCAGCGCCGCCACGCCGTTGATCGCATGGCTGCCCACGGCCGCCAGGTGCGCCATGCGCACGAACCGCTCGCCTTCTTCGTTGATGAGCGAAAGCCTCTGCGCGCGCCCTTCGTCGCCGGGAAACTTCAAGCGCACATTGTCCAGGTGGCGGCGGTTGATCTCGTCCACAATCTCCAGGTGCCGCGGCAACAGCGCGCCAAACAGGCTGCGCGGCCACTGCTCCAGAGCCTCCGGCAGCAGCGTGTGGTTGGTGTAGGAGAGCGCATTCACGGTCACGTGCCAGGCCGTGTCCCACTCCAGCGCGTGCTCGTCCATCAGCAGCCGCATCAGCTCGGCCACCGCGATCGCCGGGTGCGTGTCGTTCATCTGAATGGCGAATTTGCGGTGCAGCTCGGCCAGCGGACGCCGCTCCGTGAGCTGAATCTTCACAATGTGCTGCAAGGAGCACGATACGAAAAAGAACTGCTGCGCCAGCCGCAGTTGCTTGCCCTGGATGCCTTCGTCGTTGGGATAAAGAATCTTCGAGATGTTCTCGCTCGAAACCTTGTCCGCCACCGCGCCCTGAAAATCCCCGTGGTTGAAGCTCTCGAAATCGAAGCTTTCCACAGCCTGCGCCGCCCACAGGCGCATGGTGTTGGCCGTGTTGGTGCGATGGCCCAGGATGGGCGTATCGTGCGGAACCCCGCGCACCAGTTTCTCCGGAATCCACTCCACGCGCTCCCGCCCCGAGGCGTCGGTATGCTTTTCCGTGTGCCCGCCCATCTTCACTTCAAAGGCGTCCTCGGGCCGTTCGAGAGCCCATGGATTGCCCAGCCGCAGCCACTTATCGGTCGACTCCACCTGCCAGCCGTCGCGAATCTGCTGCTTGAAGAGACCGTACTCGTAGCGAATCCCGTAGCCGATCGCCGGAATGTCCAGCGTGGCCAGCGAATCCATGAAGCAGGCGGCCAGACGGCCCAATCCGCCGTTGCCCAGGCCGGGCTCCTCTTCCTGCTCGATCAGCACCCGCAGATCCAAGCCCAATTGCTTCATCGCCTGCTCGGTCTCGCTGAAGATTCCCAGGCTGATCAGGTTGCTGCCCAGGTGCGGCCCCGTCAGAAACTCCGCCGACAGGTAGCAGACCACGCGCACATCCTGCGCCTGGTAGTTTTTTACCGTCTGAATCCACCGCTCCACCAGCCGGTCCCGCACCGTGTGCGCCAGCGCCATGTACAGGTCGTTCACCGTCGCCCGTTCCAGGCTCCGTCCCTGCACAAAGAACAGGTTGTCCAAAAACGATTTGGCCAGCGCATCGACGCTCAGCGCGGTCCTCTGGCCCTTGTGCACTCTTCCCTGGGGCTCTATTGCGGCTGGAATCTCGATCATCGGTCTCCTTGCGCCGCCCTCCACGGACGGACTGTTGGCTTGAATTGCGAGTCGTACCCAATATAAAGGGGAAGTCTGCCGGCCGGGGAGCAAGAATCGCTGCGGGGTGCGCCGGATGTTCGAATCGGTCCAGCCGGAAAGCTGTCGGGCCGTTTTGGGGTGGAACTCCGCCCCTCGCGGCCGCTCTTCGCCAGGAGCTTATTGAAAAACGCCGGGATTGCCTCAGTTTTCGAAGGGCACAAGCTTCAGTTTTTGAAGGGTACGGGCTTCAGCCCGTACATAAACCAGCCAGAATCACCGCGGGCTTTACTGGCTGCGGAAAAATCCATTGTTTTGAAAGGGCACGGCTTTAGTCGTGCCACAAATTCCGCAGAATCAGCGGGGCTTTAGCCCCTGAGGAACGATTCTCTGGTCTGTGCCAGATTTTCTGGCAATTTCTCAGAGGATGGTTTTTCCGCCCGGCGCTGCCCGGTGCGATAAGCTGAAATCGCCTGACCATCAAGGAGCCGGCAAGCGATGAACATGGTGCTGGGAATCGACGGCGGCGGAACCCGGACCCGCGCCTCGCTCGTGGCCGGGGAACGCCTTCTGGCCCACGCAGAGAGCGGCTCCATCAAGCGCCTGCGGGTGGGCGCCGAAGCTGCTGAGGCCAACCTGCGCGCGCTGCTCAAAGAGGTCTACGATCAGGCCGGCGTGCGCGGCGTGCGTGCCGCCTCGGCCGGCGTGGCCTCGTCTTCCATGCCCGGCGTCAAAGAGTGGATCGCAGCCGTTTTCGAGGATTTTCATGTCGAGCGCTCGGAGATTGTCGGCGACGAGGTGATCGCGCTCGACGCGGCCTTCCGCGGCGGAGCGGGAATCCTGCAAATCGCCGGAACCGGCTCGAAGACCATCGGCCGCGCTCCCGACGGCAGCCGCGAGACGGCCGGCGGCTGGAGTTCGCGGCTGGGCGACGAGGGTTCCGGCTACTGGATTGGCCTCCACAGTCTGCGCCGCGCACTCGCCGCCCGTGACCGCGCCCCCGACCGCGCCCTGGATGATCGGGAGCCGACGCAAATTCTTTTGAAAGTGGGCGAGATCTGGCGAACCCCCAGCCTCGACGATCTGGTCAATCGGGGCAACGGCACGCCCGAACCGGACTTTGCCGCGCTCGCCCCCGCCATCCACGAACTCGCCCAGGCCGGCGACCCGGTTGCGGCAGCGGTCTTGCATCAGGCCGCGGCCGATCTGGTCGAGTTTGTCCTGCTCGTCCGCTCGAAGCTGCGCCGCAGACAAGCGCTGGCCGTCGACTTTCCGGCTGACGATCTTCCCGCAGCCGAGTTTCCCGTAGCCGAGTTTCCCGTAGCCTGGACCGGAGGCGTGCTCGAGCACATGCCCCTGGTGCGCGCGTCCTTTTTCGCCGGTCTCAGAGCGACAGCGCCCCGGATGCCCATCGCGCAGGAGCCGGTCGTCGCGCTCGAAGGCGCACTCTGGCGCGCTGCTCGCCTGGCCGAAGAACCACATTCCCTTCCCCGGCCATGAATTCCGGGTGCCCCAGGTCCCGCTTTTGGGACCAGGGATGAAGCCGTCCGCACATTGAGCCGAAGGCCGCCGCTGGCACCCCGCAGTACGCATGTGGCTGCGCTCAAGCGAGCGATTGCAGGCTGGCTTCGGCTTGTCGGATGCGGGCGAGGCAAACCTCGCGGCCCAGCACGGCCATGGTTTCAAACAGCGGCGGCGCATTTTTGCGTCCGCAGACCGCGACCCGAATGGGCTGAAACATCGGCCCGGCCTTCAACCCCAGTTGCAAGGCGGCGGCACGGAGCGTCTCTTCGAGCGAGGCCGAGTCGAAAGAAACATTGCCCAGAACCTCGCGGGCGTGCTCCAGAACCCGCCGGGCCAGAGCCGCATCGCCCTTCTGCGGAATCAACTCGGCTGGGTCATACTGTGCGAGTTTCTTCACAAAGAAAAAGTCGGCCGCCTTAACCGCGTCGCGCAAAAACTTGATCCGTTCGCGAATCAGCGGAGTGACGGCCAGCAGCTTTTCCGGCGTTGCATCGAGCCCGGCCTCGGCGAAGAAGGGCGCAATCGAGCGGCTGAGTTCCTCGACCGGCAGAGCGCGCAGATGCTCGGCGTTGAGCCAGACGGCCTTCGGGTCAAAGGGGGCAAAATCCGGAGAGCTCAAGGGTGCTTCCGTAAAGTTGACGACGGCGTTAGCGCGGTTCACGTTTTCGAGTGTGAAGGCTTCCCGGATCTCCTCCAGCGCCATAAACTCGCGGTCGTTCTTGGGCGACCAGCCGAGCAGGCAGAGAAAGTTGATGAAGGCCTGGGGCACGAAGCCAGCGTCACGGTAAGTGGTGACGCTGACCACGGGGCCGTGCTTCCGTTTGGACAGCTTGGCGCCATCGGGAGCGACGAGAAGAGGCAGATGCGCGAACTGAGGCGGCGCCTCCCCCAGCGCTTCCCCCAGCGCTTCAAAGATCAGCAGGTGTTTGAACGTGTTGGTCAGGTGGTCCTGGCCGCGGATGATGTGCGTGATCGCGAGATCGGCGTCGTCGACGCACGAGGCGAGGTGATAAGTCGGCATTCCATCCGAGCGCAGCAGGGCAAAGTCTTCCACCTCGTCGGCAGCCTTGGACTGCGGACCGTAAACGCCGTCCACAAATCGCAGCGTCCGGTCCTCACCGCGCGGCACGCGGTAGCGCAGCGCGAACGGCTCCCCCGCGGCGGCGCGGCGGTCGGACTCTTCCCGGCTCATTTCGCGCATCCCCGGGTTGAAGAGCCATGCGCTCTGCGCGGAGGAGTGCTCGTCATCTGTCGCGTGGGCGGGGGTAAAGTCGCGATAAGCCAGACCCTTGGCGAAGAGGTCCTCGGCCGCCGAGCGGTGCAGGCCCAGGCGTTCCGATTGCTTGTACTCTTCGTCCCAATTCAGACCCAGCCAGCGCAGTCCCGCGAAGATCGACTGCACGCTGGCCTCGCTGTTGCGCTCGACATCGGTGTCGTCCAGGCGCAGCACCATGGTGCCGTGATTGTGGCGCGCATAAAGCCAGTTGAAGATAAAAGTCCGGGCGCTGCCCACGTGCAGGTAGCCGGTGGGCGAGGGTGCAAAACGAACGCGGGGAGTCTTTGCTTGAGAGAGAGTTTTTTCAGGCATCGGTGAGGTTTTTATCCTCTTTCATGGTAACAGTTCACGCCGCAAAGCCCCGGAATCGGCCGCTCCATGGCGTTTGCTCGTGCTGGCTGGGAACGTGCGCAACCGGCGGCGGCCTGAATCTCCGCACAGTTCAATCTCCGCTCCATTCCTGGCCGGCCGGGCTTCCTGACCGCGCCGGATTCGGTAGTGAGTCAGTTTGAAGGGTACGGGCTTTAGCCCGTACATAAACCTCGCAATAGCACCGTGGGCTTTAGCCCCCGAGGGAATCTTCTTCCAAACTGACCCACGACCCCGGATTCCGCCCTCCGGCTGGACGCCTTATACTCGTTTCTGTCTAATTTTCAGGGAGGGATCATGACTTCATCTTCACCCGCTGTCGCCTATGCGCGCCAGAACCGGCCTCGTTTTTTGAAAGAGCTGAAAGATTTGCTGCGCATTCCCTCGGTCTCCACGATGCCCGAGCACAAAGCCGACTGCCGCCGCGCCGCCGAGGCGATCAAAGCCGAGCTGACGCGCATCGGCATGGAGCACGCGCGGCTGATTGAAACCGACAGTAACCCGCTCGTCTACGCCGATTGGCTGCACGCCGGCGGCAAGCCCGGGGTTCCCGCGGACAGGTCTTCGTCCGCGGGGTGGAAGCCCACCGCGCTGCTCTATACCCACTACGACGTGCAACCAAGCGACCCGGACGAGGAGTGGATTTCGCCGCCCTTCGAGCCCACCGAACGCAACGGCAATCTCCACGCCCGCGGCGCCGACGACGACAAGGGACAGCTCTGGCTACAGGTCAAGGGGCTGGAGTCGCTGCTGGCCGCCAACGGCAAGCTGCCCATCAACGTGCGCGTCCTTTTCGAGGGTGACGAGGAGGTCGGAGGCGAGGGAATTGCCAGCTATGTGGCCTCCCAGCCGGCGGATCTGAAGGCCGACTTCGCCCTGGTCTCCGATACCGAGCTGTTCGCGCCCGGTCTGCCCACCCTGTGCGTGGGCCTGCGCGGCATGATCTACACCGAACTCGAGGTGCGCGGCGCCAAAACCGATCTTCACTCCGGCATGTACGGCGGCGCGGCGCCCAATCCCTTCATCTCCCTGGCGCAGATGCTCTCCCGCCTCAAGGACGAAAACGGACACATCCTCATCCCCGGCTTCTACGACGGCATCGTCCCTCCCAGCCCCGAGGAGCTCAAGGCCTGGCGCAGCCTGCCCTTCGACGAAGAAGAGTACCGTATCGCCGAGGTGGGCTCGCGGCAACTGGTGGGCGAGGCCGGCTTCAGCGTGCTCGAGCGCACCTGGGCCCGGCCCACGCTCGAGGTGCATGGCATCCCCGGCGGCTTCATCGGCGCGGGCGCGAAAACCGTGATCCCGGCCAAGGCCGTCGCCAAGGTTTCCATGCGCCTGGTTCCCGGCCAGACCCCGGAAAACTCCTTCGCCCTGTACAAGTCCTTTGTCCAGCAGATCACCCCTCCCGGCGTCGAGGTTGAGGTGCGGCTCATCAGCGCCGGCGCTCCCTGCCTGATCCCGGTTGACAATCCCTACGTCAAGGCGGCCACCACGGCTCTGCGCGAGGTCTGGGGAAAGGAGACGGTCTTCATCCGTTCCGGCGGCTCCATCCCCATCGTCGGCGATTTCGACCACTACCTGGGCATGCCCAGCGTGATGATGGGCTTCGGCCTGCCGGACGACAACATCCACGCCCCCAACGAAAAGTTTGCCCTGAAGAACTTCGAGCTGGGAGTCGAATCGATCGTGCGCTTCCTGGAAGAAGCTGGCAAATAAGCTCATGCCCCAGGTCTCCGAATCGAGACCTGGGGCACCCCGTACTCGGCGCTGGACCTGATACGGCGAAGCCTGCGGTAATGCGCCGGGACCATACCTTCCGCTTCGCGAGGAGGTGCGGTTTCGTTTCCCTTCTAATGTAGAATGTTGAAATGTGGGCGAAGCCCATTCAAAATGCGTAAGCGGAAATACAACCCGAAGCGACGGATAATCAAGTCCACCGGCGAAGCGCGGTTGCAGGCGCTCTCTGAGAGGGTTGTTTATGTTGGAAACCCTGCCCATAAGAAACATCCGAGCGATTTTGGGTTGACGCCTCCCGCACAGCCTCGGTTGAATAAAACCCTGTGCGACGGAACACAAGTCAGGCTGCAATCGGCAATGCGGTTATTGCGTAAAGGTGTAAAGTTGGGCCTGATCTCAATTCAAGAGCGGGATGGCCTACCCCAAAACATTTGGGCGGTGTCTTCGGACGGTACCGCTCTTGAAGCACAACTTGACAACATCGAAACAGCTACCTACCACGGCTACCCTATGGGGTCTGGCGATCCGCTAGCGAACGAGATACTGACGCGATGGAAGGAGGGCGTTGCAGGTGAGTGAGCCCCTGAACATTTCTGTCGCCGAATGGCTGGCAGGCGATACAGGAAGCCCTTTCGAGAGGGCCACTAACGCCGAACTCTCCATTCTCATTGGCAGTCATCAAGTCACTGAGGTCGAAGACTTTGAATCGAAGACCGTTCGACGGACGATCCGAGCTTCGGCAGGATTGGCTGCGATGTGGTTTGTCGCCAATTGGTGGCGGCTTCGTTGGGAAGCAGAACCGAGCATTTCGACACGCGAAGATCTGAGCTGGGCGATGTCGCATCATACGCCCGCAATCGGTGGTGGATTTGTCTGGCCTGATTTAGCTTTTAGGGGATCGGATGGACAGCAAATCTCCGCAATCTGTAAGCAGCATTATGCTGCAACTTCAGAAGAGTTGTCGCCTATACGTTACCTGAATAGCTTCTCTGCCGTTATTGACGCCTCTGCATTTGAAAGAAGTGTCACTGCGTTCGTTGAAACTGTCCTGGCCAGGCTGCATTCAATGGGAATCCGAAAAAGCGAACTCCACGATCTGTGGGACGATCTCCATTATGAAAGGGGAAACGTCAAAGCGTCTTCACACAGGAAACTAGAGGCGCTCTTAGGTCTCGACCCAGATGAAAACGACGAATTGATCGGCTCTCTCTCCAAATGGTCTAGGACTTATGGCAGGCAGGCTCTGGAAGAGATTTCTGCCTCGTCGGACCAGGCCCATATCGCATCCATTCTCGATGCCGCGAAAGCGGCCGCCAAAGGCGTCAAATCGTTTGCCGAAATGCCACCCAGGAACGTGAGTTCGACCATGGTGAGTTTTCCGGTTAATACTGCTCCGTGGCAACAGGGGCAAGCCGCTGCTTATGCTCTTAGGGAAAAGTGGGAACTCGACTCTCAACCAATCTCCGATGAAATGTTGGCAGAGCGCCTGAACATCTCACTCAATAAGTTAACCGATGTGAAGGAAAGTGCGCCGTTCTCATTTGCAATTCGTGGTGGGTCTGGATTGGGTCTTGTCTTGAATCGCCCCCAAAGCCACAGCCGGCGTTTCGACACCGCCCGTTTGATCGGCGACTACGTGGGCTTCGATCTCGACGATCCCTTAAGGCCTGCCACCGGGGCTGTGACGACTAGACAGCAGTTCCAACGTGCCTTCGCGGCCGAGTTTCTGTGCCCCTCCGAGATGATACGTAAGCGCTTTTCAGGAAAATTGGACCAGGGGCGCATTGGTGATACGGTAGCTGAACTTTCGTCGGAATACAAAGTCTCTGAGCAATTGATATTTCATCATATGCAAAACAGAAATGTCCTTCCATACGGAACGAGCCAAGCATCGCTTCTGCTTGCATAGCAGAATAGCGTTTGGCAGGTGGCCCAGGTCTGACCATCCCAAAATGAATGGGTGCCCCAGGTCCGGATTTCCGGACCTGGGAATCCATATTCGCTGCAATCAACTTGACTCGATCCAAATAGTATATACAATAATCCTATGGGAATCTCGTACGATCCCGCCAAGAATGAGCGCAACATCCACGAACGCGGACTCTCCTTCGAGCGGGCGGCGGATTTCGATTTCGAGACTGCACTGATCGCGGACTATTCCCGCAACAACGAAACGCGGCGCGTGGCTGTCGGCTATCTGGATAAGCGGCTGCACCTGCTCTGCTACATTCCCAGGCCGGACGGAATCCGCGTCATCCGATTTCGCAGAGCAAACCAACAAAAGAGAGGCAAAGCTCTATGGCAAACCGCAAACCATTGCCTGAACCGCTCATTGATGAAGACGGCGAGGTAAGAGAGATCGCAGCCGAAGACGTTGCCCTCTTCAAGCCTTTCTCCGCATTGCCTGCGGCGGAGCAGAAAGTGCTGTTGAAGCTCGGCAAGCGCGGGCCGCAGAAGACGCCGAAGAAAGTTCCCATCTCGATTCGACTCTCGCCGGATGTGGCCGAGGGTCTCCGCGCAACCGGCAATGGCTGGCAGGGCCGAGCGGATGAGGCGCTCAGGTCATGGCTGTCAAGTCAGACCGCGCCTCGCGCTCGATGACCGGCGGGTGGCCCACATCTGACCATCCACAACTGACGGGGTGCCCCATGTCTCGATTCTGAGACATGGGATGTAAAAGGTCAGGCGGTTCAAATTTCCGGACCAGGGAAACCACAATCCCTCCCCGCAACTTCATGCAGAGAATTCCATTCCCCCGGCGCACACTGGAAGCAGTCGGCAAAGCAGGGCAACGGACCTCTGATCCCTGACTCCTG
>Ga0255350_1000378_pt1 | contig 16846 bp, 13 predicted proteins | sample HBST25r1metaG_FD_186028 | JGI IMG/M metagenome (GOLD analysis project Ga0255350, IMG submission 186028) | Peat soil microbial communities from Stordalen Mire, Sweden - H.B.S.T-25.r1 | ecosystem: Environmental > Terrestrial > Soil > Wetlands > Peat | place: Sweden: Norrbotten County, Stordalen...
ATGCTGCCGATGCGCAGCATGGTCGAGTCGAAGTCGAAGCCGTGGAAGAGATCGGTGTGGAAGTGCTCGCGTTGTTTGGCATTATGGAAGAGGTTGGGGTGATGGCGGCGCAGCGCCTCGCCCACTGCCACCAAGAATCCAGCCGTGCCGCAGGCTGGATCGCAGACCACATCCTTGGGCGTCGGCTGGGTTAGCTCCACCATTAACTGAATAATGTGACGCGGTGTGCGGAACTGGCCGTTCTGCCCTGCGGTGGCAATCTTCGAGAGCATGTACTCGTAGAGGTCGCCCTTGGTATCGCGCCCATGCATGGGAAGCGCCGCAATGAGGTCAACCACCTTGACCAGCAGCGCCGGCGTCGGGATGGTGAAGCGGGCATCCTTCATGTGCTGGGCGTAGGTTGAACCGTCGCCGCCCAGTGTGCGCAGAAAAGGAAAGACGTGCTCGCTGACCAGATCGTACAGTTCCCGTGCCTCAAAATCCTTGAACCTGGACCAGCGGAAGTCCGCGTATCGGCGGCCTTTGGCATCCTTGCCTTTGGGGAAGAAGCGCCACTCGACGGGCGTGCCCAGCGTCTGGGCCTTCTGCTCTTCGAGCGTCTGGAGTTCGTCCAGGCGGCGCAGAAAGAGCAGGTAGGTGATCTGCTCGATCACCTCAAGCGGATTAGCGATGCCGCCGGACCAGAACGCATCCCAAAGGCGGTCAATTTGATTGCGAAGATCTCCGGTCACCATGATTATGTTTAGGGTACTACCCTATGCTTCCTCCAGAGTCCGTTTGTGGGCAGTTGGAATGCACTTTGTCAATGAATCTCAGGTAATGACAGTTCAACCACGTTTGCTTAGGGGCCGAAGCATCCATTGTGATCGGGAGGACGCAATTCTCGCGATTCCCGATTCAATTCCTTTTCTCTCTTCTCCTCCACGGTTAGCCTTGTGGCAGTTTGTCCGGCCTGAATCGCTCGGTTCTTCATGCGATGAACCCACCACAACCCCGGCGCATCCTTCGCGCGAACTCTTTTTGCAACAATCGTTTGCCGTATGGCCTTCCTGTCTCATATACTACTGCTGTAAGATACGTATCGACGAGGAACCCATATGCCTGCCGCGAAGAAAGTTACACCCCGACCGAAGCGCAGAATCGTTTCTCCCGCAGAGGAGCGCACTCAACTCCGGCTCACCGTTGATTCCAAATTCACCAAGAACCATTTCAACCAACTTTTTGCCGTGCTCAAAGTCCGTCGGAAGAACGCCCTCGCTGAGCACATCATCATGAGTTTCAAAAGCAATGCCGCGCAGGCGCAGCTTGTTGCGTTCTACAACAACCAGTGGCTGAACATTCCATTCCAGAGCATTGACACCGCTTTCGTATTTCCTTTGACCTTCGATATTGCCGACGAACTGGAAAGAGTTGGCGGCGAGGTTCTCGGCGGAGTAAATCGGTCCAAGGCATTTCGCGTGATGGTGGCCTACCTTGCATTCGTCCATAAATTGAAGAATCAAACACAGGCGACTCCCGCATAGCCTCTCCAGCACATATTACAAGCGAGAGGGCGCTGGCGCTTTCGAGCGGCGTTCGCGTTCGGAATCGATAATCTGGTGTGCGCGGCGGGCGCAGCGGAAAATCACCGTCATGTTGCAAATTGAGCCGTCGGAAGCCCTTCCGGCGGGCAACATTGATTCTCGAACGCTGTGCGAACAATCTTCGATCATCTTCGAACACTGTTCGATGTTGTCCGAATTCCGTTCGATCTCAGTGGATTACGTCACCATCTCTAAGCCGTCAGGCTTAGGGATGGTGTCTTCCTTCAAAGCGAGCGCAGCGAGAGTGTTTTTCTGGTTGTTTCCTCAAAATGAAGCTCGCAGAATCAGGTGCCTTTGACTGCAATTGGGGGGCGCGATGTTAGCTTGGCCTCTGCTGCATCCTCACGTTCCGCCCGAATGCCATGAGGACTTGTAGAATGCGCTCTTCGGGTTTCTGCACCTGATTGTTCTTAAGCAGGGTGTAATGACTCCGGCTATTGCATTCGGATTTCGAACAGGGTTAGCGTTGAGTTGTGCTGACTTTGCGGGCCATGACGGGTGGTGCTGGATATGCTCAACGGCATCTGGAACACAGTGACTATTACGATGAAGGCCGTCGTGTTCAAGGTGAATGGCATGGCCAGGGAGCGGAGTTGCTGGGGCTGCGTGGAGAAGTGACGCGGGAGCAATTTGAAGCAGTTCGAGAGGGGTTGCATCCAGAGACGGGAGAATTCCTCCGCCCTCGCCACAGTGCTGACCGCCTTGATGCAAATGGAAGCGAACAGAGCAAAGGCCGGTCCCTGTACGATCTGACCTTTTCCGCGCCGAAGTCGATTTCGATTCAGGCATTCGTCGGCGGGGATGAGCGGTTGATTGCTGCCCATGACAAAGCTGTCCGGGAGGCGCTCGCTGAGGCAGAGAACTATGCCGCTGCGCGTGTCCGACTGAATGGTGCGAACGAGGACAGGGCAACGGCAAACTGGATTGTGGCCGCATACCGGCACGACACCAGCCGTGAACTCGATCCGCAACTGCACACCCATGCTGTCACGGCCAATTTGACCTATGACGGAGTGGAGGGCCGTTGGAAGGCATTGCAAGCTTCGGGACTCTATGAGCGCCGAGCGTATCTGACGGAGATTTACCGAAACGCTCTGGCGCGTGAAGTATGTGGCATGGGTTATGAGATTGAACAGCGCCGCGATTCCAAGGGTAGAGATCACGGCTTTGAGATTCGCGGCGTCTCGGATCAGTTGCTCGAAAAGTACAGCGTACGTAGCGCGCAGAGGGATGCCGCTATCGAACGATTCACCCTGAAGCATGGCCGAAAGCCGACTAATAATGAGGTTGCCGTGCTGGTCCGTGAATCCCGCGCAGACAAACTGGCCGAAATTTCCACAGAGAAGTTGCGGAAACAGCAGCAGGCAAGGTTGTTGCCTGAAGAGCGCCACGCGCTGAAGCATCTGCTTGAAGAGTCTGTTGATCGTGCCGGAGTGATTCCGCATGAACTCTTGCAAGCAGCGGACTCGCTTCAACACGCGAAAGAGCATCTCTTTGAGCGCAGCTCAGTTGTGCGCGAATACGAGTTGATGACCGAGGCCCTGCGACACGCGCGTGGAAAGATTGATCGCCGTCAACTGCGCGGTGCATTGGAACTGGAGCAGTCGCAGGGTTCTCTTATCCGGGCCGGGAACAATCTGGCCACACGCGAAAGTCTTGAACGCGAACAGCGCATGATTGCAGCGGTGGATGGCGGTATTGGGCGCTATGAACGACTGGGCGGAAAGCGCGAATTCAGCGCTTCGGAAAGGCTGCGAGAGGAACAACTGCGGGCCGTTCATCAGATACTGGACTCGCAGGATTTCGCAGTCAATCTGCGCGGAGCCGCTGGAACCGGCAAGACGGCTACACTCACGGAAATCGCTCGCGGTTTACGGGAGGCCGGTCGTGAAGTTCTGGCAGTTGCACCAACACGCGGCGCGGTCGAGGAGTTGCAGAAGGTCGGCTTCCGCGACGCGATGACGATCTCGCGATTGCTGGATGACCCAAAGGCGCAGGCCGCGTTGCACGGCAGAGTTCTGGTTGTGGATGAAGCAGGCATGGTCTCAGGCCGCCAGATGGAGGGACTTCTCAAACTGGCGGAGCGCGAAGAGGCGCGGATTCTGTTCTCCGGGGATACGCGGCAACTTCAGAGTGTCGAGGCATCGGATGCCCTGCGAATTCTGGAACAGGAAACGAGAATGAAAAGCGTGTCGCTCATGGCCGTGCAACGGCAGACGCAGGCGCAATATCGGGATGCCATACAGACACTGCGGCATTCGCCGGAGCAGGGGTTTGAAAAGCTTGAGCAGCTTGGCGCTGTTCGTGAGGTTCCGTATCTGGAGCGTGCGCAGGCGGTAGCATCCGCCTATCGAGCACTCACGTCGGATGCAAATCGTTCCGTTCTAGTTGTTGCCGGTACACATGACGAGATTGGCAAGATTACCGAGGCAATCCGCGAGGATATGAAGCAGTGCGGTGAACTGGATCGCGGCCTTGTCGCCGAGCGTTATGTGTCGCTGCAATGGACCGAGGCGCAGAAGAAAGATTTGGTGAATTACAAGTCAGGACAAGTTCTTCTCTTCCATCGCTCTTCGCATGGAATCGAAAAGCATGAGGCGCTCACCGTCGAGCGGACTGACAAGTTGGGCATCGTCGCCAGAGATCAGCATGGCATGGAGCGCACGGTGAGTCCAACACAGGCGCGATCCTTTTCCGTGCATGAATGCCAGCAGATTGAGGTGGCTCCCGGCGATAGGTTGCTACTGACTGGCAATCGCGGTGGTGCAGGCTTCCGGGCGACTAACGGCGAACTGGTGAAAGTACGCGATGTCGATGGTGGCCGCATTCACCTTGAGGATGGCCGGACGCTGCCCGCCAATTATCACGAGTTCGATCACGGCTATGCCGTTACCGCGCATCGCAGCCAGGGAAAGACCGTGGATGCAGTGATTCTCTCCGCCGATGCGATGAAGCAGGAGTTGTTTTACGTCGGTGCTTCGCGTGGCCGTCAGGAAATCGTCGTGGTCACCAGTGACCGCGAGCAACTGCGCAATATGCTTGGCATCTCCACGGCGCGGCCATCGGCAACTGAACTAGCGAGAGAACAATCGCCGCCTTATCCCGTCCGAAAACTCAACCCTGAGCAGTCGCCATTGCAGACCATCGAACCGTCGCTGCTGCGGAAAAAGGATCGCCGGCAACACAATCTGGGGATGAACCGGTAATTCTTGGGAATCATGGGACAAGTCGTTGGCATAATGCACGCCAACGCTGAGGTCCGCGCTTCGAGATTGAGGCACCTCTCGAAAGTCGAAGCCGCTGACGATCCAACCGACGACGCGGACGAGGAGTCGCAAACGTTAGGAAAGCCAGAGGGCGACTCACTCGTCCTCTGGCGGACCGTCTTGAGAGTATCTGACTGTCATTCTTATTCAAACTTGCTTTAGTCAGTACGCATCCGCTGGTAACCAACCTGATTTTACGTCTGTACTTTTACGGCGGGGTCAGCCAGAGAGTCTGGAGAAAGGAAACGTGCATAAGTGGAACGTAACAAATCGAGAGATTCGTCTTTGTCTGCATTGTAGTTGAGTTCCTTCTCAAAAAGCTGTAGTCGAGCACGACAATTATTTAGGACCTCTGACCAGGTTTTGATCCAAATATGGCAGTTCTCCTTTCGATCAAGCATTCCGTACGGCCGATCACTGCTCGTTACTTCCGCTTTAGCGTATGGAGTCATGTCGTTGGAAACCACCCAGAATTCCCATCTCACCTTCAAGCCTCGAAAACGTTCGTCGTCTTGAATTGGATAAGCGTATGACCGAAGCTGAGCCGTTTCCTCTGGGCCAATTTTTACCGATGGTGCTTTTAGTTCCACGATCAAGTATTCATGCTCGTCTGGGTGGGAGGTCGGAACGCGGCGAGTAAGGAAAAGATCAATTATTCCTTTTCTCCCATCCAGTCGCGTGACTTTCTTATCGCTCTTCGTTTTGATCTTTCCCAGTTCTCTGTGCTTTTCAAGTACTACTGACAGTGACTGGTCGCTCACAGTCAGTGCAAACTGTTCACCGAAAATCCATGTATTTTCGGCCAGTATCTTGTGCAACTGAGATCTTTCTTTGAAAGTCTTCTTCAGGTCAGCATCAAAGAGCATAGCTTCCAGGGCTGTCAAGAATTCGAGTCTTTGAGCGACCATCTTTGCTGCAGTGATAATTGCGGATAAAGTGGTCTTTTTCAAAAGCCTGGCCAGCTCTTCCTGCTTATTCTTAGACAGCCCGAGGACTTCAGTCATGATTAGCTGAACCTCTTCAGGGCTCTTTTCTATCGCTTGGCGAAGCATCCTTAACTGGAAACGCCTATTCTTGATGTCCTGTGTTTCAAAGTCAGGGAGAGCAGTGACTACATTTGACGCAACAATGTCAAAGACTTGGCGTTCCGCAGTTTGCACAGGAGTGTTCGGATCACCGCTATAAGGATAAACGGCTTCCATTTTCCAGCGTTCTACAAGTGACCGTGCATCCTCGGCTTGACGTTGCTTGAAATGCGAACGAAGCGTATCCTTTGAGTCTTCGATGGCTTTCGAAAGAGAAGAGTCGAAATCGCTAAGTTCCAGTCTGCCTTGCTCATTCAAGCGCGAATTGTATGCCGTTTTCAAGTAGGCTGAGAATTCGAATCCGGGTGCATGGATCATTGGCAGTACCCGATGAAGAGGCAACCCGCTTTCGTCGCATAGGTAAAGCATTCTTTCGGTTTGCTGTTTCCATTCCACTATGTCGAGCGCCGCAGCATATATCTGCCCGTCAGCTTCAATATTTGCCAGCTCATAGATTCGTCTGTTCGAGATTGCGGCGGCGGCATCTACATTTTTCCCATTGAAGAGAATCGATATACTTGGATATTCCGTCAGATAGAGAGCAAAAGATTCCGCAATCTCCTGATGCACACTTAGTGCTTCGAGATTCCAATCTTTATCAAGTTCACTGATGCGAACCTGGACTCCTGCACGTCGTCCCTTTTCTGCAGGAGATGAAGGGCTGATTCGCGCGGTCCTAATATCGTCACGGATAATCGTAACGGAAAAAGACTCAAGATCGCCATTGCTATTTCGGCCAGTAACTGACCACTCCACAACCCGACCAATAGCAAGTGCGCGTAATCGTCCTCGTCCTTCCTTGCCATGCAAATGGCGCAATCCATTCTTAGATGTGTTATCTTTTTTCTTCCATGAACCGCCCAGGTTCCGGAAGAATGTAATGGCCTCAGCATGAGACATCCCGTGGCCATTGTCCTGAATTGTTATGGAGTTCAGCTTCAGCTCATCAATGTCCGAAGTGACTTTTACGAGGGTTGCCTCAGCGTCGAGACCATTCCAAATAAGCTCAGTGACTGCTTGCACCGGTCGCCCTGCGCCTAGTTTGCTCGCGTAGTCATCTTGCATGTCGAGATTAACAATCTGATCTTCTGGCACTGAGGTCTCCCAAAAATCTGATAAACAAGTTTAGCGAATCTTCGTCGCTATTGGATTTGGCGTACTCTTCGCATGATTAGATGACCAAATCAGATCTCCAACAGGCGTTCAAGAGCTTCGGTCTGGGCAACGAATTTCTTGGGGCTGAGTTTGGCCAACTGATCCAAATTGTGCTGCTTCCAGCGTATACCTGGCAGTTCAGCAAGATGCGGAATTCCCAGAAGGCCCCAGGCTGGAAGGTTTTGGACGAATAAAATCAGGAACTTGCGCTCATCCGCATCCAGACCGCGTTGAAGCTCACTGATGAGGCGTTCCCGCGCCGCAATCAATTCGCTCAGTCCGACCGGCTCGGCTGTCATTCCCTTGAAGGTGCGCTCGTACTCCTGGCTGATGTCGCGGACAGCGGGGAACAGCACCTCATGCACCGGACGATTATGGCAAGCCAGGTAGACAACGAATGCGCGGCGGATGGCAGGAGTGATGCCTTCATGTGCAAAGAGCTGCAAACAGTCGAACAGATCGCGAGGGTGCTGGCGGTCCATCGCAGCAACCAGCTTGCCGCCATACATATCTTCGAGCGAGACGACCGGCAGTTCGAGATCGGCCATCAGGACTTCGCGCGCCCTGGGCGAAAGCGACGCATTGCGAACCGGATGCACAGTGCCGCGCATCACGAAGTTCACCTCGACTTTCAACTCGACGTTGCCGCGCCGCACCAGGAGTTTTGTCTCGCCAGCATCGCCGGATGCAATGGTGTGCGTCAGAAATCCACGCGCTGTCAGCCGTGCTGCCGAGTTCCGTATAGCTTCGTTGATACGGGTTAGAGCCTCTTCTCGGGACAGCGTGTGATCGGGAAATACCAGATCGAGATCGACCGAGAGGCGCGGCATGTCGCGTACAAACATATTGATGGCAGTTCCGCCCTTGAGGGCGAAGATGCCATCCTGGAAGACGAGTGGCGCGACCTGCGTCAACAGCCTGGCCGTGTCGAGATAGATTTGGTTCATGGCTTGAGCACCAGTAGTCCGTCGACGGAGCGCGCGACCCAGGGCCGTGCGCTGCCAGTCGGCAGTTCCGCCGGATCGAGCTTCTGTGCCCACGGGAGTGAGGATTCCCGCCCCAGTTGGAGGCAGAGTCTGACTGTTTTGACGCTTGTGCAGCGTTTCAGCAACTCGCGCAGCACATCGGCGCGCAGGTTGTAGGCGCTCTCCAGCAACTCCTTCGCTTCCTGAAGCGGCTGGCGAACTCCGACTTCGCTGAGCAATTCAAGCATCGCACGCTCCGGCGCGGAGACCTGAGGACCGCTGTCGCGCGCTTCGAGCGGTGCGACATGCAGCGGCTTCTCTGGCGGTTCGCTAAAAATCCGCTTGCGGTGATACTCCGCAGGAAACCGTTCGGTAAACCACTCCGGCAGTTTCACCGCCTCCAAGCCATAGAGGTGGAGTTGCTCCTGCTGGGCAACGTAATGGCGTACTCCGTACCAGTCCAGCGCGGTCTTTCCGCCGACATGGAATCCGGGGATCATGCGCTCCAGCAGGCGCAGCGACGGGTGCAGTCCCGGCTCCTCGCCCGTCCGCACGAACACTCCTCTGGCAAGCCGGTTCAGCCAACCGGAGCGAACATAATGGACGGCAAGATCGGCCGATACGCCCAGAGCTGCCAGATCCGCCGAGGTCAGCGGTGCCCTCGCAACTGTCTGAGCATAGAGATGGTTTAACAATCCCTTTCCAGTCGTAGCCATACTGCGATTATATGCATATTCTCAAAACAAATGTCAACTTGAATTCTGAGTATGAATCGTAGTGTAGATACGATAATCGCGACATTGTTAATTTGCTCGACTTCATCCGATACACTGCTCCTTATGAACGAGAAGGGCGACCGCAAGAAGACACAAGCCGACAAATGTAAAATCGTTGGACAATCACGCTAAGACGAGGTCAGTAAGCGACTCGCACTGTTTACGTAAACCCGGGATTCCGGGGAAGATGATCGGCGGAGCCTTGGCGACTTTCGGGGAGTAATATTTTTCGACGGAAATTATTCTTTTCAATCCTTCGAAAAGGAGATTAGTACCATCCCCGGTCCCCAAGAGCTAGGGGTCATCCTCAGCGGGGTTTGGAAACGACAGCGGGATCGTGGCCACCCGCCTGGGTAGACCAACCCAATTTCTAAGCATCCTCTGGCGCAACAAGCTTCTTCACTCGATCATGAAACGCGAGATATACTTTTGGCGTCCACTCCGCGAACCAATCACAGATCTTCTTCCGATTCCCTTCAACATCAGGATCTAGCTTCTCTTCCAGCACGATTTTGGAGCATGTCTTATCGGGCATTTGGCGCCACTGTAAAGGCTTTCCAACCGCCGCATCGATTTCCTGGGCTTCCAGTTGTAACTGTTCAAAGGCTGAATCTTTCCACCCTGCCGGTTGAACGATCATCTCAAGCACCACGCTCTGGTTCTTCGGCGTCAGGAGCATGCTCACATGGAATCCAGATCGACCTATAGCGATGCTGGACCAATGGCCTGGTCCAGGCTTTTGAAGCCGGAAGGGGATTTTCTCGCCCTTCAATCGGTGATGAATTTCCTGCCAGAAGGCGATACGCCATTCTCTTCGCTTACGATCCCCTTCCGTAAGTCCGGCGTTGGTCTGCTTCATGGTCACATTAGGGCGGCAGACAAGATCGAGCATTGGAGCGGCGGCGCTCGCTCCAATGGTGTAAGCCTTCAACTCAGCAAGGTAGAGGGCAACCGTGTCGGGCGTGTTCTCGTTCAGCCAGTCGATTACCTGACGGTGATCGTCCGCAACTTCTTCTGCGATCCAGATCCCTGTCATGGCCTTGTGGGTTGCGGCATAGGTCAGTAGTTTGGCCAAATGGTCATGATTCGTCCGCCCGTACTGGTTTTCAATAACTACAATATGTTTCTCATCGCCCACGAGATTCGCCACGACGTCACATGAGAAGTTTGATCCTTTCTCTTCCCGCCTTGGGTTCTCGATCTCGACTTCCAGATCTTGGGCAATAAGCTCAATGCCCTCTTGCGTCGTCAACCAATCGGAAAAGTCAGGCTCCTTCGGCCAGACCGACCGAATGTTTTCAACAGGTGTCCGCTTGGCGATGGAAAGCTTCGTCATGAAGGCCTCAAAGTGCAACTTGTCCAGACGGAAAGTATCTCATGCCGAGTGCCCCAGGCGGGTGGCCCCGGTTCCTCACAGTTGGGAACCGGGGAGGCATGAAGGCTTAAGTCGGAAAAATATTACTCCTCGTAAACGCCGATCCCAACTCCGATCCTCAAAGCTTCGACCGGCTACGGATTCCAGTCGCGATGGCGACTTCCCGTTAGCGATCCTCCGAAACGGAGAAATAATCGTGGGAATCTGGTCGCTTCAAGAAGTGTCCTAAGCAGGCGGAGTATCTGGTCTGGAGGAACCTGAAGTTAGCCGACACCCATAATTGAATTCATCTTGCGCTGGAACGTCTGATCTGCATCTGGGCTCCAGTCATCTGAACCCTGAACTTCACAAGCGTCTGGCTGACGCCGAAGGAGTCAGCAATATCCGGCACAGATAGGCGTCGCTTGAGAGAACTCACTAACGCCTCGCGAGGCAGGAGGAGGCACCACGCCAGCCAGTTCGCCTCTTCTTCCTGCTTCGGATTGAAGCTTCGCATCACCAAGCTTCCGTCTTGCGAAAGAACCAGCTTGGTGGGCTCGTGTTCGAGGATGAGATGAGCGACTTCGTGCGCGATATCGCTCGCGATACGCCCGGGGTTATGGGAAGGGTTGTAAATGATCACCGAAGCCATTCCTGTCACTACCGTAACGGCGGACCAACCTGAGGTGTCTTCGTGAAGCAGTTGCGCTAAATGTGCATCGGACATTCCCCGAATATCTTGAGGCGTGCAAAGACGAGCGCCAAAAAGCTTTGCGAGCCTCGGCAGGTCCATCCGATCCAGAAGCTCCATATCCATTTCTTTTCGAAGGGCTTGTGCAAACTTCTCAGCCCAGGTCTTGAAACCACGCTCCAGAAGGGACACTGTCTCACCTGTCCTCTTCAAACTGCTGATTACTTGCCAAAATGATCATCTGCGCCAGCGCCTGTAGGGTAGGGAGCTGACTGGTTGCGTCCATGCGCAGGTGAGCTGAGACTTGGGTGCGCGGCGCGCTTGCAATGCCCAAACCTTTGGCTGCGTCCGTGGCATCGAATCCTAGAAAGCTTCCAGGATCGAGCTTCAACCACTTACATATCTTCCCAAAAGTTGCAACGTCTGGCGTCTTCCCGCCCTCCACGCGCAAGAGCGTTGCAGCGCTAACCCCGATTTCTATTGCAGCCTCGCGGAGCTTCTTCGCTCCTCGCTTCTCTCGTACCAGCGCGCCAAGACTCTCTAACGATCGAGAAGCCATATTCACCTCACATTTTTACGAAACAAGACTTGCGCTGTGAAACCAATTGCGCTATTGTCAGTATATCGCAAGGAAACGATACTCTCTCTGCGAAACAGAAAGGCGGCCATTATGTCCTGGAATTCTTCCCAAATATCCGCGCCCAACGTTGCCGAGGCGATGCTCAACATCTTTGACGGTGACGAGCAGCCCTTTGTCGACAAGGTCCTCTTGCACATTCACAATGGCCAAGACATTCAGCCGCAGATGGTGAACGCGACGGGTCCTAATGTTTTGGTGAAGGTACCATTCCATGATGGAATTGGGGACCTCTATGCCATCAGCGTATCCGCTGACGGGTATCGCGATAGTGGTTGCTTCTTCAAGGCCGATCCAAAGGTGCTGGCGGAGCCAAAATTGCTCTTGCTGCGTAGCGATCCGACTCCGCAGTTTTCCCCGTGGGCAGATTTCAGGAGCGCACATCCGTCTGAGGCTGCGTTCGTGTCCATCGGACAAAGCGATGCCGAAGCGCAGGCTCACTACGAAGGTTTGACCAAGAACAAGCCAAGCGCGCTGGCCTGTCTATTGAACCTCACACAGGCGATGAGCGAGATCGATCTGGCCGGGCGATCGCCTCTGAGCTACTTCAAGCAAATCTGCTGGGACAATACCCTCGCGCAAGATCGTTTCTTCGGATATGTCGACCCCGCGATCATCCCGGCTGTCCGCGCTGCGGCGGCAAAGGGTGCGTTCGCCGAGGAGAAGAACTGTGCGCAGTTTCATCAGGGTTCCACGTGTAGTTGGAAGCAAATTGCGTTTCCCGTTAGCAATGTTCAACTCACTTTCCATGAACACGACCAGCAGGTCATCGACGGGCTGCCTTGTATCAAGATCGAGCCCGACATCGATCTTTATCGCGATCTCGTGGAACACGGCTTTGGTGAGGTCTTCCCCAATCTGCTTACGAAGGGATTGACGAGTCCTTTCGACGTCTTCACCATGCGGTGGACGACCGCTCAGGACAATGACGGCCCTCCTTTCGATCCTGGGTATGAACTTGCCTAGGTCCAACGCTTGGACACAGCAAAATAAGTTCCCATGTCAGACCCGGAAGTTGAGTATGTCCCCCAAAAGAACGGAGAATCGACGATGACCCGAGCAAAGAAGCTTTGCACAACCCTCATCTTCAGCGGGCTAATCGGTTCGATTGCGGCCTGCAAAGTGTCGGATGACGCAATTGCTGCCTCGCAGCAGATGACATCTACTGCGGCCGCGTTGGACCACTATTATTCAGCGTTGGATGCAGGGATCAACGACACAATCTCACTTTATGAGCTGGACGGAGCGATCTCTGGAATCCCGTTTGGAAACGACGATCGAAAGCTCTCTGAGTCTACGCGGGACGAACTTAAAAAGCGAAAAGAGTTGGCGGACGCGCTTGCGAGACTAGCGTCCGCGATGTCCACGCTTTCAAATTCTAAGGCAGCGTCCGACGTGCAAACTTCGGCAACGCAGCTAGGCAATGAGTTGATCGCAGTCCATGCGCTCCCTGGTGGCTCCCCGGTTCCTGATGCGATCGGAAAGGCGGGAAACTTCCTGCTGCAGATCGTACAACAGCACAAAGAGAAAGAAGCGGCTCATGCCATCGACGAAACACTAATCGCTGTCGGAGATTTGTTCGAGAAGGAAAAACCAACTTACGACTCTATTGCACGCACCCATGATCGAGAGGCAAGCCAGATCGCTCAGGATCTTATCAAGTCGAATGACGTCGATCCGGGTCCGATGCTCGCCCCTGCGCTTAAGCCGTTCGGTCTCACGGCCTTACCTCCGAGTACGTCGATGCAAGCGTCATTGAAGACATTGGCCCTCTCCCGGCTCCAGCACGCGACTGGGGAGGCTACGAAAAAAGACGAATCTGCCTCAGCTGCGATGCTTGCGTCACTTCGCGAAATGAGTTCCCGTGTACACCTGGTAGCGAGCGAAAAGCCAATGCCTCTTCGCGGAGCTCCCTTCTCGCTGAAACTTGTCGAAGATTGGGCACAATCCTGGTCCGCATCCCTCATCTAAAGGAGAACGTAATGAGTCAGTCCATAGAGGCACTTGAAAATCAATATTTCTTACTGAGGGGTAGCCTCAGCACTTTGACAGAGCAAGGAGCAACAACAACCCAGTTGGATCAGCTGCGCACACAAATAGCTCAGAGTCGCACCAACTATTGGGCCGCAGTGAACAAGAATCTCCAGGACGACAACCCTGAGATTACGCATCTTGTCACCCAGCTCAATGCACAAGAGGCGAGTCTCAAAACCACGATCGACCATCTAGGAGACGTCGCCAAGGTGATCGATGCAATCACCAAGGCTGTAGACATCGGCTCGCAGATCGTCGCGAAGGCGGTCGCACTTTAGGACAACGATCCAGAATTGCCCAGCATTCAGCATGCTTACTTTCACCTCTCCCTTTGCAATCCGCCCCACACCTTGACTAACTTGTGTGGTCGAAGAGCAGATCAACCGTTACTCACTTAGGAGTCCACCGTGCCCGACATCAAGCGCATTGCCGTCTTCCTTGACGGTACCTGGAATAACGTTGACGACAACACCAATGTTTGGCGGCTCAAGTCTCTCTGCGATAAATCTGCAGAGCAACTCGTCTATTACAGCGCAGGCGTCGGTACCCAGTCCGGTGAAAAGTTTTCCGGCGGCATGTTCGGCATTGGCATCAACGATGAGGTCACCAACGCGTACGAGTGGCTCGTCGAACACTACACCGACGGAGCACAACTCTTCATCTTCGGTTTCAGCCGCGGAGCATTCACTGCCCGCAGCCTTGCCGGCTTTATCTCCAAGTGCGGCCTTCTAAAGCCCGGCTCACCTGTCTCGTTGAAGCAGATGTTTGACCGCTACCGCAAAGGCACCGCAACAACGGTCGGCTCACTCGCTCATATCGCTGACGGCCAACTCTCACAGGAAGACAACTGGATCAAGGAGTACTCTCGCCGGATCCCCATCTGGTTTCAGGGCGTTTGGGACACCGTAGGAGCCCTCGGCATGCCAATTCCGCTACTGCCTAATGTCAGTCGCTCGGACTTCGCCTTCCTTGAAACTGATCTTCACATCAACGATACACACGCGTATCACGCTCTGGCCATCGACGAGCATCGCGAAGCCTTCGCCCCAACCCTCTGGGTTAAATCCACACCGAAGATAGGCGATACCTTTCCTCCTCGCGATCTAGCCCATGTCGAGCAGCGCTGGTTCGTCGGGGCACATGCCAACGTTGGTGGCGGTTATGAGAACGACCTCCTCGCTCAGATTCCGCTGGAGTGGCTTATGGAGAAGGCGATTGCTCATGGCCTTCTGTTCAAAGATTCCGTCGTGATTGATGGGGACGCAAACACCTGCCCCATTCATGACTCCCTCAAAGAGATGGCTCATGGTATCTACGAAATCGTGACACTTGGCAAGCACTACTACCGCCCGATTGGTGCTGAGTCCGTTGACACTGGTGACGCCATCAAGACCACCATCAATGAAACCATCGACGCTACTGTCTTCGACCGCTGGCGTGTTGATTCCACATACCGACCCCAAAACCTCGCAGAATGGGCAAGCCGCCGCAGGGTTGACCCTGGCACTCTGAAGGAGGCTGTCCTTGCCAAAGATGCGACTCCAATTGTCGCAGCTATACCACAGTTCGACGCTCCTCAGAATATTCCCACAACCTAAACTGTTGGCGGGAAGTTGGGGCGGATCTAGTCGATCCGCTGTCGCGGATCACTCCTGGATTCCTGGAGCAGAGCTGCTTTGCGGTACGAATCTCTAGCTCACCCCGCCAGCTTGCCCGCAATGACGACAATCTGGTGCTTCATTGTCAGGACATATGAACAAGAGCAGTGCCGACACCTGTCCGACTATCGTTCTACCAAAGTGCATTTCGGGCCAGAGTGGGGACGCAGTCGTGGTGCAGAGCGTAATGCTCTCGAATAGACATTGAAAGTATATTCACTTAACTGCACGAAGATGGTCGGTTGGCGTTAAACTCAATGAGTCATGGCAAAACGAAAGCGGAAAGTCGGATCCGTCGCCACTGAACTGGTGAAGAAAGCTCGTGAAGCTATGCTCACCGCCGTCCAGATTCACAACAACCCACAAATCTGCTTCAAGTCTGAGCTATTTATCGTGACGACCGTGGTCGCGTGGACCTACCTCATGCACGCTCATTACCGCAAGATCAAGGTCGAATATAGGCAGGTAGACCCAACGTCCAATGGAAGGCGCAAGAAGTTCCTGCGAACAAAATATGGCGCCGTCAGGCATTGGAGCCTGGAGGAATGCCTGACCTGCAAATCCTGCCCGCTCGATAAAGCGATCGTCCGTAACCTGATGTTCTTAACCGGCATTCGGCACGAGATCGAGCACCAGATGACTACGAGGATCGACGATCAATTGAGTGCCAAGTTCATGGCGGCGGCACTCAATTTCAACGCGACCATCAAAAAGCTCTTCGACAAGAAGTATTCGCTGGAGACGGAACAGGCGTTCAGCATCCAATTCTCCACGATAGACGAGAATACAGCCAAGACATTGATGGCAGAAGCTGACCTGCCGCAGAACATCAAGTCATTCGTAGTGCAATTTGAAACGAGCATGAGCCAGGAAGACTACGACGATCCACGCTTCTCGTATAGAGTCGCCCTCGTTAACAAGCTTAGCAACAACAAGAATAGTGCCGACAAGGTTGTTCAGATCGTACCGCCGGGTTCAGAAATGTCGAACGCGCTTAATAAAGTAATTCTGAAGGCCACCGAGCGGACTAAATTCAAACCGAGCACGATCGTCAAGCAGATGAAAGCTGAGTGCTACAGCTGGTTCACGATGCACACCCATACAGAACTGTGGCACGAAATGGATGCCAAAAACCCTAAATACCAATACGGGGTGGAGGTAGAAGGCGCGTGGTATTGGTACGAGGCATGGCTGGAAGTGGTGCGGAAGCACTGCCAGGAGAAAAACCCGAAAATGAAGCCTGTGGCCTCAATGTTCCCCGAGCCCACTGCAGCCTTGGCCTCCGCGTGATCACCCGAGGTGCTGGCAAAGGTATGGGCTCGACGGGACGGAAGAAGCAGGGTGCGCGTGATCGGCGCAGGTGCCAGCGGCCGGCGGGACGACACACTCACTTGGAAGTGGACTGCGCCCATTCAGCACTCTCCTCAAGCGCGTTGCAAAGCTCGCAATCTGGACTATTTTCTCAGAAATAAGGTACTCATTCAGGGTTGGTTAGGAACGTCTTGCGCGGATTCGTCCTGATAAACGTTAGGTCCCTATCGGGACTGTCCCGGCGCGACGAGGGTGTCCTGTGGCAGGATCTTCTGCCGGGACAGTTTCGATAGGGTCGTTTGAAGTAAGTCGCTGGCGTCTGCGACGGACG
>Ga0255350_1000388_pt1 | contig 16661 bp, 10 predicted proteins | sample HBST25r1metaG_FD_186028 | JGI IMG/M metagenome (GOLD analysis project Ga0255350, IMG submission 186028) | Peat soil microbial communities from Stordalen Mire, Sweden - H.B.S.T-25.r1 | ecosystem: Environmental > Terrestrial > Soil > Wetlands > Peat | place: Sweden: Norrbotten County, Stordalen...
CGGCTACATGGGCCAGGATGTCGATGCCCACCAGGTCGGCGAGGCGGAAGGTGCCGGTGCGGGGCCAGCCGATCGCCTGGCCGGTCAGCGCGTCCACCTCTTCCACGCTCAGACCCTGCTGCCGCATCAGCGCGGCGGCTGAGAACATCACCGAAATTCCGATGCGGTTGGCGATGAAGTTGGGGGTGTCGTTGGCCAGGACCACTTGCTTGCCGAGGTTGCGGTCGGCGAAGGCCACAAAAGAGGCCACCACGGCCGGATCGGTCTCGGCGGTGGGAATCACTTCGAGCAGGCGCATATAGCGCGGCGGGTTGAAGAAATGCGTCCCGAAGAAGCGGGTGCGCGGCCAGGCCGGATGCGCGGCCAGTTCGGCGGCAATCTGGCGGATGGGCAGGCCGGAGGTGTTGGTGGTGAGCAGCGCCGTGGGGGACAGATGAGGCAGGACGCGGCCGAGAAGCGCCGTCTTGATGGCCAGATTTTCGGCTACCGCCTCGATGACCCAGTCGCAGCCGGCCAGCTTCGCTAGATCGTCCTCGAAGTTGCCGGGAGCGATCAGCGCGGCCAGAGAAGGCTCATAGAATGCGGCCGGCTTGGATTTGCCCAGGGCGTCGAGCGCGGTCTTCGCCAGGCACTCCGTGCTCTTGTCTTTTGGAGGGAGATCGAGCAAAAGAACAGGAATTCCGGCGTTGGCCAGGTGAGCGGCGATGCGCGAGCCCATGGTCCCCGCGCCCAGCACGGCGGCGCGGCGGACCAGAAGCGGCGGGACCGCGGCAGGAAGAGAAGCGGCAAGACCGGAGGCCGAGGGTGCGGACGGCAAGTTTGTGCTCATGCGGACTCTCCCTGCGCGGCTTCGGAGATCTGTTCCGGGGCCAGGCGGAAATGATGGCAGCATACGGAAGCGCGCGCCGGGCGGTCAAGGAGGAAAGCAGCCTCTTGCTCCGAAGGAGTTTGCTCCGGCTACGGTGCAGCCTCCAGAAGCGCGCTCAAGCCCTTCATGTCCTTTACGACGATCCGGCGCGCCTCCACCTCCAGAAGCCCTTCGGCCTGAAGGCGCATCAGGTTGCGCGAGATCAGTTCGCGCACCGTTCCCAGCTGATTGGCCAGCTCCTGGTGAGTCGAAGGCAACTGGAACTCGATGCCTTGCCCGGTGGGCGCGCCCTCGGTCTGCGCAAGTTTGACCAGCAGGGCGACGAGGCGCTGGCGAACGGTGGTGAACGACAGTTCTTCGATGATCTCCACCAGCCGCCTCAGCCGGACGCCGGCCACGGAGAGCACCTTGAGCGCGACCTGGGGATGCTCGAGGCAATAGGCGTGAAAATCGCGCTGCGAGATGAAGGCGATCTGCGTTTCTTCGATGGCGACCGCCGAGGCGGGGTAAGCGCCGCCATCGAAGACCGGAAGTTCGGCCACCGATTCGCCCGCCTGATTGACGGCCAGCACCTGCTCGCGGCCGCCGATCGAGCTTTTGAAGATGCGCACCTTGCCGCTGGCGACGATGTGCAGTCCACGGCAGGGCTCGCCCTCGGAAAAGAGCAGTTCGCCGGTCTTGAACAGCTTGCGCGTGCTCCTGGCCGCCAGCGCGCTCACTTCTTCCGCCGAGAGGCCGGAAAGCAAAGGCGCGCGCTCTAAAACGGCAACCACGTCAAAGCGCGGGGTGCTCATCCGTGCATTCTAGTCCCTTGACCGCGTAATTTGGTCGTTTCCCAGGTCGCAAAAGCGAGACCTGGGGCACGGAACTGTTGCGGTTCAATGACGAATTCACCAGGTCAAGGTAATAGCGCATTTTCGGGCCGGATTGGCTCTTGCTTCCGATTAAGCGTCCGGCGCTCAACGTTGCCTGCTCGCGCGGCGGGGCGCGATCTTCACATTTGCTTTGGCCCCGTGGCAGTGGTAGTCTGCATGGTTCATGCCGACCCGCACAGAAGCCCCTACGCAGAAGTTTCTGGAGCGGGCCGAGCAGCGGGCGGATGGGGCGTCTGGCAAAGTGCCTGAAAAGACGAGCCTGGGGCATTGCCAACAGAGAGATCGCGGATTGATGACGACTGAAAACGACGCAAAGTTCTTGCCCGAAAACGCCTACCAGCCCTTGCAGCCCGGCGAAACTTACCAGCCCATCGTTCCCGCAGCGGCCAAAGAGCCGGAACTGACGCTGCGCTCTGTCTTCTGGGGCTTGCTGTTCTGTGTGCTCTTCTCGGTCGCCTCGGCGTACTCGGGGCTGAAGGTTGGCCAGGGGATGGAGGCGGCCATCCCCATCTCGATTCTGGCTATCGGCCTGGCGCGCATCTTCAAGCGGCGCACCTCGCTGCTGGAAAACGTCATCATCACCGGCATCGGCGCCGCCTCGGGCAGCGTGGTGGCCGGGGCCATCTTCACCCTGCCCGCGCTCTACATTCTGCACCTCAATCCGCATCCGGTGCAGACCATCTTCATCTGCCTGGCGGGCGGCTGCCTGGGCGTTCTGTTCCTGATTCCTCTGCGCCGCTATTTCGTGCGCGAGATGCACGGCCAGCTTCCCTTTCCCGAGGCGACGGCCATCACCGAAGTGCTGGTGACCGGCGAGAATGGCGGCTCGCAGGCCAAACTGCTGTTGCAGGCCACCGCTGTCGGGGCCGCTTACGACTTTTTCGTGACCACCTTCCACGTGTGGAGGGAGTATGTGGACTTTCAGTTCGTGCCGGTGATGCGCACGCTCGCCGACAAGGGACGGATGGTCTTCAACTTTGACGCCATCGGCTTCATCCTCGGCCTGGGCTATGTGATGGGCCTGCGCAGTTCGCTGATCTTCTGCGCCGGCGGCATCCTTTCCAACTTTGTGCTGGTGCCGCTGATCTGGTTTGTCGGCGGCCACATGGCGACCGCGGTCTATCCGGCCACCCTGCCTGTTTCGCAGATGAGCGCGCTTGAAATCTACCGCAATTATGTGCGCTTCATCGGCGTGGGAGCCATCGCCACGGCCGGCATCGTGGGCATCCTCAAATCGATGCGCGTGGTTGCCGGCTCGTTCGGCATTGCGCTGCACGCCTTCCGCCACGGCGAGGCCGCCGATCAGGAGCGGACCGACCGCGATCTGCCAATCCTCACGATTCTTCTCGGCGTGGTGCTGGGCGCGCTGGGAGTGGCGGTTTTCTTCGGACACTTTCAGGTTTCCTGGACGATATTGCTCGTGGGCCTGGCGCTGACGCTGCTGTTCTCGTTTTTCTTCACCTCGGTGGCCGCCAACGCCATCGCCACCACGGCCAACAACCCGGCCTCCGGCATGACCATGCTGACGGTGATCGTCTCCGCGCTGGTGCTGCTGAACTTCGGCCTGTCCGGTACCACCGGAATGTTCTTCGTGATGGCCATCGCCGGCATGGTGTGCACGGCGCTGTGCGTCTCGGGGCAGTTCATCACCGACCTCAAGGCCGGCTACTGGCTCGGCTCGACGCCGGCGGCCCAGCAGAAGGTCAAGTTTCTGGGCGTCGCCGCGGCCGCCATCACCGCGGGATTGACCATCGTTCTGCTGGCTCACACGTTCCAGTTCGGCGAGGCCGCGCCGGGAGATGTGCGCCAGGTTCTGGCCGCGCCCCAGGCTTCCATCATGAAGGCTCTGGTGGTGGGATTCATGAGCCACCAGCCGGTCGCCTATCTGCTGTTCGGCATCGGCGCCATGGTCACGCTGACGCTCGAAATGCTGGGCAAGTCTTCCCTGGTTTTCGCGCTGGGGATGTACCTGCCGCTGGGGCTGACCACGCCCGTGCTAGCCGGCGGATTCCTGTCGCACCTGGTCAACAGGAGTTCGGAGAAAGCGGGCGGCGAGCGGGGCAGCGGCATTCGCGAGCGCGGGGTGATCGTGGCCTCGGGACTGATGGCGGGCGGCGCGCTGGGAGGCGTTCTGGGTGCGGCCTTGCGCCTGTTCCCGTGGTATCGCGAAGATCTGATCCAGACGCCGTTCTACACGAACGATCCCGTCTCTCAATCGGTTTCCGCGCTGCTGTTTGTGGGTCTCTGTCTCTATGTCTGGCTGCGTTCCGTGAAGAAGGAGAGGGTATAAAAATGGACCAAGCAGAAAAGTATATTGCCGACGCTGTGTTGGGCATCGACACGCTCTGGGGCGGCGATGTGATGTGTCCATCGGGCACGGGGCGCTTCATCGCCGATTCGTGGTTTTCCGATGAGCCGCTGCCTGCCGCCTACACGCACCCGGCGGCGGAGCGGTTGCGCCAGTCGGGCGGCGTCGGGGGCAAGAACATCGACCGGGAGGCACTCGATGCCTACCTGCAAGCGGTGAATCTTCCCCAGGCCATCGAAGGAGTGCGCCGGGAAGCGGCCGGGATGGACGCTCTGCGCCGGGCTTATCTGACCGGGATGGCGGTCTCGCTCGATACCATGTGGGATCTGGCCATGGAAGTTGCCGGCAAGGGCGACCCGGTGCCTTACGCCCGCGCGGTCGAGGCTTCGACGGCCAAACAGCCCGAGCCTTCCCGTCCGGAGAAAAAGCGGGAGCGTGTGGCCGAGTTGCTGGCCCGCGCCGGTTACGCCGTCTCCGGTCCCGGCGGTTTGCTGAAGGCGGTCGATGCCTGGCGCGGGGAGCGTGTCAGTCCCATGGCCTCGGTGCGTGCGCTGGGCGCGGCCGTGATCGCGTATTTTGACCATCTCAGCGCCAAGAATCTGGTTCCGTACCTTCCCCCGGAGCTGGCGAAGGTTCCGCGCGCCAATATCGACTTCATGGCCATCAAGGACGCCTGGTTTTCCGGTTCGATGAACTACATCGGGCGGGCGCGTAACGCCGACGGCACGCCGCAATACGAAGCCAGCTACGAGATCAATGCCTCGCTCGAGATTTCCTATCCGGAGTTTGAACAGCTCGTCAGCCACGAAGTCGTTCCCGGCCACGTGACGACCTTCGCCTATCTGCAGGACTTGTATGTGCGCGGCAAGGCCGGCTTCGAGACGACGGTGCTCACCATGAACACGCGCGCCGCCACGCTGTTTGAGGGCGTGGCCAACAACGCGATTTTGATTGCGCACGGGGTCACCGAGGTCGACCAGTTGCCGGACGAGGACTTGCAGATCGGCGTGCTGCTGGCTTTGTTGCAGGACGACGCCAAGAACCAGTCGTCTTACATGACCTGGGGCGAGGGAAGGCCGCAGGCAGAGGTGGCCACCACGCTCAGGCGCGATTTTCTGGTCAGCGAGGAGCGCGCCGACAAGCTCTCCGGCGCCTGGGGACGCCATCCCCTGCTGGGCCGCATGTATCTGCCGGCCTACCGCTCGGGCACGGACAAGGTGGCCGAATTGCGGCGGACTTATCCTGCGGAGCGGGTGCTTCCGGCGCTCTATGGATGCAATGGATTGGTGGATATTCAGACCGTGGAGCAGATGCTGAAAGGCTGACGCATCTGCCGTTATCCTGCGACACGTCGTTGGCCAGCTAGAGCATTTTTCCGGATGGTGTAGAGGGCGGAGCGTTCCCTCAGGGGCTAAAGCCCTATCATTCCGGCCTCTTTATGGCACGGCTAAAGCCGTGCCCTTTCAAAGCCACTCTACACCTGCTAGAAAAATGCTCTAGCTTGCCCGCGCCCAGATCCCGCTGCGGGGATCTGGGCGCGGGCGGCTTGCCGGACTCACTTCTTCAGCGGCTTGCGCGCAAAGTAGTAGAGCGAGAAAGCCAGCGCCGCGAAGGCTGCCACCGAGACGCCCGAGCGATCGAGGAAGGTGTGCGGGAAGGCGATGGGGTTGTCTTTGCCGAAGGTGGATTCGTAAAGCTTGAGAGCCACGCCGAGCAGGCCGATGATGCCGCCGGCGGCGATCAGGCCGGATGCGTAGAGGGAGCCGGGCGAGACATCGCCTTCCGCCTCCGCGTCGCCACCGGCTTTTTGGACGGCGGCATCGACCATCCAGCGCACCACGCCGCCGGTGAAGATGGCCAGCGTGGTGCCGATGGAAAGATAGGCTCCCACGGCGAAAGAGAGCGAACGGATTCCCAGCAGCTCGACGGCGATGACCAGAAAGACGCCCATCATCACCAGTCCCCAAGGCAATTTACGGTTCAGGATACCGCTGATCACCGTGGCCATCAGCCGGGCCTGGGGCGCGGCGGCCTTCTCGCTGCCGATGCCGGGAATCCAATGCACCTCGATGCGGCCGGTGGCGGAATCGTAAAGGTATTTTCCATCGGCCAGCGCGGGCGAACCGATGGCGTTCAGCACAATGTATTCGCTCTTGTGGTGGACGGTGGTGGCCCCGTTCGGGGCGATGACAGGAAACTCGCTGCTGAGGCCGGTCGTATCCTTCTGGACAGCGACGCCAGGGTGAGGCGCGGAGAGATTCCAGGCCTGCGGAGCTTCGTGGAACTCCTGCAGCCCCTGGTTCATCAGCTTGAGCGTGAAGCCGATGGCGACGGTGGAGACGACGACGCCGATCATGAGCGCGATCTGCTGCAGACGCGGCGTGGAGCCGACGATGTAGCCGGTCTTGAGATCCTGCGAGGTGTCGCCCGCGTTGGCCGCGGCGATGCAGACCACGCCGCCGATGGTGATGGCCAGGGCGCCGAAGGCCGGACTGGTCCATCCCTTGACCAGAAAGATGGCGCTGGTGGCCATCAGCGTGGCGATGGTCATGCCGGAGATGGGGTTTGCCGAGCTGCCGATCAGGCCCACAATGCGCGAGCTGACGGTGACGAAGAGAAAGCCGAAGACCACGATGAGCAGTGACGCGGCCAGGTTGGCCTCCCAACCCACAAAAGCTCCGGGCACCGGCTTGAACTCCAGAAAGCAGAACATGCAGCCGACCAGCAGGACGGAACCGACGGCCACCACGCGCATGGAGAGGTCGTTTTCCGTGCGCAGGAGCCGGGTTTTGGCAGCGGCGCCAAGATTCAGATTCCTGAAGCCGGAGGCGAGCGCGCCGTAGATGGTGGGCAGCGTCTTGATGAGGGTGATGAGGCCGGCCGCGGCCACGGCTCCGGCGCCCATGGGACGGATGTAAGTGGCCCACAGGTCGCTGGGGCCCATCTGCGCAATGGGTACGGTGCCGGGATAGATGGGGCCGGGCAGATCCTTGCCAAAAAAGTAAATCAGCGGCATCACCACCAGCCAGGAGAAGACGCCGCCGGCAAAGATGATGCCCGCAACCTTGGGACCGATGATGTAGCCCACGCCCAGATATTCGGGGGTAACGTCGGCCTTGATCGAGGCGCCTTTGAGGATGTGCTGGGGGCCGAAGTCGGGCTGATATTCAGGCGTGCCGGGCCATGCTCCGAAGAGATTCTCATTCTGGAAAAAAGTGTAGAGCGTGCCCAGGCCGAGGCCGAAAAAGACTCGGCTGGCAAAGGAGCCGCCCTTTTCGCCGGCAATCAGCACATCGGCGCAGGCCGTGCCTTCGGGATAGGTAAGGTTGCCGTGCTCCTCGACGATCAACTGGCGGCGCAGCGGAATCATGAACAGCACGCCCAGCCAGCCGCCGATCAGCGCCAGCAGAAAAATGCGCGAGTATTCGAGGTCGAAGCCCAGGAAGATGAGCGCCGGCAGGGTGAAGATGACGCCCGCGGCGATGGACTGGCCGGCGTTGCCAGTGGTCTGGACAATGTTGTTTTCGAGAATCGAGGCCCGGCCGAAAGCGCGCAAAATGCTGATCGACAGCACCGCGATGGGGATCGAGGCTGCCACGGTGAGCCCGGCGCGCAGGCCGACATAGACGGTGACGGCGCCAAAAATGATACCGAACAGCGAGCCGAGCAGAAGGGCGCGAAAGGTGAACTCGGGGCGGGTTGCCCCGGCTGGAACAAAGGGCTGAAACTCGGGCAAGGTTAGCCTCCCAGTGGCCGCTGAAAATCTCGGTGGAATTTTCTTCTCTGAGAGGGAAGTGTAACAGCGAAGGGGTCTGGAGCAACAAAAGCGGCCTCCCGGGTCGTGGGTCAGTTTGAAAGAAGATTCCCTCAGGGGCTAAAGCCCACGGTGATGTTGCGGGGTTGATGTACGGGCTAAAGCCCGTACCCTTCAGCTAAAGCCCGTACCCTTCAAACTGCCCCACTACCGCTTCCCGGCCACCCCAGGGACGCGGCTCGGGAATGCGCCCTTTCCGCCGCGTTTCCCGATCCCTTAGAATGGAGCTATGTTTACAGGCATCATCGAACAGACCGGCACGCTGGTAGGGCTCAAGAGCAGGGGCGGAGTACGGCGGATCACAATCGAGGCTCCCGGCCTCGCCGGACGGCTGCACGAGGGCGACTCACTGGGCGTTTCCGGCGTCTGCCTGACCGCCTTGGACGTGGACCCAACCTATTTTCACGCCGACCTGGCGCAGGAGACGCTGGACTGCACCTCGCTGGGCGCGCTCACCACCGGCGCCAAGGTCAACCTGGAACTGCCCACCGCCGCGGGCAGTCCGCTGGGCGGCCACATTGTGCAGGGCCACGTGGACGCCTGCGGCACCATGACGGCCCTCGATCCGGTCATCCCGGCCTCCAGTCCGGAATTCAGCCGGGAAACCACCGACTGGACCCTCAAAGTCAAGGTTCCGGAGAATGTGCGCCCCTGGATGGTCCACAAGGGCTCGGTGGCCATCGAGGGCATCAGCCTGACCATCGCCAGCTTCGACGGCGAGGCGATCACCGTCGCGATTTTGCCCTTGACGTATTGGCGGACCAACCTGCACACGCTCGCCCCCGGCGCCCCGGTGAATGTGGAGGCGGATGTGCTGGTGAAGCTGGCGCACGCCCAACTGCTTGCCGGCAGCAAGCCCAAACTCGACCTGACGGAAGCCTGGCTGGTGGCCAGCGGGTTCTGACGGCCGGACGTGCCCCGTGGCGCGAGACCGGATGGACCGGATGCGCTTGCCTTGCGGCGCGGGGCGCGGTGCGGCTGTAGGGCAAAGAAAGCACTTGGAACGGCTGACGGACGATCCGGACAGCCGGTTTGCCTTCGGTACCGGTTTCCCACAGCCGCAGCATTTGGCCCTTTTCAAGCCCCACTGAGGCCGGGTAGAATTGTTTCAGTCAGGTAAATTCCCGCCTGGCGACACAAACAACTGCGCGAAGATGCGGTTGTTGGGGTTTTATGGACGCCAATTTATCCGGCTCTGTCGTCTCCCGCCACAAGCGATCCCCTTTTTATTTGTTTCGACATGCTGTTGCCCAGTCTCGACTCTGGAGGCTCAGGCGTGTCCGGAATCTCCCCGGCCGCATGGGTGAACTCTGATGGCCGATGGGTCGACTACGGTGGAATCAATGCCCGCAAGTACATCTCTGCTCGACGGCAAATTGAAGGCGGGGCATAGCCGCGCGAGCATTGCATTGATTTTGCTGTCCATGGGCGGTGGACTTTCCTATATTGCCTTTCACTTGACCAGAGACCTGGACACGGCAAGCGTCACCAGTGCCGGGTCTTACCTTCTGTTGGCGGTGGCGCTGCTGATCGCGCTGGGTTTTGAGTTCGTCAACGGCTTCCACGACACCGCCAACGCCGTCGCCACGGTCATCTACACCCATTCGATGGAGCCGAACATGGCCGTCGTCTGGTCGGGGTTCTGCAACCTGGCCGGGGTGCTGCTCTCCTCCGGCGCGGTAGCCTTCGCGGTCATCGCGCTGCTGCCGGTCGATCTGATTCTTCAGATCAGTTCCGGAACCGGGTTTGCCCTGGTCTTCGCCCTGCTGATCGCCGCCATCCTGTGGAATCTGGGCACCTGGTGGTTCGGTCTGCCGGCTTCGAGCACGCACACCCTGGTTGGCTCCATGATCGGCGTGGGCATCGCCAACCAGATGATGCACGCCCACATGGGAGCCGCCGGAGTGGATTGGGGCCAGGCTGTCAAGGTCCTCGAGGCGCTGCTGATTTCACCGTTCCTGGGCTTCGCTTGCGCCGGGCTGCTGCTGTACGTTTCCAAGCGGACGATCAAGTACCCGTCTCTCTACGAGGCGCCCAAAAACAACCAGCCGCCGCCGTGGCCCATTCGCATTCTGATGGTGCTCACCTGCACCGGGGTCAGCTTTTTTCACGGATCCAATGACGGGCAGAAGGGGATGGGCCTGATCATGCTGATCCTGATCGGCACCGTCCCCGCGGCCTACGCGCTCAACCACGCCGTCAGCGCGCAGGAGATGCAGGCTTTCGTCGCAGTCTCCGAGCAGGCCGATTACATTCTCGGCCGGTATGTCGACCAGACCGGCGTTCTCGGTTCCGACCCCCGCACCGAGGTCACCGGCTACATCGGCAGCGAACATCTTCAGCCGGACACCGTTCTCGCGGTGCGCAAGCTGGTCGAGGACGTAAATCAAGAGCTGACGGTTCACAAGGTCTTCAAGTCCATTCCGGCACAGGACCAGACCAGGGTCCGCAACGACATGTATTTGATCAGCGAGGCGCTGCGGCTGATGGCCAGGAACCACAATCCAGGCTTTACCGCCCAGGAAGGCGCTACTCTCGCCGATTACAGGGGAAAACTGGACCGTTCCACCAAGTTCATCCCCGATTGGGTCAAAGTGGCCGTGGCCCTGGCGCTCGGCCTGGGCACCATGATCGGCTGGAAACGCGTGGTCATCACGGTAGGCGAAAAGATCGGCAAGAAGCACCTGACCTACGCGCAGGGCGCCAGCGCCGGACTGGTGGCCATGGGCACGATCTTCGCCGCCACACGATTTGGCCTGCCGGTCTCGACCACGCACATTCTCAGCTCCGGCGTGGCCGGCACGATGACCGCCAACGGCAGCGGCCTGCGCTTTAACACCGTTCGCAATATCGCGGCTGTCTGGATCTTCACGCTGCCGGCCGCGGCGCTGCTCTCCGGAATACTCTACTGGGTTTTCTGCGCGGTCTCCTGACCGGCCACCATGGCCAGCGGCCGGTTGCGGTCGGTGCGCAGCGTGGGCACGGCTGCCAGCAGGCTGCGCGTATACTCGTGCTCGGGCGCGGTCAGCAGTCGCTCGCTGGGGCCGGTTTCCACCACTAGCCCCGCGCGCATGACCGCAATCCGGCTGGCTACCTGGCCCACCACTGCCAAATCATGTGAAATGAAGAGCATGGCCAGTCCATACTGGCGCTGCAAATCCTTCAGAAGCTCGAGCACCTGGGCTTGTACGGTCACGTCCAGCGCGGTCGTGGGCTCGTCGGCAATCAGCAGCCGCGGCCGGTTGATGAGCGCCATGGCGATCAGAATCCGCTGCCGCTGCCCGCCCGAAAACTGATGCGGATAGTCTCCGTAGCGGCGCGCGGCCTCGGGAATCGCCACCGCCTCGAGCGCGGCGATGGACTGCCGCCTGGACTCGCGCCCGGTCCAGGAGGGAGAATGCGCCTCGGCGCACTCGGCCACCTGGCGGCCAATGGTCATCACCGGATTGAGCGCCGTCATCGGTTCCTGGAAGATCATGGCGATCTGCCGGCCTCGCACCCGCCTGAGCGCCGCCTCCGGCAGCCGCAGAAGGTCGGTTGCGGCTGTGCCGCGCGCACTGCCTCCGGAGGCGGCTTCCTCGCGGCCGTCCGCTCCCGCGCCATGCCACAAGATCTGCCCCTCAACCCGCGCCGAGGCGCCCAGCAGGCCCAGGATGGCCAGCGCCGTCACGCTTTTTCCCGATCCCGACTCGCCCACCAGCCCCAGCACTTCGCCCTCGTCGATCCGCAGGCTCACCCCGCGCACCGCCTGGGCCGCCGCAAAGCGAATCCGCAACTCGCGAATCTCCAGAAGAGCCGCCATGAAGCCATCCTAGTTCATCGCAGGCTCCAGTGTTTAGACCGCATGAATTGGTCATTCATCGTCGACAAGTGCGGGCGAGGACGCCCGCACCACAGCCGGCCAGGAGGCCGGCGCTACATTCATACAGTTACCAAATCACGCGGTCACGGTACCAGGCAGTCCCTCCCTGCGGCAACGAGCGTGGCAGGGAGGGAAATCCCGGAGAGGGCTACTTCTTTTTGATCGCCATCAACTCGACGGCCTTGCGGGCGATGTGCTCGGCGCTCACCTCCAGCTCCTTAACCAGTTCCCAGGGCGCGCCGGAGTCGCCGAAGCGGTCTTTTACGCCAATCGCCCCGGTGATCAGCGGCTTGCCATAGAGCTGCTCGCTGGCGGTGAGGATGGTGCTGACGACGCCCGCCAGAGCGCCGATCTGGTGCTCTTCGGCGGTCACCACCACGCCGGTTTCGGCAGCCGCGCGTATCACGGCTTCGGCGTCGATGGGCTTGAGCGTGTGCAGGTTCACGACCCGCGTCTCGTAGCCGTAATCGAGCTTCAGGATGCGGGCCGCGCGCATCGCCTCGGGAACCATCGGCCCGCAGGCCAGGATGCTCAGATCCTCCGACTCGTTTTTGTAATCGGAAGCCAGACAAGTCTCGAAGGCGTCGGCGAAGTTGGCTGCTTCCTTGCGCAGGCGAATCACGTTGGCCTTGCCAAAGACAAAGGGAGTTTTTTCATCGGTGACAATGGGCGTGGCCTCGCGCGCCAGGCGGATATACTTGGGCCCCTCGTGTTCAAGCAGCAGCCAGGCCGTGGCCTTGCGGGCCTCGACGATATCGCAAGGCACAACGACCGTCATATTCGGCAGCCCGAGCATGGCGAACAGGTCTTCCAGGGCCTGATGGGTGGCGCCGTCGGGGCCCACCGAGACTCCCGCGTGGGCGCCGGCAATCAGGACGTTGAAGTTCCCGTAGCAGACTGAGACGCGAATCTGGTCCAGGTTGCGCGCCGCGGAAAATGTGGCATAGGAACCCATCACCGGCAGCTTGCCTTCCTTGGCCAGTCCCACGGCCGCCGCCGTGGCCGACTGCTCGGCGATGCCCAGGCTCATCCAGCGCTTCTTGCGCTCCGGCTTGCCGGCATAGAAGTCGCTGATGGTGATCGACCCGGAGATGTCCAATCCCAGGCAAACCACGCGCTCGTCGTCGCCGTTCGCGGCCAGCGACTGGCCGAAGCCCTTGCGCGTAGGCTCCATTTTGACCTTCATCGCCTCGCCCGCGTTCCACCAGTAGTCGCGCGAAAATTTGGGCATTTTCGCTTCCAGTTCGCGCTCCATCTCAGCCTGGTAATTCTTCGCTTTTTCGAGCAATTTTTCCACCGGAATCCGCTCGTTGAGCCCCATTTCCTTTAACGCTGCGTCCAGTTCTTCGCGGTTGGGAACCTTGCCGTGCCAGCCGGCCACATTCTCCATGAAGCTGACGCCTTTGCCCTTGACCGTGTCGGCCAGGATGACCACCGGCTTGCCCACGACCGCCCTGGTTTTTTCAAAGGCCGCGATCAACTGGCTCATGTCGTGACCGTCAACGCGCAGCACTTCCCAGCCGAAGGCGGCGTATTTCGCGTCGAGCGGCTGGACTTCCATCACGTCCTTGACCCAGCCGTCGATCTGCAGGCGGTTGCAGTCGATGATGGCGATGAGGTTGTCCAGCTTGAAGTGTCCGGCCTCCATCGCCGCTTCCCAAACCTGGCCCTCCTGCTGTTCGCCGTCGCCCATGATGCAGTAAATCTTGTGTCCTTTTTCATCCAGCCGGGCGGCCAGCGCCATGCCCACGGCGATGCTCAGACCCTGGCCCAGCGATCCCGAGGAGACCTCGACGCCGGGCAGCTTGGACCAGTGCGGATGGCCCTGGAAGCGGGAGTGCAGCTTGCGCAGCGTCACCACGTCGTCCAGCTCGTAGAATCCGGCGAAGCCCAGGCCGAGATAGAGAGCCGGAGCCTTGTGCCCGGCCGACCAGAGGATGCGGTCGCGATCTGGCCACAAGGGGTTGCGGGGATCGTGGTTGGCTACGTGAAGATACAGCGCGGCGGCAATATCCATCACCGAGAGCGTGCCGCCGGCGTGGCCCGAACCGGCTGCGCACAGCGCCACCAGGTCATAGCCGCGCATCAGGTTGGCGGCGTCCTTCAGTTGTTCGATCGAATAATCCCGGATGATTTTCCCGGTGGCGGAATCCCTGAGGGCCATGGTCTTCTCCTTGCGCGAAGATCCAATCAGCGCGCGATGCGATTTGGGGTTAAGAAGTACGGGCCGCAGGGAATCCCACCCTTGCCGCAAAAACAAGTACGCGGCAAGGATGGGGCACCCGGCGAATCCGTTAGAACCCGTTGAAAAACTCGAAGTTTTGAAAGGGCACGGCTTCAGCCATGCCGTAAACCATGCAAAATGAACTCGGCTTTAGCCGCTGAGGGATGCTTTTTCCATCTCAGTTTGGAAAACATCCCTCAGGGGCTAAAGCCCAACCTATTCCGAACCACTTCCGGCACGGCTGAAGCCGTGCCCTTTCAAAGCGAAAACTCCGTCCGTGAGTTCTTAAATAGATTCCTGGAGGTTCTGCCTGGTCCATCGATCGATGCGTTCCAGGGCCATGTTCAGGTTCTCCAGCGAATTGGCCACGCTGAAGCGCAGGTAGCCCTCGCCAAAGGCTCCAAACGCTGTGCCGGAAAGCGCCGCCACGCCGGCCTGCTCAAGCAGCGCGTCGGCCAGAGCCTTGGACTTCCATCCCGTCCCGGTGATGTTGGGAAAGACGTAAAAAGCGCCCTTGGGCTGGCGGCAGGAAAAACCCTTGATCTTGTTCAGCCCGGCCACAAAGGCTTCGCTGCGCCGCTTGAACTCCGCGCACATCCGCTGTACCGGAGCCTGATCGCCGCGCAGCGCTTCGATCCCGGCCATCTGCGTAAAGCTGGCCGTACAGGAGTTGGAGTTGGTCATCAGGCGGGTGATGTGCGTGGCCAGATCGGCGCGCATCACGCCGTAGCCGATCCGCCAGCCGGTCATCGCGTAGGTCTTTGAAAAGCCGTCGAGGATGATGGTGCGCTCCTGCATTCCGGGCACCGAGGCGATCGAGAAGTGCTCGCCTTCAAAGAGCAGATGGATGTAGATCTCGTCGGAAAGCACCAGGATGTTGCGCTCGCCGATGATCCGGGCAACCTCTTCGATGTCCTTGCGCGGCATCACACCGCCGGTGGGATTGTGCGGCGAATTGAGAATGATGAGCTTGGTGCGATCGGTGATCAGCGCGGGGAGCTCGTTCACATCCAGCGTGAAATCGCGCTCCTCGCGCAGTTGGATGGGCACCGCCTTGCCGCCCATGTAGTTGATCATCGACTCGTAGATGGGAAAGCCTGGATTGGGATAGATCACCTCATCCCCTTCATCGATCAGCGCCAGGATCGTGAAGAACATGATCGGCTTTCCGCCCGGCACCACCACCACTTCATCGGCGGAAACCTTGATTCCGCGCGTGCGGCTGACCTCTTCGGCAATGGCCTGGCGCAGTTCGGGCAGGCCGGCGGAGGGGCCGTAGTGAGTCCACCCCTTGTGCAGCGCGTCCACGGCCGCTTCCACCACATTGGCTGGGGTGTCGAAATCGGGCTCGCCGATCTCCAGGTGAATGATGCTCCTGCCCTGGCGCTCCAGAGCCCGGGCCTTGTTCAGGACTTCGAATGCGGTTTCGGTGCCCAGCCGCGCCATACGGGCAGCCAGTCGCAGTTCGTATTGGGTGGATTGTGTCATGATGACGGACACTCCTCGGTACCGGCAAGGCCGGCAAACTGTGGTGAAAGAAGCTGCTTTTCGTTCAGCTCCAAGCCGCAAAGAATTATACTGCGCGCAAAGAAATCCGTCCTGCGCGGGGAACTTCCCCTGATAAGCGCGGAAATCCCGTTCTTTCCGTCAAACGCGAGCAATGAAAGGGAAGAATCCCGCGCGCAGTCGAGAAATCCAAAGCGGGGTTCCGCGCGGCATTTTCTTGCCGGATGCCGCCGTGCTCAGGCCGGCGCAGATCGATTGCCGGCGGCTTCCGCTTCGGCCTGGTCCTCTTGCCTGGCATGGGAGGGCGGTCAGCCCCGAATGTCCAGATTCTTCCCACATACTGCGCAAACAATTGCACAGGGTCACTATTCGGGGGCCAAAACATCAACAATTACAGACAATTCATTTGGCATTGAGATTGCTTCAACATAAAGTTCCTCTTGGGCGCGTGATTCCCCTCGCCAAGATCGAGGGACGTATTTCTTTTGCAAGTTCGCTGATTCTTCGTCCCCACCTTTCTTGCGGACTGGCAATTGCAGGTGCGGAGTTGGCGCCGTTCAGCGTCCCGATGCAGGAACGGGAGCACAACCCTCCAATGTGTGGCTTTGTTGTCTTGTCTTTTTAGAAAGGGAATTTATGACCGGCAACTTGCAATCGGCACGAGATCGGCGAGGAAGCCAGCGTTTTGAGGTGAGTGCGCCTCTTACCGTGACCATCGGAAAGCGCGAAATTTCATGCTTTACCAGGGACTTGAGCAACCGGGGAGTTTATTTTTATATGGAGTTTGCCGATCGCATGCTGATAGACGACGAGATTGAGTTTCAGGTGGAGTTACCCCCGGAGATTGCTCTTTCTTCCCATTGCCTGATTCGCTGCGCGGGCCGCGTGCTCCGCACCGACAATCCATCGAAGCAGTTGACAGGAATTGCCGCCGAGATCCTGCACTATTCGATTGAGCGGGAGTCCGCGGCCAGCGACTAGTGTTTAGACCGCATGAATTGGTCATTCATCGTGGACAGGCGCGGGCGAGGACGTCCGCGCTACAGCCGGCCGGGAGGCCGGCGTTCCATTCATACAATGACCGCGTAATTTCGTCGTTTCCCAGGTCTCAAAAGCGAGACCTGGTGGTGTGTCTCAATCATTGCGTCTGTTGTCAGCACGCCACAACGCGTCAGGCTGGGTTGAACGGGATCCCCTCGGGGGC
>Ga0255350_1000392_pt1 | contig 16577 bp, 20 predicted proteins | sample HBST25r1metaG_FD_186028 | JGI IMG/M metagenome (GOLD analysis project Ga0255350, IMG submission 186028) | Peat soil microbial communities from Stordalen Mire, Sweden - H.B.S.T-25.r1 | ecosystem: Environmental > Terrestrial > Soil > Wetlands > Peat | place: Sweden: Norrbotten County, Stordalen...
ATGCTACCTTCCTGAGTCCGTCCAAGTATACCTTCTTGCACTCACTCATTCGTGAATGATGAGCCTCCCAATTTGAGACCGGGGAGTGACACGTTGGACACCAAACCAGAGTAGACTTATACTCCTTTTTTTTCCGTGCCGGAGCTACTTTCTCAATTTTCCTAGTCGCACTAGGAGTTTCACGGTGTACCTGCTCAGGAAATACGTATCCTAGCTTACGAGCTTTGAGTATTACAGCTTTTCTACTCTTTCCTAAGCGCTTAGAGGCTTCGGTAGCGGACTTTGACTCCTTTAGGATTTCAACCTCTCTATCAGTCCATAGGACCGCAGGAAGCATCTTTACGCCGGTCGTCCTGACCTTACCCCGAACCTGATTCTCGGTTAATCCGTACTCCTTGGCAAACTGCATAACGGTCATACTAGGACCGTGGGACTTCAACTGCTCAACCTGATGTTTTGTCCATGCGAGTTGAGTACCTTTTTGCAGACCGATTTTCTTTCCCGATAATCCTAGTTGCTCAATCTTTTTCAGGACAGCGTTCTTTCCCTTACCTACTTTCTCTCCGATCTCACGAGATGGGAATTTCCCTACCATCTCTCGCAATGTCGCAACCTGTTCCTCTGTCCACATAGGAGGATGAGTAACGGTATTTATTTTCTTTGCTTTGTTGTTGATGGAGTCGTAGGTCCGTCCCATCTGAGTTGCAATCTCTCTTTTAGACAAACCTTCAGATAATAACTTTTTGAGTGTTTCATTTTCCTCTTGCGACCAAGGTTTTTGAGTTTCCGCCAATTTAACGCTCCCATTTCTTAATCTTCGGTTCCGGTTTTGCTGGTTTGCAAATCCACTTGTTTATTTGATCTTCCGAGTGCTTATTGCAGATTCTTTGGTTCCCGTCTATCTGTCGGTAGTACCCGTTCGGATTTCTTTCACCACAGATCGGGCAGACTGTTCCGCGCATTAGAAAATCGTCATTCATTGTCGAACATCCCTTTTGCTTTATTGGTTTCCACGTTTCCTGTCGGTCTAAGGCAGTCCCTGTGTCTAATTCTACCATCACTTCCGATCATCCACTTATGTTTTTTCTTGACTCCTAATCCGCATAGGGAACAAATACGCCGGTTCGCTGGCTGTATTCCAACGCTCATGAGACGGCTGCAATAAGGGCATATATCAGGCGTCATACAAACAAGCTCCCTTGGAGGCGTCTTTCTGCCATGCAAATTGTGTCATTATGATCTGATCCGTGGCATACAAGCAAAATCTCCACTATCTCAAAGCCGTAAGATTTTCCCATGCCGCTCGTGTTCCAACCAAACGATAAAACTACCGCATCATTCGTGAGAATAGGGAGCATTGCGTTTCTCCATGTTCTCCACTTTTGCCCACCCCATGCGTCTGATGTTTGCATTTTCATCCCAAAACTCTCGTAGCACTCTTTCGTCTGTCGTGGTGAGTATGGAGGATCGAGCAAAACAAAATCAGCTTTTATCCCTTTCGTATTTAACTGTGTAAAAAAATCAGCGGCTTCCATATGATATTCCGCCTCGGTATTTGGGTTCATATCGTTCGTGTATGTAGTCCACCGTTTGTTTCTGGCGAACGGGTCAACACTTACTTTCGCTTGATGTAGATATTTCCAAACGAAGTTATGAATAGGTTCTACGTCAAATGTATCAGAGTTTGGCATCGCCCAAACCCTACTCATTGCTATGCGCTCTGTCATGGCACTATCACGTCAAAATCACTCATCTTACGTGAACCTTGAAGTGAGTTGCAAAATGGGCATAAAGCGCGGCATTGCTGTTTCATTTTACCTGTCTTTGGATCAAGGACTTCGATTCGATCATCTTGTTTACCTCCGCCCCTAGAGACCTCGTGACCAAATTGAATTTGATCGAACGGCCATCGTCCATTTCTTTCCTTGCACTGTGGGGATATTTGCAGTCCACACCTACCACCTTGACGATTAAACATTGTCTTTGTGCGTCCACGGTATTCATCCCTACCGGACTTAGTAAGCTGGTTACATATTTCTCTCCCATCCCGCATTATCTTTACCGCTGGCTGTTCTTTCTTCACTTCGCATGGCCTCGAAAAAGGTAGGGGAATCCGTTCAATCTTTTGTTTCTTGGGTTTTCGTTTAATAGGACTTCGTTTCATTTTGTGATTCCTCCGGTTCGGCATGACAGTAGTATTTTCCTTTACTCTCGGTCATATCCTTTCCGTCTTTTTGACACATAACCTGTTTATTGTTTTTATGCTCCCACGGTGCAGGTGGGAAACTACTATAAATCGTCACTTCTCTAGGAACGATTTCTTCACCACAGTTTTTACATTTTTCGATCATCCCGAAACCTCTTCAATTCTTCCCCACCAAACTCTGACTACTTGCGTTCCACACTGAGTCGTGCAGCAGTGATTCCCAGTGTGCCCCTGTTGCTCGTTGCAAAGTTTATAGGGCCATTTCCATTGCCGGTGACCGCACAACTCACCAGAGGGCTTCGCAATCTCTGCCGACGACCACTGCCGCATTGTCGTTGGTGCGCTCATTCCATAGCCTCTATATCTTCCGGCAGCAAAATCCAGTTCGCTGTAGGAGCCTGATCTGGAGTACGAACGCCATACTTCGCGATTTCTGGATAGTGCTTGGTTACTTCGCCAAACTCTTCCTTGATTGACCAACGCGGCTTTTTAATGCGAACCTTGGTGCCGATAGGAATCTCTAGCTTCACTCCTAAGCACTTTACCCACTGCTTGACGAGTTCTTTTTCGGCGTCATCTATCACCCAACCGTCGAGAATTTCTACGAGTTGAGAATCACACTCCCACGAGTGTTTACGTTTTAATTCCTCGCAGATTTTGTACCCGTCACCCTCACCAAGACACTCCATAAGGTCTTGAATGATTTCTTCATCTGTTGCCCAACTAGGTTCGTTCAACCACTGCTTAATTTCTGGCAGGACTATCTCTGCCGCACGCCGTTGCACACATTCGTCGTATCGTGTCGGCCTCTTCATCGAACCTGCTTCATTTACCGCGATTGCTTCCATTTATCCCCTCCCTTATTATGCCCGAATCCACTTCTCCCCAGCGTACCTTAAAACGTAAAAACAACTAGTTCCCCTTGGTACTACATCACATTCTTCCCCGGTCATGTGTTCAAGTATCTTAGCACAAAGCTCTGCATATTTTCTATTTCTCAGAGGTTGTGCCACGCTATCTATCTTAACACGTCCGAATGGATATTCGCGCTTAATTGTACAGATTTTATTTCCTTGTTGCATGGTTATCCTTTCGGGAATTCCCTGATATTTAGATCGTCTGGTAAATTCTTCCCTTTGTTTTCGCCGTAGACGGAACCCATCTGTTTACAGAAACACGCCGCGCCCCATCGTTTGCATTGGTCACGAAGAGAGCGCATCCACTCAGGGTCCATAAAACGAGCATTCTTTCCGCTTTCTCCACCTATAATAACTAGCGAGATTTTGTTCACTTGGAAAGTTTGTGAGCTAACGCTACCACAACCTGCAAAATACTGTTCTCCTGTCAAAGCGTTAAATTCGTAACCGTTTCCATTTGGTCTGACTAGACGCATTCTTTCTAATTCAATACCAGATAAGAGAGGTTCCGCAGAAATAAATAGCGTAGCGTTAGGTATTTTACATAAGATCGGAATACGTTGCTCTGCGTATTTCTGGTTCTCGCAGGATGTTCCATACCATACTGAAGGTAGAGGCCATTCTGGTTCTGTCCATAAACGCGCATCCTTAACACCTTTCAAAATATCACGATGAATCTCAAATGCTCCTTGGATAACCTCGCCTTTCGTTGCACCACGAGTAAAATACTCTAGCATCCTTTCAGGACGTTTTGTAAGAAACATATGCGTGATATGCGGAGTGAGAGCGCAGACGGCGAAGCATTTATCTAGCATCTTAAATGGAATGCTATCTTGAAACAGGTCTGTCATATCTCCCCAAAAGATTTTGCAAGGCTTCTTCATCTTCAAGACAGAAAGCAGTTGTTTCTCATCTAACACAAATTCTCCCGATGCTATTCCTTGCGCAGTATATCCGGGAAATTTCTCATTTGCATCCTTCGGCCAGAATCGGCGCACGATAGTTTCTGCATAACAAGCGTGGCATCCGGGGGATATTTTTTGGCACATGGTCGTAGTTCTCTCGGAACCAAAAGGACGGAAGCGGATAGGATTCACTGTATATCCTGCGGAGAACGTTCCATCTTCGTTGTACGTTCGGGTCCACTCTATGCTGGTGCGGTTCATATTCCCCTCCTAGTCGTCGTCATCATCGTTGTATGGTTTGTTTGATGGAGGCGGAGTAGTTTTCTTGTAGGTACTCTGCTTATCCACCTTCTCCACTAAAAGAATCCTAGACTGTTCTTTGTCATCAGATTGCCAGTATTTCACAGTTCTTGGCTCGATAGAACCTCGTGATTTTGTTTTTATTGTAATTGTTTTTAGAGAATCGTCAAGAGCATCTTGCTCTAATTTGCAAATAAAATCAGCCCATCCTTCAATGGTTGTAGAACCTCTCGAATTACCTGTTCGACCAAGGTGATGAATTACGCAAACTTGTGCGCCTGATAAAGTGGCTAACTCATCAAACAACAACATAACCTTAGTCATGTCGTCTGTTGAGTTTTCGTTTTGGTAGTGAAGTCTATTGAGAACATCAATCACACAAAACTCTACATGAGCAGCTTTCAACCATTCCGCCATCTCCTCTCGTTCTTTTTGAGAGTCGATATGAAAACTTGTAGATTGTTTTACGGTATTGACTAAGATGTTAGAGTTTATTTCCTGTAAACTCATGCCACGACCCGCCGCAAGCTGAGTCAAACGGCGATGAACTAGCTCCGGTCCATCCTCACGGCTGATGATTGCAGTTTTAACAGGACGCGGATACGGGTTTGCGCCAAGGAATCTAGTCATAGAAGCAAGAGATACGCACATATCAAGTAGAAGCAAACTTTTGCCGACCTTCGGAGGGGCAACTATTAACCCACGCTGACCGCGCTCAATCAACCCCTCTACCAACCAATCGCACTGCGGTTTATTATCCTTCCCTGTTAAGTCAACCGGATGTACGAGAACAATTCTTTCTTCGTTCTTATCTCCAACTTTCGTTTCTTTCGGTTTCGTCACGTTCCATTTTTTTAAGTCAGTCTCCATAAGTTTAATCAAATCTTCTATTGAGTGATTTTTAAGATAATCAGTAATATCTCCTTTTTCTTCAACCGGCAAAGCAAGCGTGTAAAGCTGGTGAGCATACTTGGAAACATCCTTGCATACCGCCGCGTCATGCAATCTACCTGGTTCGTCATTGTCTCCTAGTTTTACGACTATCTTCCCCATAAAGTATTTCCCGTACTCGTACTCAGGCTTCCATCCTGACGATCCTCCCATGTTCGTAGTTACCCCTACGCGGTCAAGCAGGAGATTAGCTACTTTGAAACCTTGAGTACGTGAAATATAAAGTGCCAAAGCTCGGCTAAGATTATTAACATCTTTTTCACCTTCCACACAAAATACGAAGCTCGACTGGATAACATCAGGAAGCCGGTACAAGACTCTCCTAACGTCCTTAGCGCCCCATACACGCCCATCTATACATCCCTCTTCACATTCTGTATCAGGATTCTTTTGGCATCGGCAGGGATGGTCTGGTGGAGTGATTTTATTTCCACTGCGGTCTACAAATCTCCAAACACGGTACAACTCCCTTCCTAATTCATCTTGATAAACATAGTAATCCTGCGCTTGCTTGCGGTCCCATCCCGATCCTTTCGGTTTTGTAATAATATCTTCTTGGTAAACCCGATGGACGAAAGGAGTGCCAAGAACTTCGTGAATTGATTCTGTAACCTTCCCTGCTTCCGGTGCCTGTCCAGCAGTGCTTTCATGGCGAAGGATTTTTTGTTCAAACGTGTATATCCCTCCGCCTTTTTCTTGGCATGAAAAACAGCAAAATCCGCCTTTCTCTAAATCTACCCAGAGCGAATTAGGATTATCCCCTCCATGCAGAATACACTTTGACCTCCACTCGTTTCCCTTGACGTGGTGGAACCCTGCACGGTCAAGCCGGATACGGTAGTATTGCTCAATTTCGGATTGGGTGTACTCAGAGAGCGACATCGGCCAAATCTTTCTTCCACCATCGTTCTGCACTTACTTCAATAATTTCGTATTCTGGTTGACGAGCAGGACGCTCACCGTATTTTCCGTTTAGAACTTGCCCGATGATCGAACCATCGTTTCTTGACGTTTTACCGCGCAGTAGCCACCCAAGACTCGCTTTCCATTTTCGGTCGTTTTCTCCCCGTAAAAACGGAAGCAGGGAACACATTTGCACAGCTTCGGTAAATTCCTCATCAGAGTATTCTTTCGCTCTGGATAAAATTTCCTTGGATGTGTCTTTGGTTATTTTTCTAACCTCTGGCAAAATTCCTCGGTTTTCATTCCAAAGACGAATCCATAATTCAGGTTTATTCTCTTTAGATGTATTTTCTAAAGGTAGTTTATCTTCTACAAATACAGGTACAGATACATTCACACCCGCGTGTGTCCACTCTGCGTCCTCACTCTGGTCATAAAAATCCAGACTCTCTCCTGACTCTGGAATTTTTCTTCCTTTCTTCTCGGAAACCTGTTTAGCTCTCTGCCATTCGGCATACTGAACGACATTCAAAAGACGATCCCCTTCTTCCTCTTCAATAAAATTCTCCATAATCTCTTCTTTGAATTCGTTCCAGCGGGAAAATAAACCAGAAAGACGTGCAAGTTCTTTATCGGTGATTGGAAGTTTTCCATCAAAACTCTGCCATTGAGACATTAGTAAATTGTGATAGCCACGATAAGCGCCGTCACTCATTCCCTGCACGGCAAGAGAGCCGCGCCATTTGTCAATTTTGTGCGGATACCAATCACGCCATTTTGCAGGAGGCATTATTTATTTCCTCCTAAAGTGATAGCTATTTTAGACGCAGAAATAACAAAGGTCTGCGCCGCCCCATATAGAGCGACAGACATAGTAAAACCTCAATTTTCTGTCGGTGATTAGCCGACTGATACACTCAACCTCGCCACCTAACCGAATCCTCGAAGATGCTCACCGCTGAATGGTGGGGCCGCTTGAGGAACGGCCCCGATACCTTGGCGGGTGTGAATCAGTCAACAAGGACATCCAAACATCCCTGCGCAGGGATGACGGACAATTTGACTGTACTGAATCGCTCTCGGTTTGTCAAGTCTTTTTTTCGCAAGCCGTTTCGCAACCCGTTTCGTTTCATTATCCTGCGCCTTATGGAAATTTGTAGGCGGGCAGGAAATGAATTATTTAGAAAAATGCAAACTACTGAAAACAAACGACATAAAAATCGAATGAATTTATTGAAATAATTCTTGACAAGCGCAGAAAATTGGTTTAGAGTGAAAATATCAATCGGGAGGGAAGATGCAAGTACAAAACACAACAACCGTAAACGGAAAAGAAATCTCTGGTACGCTTGAGGAACTACACCGCCTTCTTATTGTATGAAAATTTCGTGCCGTGGATTGAGAAGTATCTAGCGGCGTGTGAAGAGTATCCAGAAGCAACAGTTTCGGTAAGCCGATAGGAAAAGGAGATAAAATGACATACCTTGAAGGATGGCTACTACAACTCATCCCGCTCACGTTAATAATTTTAATTACCGACGCACTAAACAAAAACAAAAGCAGGAGTTTTTTAATAGGTTGTTTGGTGGGTGTTGCGTTCATGATCGGGACGTTAGTTACAAAATAAGTTTTTAGCGGGACAAAAGGAGAAATAGAAAATGTCAATGGAACCGGAGATTCTTAATCCAGGAGAAGAAGTATCAATTACCACGTTGGGGGGGATGGATGCTCTCACGCGGTCAGAAATCAACCTGCAAGTCGAATTTGCAATGCAGCATCCTCGTTCGATTGAGAAGGTTCGCAAAGAACTTGAAAGCCTCATTACGCTGAATCAGGCAATAGCAGAGGATTCATTCTACACCCTCAAGAGAAAAGATAAGGCGGGCAACGTCAAACTCATTCAAGGACCATCTATTCGCTTTGCAGAGGTATTGTGCTACTGCTGGGGTCATGTGCGCTGGGGAAAGCAAATCTCTGATGTAGATGCCGAGTTTGTGACGGGCGAAGGTGTCTTTATGGACTTGCAACGGAACATCGTTGGCAAGGTAAAAACAAAGCGGCGCATTACCGACAGCAACGGAAGGCGTTACAATGCGGATATGATCCAAACAACAGGCAACGCATCCGCATCCTTGGCCTATCGTAATGCCGTAACCGGATCAATCCCTCAAGCTCTCTGGAAGGATGTTCTTGAGAAGGCAAAAATAACGGCAGTTGGTGGAACGCAGAGCATTGCAGAGAAGAGAACGTTGGCAATTCAATACGGAGCCAAAATTGGAGTATCTGAAGATCAGATTTACTCTACGCTTGGAATCCAAGGAATTAACGATATTGGAATAGATGAACTGATTGCTCTTCGCGGCTTATATAATTCTCTCAAGGATGGTGAAACAACACTAGAGGAAGCGTTTGGTGATCTTTACGAAAAGGAAGTTACATCGCTTTTTGAGTTGCTTGGATACAACCAAGGGCGTCGTGACTCCATTCGTGGCGCGTATATCGGGCGCTCGGTCGAACTCTTAGCGCACCTTCGCAAGCAAGCGGAACCACTTCAGGGTACAACAGAGAAGAAACCAGAGGCGCAAAAAGAATCTACGCAAGCAGACCCTCCGAAAGAGCAAGCATCGGTAAGCACAGAGCAAGCAAAAACCGAGAGCGCACAGGAAACGGAACAGAAGCGTAGACGTGGACGGCCTCGTAAGGTTGAGACAGTGCAAGAAGTTTCGTCTCAGCAAGGATCGCAAGCAAGCACACAATCTGAGACGCAAGCACAACCTGTACAGACTGTGCAAGAGAGTGAACCTACGCAAACGGGAGAGAAGTTCTCGTTCTAACTAGGAGAAGAAGATGGCGGAACGCGGACGAAAACAGAAGATTAACTGTCCATCTTGCGGAAAGAAGGCTTTTCGTTCGGTTAGCGCGATCAATCGAGCCAAAAAAGATGGACTGAAAATCTACTGTAGCCGAAAATGTTCTGCCATAGGACGCAGGAAAGATAATCCAAAAACTCCTCGTAATCCGAACTGGAAGATGATGAAGGCGGATTACGATAGAAAACGGAGAAAAGAAAAGGATAAGGAGTTAAAGGCTAAAAAGAAGGCGGCGTATGCAATCTGGGGGCCTAAACATCGGGAAGAGGAACGCCAGAAGCGCAAGGAGAGGATGCCTAAACATGTTTAGTATTGCCGACAACCGGAATATAAGGCATGGAAGGTAAAGTACGACAAGAAACGCAGGGCTGAACAATTTGGAGACTTTAAGGACGCCTACACGGTATTACTCAAATTGACGAAGGAAATCAAGAAGCAAATGCCTAATCGATTTGATAGATACGCGCAGGCTCAACGTCAACAATGGAATCCAGTAAACCAGCAAAGGAGAAGACGTGGGAACAGCATCGAACGTACTGACCGCCTCTAGTCTGAAAGAGGCATTGTGGACAACGCTCAACCAAGTGAAGTCGAAGAAGATTTTACCGGGACACGCTGATGCGGTAGCAGCGCAAGCGCGGGAGATTTTGAGGACTGTCAAAGTTCAATTGATGGTCAGCGGTCAAACCAATCGTCCAGTTCCAACTGAAGTAGTTGAGTTCTCAGAAGGAACAGCGCCTCGCAGACGCAGGTAAGTAATCATTAACCAAAAGATGATGGAGGGTTAAATGTTTCAAACGGGAGCGCAGGTAACAGACAAAGCGGTGGATGGGATACTTCAACGCATTGATTCTTTGTCTGTTAAGATTGGAACCACTGCGGCACATGTGTGGGACGTATATGTGCAGCAAGCGAGAGTTGAGGCAATACGAGACACAGTTTTTGTGGTGTTATTGCTAATTGTATCGTATTTGCTCGGCTATCTATCCTATCGTTTATTCCGCCATGGAATAAAGAGAGACAATTACGACGATTGGCCTTTCATCACGGGAACTTTCTCTGTTATAGGAAGTGTCGGTTCATTGATTGCCGCACTTGTGATTTCCTATGGAGCGATAGGAGAATTGTTAAACCCTCAATATTGGGCATTTCAGCATCTCATGGCTGATTTGAGGAACTTGTTTTAGACCTTTCCGTAGTCGGGGAAGCTGCGGAGAGTGCGCGGGAGGCTAAAGTAGTAGAGACTCAGGGGCAGTAGAAGGCTGCAACCGCGCATCAAACTGTCATCGGGAGAGAAAACCATGAAAATCATCGCAAAGTCTGGTCCGAGAAACTATATTCTCGAAGCATCCTCAGAAGAAATAGACAAACTCGCCGGGAATTTGATATGTAAAGACAAGTACGGTCAAGAGGGCGAATTGATTTATGTCGTCGGAGCCAAATTCAACATCCTAAAGGCATTCGACCAGATTCATCGCAACGACCAGCGTAAGCGGGAAATTGAAACCCTTCGAGCAACACTTAATGCTATGCTGGTAGGACTTGATATGATCGGTCCTTTGATTGAGGAGACAAAGGTAGAAGAGACGGAGCCTGCGGCGTGAGCGAACTTCAACTCATATACGACAAATTGGACGGTGCTTGCTGCCCTGAAGACATCTTTGGCTCAGGCGACGATCCATCGGTAGTGTTTAAGAAGTTGGCGCGACTTGTCCATCCCGATAGGAATCCAACAGAGAGTATTGCGGAGAAAGCCTTTCAGAAACTCAATGAACTGAAGCAGATTGCTGATGAAAGAGTGAGAAAAGGAGTGTGGGGAAAGAAGATTCCTTTGCCTCACTGTGTTCCACTGGAGATAGGGAAGTATAAAGCAAAACCTCATCCGCGCATAGGGGACATAGCGGACCTGTACACGGTTGAAGGTGGAAAGACGATTGTAAAGGTTGCACGAACTCATGACGATAACGATCTTCTCCGCGCAGAGGTCAATGCGCTTAGGATACTAAAACAGATTGACGGTCCTGTTGGTAAAGGGATTCCTGAGTTGGTAGACAACTTTTGGGTTGAAGGAACTTGGAAGAGAGAGGCGAACGTAATCACTCGGTTTCCTGGATTCTTAACCGCACAAGAAATTCATGCAAAGATGACGGTTGACGCTAGGACTTCTGTGTGGATGTTTAAGAGGATTTTAGCTCTCTTGACATGGGTCCATCACTACAAGTTGATTCATGGAGCTATTCTTCCGCCTCACGTAATGTTCTACCAAGACAACGATGGACATACAGAGATGGATGAAAGAAAACATTCAATCAGACTAATAGATTGGTGTTATAATATTGACTATACACAGAGAACGAGACTCTCTTCATGGGTTCCTGCTTGGCAAGATCATTACGCACCTGAGTTACTTTCAAAGAAATATATCGGGCCGGAGTCAGATATTTACATGGCGGCAAAGTTGATGGTTTATCTGTGCGGGAGCAAGTTTCCTAGCGCGATAGGACAAGTTCTCAAAAAGTGCCTTGAGTCGGATTACGAGAAGCGTTACAGCAAGGCGAGTGACGTACTCAGTGATTTGAAAGAGGCAGCTAAAGCGGATTTCGGCAGTCCGCAGTGGCATTTCTTTAACCTGCCGCAATAACAAAGGGAGAAAATTATGGGCGGGGGTAGCTGGGATACTGGAGCATATCACACTTCGACTTCAACACGTAAGGCAACCGGCGTAGCCGACTTTGCTTATACCAAAACAGCAACAAAAGCGCACAGCAACCTTGATCCGCTTAGGATCAATAGCAAGCCATTCGGGAAACTGGAGTCTCGTGATTCAGACGATCATCCTTTGTCGAATCCAGTCCTTGTTTGCTTTGATGTGACAGGATCGAATCGTGAGCGTGCGGTAGATGCTCAGAAGAGGCTTCCTAACCTCATGGAGCTTCTGAACAAGTATCTGACGGACCCACAGGTTGCGGTTGCAGCCAATGATGATTACGACTATGCGGGTCTGAACTCAATTCAGATTTCTGATTTTGAGAGCGATAACCGCGTAGACGATCACATCCGTAACATCTACCTTGTAGGTTTGGGTGGAGGAAACGATGGAGAGTCTTATGACCTTCTGTTGTATGCAGCGGCGCGTAAGGTGGTTCTCGATTCAGTAGAGAAGCGTGGCAAGAAGGGATATATGTTCTTGTACGCAGATGAGCCGATTTTCGATCACGTAAAAAAGAGCCAAGTGAAGGCGATCTTCGGAGATACGCTCGAAAGAGACATTCCAATCGCAGAGATTATTGAGGAAGCGCGTAGGAACTTCAATATCTTTGTTGTGTGGCCTGACGGTGGTTATCTCCATGCGCGTGAGAAGTATGTGAAGTTGTTTGGTGAGGATTCCGTTCTTACCAGCCAGCATCCAAATCTTTTGTGCGAGTTGATTGCCAGCACCATCGGACTGTACGAGGATAAGGCGACTCCTCTATCGGTAGTTACAGACCTTGTGGCTATCGGCGTTGGGGATCGTGAGGCGAAGGCGCTTACAAAGTCTCTCGGTCACGTGGCGGGTACATCGTTGGCGTCATCGGGCGCGGGGAAGGCGGCGCGGTTGTGAGGAGTTTTATTCTCTCTGGAATGGCGTTCGGGGATGAGTCGAAAGGCTCATCCACTGACGCACTTTGTAGGAATCTTCCTGTTGATCTTATTGTAAGATATAACGGAGGATGCCAATGCGGACACAATGTTATTACTCCAGAAGGGAATCATCACTGCTTCTCTCAGTTTGGTTCTGGAATGCTCGCCAATAACAAAGTAAAGACTCACCTATCGCGCTATATGTTGGTTGAGCCTTTCTCTATGATGAAAGAGGCAGAGGCGCTAGGAAAACTCACAGACAATGTTTGGGAGAGAACAACGGTTGACGGGAGTGCTGTAATCGTAACATCGTTCCATCGTCATCTTAACCGTCTGAGAGAACAAGTAAGGGGAGCAAGCGCTCACGGTAGCTGCGGACGTGGAATAGGCGTAGCGAGAGAGATGAGCTTGAAGTACGGGGATCAGGTTCTTTTAGCAAAAGATTTCTTGAAACCTATAGATACTGTAAATAAATTATACGTGAACACAGAGATCATGATTCCTGAGATATTCGAGCTTGAGGATAAGTTGAACATAGCACATTCTATAAACGCTGGTTTATGGGAACAATGTAGGCATATGGCGCGTGGTTATCTGACGTTTCCAGTAACTATAGTAGACGGTTTAGAACCTGCGGAGACGATGGTATTTGAGGGGGCGCAAGGAGTATTATTAGACGAGAAGCACGGTACGGCTCCCCATAACACTTGGACGAATACGACATTTGAGAACGCGGATACACTGTTAGATGAGGTAGGTTGCTCTGATAGGTTTAGAATAGGATGCTTTAGGACGTACTTTACTCGTCATGGTGCAGGTCCATTTCCTACAGAGGATGAGAGTTTGAAAGAATTTCTACCAGAGACACATAACGGGGATACAGGATTTCAAGGATCGTTCCGAGTAGGGCAGTTTGATTGGGAGAAAGCGTTTATAGCCAACCGAATCGTTGGTGGAATAGACGGTATAGCTTTGAGTCACATGGATTGCCTACCGGCGCTAGGATGGAGAGAAAAAGACTTCCTAGACCGTTTAAGGATGGCGATTGATGTTCCGGTAGTGATGAAAGGTTACGGTCCAACAGCAGAGAGTAGAACGATTGAACTGGAGGTAACAGCATGAGACACCGCAAGCAAGCGACACCCCGGAAGCCGAAGGATGTACTGGAAATAGCACTTCGTAACCTAGTAATAGGGGATGGAGGGTTATTTTGTACGGCACGGACTTTTGCGAACATCCGATCAAGGATAGAAGAATTTTCCCATGCGCATCAGGATCGGAAAATCAACACTTTTCCACTGAGGGGATTAAAGCAGATTAGGAGAATCGCGTAATGCCTAAACGTCCATCGAAAGACTTGGTACAGATCGAAGCAACCGAAGTTCCTCCTACTCATCAAAGCACAGAGCTTTTGATGGGGTGCAAGAAAAATTACGTTACCCAGACTATCGAAAAGCGTAGGAATCCTGGTGGAGTGGAGTCGATGCGCGGAAGGGAAATTCACCACACAATGTCTCTATATCTACCTTACTGCGCTCTCAAGGGCGTAGAGATGGATTTAGATGCGTTCGATAGATTCTCAGATGGAGCGGGTGCCTTAGCCTCTAAGATTCTTGTTGGCATGAGGGATAATTACAGGACCGACCATGCCCATTTGTTCGCCACAGAAGTTAATATGTGTTTAGATGAAAACTTTCAACCAACCAACCTGATTCCAGAGCTTGACGGTATTTGCAAGAATAGCGGATTGCCAGCGGCATACGAAGGAATCCTTGATGCCTTGTTTATCTATAAAGAAGAGAACAAGATTCTAGTGGACGATTTTAAGAGTCATCCGAGGCCGTATAATCCATCCGATCCAGACAAGAGTATGCAGGGAAAGGAATATAGCCTTTTTTGTTTCCAGCACTTTCCGTGGGCACAAGAGGTAAAATTTAGGCTCGTTTTTGTTCGTTTCAATAACGTAACAAGAGATGTAGTCTACACTCGAAGCGATGTTCCAAAACTGATCGAAGCGGTTAAATCTTTACGCGCTCGTCAAATAGCTATTCACGAAGAGTATATCTCAGGAAAAGAGATAGAGGCCACAGGGAATGATGGATGCTTTTATTGCCCATTGCTCTCAAGTCGAGAGTGCCCGATTCTTCGAGATAATCCTGCCGCGCAAGGAGAACCTTCGGAATGGTTGAGTTCGTCTTTGGTCTATAGTGCCTACGCGAAAGTGAATAACGCTAGGATGAAGGCATGGGTACAAACGAATGGTAGACCGATTGTGTTGAAGGACTATAATCAGAAGTGTTTCACTTACGGACCTGTTGAAACCGAATCATCCGTCTACCCATTATTCCAAGGGACAGGGAAGAGCATAGCAACGCGGTGCGGTTGCGGTGCGGTGTTTGACTACGTGCCAGAAGACGGTCTATGCCCTACCTGCCAAGATCGCAAGGTAGTACCGATCATGCCTGTAGTAGACGAACTGATAAGCTACGGAGAGGGGAACGTAAAAGACACAGACTGGTTTGGAAAACTGGTGATTTCGTCTACGGAGTTGAATAGCAAACTAGGAGCGAAGAAAAGATCATTTGTCGATCAACTGATTCAAGACAAAGCTGACAAGGTAACAAAAATCAAGATGAAGGTATCCAAACCGCTTGATAGTTTGCCTGAGTCTGATGATGAATTCAACGAAGACGACAACGATTTTGATAACGAGTTCTAGGGAGAGGAAACCATGAAGCTGAATAAACTGAGAATCACATCGTACAGGAACCATGCCGATACCGCTTTAGATTTTTCTGGAGCATCGCTGGTCGTGGTCCGGGGCGCTAACGCATCCGGGAAATCCTCAATCGGACAGGCTATTTCGGTGAATCTAACGAATACGACAATGGGTCTAGACACTGCCGGAAAAGGGTTCACGTCTAAGATTAGGACAGGGGATAGCAAGGCTGTAATCGAGGCGGAGATTCAGGGAAAGCATCTTCTGCGGAACATAGTGACTCTCCAGACAAATACGAGCGGTCGTACATCATACGTAGAGTGCTTGGATGAACCAGATGATAACAAGATCGTCAATGGATTCACTAACTTCCTTAAGGATCGAAAATCCGCTCTATTGATTGCAACCAACACTGACCATTTTTCTCGTCTTGACGAGAAGGAACAGATTTCACTCCTAGCCAAACTGGTGCTTCCTGCACACCATGACTTCCCCGAAGACAAAGTAACAGCAGTAAACGGATTACTAGACACGCCAATCGACTTCAACGGAGCGCCGTTCGATGTTATAACTGATGCGTACAAGAAGTTATATAAGGCAAGAGAAACTGTGAATAGACAGGTTAAGGAGTTTACCGTTCCTGACGCTTTACCTATTCCGCAAGGAGTAGACTCTGTATCTCTTCAAGTCAAGTTGACAGAGATTCGCGCTTTGCGGTCTAATCTCCAGTTGCAGCGTGACACAGCGGTAGAGGCGGCGAATGCAATTGAGGTCAAGAGGGGAATACTCCAGACCAAAATCGAAGGTTTGCAAGCGGACGTGAAGCGAAATAAGGAGAAACTTGCGACGGTAGAGACTCGGATTCTTGCGCCTGAGAAGTTAAAGGAACTGGAGACTTTGGCGGCAAGGAAAGAGGAGTTAGCAACACTCCAAAAGAACCATACAGACTTGAGAAACTTGCTCTCTGCGATTAATGAGCAGATAGGTCGCATGGAGAGAATATCAGAGCAAGGCTCTACTTGCCCGACGTGCGACCAAGGTATCGACGGTGTAAAGATAGCATCTTTGATTGTTGATTTGAAGAAAGAGTACGCGGATGCTGACGCAAAGATTCAGGATGCCGATAGGAAAATAGAGGCGATAGGAGACGTAGCAAGCGCGGTAGCTATCATCCAAAGGCACAAC
>Ga0255350_1000404_pt1 | contig 16378 bp, 12 predicted proteins | sample HBST25r1metaG_FD_186028 | JGI IMG/M metagenome (GOLD analysis project Ga0255350, IMG submission 186028) | Peat soil microbial communities from Stordalen Mire, Sweden - H.B.S.T-25.r1 | ecosystem: Environmental > Terrestrial > Soil > Wetlands > Peat | place: Sweden: Norrbotten County, Stordalen...
CAAGGACATCTGGCCCACCCAGCCCGAAGTTGCTCAAGCAATCGAAAAAGGCGTAACCCGCGAGGGTTTTCGCAAGGAGTACGCCACCGTCTCAGCCGGTGATGCAAGTTGGCAGGGCCTCAGCTTCCCCACCGGCGACGTTTACCAGTGGGAGCCCGATTCCACCTACATTCGTCAGGCGCCGTACTTCGACGGCATGACCGCAAAGCCCGCCCCCGTCACCGATATCGCCGGCGCGCGCGTCCTCGCCGTGCTCGGCGACTCCGTCACCACTGACCACATCTCCCCAGCCGGCAACATCAAGGCCAGCGGTCCGGCCGGAAAGTATCTCGCCGAACATGGCGTCAAGCCGGCCGACTTCAACAGCTACGGCTCGCGCCGCGGCAATCATGAGGTCATGGTCCGTGGCACCTTCGCCAATGTGCGCCTGCGCAACAAGCTCGCGCCGGGAACGGAAGGCGGCGTCACCCGCCTGCTGCCTGAAAGCGAGCAGATGTCCATCTTTGACGCTAGCGTGAAATACGCTGAGCGCGGAACTCCGCTCATCATCCTTGCCGGCAAGGAATACGGCTCCGGTTCATCTCGCGACTGGGCGGCCAAGGGACCAAAACTCCTCGGCATTCGCGCCGTCATTGCCGAAAGTTACGAGCGCATTCATCGCTCCAACCTCGTCGGCATGGGGATTCTGCCACTGCAGTTTGAAGCTGGCCAGAATGTCGAGTCGCTCGGTCTCTCCGGCGAGGAGGTCTACGACTTTCCTGGCCTCACCACGCTGCTCAAAGACAAACTCACCAACGGCCGCACCATCGCCGTCAAAGCAACCAGCGCCGATGGCAAGGTAAAGACGTTCAACGCGACGGTCCGCATTGACACTCCACAGGAAATCGGCTACTTCGAGCACGGCGGGATACTCCAGTACGTCCTCCGTCAGCTCGCCGCAAAATAGGCCTTGTGCCCCATTCATGCGCGGTGCCGGGGTCACCACGGACAGGTCTTCGTCCGAGGGGTGGCTGAGCGCATGAGTGGGATTCGACAAAACTCCGGGTTCTGGACGCGCGCCCCACCCTTGACCCGCTCTTGGTGTCAAGGGTGGGATACCACAGAATCCATACCCTCGCCGTTTTGCGTTGACAGCCCGACCCCATTCGTTTCAAATCCCCTTAATCAACAGAACAATCACACAGGGCAGCCCTGGCCCTGTGAGCCGCTAACCATTCCCCTCGGAGGAAAGATGGGTATGAAAAGTGTGAGAGGCGCCATGGTTTGCGCCCTTGGCCTGGTCGGCGCAATTCTCTGCGCGCAGCCGGCTCGTGCCAAATCCGGAGCAGCCGCGCCTAAGCCGGGCACAACGCGCACCTATTACGTCGTCGCCGACGAAGTGGAATGGAATTACGCGCCCTCAGGCCGCGACGACGCCATGGGCATGGACTTCGACGACATTGCCAAGGGCTTCACCGAACCCGGACCTCACCAGATCGGCCGCATCAACAAGAAGGCCATCTACCGCGAATACACCGATGCAACCTTCACTACGCTCAAACCCCGCTCGCCGCAGGACGCGTACCTCGGCCTCGTCGGCCCCATCCTTCGCGGCGCGGTCGGCGACACCATCAAGGTCGTCTTCAAGAACAACGCGACTCACCCGTACAGCATGCATCCTCACGGCGTTTTGTACGAGAAGGACTCTGAGGGCGCTGATTACAACGACGGCACCAGCGGCAAGGACAAGGAAGATGGCTGCGTCGCTCCCGGCGCCACCCACAATTACACTTGGAGAATCCCCGATCGTGCCGGGCCTGGCCCCGCCGACCCCAGTTCCCTCTTCTGGCTCTACCACTCCCATTGCGACGAGCTGCGCGACGTGGCCTCCGGCCTCTTCGGCGGAATTGTCGTCACGCGCCGCGGCAACGACCTCCCCGATGGCAGGCCGAAGGACGTCGACCACGAGTTCGTCTCCATCTACATCGCCATCAACGAAAATGAAAGCTGGTATCTCGACGACAATATCCGCGAGCATACCTCCGATCCAAACGGCGTCAAGAAAACGGATTTCGGCTTGGCCACGTCCACCGGCATCGTCGGCACGATCGCCACCACGGGCTTTGCGGCCACCAACATCAAATGGTCCATCAACGGATTCATCTACGGCAACATGCCAATGATGACCATGAAGATCGGCGATCACGTACGCTGGTACGTGGCCACGCTTGGCGACTTCAACAACGGCCATACTCCACACTGGCACGGCAATACAGTTCTCATCTCCGGCCAGCGAACGGACGTACTCTCAGTCACCTCGGCACAGATGGTCACTGCAGACATGGTCCCCGACGCCACCGGAATCTGGCTCTATCACTGCCACATTAGTGACCACATGCTTGCCGGAATGGTTGCCCGCTACGAAGTCAAAGATCGCTAGAGATAATCACCGCAGTCGGCCGACAACAGTCGCGCACCGCAACAAAAACGCCACCCCGCAAGGGTGTGGCGTTTTTCTTCGCTCGGCTCGCCGTCGATCTTATGGATTTGAGATTTTTGGAGGATTCGGCGAAGGATATCTCGTGAACGTCTTCGGCTTTTTGGCTGCCGCGCGCTTCGGTTTCGCTTCCGTCGTCGACATCACATCATGTGGGGCTTGAAAACGTGAGCCCTCGGCCTTTGCATCGCCCATCACGTGCAGGCGCATAAAGTTCGTCGAACCGGATTTGGTGCGCGTTCCGGCCACAATGGCGATCACCTCGCGGGAACGAACATATCCGTTTTGCTCAAGCAAGCTCTCAGCGCAATCTACGAGGGCTTCCGTCGAGTTGATCTTTGGGCAATGGATCGGCGTGGTGCCCCACAGCATACTCAGACGATTGATTGTCACCTCGAGCGGGCTGAGAGCAAAGATCGGCGCCGACGGATGGTACTTTGACAGTTGCCGTGCGGTTCCGCCTGACTCGGTGAAAAGCGCAACGCCGCGCAGGTCAAGGTCGTCTGCCGCGTGGGCAGTGGCTTCGCAGATCGTCTCGGCAATCGAAAGGTGAGCCTGCCGAACGCGCGCCTCGTAGGGGTTCTGCTCCTTCATGTCGCGCTCCGCCTCTGACACAATCCTCGCCATCATCGAAACTGCTTCCACAGGATACTTGCCCACTGCCGATTCCCCTGAGAGCATCACGGCATCGGTGCCATCGTAAACCGCATTGGCCACATCGGAGACTTCGGCGCGCGTCGGCCTCGGGTTCTCGATCATCGACTCCAGCATCTGGGTTGCGGTGATCACCGGCTTTGAGTAGTCTGCCGCGCGTCGAATAATGTGCTTCTGAATCGCGGGAACCATCTCCGGCGGCAACTCCACGCCGAGGTCGCCACGAGCAACCATGATGCCGTCGGCTGCCTGCAAAATGCTGTCTAGGTGTTCGATGGCCTGCGGCTTCTCCAGCTTGGCAATGATCCAGGTTTCAAAGCCAAGTGCGGCAACCCGGTTGCGCACCAGGCGCACGTCCTCGGCTGTCCGCACAAACGAGACTGCAATCGCATCAACGCCGTTCTTCAGTGCAAACTCCAGATCCTCGGTGTCTTTCTCCGTAAGCGATGGAACCCGCACAAGGATCCCCGGCAGATTGATGCCTTTGTTCTCGCCGAGCATGCCGCCGTTGACCACGTCGCACGACACATCGTCGCCTATCACCTCGCGAACGCGTAACTCAATCAGCCCGTCTGAAAGTAGAATCCGTGATCCCTGCTCCACGTTTTCTGCCAGGGTTTTGAAGGTTGTGCCAACCAGTTGTGAGGTGCCCGGAACGTCCCGTGGAGTAATCGTGAGGCGTCCGCCGGCTTTCAGCAGCACTGCCTGGTGATCTTTCAACGTGGAAGTGCGGATCTTGGGTCCCTGCAGGTCGCCCAAAATGCAAAGTGGTTTACGTTCTTCCCGGCTGACTTTGCGAATCAGCCGCATCACGTGCAGCTTCCGCTCGTGGGAACCATGCGAAAAATTCAATCGCATCACATCCACACCGGCTCGAACCAGGTCGCGCACCACGGGCTCGGTGTTCGAGGCAGGTCCCAGCGTGGCGACAATCTTTGCGCGGCGTTGAGACGGGGACCCGGAGAGACCAACTTCAGCGAGCGACATAGCGATAGCTCCTCGAAAAGAACTTCAATATAGGCAAAAGGCTTAGGGGAACAGAAAGGGGCAGCAGGGATCGTCTACCCTTATTGTACATGCAGCTTTTCTGTGCGGCCCTGGCGGACCACGGGTGTCTGCTACTCTTCGGGCGAGGTTGAATCCGTCAGCCGTTCCGTAAAAATCTGGTTGGAGAGCTGCTCCTGGCGATCGCCATAAAGAACCCCATTCAGCTCAGCACCAACCAGCACGCTGAAAGCGGTGATGTAGAGCCAGACAAGCGTCGCGATGCCGGCGCCAAATGAACCGTAAAACATTGAGTAGTCCGCAACCCGCGTCACATACCACCCAAAAGCAAGCGTGGACGGAAACCACAAAAGCGTGCCCGCCACTGCTCCCGGCGCCACCCGGAACCAATGCTCTTTTCTCTTCGTGCCAAAGTGGTAGAGAGCCGCCAGCACCGTAACACTGGTAAACAAGGCAATCGACCACCGTACCATGCGCCAGAAGAACAGCACCACGTGGCGGAGTTCGTGCCCGTTCGCGTTTTCGACCATCCATGTTTCAATCTGATGGCCAAACACGATCACCAGGGTGGCCACTGAAAGAGGAACCAGGGCAATCGGCACCAGCAGCAGCGCCCGCAAACGGCGTCCCCCAAATCCCCATGCTTCGTGCGGAATCTGGTACGCGCGGCGAAATCCCTCCATCAGCGACAGCATCAAACCGAGACCGGCAAAAATGCTCAGGCTTGTGGCAGACAACAACAGTTGTCCTGAGTAAATCCGCCGGGTCAGTACATACGACTGCAGAAGGTCCATCGTATCGGCGGGTAGAAATTGATCAAAGAGCGTTCGAACCTCGCCCACCATCGTGCTGCCTTCCTGCACCTGCGACAGCAGCGTGGTCGCCACCAGCAGCGCCGGAAAAAGCATCAGCATCCCCGAGTAAGCAGCCGCCTTGGCGGTATTGATTACGTCGTGCTCAAGGGCCTGAAAAATGGCCCTCCGGAATTTTCTTATGAAAAGTCTCATGCGCTCACAGGAAAGAGTAGAGCATTTCCCGGCCTGCCGTCGAAAAGTCATTGTGAATCACTGCAAATGAAACATCGTCGCCAGATTCGACTCTTCGGCGCATGTTAGCCCGATTCTTGCTCACCTCCTGCCCCACGCACGCGAATTCACTCCGCGATTTTGAGCCGGGTGTCAGAATTTGTTGCTTCAGGCCGGGCCGGGAGGCGACAAGGTACGATTGTGTGAGGCAAGGCTTCGATCGCGCGCGTCAGCAGCGACTGGGGGATCGGAATCGGGATGAATCAAAATCAGGAACGCAAGGCAGGAGGCGGACTACCCATCCGTTATCTTCTCGTCCTCTGGCTGTTCATCCTCAGCACGATTGCCTTCCTTGACCGTACCAACATCTCCATCGCAGGGCCTGAAATAAGCAAGGAATTCGGCATCGATAACTCCCATCTCGGATGGGTATTCAGCGCTTTTCTTGTCGGCTATGCAGCCTTCCAGATCCCCGGCGGCGTCCTTATCAAGAGCTTCGGCCCGCGCCGCGTGCTCGCCGCGTTTGTCACCTTGTGGGGAGTCTTCACCGTTCTTGCCTGCTTTGTCTCGCCTGGGATGCCCGGCGCCATCTGGATCCTCTTCCTCGTCCGGGTCGCACTCGGCGCCAGCAGCGCCGTCATGTATCCCGCCGCAAACCAGTTTGTCGAACGTTGGTTCCCCGTCCACGAACGCGGCAAGGCAAGTGGCATTGTTTTTGGCGGTGTCGGCTTTGGATCGGGCATCGCTCCGCCGCTGCTCACCTCCATCATCCTGCTCTCCGGCTGGCACGCCGCATTCTGGTTCTGTGCCCTCATCGGTGTCGTCGCTGCGGCTGTCTGGTACGTTGTGGCGCGCGATACGCCGGAGCAGCATTCCTGGGTCAGCGCCAGGGAAGTCGCACTCATCTCCTCCGGCCGCGGTGACGTTTCTTCACCGCTCGAAGAAGAGAGCGCGTTTCCCCTCAAAAAAAACCCCTTGCCCTGGGCAAAGATCTTTTTCTCGAAGCAGGTCCTGGCTCTCACCGGAAGCTACTTCACTTACGGCTATATTTCCTGGATCTTTTTCAGCTGGTTTTATATCTACATGGCGCAGGTTCGCGGACTGAGCCTCAAAACCAGCGCAGTGTACTCCATCTTCCCCTTTATCGCCATGACTGTGGGCTCGCTCTCAGGAGGGGTAGCCAGCGACTGGCTGGCCCACCATTGGAGCGCGCGTGTCGGCCGCTGCTACCTGCCCGCCTTTGCGCTCGCCATGACAGGCGTCTTGCTGGCCGTTGGCTCCAGGGTGGAGAGCGCTGTCACCGCAACTGCCGTGCTGGCCTGCGGAGCCGGGGCTCTTTACGTCTCGCAAAGTTGCTTCTGGTCGGTCACCGCCGATTTTGCCGGACAGCACGCGGGCGTAGTTTCAGCCACAGTCAACATGGGCTGCCAGATCGGCGCAGCCGTCACCGCCTCGCTCACGCCGCTCATTGCCGCACATTTCGGCTGGGAGGCATCCTTCATGACCGCAACCGTCCTGGCAATTCTCGGCGCATCGGCATGGTTGCTTGTCAATCCTCAAGCGCGACTGGCTCACTAGGACTGCAGGGGGCGAGCCCGGGCGCTCCGAACGTACAATAAACCCATGCAGCGTCCCGTGTTCTCTCTCCTGCTCGTCCAAGTCGCCGTCGCCTGCTGCCTCGCATCTTCCACGATTGCGCAGGGCCCATTGCCAACAACATCGGCAGATGACCGCGCCCTTGCGCGCTCCATCCTGAAGGAATTGATCGAGATCAACACGACCGATACGCCTCGGGGGAACGTGACAACGGCAACCGCCGCTATGCAGAAACGATTTCTCGACGCCGGATTCCCGGCACAGGATGTGCAACTCCTCGGGCCCGACCCGCGCAAACAGAACCTGGTGGTCAGAATGAGGGCGGCAGGCTCGCCCACGCAAAAACCTGTTCTTTTCCTTTGCCACATGGACGTTGTTGAAGCCCTCCCGTCCGACTGGACAACCGATCCCTTCCAACTCGTGGAGAAGGATGGCTACTTCTACGGACGCGGAACCCAGGACATGAAGGAAGGCGACGCCGCGCTGGTCGCTACATTCCTCCGACTGCATCAGGAAGGCTACAAGCCCCGTCGCGACCTGATTATCGCGCTCACGGCAGACGAGGAAGGCGGCCGCTTCAACGGCGCCGGCTGGCTGGTTGAGCACCACCGCGAACTGGTCGATGCGGCGTTCGTTATCAATCCCGACTCTGGCGGCATCGAACTCGAGCATTCGCGAGCCATGGTTGCTGACGTCGGCGCCACAGAAAAGATCTATTCTGACTTTCAGATAACGGCGCTCAATCGCGGCGGGCACAGTTCCGTGCCGCGCCCTGACAACGCTATTTACGAGCTGACGGCAGCTCTCAACAAGCTGGCAGCCTACTCGTTTCCATTCGAATTGAATGCAGTGACGCGCGCGTACTTCGGCACGCTCGCCGAGCGGGAATCAGGACAAATGGCCGCTGACCTGAAAGCCATTCTCGCCACTCCGCCTGACCCGGCTGCGGAAACCCGCCTCAGGGTCGAGCCGAGTTTCAACTCCAACATGAGAACAACCTGCGTGGCCACTCGGCTGAACGCTGGCGTGGCTAACAACGCGCTTCCTCAAACGGCGCAGGCAATCGTAAATTGCAGAATCTTTCCCGGACATTCGCCTGAAGAAATCCGCCGGCAATTGATTTCGATCTTCGCCGACGAAAAGCTCTCCGTTAAATATGTCTCCGATGCGGGAGAAGTTCTTGACACTGCGCCCGACCGCACGTCGATTGCGCCGCCCGCTCCAATTTCTGAAGTCTTTGAGCCTCTCACCAACCTCGTAAATCTCTTATGGCCCGGAACGCCCGTCATCGCGGAGATGGAGAACGGAGCCTCGGACTCCATCTACTTCGCTCAGGCAGGAATTCCCTGTTACGGCTTTTCGGCTGTCGCTCTGGAGCGGGACGATGAACGCGCGCATGGTCGCGACGAGCGCCTCCCCGTGGATTCCTACTGGAAGTCACTGGACTTCTTTCATTCGTTCGCCAGGGACCTGGGCGGCCAGTAGAAGCCGGCTCGGCGATTTCCTCGTTAACCCCCCGCTCCTCGTCAACCCAACCGCCCCGCGCCCATTGCTACAACCAACGAGGGTTTGACGCATTGCAGCATGGACACTAGTTTTGAAGTGTACGAGAGTTTGGGTCTCGCCGCCTCTCGAACAAGGAGATTGGATGCAAACCAGAGCTTTTTCCCCAATTCTTAAGTGTTTCCTGGCAGTGGCCCTTGCCGCCGCGGCTGGCATCGCCGGCCAGGCTCAGGACCTGAAAAGCTTCGAACAGAGAATTACGACCAAGGTACTGCCCAACGGGCTCACCTTGATCATCTGCGAGCGGCCTGAGGCGCCTGTCTTCAGCTACACAACCTTCATCGATGCAGGCGACGTGGACGACCCGTCAGGCGAGAGCGGACTAGCCCACATGTTCGAGCACCTTGCATTCAAAGGGACAAGCCAGATCGGAACCACAGACTATGCGGCGGAAAAGGTCGCGCTCGAGAAAGTGGAGGCCGCCAACAACGCCTACGAGGCCGAATACCTCAAGCCCGTGGGTCGCGACGAGAAGAAGCTCGCAGACCTTAAGCAGGCTTTTATCGCAGCACAGGCTGAAGCCCACAAATATGTGGTTCCCAACCAGTTCACTGAAGTGGCTGAAGGCAATGGCGCAGCCGGCCTCAACGCTGAAACGGGCCTCGACGAAACCCAGTACTTCTGGTCGATGCCTGAAAACCGGCTCGAACTCTGGGCCTGGCTTGAGAGCGGCCGTCTCGCTGACACCGTTCCCCGCGAGTTTTACAAGGAGCGCGATGTCGTCGTTGAAGAGCGCCGCATGCGCACCGATTCCAATCCCATCGGCCGCCTCGTTGAGCAGTTTCTTGCGACTGCGTATGTGGCGCATAACTACGGCCGCAGCAGCGTCGGCTGGCCCAGTGAGGTGGGTCAAATCAACGCCACTGAAGCCATGGCGTTCCACAAAAAGTATTATGTCGGCGGTGACATCGTGGTCACCGTCGTCGGCGATGTCAATGCAAAGCAGGACCTGCCCATGCTCGAGCGGTACTTCAGCAAGGTCCCCGCCGGCTCAAAGCCGGAAGATATGACGACTGTCGAGCCGAAGCAATTTGCAGAGAAGACGGTTACCATTCGCGAGCAAACGCAGCCCTTCTATATCGAGGGCTATCACCGTCCCAGCTATCGCGATCCGGACGATGCTGTATTCGACGCCATTCAGGACATCATGTCCAACGGGCGTGTCTCCCGGCTCTACCGCAGCCTCGTCGAGGATCAGCAGATCGCCGCTGAATCTCAGGGATTCAGTCCCTTCCCCGGCGACAAATATCCAAGCCTGTTTTCCTTTTATGCCGTCCCGCTTCCCGGACACACACCGGCGCAGATGCGCGATGCCATTCACAAGGAAATTGACAAGCTCAAATCCTCCGACGTTACGGACGCAGAGTTGCAGATGTACAAAACTCGTGCACGCGCTGACCTCTTGCGCGGACTCGCTGACAATCAGGGATTGGCGACTGCTCTGGCCGAATACCAGACGCGTTACGGTGACTGGCGCGAGCTTTTCCTCCAGCTCGACAAAGTGGACAAGGTGACAAAGGCCGATATTCGCCGCGTGGCGAATCAGATCTTTATTGCCTCCAACCGGACCAGCGCGGAAATCGACACTGAAGCTCCCGCGGCAGCCGCTAAGAGCAATGGAGGCGCGGAATGATGACTTTGACCTTTAGAAGTGCTTCCGGAGTTGTTCGAACCGCCGCAATGGCCGCAGTTCTCGCTGCATCGGCGTTCATACCGGCGCAGCAGAGCAAGCCTTGGGAACAGATCCCCGTCCCCAAGCTCCACGATTTCAATCCGCAGCAGCCAAAGCGCATCGTTCTCAAGAACGGAATCGTCGTCTTCCTGCAGGAAGATCATGAGCTACCCTTCGTCTCCGGCTCGGTGCTCCTTCCCGGGGGTTCGCGCGAAGAAACAGACGCCTCCAAAACCGGCATAACCGATCTATACGGTGAGGCGTGGCGGACGAGCGGCACTGCAAAAATGGACGGCGACGCAATGGACGACTTCCTCGAAATGCGCGCCGCGCACATCGAAACTGCGGGCGACGTGGACTCCACCGCCGTCTCATGGGACTCGCTCAAAGCTGACTCCGACCAGGTCTTTGATCTGGCAATGGATCTGCTTTTCCATCCCAAATTCAGCGCGGAGAAGCTCCAACTCGCCCAGGAGCAGTTGGCCACGGGAATCGTGCGCCGCAACGACGATGAAGGCGGCATCGCCGGCCGCGAGGCCGACAAGCTCGTGTACGGAGCCAACGGTCCCTACACGCGTCAGCCGGAGTTGGCCACCATCGGCGCCGTCACCCTCGCCGATCTCCAGGCCTGGCACGACAAAACCCTCAAGGGCAAACTAATAGTCGGCATCAGTGGTGACTTCGATCCCGCCGCCATGGAAGCCAAAGTGCGCTCCGCGTTTGAAAGTCTTCCCCAGGCGCAGGCTTTTCCCCCGCGCAACGATGTCTTCCCCGGGCCAAAGCCCGGCATCTACTTCATCGACAAAGAAGACGTGAACCAGTCGAATGTCGAGATTGTCGGTTTGGGAACTGACCGCCATAATCCCGATGTGCCCACCATCTCCGTCATGAACGAGATTCTCGGTGGCGGCTTTGGCAGCCGTCTCTTCCAGAAGGTTCGCACCGAGTTGGGGTTGGCCTACGCGGTCGGTGGAGGCATCGGAGCCTCCTATGACCACCCCGGCGCCTTCAAGGCTGAGGTTCTCACCAAGAGCCCTTCCACCGTCGACGCAACCAAAGCTGCACTGGCTGAAATCGCAGGCCTCAATTCAAAGCCCTTCACTGAGGATGAGTTGAAGCGTGCCAAGGACAACATCCTCAACTCCTTCCTGTTCCGCTACGACACCAAGGACAAGATTCTCGATGAGCGCGAGCGTCTGGAGTTTTATGGTTATCCTGCCGATTATCTCGAAACCTATAAGGCCGGCATCGAAAAGGTTACGCTGGCTGACCTCTCTGCGGCAGCAAAGAAATACATCCACCCTGACAAGCTGGCGGTCCTGGTTGTCGGCAACGGCCCAGAAATCAAGCCTGGCCTCGATCAGCTGAAGCTCGGGCCCGTCCAGAACATCAACATCACGATCCCGCAGCCCGGTGGCGCCCAGGGCGCAGCCGGAGGAGCTGGAAAGTAAGCCCGCGCCTATCTGGCTGAAGGCCGGAAATACAGAATTTGGAGAATGCCGAACGTGAAGACAATTGCGGAGTTGGTGGCGGAAGATGCTGAGCTGCACGCGGCGACGGCAGCACGGCTGATGGCCTCGGGTGTAACCATCTACCGGCCCGATACCTGCGTGATCGATGCCGAGGTTCAAGTTGCTCCCGATACGGTCATAGAGCCATTCGTCCAGTTGCTGGGCAAAACCAGCATCGGCTCCAAATGTCTCATCCGGTCCTACACCGTCATCGAGAACTGCACGCTGGGCAGCAATGTGCTCGTGCGGCAGAACTGCGTCCTCTCTGAGAGTTCGGTCGGCGACGGCGCAAAGATCGGCCCCTTCGCGCATCTTCGCCCAGAAAGCGAAATCGGTGAAGATGCCCACATTGGCAACTTCGTTGAAACCAAGAAGGCCAAAGTGGGCAAGGGTGCCAAGGCCAGCCACCTGACCTACCTCGGCGATGCCGAAGTGGGCGAAGGTACCAACATCGGCGCTGGCGTCATCACCTGCAACTACGACGGGGTGCACAAACACCGAACCCACATCGGCAAGGCTTCATTTGTGGGCAGTGATTCAACCCTTGTCGCTCCCGTCAACATCGGCAACGGAGCGTACGTCGGCGCAGGCTCTTGCATTACCAAAGACGTGCCCGCCGGCGCTCTCGCCGTCGGCAGGAGCCGGCAAACCAACATCGAAGGTTGGGTCGAGGCCAAGAGAGCCAGCCGCGAGAAGAAGGTTTAGCGCGAACTGACCCAAAAGTGGTACGAGCCTCAGGAGCTTACCGCACGACTCCGAATATGTATCAAACCATATTAGACCATCGGATTTACCACATGTTTCTAGCCCTGAACCGATCGCCTCTTCCAGCTCATTCCAGAGCCCGCAGAGGTTCACCCCGCAGATCTCCAGGCGCACTCAATTCGATCTCCGGCATCTTAACAAGTGTGTCACCTCCGCCGCACCCGTCCCTGCACCTGCGAGTCCTTCGCATGCTTCAAGGGCGCGGCAGAAGTTCTCTCGAATGCTCCGTGGAATGTTGTCTGCCACTTTCCGGTGGTTATTGTAGGGATTCTAAATCGCCTTATAACGCTTTTTAGTGATGGTCAGAGGACTGGAATGCTTGTTTACTAGATAGAGAACCCGGTCGCCTTCAGGCGGCTCAGGTAAACGCTATGAATATGGCATTTGCCCCCGGAGCACAGCAGACGAGCCTGGGAGGAAATTTCTTGGCATTGGATCTGGCAGGACGAGGAACACCGAACCCCTCCAACGAGTTGCTCGCTGAAGGAGAAGCCCGGGCGATTTTCGAAGCGGGCAGACCGGCGCGGGTTCTGGTCGTTGACGATGAAACGCACGTCCGCGCCATGATCGGTTCTACGCTGGAGCGCAAGGGATACGAGGTCCAACTGGCCTCAAGCGTCCGTGAAGCCCTTGAAGCGCTCGAGGCGAACACCTACGATCTGGTGCTCACTGACATTGTCATGCAGGATCTCAACGGCATTGCTCTGCTTGAGAAGCTGCACGCGCAGCAGCCCAACCTTCCCGTGGTCATGGTCACCGCCATCCACGACATCAGCGTCGCCATTGACTCCATGCGCCGCGGAGCCTACGACTACCTGCTCAAGCCTTTTGAGCGTGACCATCTCATCGGCACTGTCGAGCGAGCGCTCAGGCACCGCCAGGTTCTTGAAGAGAGCCACAACTACCAGCAGAGCCTCGAGCAAATGGTCCGCGCCAGGACCGAGATGCTGCGCCACGCCATGGAGGATCTGGAACACTCCTACGACGTCACCCTTGAAGCTCTGGGGGACGCTCTTGATCTCAAGGACTCTGAAACCGAAGGCCACTCCAAACGCGTAACCGCTTACACCATCGCCCTTGCCCGGGCCATGGGCCTTTCGCCTGCTGAGATCAAGATCATTGCCCGCGGAGCTTTTCTGCACGACATCGGTAAAATGGCCATCCCTGACGAGATTCTCCGCAAACCTGGCAAGTTGACACCGGAAGAGCAGGATGTCATGCGCGAGCATTGCACGCGCGGTTACCACATGCTGCGCAAAATTCCATTCCTGTCCGGCGCGGCTGAAATCGTCTTCTGCCACCAGGAACATTTCGACGGTAGCGGCTATCCCAGCGGTCTCGCCGGGCGTGATATTCCCGTTGGAGCCCGCATCTTCGCGGTCGCCGACACCCTTGATGCCATTACCAGCGACCGGCCTTATCGCAAAGCCCGCAGCTTCGACGCAGCCCGTGAGGAAGTCCTGCGCTGCTCTGGCACTCAGTTCGACCCGGCCGTCGTTGAGGCGTTCCTCAAGATTCCAAATGAGCTCTGGCAGGAGCTTCGTTCTGAAATCAGCGGTCAAAACAGGCGTTTCTCCACATTTGAGCTTTCCCAGCCGCCCAGCCCGCAGGAATTCAAGAACTGATTCCGAAGCTCAGAATCTGCATCCTATAGCTGGACCAGAAATCAGGAGCTTCCCTATGCCCGCACTGTCTCCCGACCAGGCCAACGCTTGCCTCGCCTCAGTGCCCGAATGGGAAATCGTCAACGGCGAATTGGTCAGAACCTTTCAATTCAAGGACTTTCGTGCCGCCCTGGGCTTTGTAAATCGCGTGGGCGAGCTGGCCGAAGGGGCTGCCCACCATCCTGACATCGATATCCGCTACAACCGGGTCCGGCTTGCGCTTGTCACCCATGACGCCGGTGGCCTCACCGGCAAGGATTTTGATCTGGCAGCCCGTGCCGACAGTGCGGCCTAGCCTATGAGTAAAGCCGAGTTTTCCTCATCGAGCATCATGGGAAGCATCGTCCGAATCGCTACTAAAATGTGGATCCAGGTCAGTTTCCTGGGTTGGGCGCAGGGTTTTTCGGTACCACCACGCTGCGGCAAGCCCTCCGGCCAGGGCTGACGCTGCAGCCACAATTCCCACCTTGAGCCACCTTGGGGCTTGATCAACTGTAATCGTCTTCGACGAATAACCATCTGAATCTGAGGGCTTTGCCATCGTCTCTCTCGCTCCCCGGCCATCCCCTGGCCTCCTGCTTGGCCACAGGTTTTGCCTCCGTTATAGATGCTCCATCCCGCAAAACGATAGCTTTCTCTGCCGTTCTTAAAAATTTAGATTTTTGTATTTGCATTCTTCTCAATCTATGCTATGCTGTATTTATTCCGCTGGTAGAGCCGGTCTTCACCGTCTCCCCCAGTAGGAAGTAGTTTGCGTCACTGGCCTCCCGGCTCGAACAGCTAGACCGTTCGAGCCGTCTTTTTTTTGCCGACGGCAAACTGCATCCAAGACCGCTTTTCAGCGGTGCTCGAGCTTGATTTTTCTCTTTCTCCCGTCTCCGGATAAAATGACTCGCAGAGAGGTTTCATGAGATTCCGCCTCAAGAGTCGAACTGTACTGGGATTAGCAGCCTTCACCCTCACGGCAGCAAGCTACGCTCAGTGGTCCAATCCGGCACAGGATGTCCCCGCCTATCATCCCTCCGCCCCCCTCAAAGTCAGCGCCCTGCCTCCAATCCTGTCGGGATCGAAGCTCACTGGCGAAAACTTCCAGTACCCCTGGCAGGTCCACGTGTACCAGCAAGTGGCAAAGGTCGGGAACGTGGTCTACCAGTTGCCATGCAACTGCCGCTGCGACCGTGCACTCGGCCACACCAGCCTGCGCAGCTGCTTTGAGGGCCTCCACGGTACCGAATGTTCCACCTGCGCCAAGGAAGGTTTCTACGCCTACCAGCAAACCCGCCTCGGGAAGACTCCCGCCCAGATCAGGGCCGGCATTGCCAGGCTTGACTACGAGAAGATCGACCTCGACAAGCAGTAGATTAAATGGGAGGCTTCTCCAATGCCCGGCATTGATCCGCCGGGCATTGGTGTCAGCGGCCGATTCCCATCCAATACTTATAGAACTGCGCACCAAAGCCCGCAGCCATCGCAGAAACCTTGGGCCCCGGGTCACCATAGAATTCGAAGCCATCGACCGCGCAGACCGCCGCGAGTTTCGGCACCATCTGCTGCACCACCGAGCCCATAAAGTGCGCCTCGACAGCGGCGGCATCCACATACGTCTCCACCAACCGGAACTGCATGCCATCTGCACTGACAAACCACTCGTAGCCCGTTGTGCCGGGCTCCGGCCCGGTGCCTTCGGTCATCTCTGAGGCAATGCTCTTGAATGCGCTCATCTGCGCGTCGGTTACTGAAAAACTCACTGTCAGCCGAACCACTTGCTCCACCATCTTCGATCTCCTCTTTCATCCCATTGGGGATAGGTACCTCGCCACACTAACACCTCCGCGTAATCCCGTGAAACGGCAAAAAGCGTAGAATAGAGGTTGCAGCACGAGTCAGTTGTTCCGGCTCGCACCTATGCTGCCTGCTCCTGCATCCAATGAGCAGGTCACAAATGGGGGCGTCACGGTTTCGACGGGATCGATTGCGGCTTAGGAGGCATGTCAGGGTGTGGGCACCTGTAATCGCCTGCAAAACAAAAGTTGCCAACGATAATCTGGCACTTGCAGCTTAATTAACTAAGCTGCCGTCTTCCACGGCTTCGCCTATGGGCTGTGAGCGGACGTCATTCAGTAGGCTGGCGCACTCGGCTCGGTCCGTGTCGGCGTGCGCGAGATCATCGGACTAGCTTCTGTCGCATCTTGTCCGTTCTGAGTGCCAGGAGTGAATCAAAAGGAATCGGACAAAGCATGAACTCTCCTGGCTGACAGCGATTTCGGACGCGGGTTCGACTCCCGCCGCCTCCACCATTATTAAGTTGCTTATTATCATCTTTATATATACACTGCTTGGAAATTGTGCTAGTTTTGTGCTGCCGGAATTTTCGGGGGCACAAGGAGCCAAGCACGATGAGCCCAACACCCACCATTACAATTTTTGTTCGACATTCAGCCGACTGC
>Ga0255350_1000413_pt1 | contig 16101 bp, 8 predicted proteins | sample HBST25r1metaG_FD_186028 | JGI IMG/M metagenome (GOLD analysis project Ga0255350, IMG submission 186028) | Peat soil microbial communities from Stordalen Mire, Sweden - H.B.S.T-25.r1 | ecosystem: Environmental > Terrestrial > Soil > Wetlands > Peat | place: Sweden: Norrbotten County, Stordalen...
GGAACACAGTTGGCCTCTGGCGATGTGGTGTTCACGCACGGCGCAACATTGGCGAAGTTCACGTCGTCTTTGGCAGCGGAGGAGCGCATCGTAGCGCCGCGCGCCGAATATGCCGGCGCGATTGCCGAGACAGCCACTGGCGCATGGCTTGTGAGCGTGCGATCCGGCGCTGGAACGCACTACACATTGAAGCTGTGGAAACCGGGCGCGGCGGCACTGCAAACATTACTGGCTAAAAGCGGCGAGGATATTGTCGAGCCAGTTCTTGTGGCAGCGCATACAACGCCCAAGCGTCACCCCTCCGGGCTGCACGACTGGAGCTACGCCAATCTGCTTGCCCTCGATTCGCGCCTCTCGCGCGATGGCGATCTTCGCGTTGCACCTGCATCGGTGCGGCTGGAGACACAGGACGCTCAAGGCCGCACTGTCATCACTGGCACAGCTCCGGTTGAGGCGGATGGTTCCTTCTTTGCAAAAGTGCCCGCCGAACAGCCGATTCGCTTTGTGCTGCTTGATAAAAAGGGCGCAGTGCTGCGGCAGGAGCACGGATGGTTCTGGATTCGCCGCGGAGAACAGCGCTACTGCGTGGGCTGCCACACGGGGCCGGAACGCTCGCCGGTGAATCGCTTGCCGGCCGCGCTGCTGCGCACCACAACGCCCGCCGATCTTACAGGCGTGAAGGAGCCACGCGAGTCGCAACACGGAACGCCAGGAGGCAACTGAGATGAATTTCCGCTTTCTTCTTCTATTTTCCGCCGTCTCCGTTTCTGCTGCGCATCTCACTCTTGCTGCACAGCAGTCACCCGCACAGAATCCTCATGGCGCGCAAGCGCCGTCTGCGCCACCGCAGGCCGCGCCGGTGATTCGTTTTGAAGATGCGAGCGATAAGGCGGGCATTAACTTTACGCACAGTTACGGGTCGCGCCAGATGGCATCGCTGCTCGAAGATACTGGCGCAGGCTGCGTGTGGTTCGACTACAACAACTCCGGTCTTGAGTCTCTCTATGTGTTGAACGGACGGCCGCTGGACGATTCGATGCATCCGTTTCCGCTGAAGGTCAAGCCGAATCCTCTGCCGCACAATCATCTTTATCGCAACAACGGCGACGGCACATTTACCGACGTGACAGAGAGTTCCGGGCTCAATCCCGAGATCTATGGAATGGCCGTGACGGCTGCCGACTATGACAACGACGGCTTTGTCGATCTGCTGGTGACCGGATACGGCAAAACGATTCTCTACCACAATGACGGCAACGGGCACTTTACCGATGTGACCAAGAAGGCCGGCATCAATGTGGACGGTTGGGCCATCAGTTCGACGTGGCTGGATTACGACAAGGATGGCTGCGTCGATCTGTTTGTGGGCCGCTATGTGAAATTCGATCCAAAGTACCGCGCCTTCTATGCGCCGGACGGCTATCCGGGGCCGCTGGACTACGCTGGCGAGACAAACAAACTTTTTCACAACAACTGCGATGGAACCTTCACCGATGTCACCGACAAGTCGGGCATCGGAGCCGATGTGGGCCGCACGATGGGCGTGACCGCGGCGGACTTCGACAACGACGGCTGGGACGACATTTACGTTTCCAACGACCGCACGGAGAACTTCCTCTTCCGCAACAAGCATGATGGAACCTTTGAAGAGATTGGCAGCGATACGGGCACGGCTTATGGACAAAATGGCGAGTCTACTTCGTCTATGGGACCGGTTTTTGCCGACCTTGAGGGGCGGGGATGGCTGGACCTGTGGGTCACAGATGGGCGCTACAACCGTTTGCTGCGCAACACGGGCAAGATGAGCTTTGAAGACTTGGGAGCAACGAATGGCGTCTCGCAGGCGAATGCGCAATATGCGAGTTGGGGCACGGGTATTTACGACTTCGACAACGATGGGCTGCTCGACATTCTCATCTTCCATGGCGCGCTCATTCAGCAGATTCCGCAAGAGCATACGCTTTTTCGCGGAATAGGCGACGGTAAGTTCGTGGACGTTTCGCGCGAGGCAGGCCCTGTGCTGAGCGTGCGCACGACGGCGCGAGGCGCATGTTTCGCCGACTACGAAAACAATGGGAAAGTGGATGCTTTCGTGGTGAATCTGGGATCGAAGGGGACGCTGCTCCACAACGTTTCGGCGAATACAGGCCACTGGATTGCGATCAAGCTGAAGGGAACAAAGAGCAACCGCGACGGCATTGGAGCAAAGGTGGAAGTCTTTGCGACAGGCAAGCGCCAAACGGCAGAACGCGTGGCTGGCTCGGGATATCTGTCGCAGAACGACGAGCGCCTGCACTTCGGTTTGGGCGCTGCGACGACTGTGGACAAACTCATCCTTCACTGGCCGAGCGGACGCGAGCAGACGCTCGAAAACCTGACCGTGGACCGTGTGCTTACTGTGGAGGAACCTAAATGAACCGGCGAGCGCAACATGGGTTTCACTTTGGAGTTTGCGCGGGATTTGCCGCCGCGAGCGTGGCGTTGCTTTCGGTCGAACTGTGGACCGGCGGGAATGTTCGCGCAGCCGCGCAGCCAGAGACGAGCGCGACAGAGGATTATTCTTCGCCGCTTGAGGTTTTGCTTTCGCCGGATGGCGCGCGGCTCTATGTGCTCTGCCAGCAAAGCAACGAGGTACGCGTGTTGAATGCGGCCAGCTTCGCGGTGATCAAAAACATTGCGATGGGCCGTGTGCCGCGTGGATTTTCGCTTTCTTTCAAGGGCGACAAGTTGTTTGTGACGAACTCCTGGGACGATACGCTCTCGGTGATCGATACAAAAACACTTGCCGTGGTGGCCACATGGAGCGTGGGCGCAGAGCCGTCGAGCGTGGTTGAGGACCGTGCAGGCAAACGGCTGTTTGTGGCCAATCGGATCAGTGGCGACATCGCCGTCCTAGATGCTCAGACCGGCGTGGAAGAGAAGCGCCTGCTGGCTGGGCGCGGCGCGAGCTATCTGGCACTCTCACCCGACGGTAGCCGCATTTATGTGACTCATGTTTACCCGAAGATCGTCCCGCGTCAGACCGGGTTGGAAAATCGGATGGAGCCGGAGTCGGAGATCACGGTGATCGATGCGGAGCGCGCAGTTGTGATAGATCGCGTGCCGCTGCACGCGATTGCCGGCGTCTTTCATTTGGCGCTCTCCGCCGATGGACGGCTGGGCGTTGCCGCCGAATACCATCCAAAAAATTTGATTCCGCTGGCGCACGTGGAACACGGCGGCACTTTCACCTATTCGCTCGAAGTGTTTGGCGCGGATGTGGGAAAGGCTGCTCCGATTGAAGTGCCGCTGGATGAGTTGGAGCGCTATGCCTCGCAGCCTTTCGGCGTGGCCATTGCGCCGGACAAGTCGCGCGTTTACGTTACCTGCGGGGGTTCGGAGATTGTGACCGTGGTCGATGTGCCGCGCCTGCTTCGCTTCATTCACGCGCACACCGGTCTCTTCGCGCAAGATCTCTCTGCCAGCGCCAATTATGTTGTGACACGCATTCCCGTGGGACTGAATCCGCGCGGGCTGGCGCTTTCGCGTGACGGACGCAGGCTGTTTGTAGCAAACCGCCTGGATGACACCGTGAGCATGATCGACACGCGCACTAATCGCGTTGCCTCCACTATCACGCTGGCTGGACCGAAGACGATCTCTCAACTGCGTCACGGCGAGCAGACATTTTATACTTCGCGCTATTCGTTTCAAGGCCAGATGGGCTGCGCCAGTTGCCACATCGATTCCACCTTCGACGGCATTCAATGGAACCTGGAACCGGATGGCTTTGGCCGCAACACGGTGGACAACAAGATCCTTGAGGACATCAAGGACACGGAGCCGTATAAATGGACCGGAACCAACCCGAACATTCCAACCGAGTGTGGACCGAGGACTGAAAAGTTCTTCTGGCGTTCAGAGAACTACGACAATCTCACACTTGCCGATTTAGCTGCCTACGTTCGCAGTCTGGCTCCGCGCCCCAATCGCTGGCGACAGGCAAACGGCGAGCTTACGCCAGCGCAGGAGCGCGGCAAAGCGATCTTCGAGCGCGCCGTGGACAAGTTCAAGAAGCCGATTCCCGAATACAATCGCTGCTCCTATTGCCACAGTGGCCCCAAAGGCACGAGTCAAATAATCTTTAACGTGGGGACGCGCAAACCCAACGACAATACAGGACTGCTGAAGGCTCCCATGCTAACCAATATCGCGCTCACCGCCCCTTACCTGCACGATGGGTCGGCGCGTTCGCTGGAAGAGATATGGACGATCTACAACCCGGACGACAAGCACGGTCGGACCAACGATTTGACCAAGGATGAACTTAACGATCTGATCGAGTACCTCAAGTCTCGATAAGGGAGATGTGATGAAAAAGCTCTGTATGATTGCAATGTTGCTAATTGCTGCCATAAATGCATATTCCGCGTCACCAGCGTCCGTGTCTAAGCCGGCAAATGGAGCGCATAAATCTCATGCCGCGCAAGCGGCGTCTGCCGCACCGCAAGTGCTGCCGCGCTTCCGTTTTGAAAACTTTACCACCGCCAACGGCCTTCCCAACAATCACGTCTTCGCGGTACTTGTCGATGGAGATCGCATCTGGGCGGGAACGGAGAATGGATTGGCGGTCTACGAGAACCATGTCTGGAAGGTCTACACGACCGCGGATGGGTTGGCTCATCGCGCCGTCATCTCGCTGGCTCTGGACAAGAACACCGGCGATGTTTGGGCTGGAACCATGGGCGGGCTAAGCCGGATTTCAGGCGGACACATCGACAGCTTCACGCAGTTGAACTCAGGGCTGAGCAACAACGTCGTCTACAACATTTCAATCGAAGGCGAGAATGTATGGATTGCCACAGCCGCCGGCGGATGCCGGCTCAACCTGCACACCAATCAGTGGTCGCTCTACAACGAGCGCAACACGCCCATGTTCGAGATATGGAATTATGCAGTTTCCGCGACGCCTACCAAGGTCTTTTACGGCGTTTGGGGCAGTGGCATTCTTGAATACGATCAGAAGACCGCGAAGTGGACCAGGTATGACGATCCGGACGGCGAAACCGAAACGGTGGTGATGAAGGATCAGGGGCTGATCCACGAGATCGTCACCTCGGTCAGTTATATGGAGAAGGAGAATGTTTTGTGGGCAGCTACGTATTTTGGCGATAGCCATTATGATGGCCGTTACTGGCACAACTTTCTCACCAAAGATAGCGGTCTTCCATCGAATTTTACCAATTATGTGAAAGGCGTGGACGGCAAGCGCGCTTGGTTCGGAACCGACAAAGGACTTGCTTATTATGACGGCGAAAATTGGTTCGTCTATCGCCCTTCACTCACCGATGGCAAGCCGGAGATGACGGTGCGCAATGCAAAGGGCATCGTAACGCCCGTCGCAGTGACCACCGCTCCGGCGCACAACTATATCCTTGGCATCGATTTTCAGGGCAACGACATTTGGGTTGCAACCGCTGACGGACTGAGCCACGGAATTCGTCAGCCGTGAGAAACCGGATCGCCATGACGGCACAAACTCAGATGCGAAATGTCACTGTGATCTTCTGTACGGATAAACAAGCTGGAACCAGCAAGGAGTTGTTGTGATGCGCAAGAGATGGTTATTGGTTATCTTCGGCATCTTGGTTACTGGTGTAGCGGTCCGCTGCCTGGGCCAGGATGCAGCTAAGAATATGGACACGAGCACGGGTAAGAAAGTATGCGAGTGTGGCGCGCATCCGCCGGGACCGCCAAGAGACCGCACCGTAACCCCGTATGCTGGTACGCCGGACGACTTGAAGCCATTCGGCAAGTTTACGCCGAGTTATGATGTCAACTATATTCGTCCAAACATCTACATGGGCGCGGCGCGGAAGATTCCCGATCCCGCGGATATTACGGAGGTGCGCATCGGATTTATCGGTCCGATCGAGCATCACCCCGACCAGGTTTTTGGGCTGCGGATGCTGCATGGCGCGCAGATGGCGATCGATGAGGCCAATGCCCGCGGCGGTTACGGGGGCAAGCCCTTCAAGCTGATGGCGCATAACGACTACGATAACTGGCAGGCCAAGACCGTTTATGGTCCGGACCGGCCCACAGACTCAGATATATGGGGATCGTCTTCGAATCAAGCTGTCAATATGGTTTACGACGACGAGGATTGGGCGATCTTTGGCTCGATCAGCTCCGAGACCACGCACATCGTACTGCGCGTGGCGTTGCGTGCCGAGATTCCCGTGGTGAACTCGGAAAATACCGATCCCACCGTTCCAGAGACTACGATTCCGTGGTACTTCGGCGCTTTGCAGGATGACCGGCAGCAGTCTTACACGTTGGCTCGCCACATTTTTACCGAGCTGGGGCTGAAACGCGTAGCGCTGTTCAGGGTAAACAACCGCTATGGCCGCTTCGGAGTAGGCAAGTTCCGCGATGCGGCGCGCCGTCTGGGCCATCCGCTGGTGATTGAGCAGAAGTATCTGCCGGGCGACACGGACTATTCGCAGCAGTTGAAGGTGATTCGCGATGCGCGGGCCGATGCGGTTGCTATCTGGGCCGATGAGGAACAGACGGCGCTGTTCCTCAAACAGTTACGGGCAGCGGGAATGAAACAGCGCGTCTTTGGCGCATATCGCACACTGGGTCCGGCGTTGCTGGCTGAGGCGGGAGATGCGGCCGAGGGCTTCGAAGCGGTCTACCCCTACGATCCAACGCGCAACGACCCACGCTGGATCGACTTCAACAAGCGATACGAAGACCAATTCCATGAGAAGCCGGATCATTACGGCGCGTTGGCCTTCGACGCAATGAATGCTTTGCTCGATTCAATCTGCATGGCTGGACTCAATCGCGCGCGGATTCACGATGCTCTTGCCAACATTGAAGAGTACGACGGCGTAACTGGGCACATGACCTTCGACCCCAACGGGAAGAACGTGGCGCCGTTGTATTTGGGCACGGTACATGATGGCACAATCACATACAGGGTTGCCACGATGGAAGCACGCTCGGTGCGGCCAGTGTCTTCTACCGCGCCGCAAATAATGCCCACTGGCGAGCCGCGCAAACAGTGACTCTTACTCTCCGCAACAGATGTCAGCCGAAGCTGCACGACAAATATGGCTCATTCGAGCGAATCTACGTTGTCCAGTCGGCTCTGCGGGGGAGAATCGTCAAAAAGAAGAAAGACGGGGTTTCCTCAATGGATGATGCTCTTCCCGATGCCCGGATTGCATTCCGCGCCTACTTGATCCGTCTTCATGGACCGGAGAGCGGCCCAACAATAAGAGTGCTTTTAGTCGAGGCCTCAAAAGCGCGATCAATTTATGAGGGATTCGGATCGTGGCCGCAATGCGAGCGTTGGATCGGACAGCTTACAGGTTGGATTACTCCGCGAGATGTGTTGGCAGATCTTCACAAACGTCTCGAACAAAAGCAATTGGCGACCATTAATGTGGTGCGAACTTCAGTGCAAGACATCGAATCTGCCGGACTAAGTCGTGTTGATAGCTAAACGAGAGAGGTTCATAACTATTGTTTTGTCGCTGTTGTGGAAGGGGCGCCGAGGTGAAAGCTATGGCGGTCGAGTTTACTGACCGCGGTTGCGAACTCACGAATTTCGATGTATTGATTCTTGTCCACGTCAATAAAATGCTGGCGGGTGTTGGTCGCAGGCCACCACACGTCGATCGCGGCAATGCGCGCATTGTGCCCTAGCCCGATATGCTGTTCCATCGGATTAGAGCCGAAGGAACTGGTTTCTCCGACCGTACGATAGATTGATCGTGGTGCCTGACCATCATCTGTCACTGTGACCTTGACCTGCGCGCCGACTCCGGAGCGGTTGCTTTTTACGCCAACCAGATGCACATTGATCCAGTCGTTGTTGTTGCCGGGGTTTTTAAACACACGCAAAGTGTGCGCATCGCCTGGCACAGCTCCGCCGGTCTCCGCCACGATGGCCACATTTCCGCTTCTGTCGAGATCGGCAAATGTGATAGCGTGCCCTTTGTGCACGTCTCCTGTTCCCGAAGAAGCTGTGATGTCCACAAACTTTTTTCCGTCTTTGTTGAGTAGCAGCGTGTGCGGTATCAACGCAGTATAGTTCGGGTTCCCGTTTCCAAGGTAGATGGAGAGGAAGCCGTCGTTTCGGATGTCGCCAAAGCCGGAACCCATCGGCATGAATACCTTGTCGAGGCCCACTTTTTCGGTAACATCTTCAAAGGTTCCATCGTGCTTGTTGCGGTAGAGCTTGAGCGTTTCGGCGTTGTGCGGCAGACCTAAATAAGTCTTTATTGACTCCGCGATAGAGATCGGATAGCTTGCTACAAACAGGTCCGGCCATCCGTCGTTGTCGTAGTCGAAGAAGAACGTCGAGAAGCTGACTATTGGAGCCTGGACGCCCGCCTGCCGGGCCACATCTGTAAATGTCAGATTGCCGTTGTTGTGGTATAGATTATTCGCACCGTACAGGTTTGACACATAGAAATCTACGTAGCCGTCCTGATCGTAGTCCGCGGCCGTTACTCCCTTGGAAAACGCTGTCTGATCGATTCCCGACGAATGCGAGATGTCTTCAAATGTGCCGTCGCCTTTGTTGTGAAACAGTTGGCTGGGGGAGTTTTCGTTGGCAATGAAGAGGTCAAGATAGCCATCATTGTCAATGTCAGCCCATACCGCGGAATTTGTTTGAGCTACGTTATCTCCCAGTCCGCTTTCCTCCGTCACGTCCGTGAATGTTCCATCGCAGTTATTGCGCAAAAGAGACCTTCTTTGAGGGTATTCCCATCCCCCGCGCGGAATGAAAAGGTCCATGCATCCGTCATTGTTGTAGTCCACCTGCATGATGTTGAGGGCGCCAAGCTGGTCAGCGAGGCCCGCTTGGACCGTTCGATCCGTAAAAGTGCCATCCCCGTTGTTGTGGAAATACTTGATCGGATCGCAGACTTCCATGCTGGAAACAACGATGTCAAGCAATCCGTTGTTCTCGAAGTCGTCGATGGTAAGCCCGCCGGCTTCGCGCATGACATTCAAGCCTGCTGCAGGCGCAACATCGACAAAGCGTCCGATGTCCTCCTTCGACTGGAAATCGCTCAGCGGGATGAGATATTCCTTGGGCACACCAGTCGGATACTCGCCCAGAGTCGAATACGCATAATTGAGCAGCCATTTTACTTCGATGTCGTTTGGGTATTGCATGAGAAAATGAGTAAAGTATTGAATGGCAAGCCTGGATTCGTCCTTTTTCTCATAACTTTCCTTGGGATTTACGGGAGGAAATAAATCCATATCGCCGGAGTTGCGATAGACGCCGTTCTCCATCTCAGCCCAATGCAGATACGCCGCCCCGATTGTCTCTTCAAGTTTGGGTAACAAGGGAAACGTTGCTGCCTGTACTGGGCCGCCCATGCCGCCACTGCCGCCGCCACCTGCACGATTGGACAACTGGGCCGATGTTGCTGTCTGGGCCATCTGGTAGGCAATCTTGAACTCCTTAATAGATTCCTCCATCTTTCCCTTAGAAGCATATAGCTGGCCGGCAAACAAATAGAGTCCCAAAATATCTTCTGTACTGTAGGTTGCAGGAATATCCGACCTTGGCGTATTTGTAAAATCTACGATCTCCTTCATGGCAGCATCGTAAGACTGAGTTCGCAGGTTGCAGCTTTGACGGAGATCGCGAGCCCATCCATCGGGTTTTGGATAACGGCTAAAAAGACTATCAACTTCGCCAAGACCGCCAATTGATGCACCAAAACGAATGTCACCGTTTGCAACCAAGGCCTTTATGCGATCTGAGTTTAGATCTTGAGTCGCAGGCGCGACAGAGAAGATCTTCATGATTGCGAATCCAGACGGCACTGGAACAATGCCGCTAATTTGCCCATTAGAATGCCCGGCCAAGGCATCACGTAATTCGGAACGCAGTTGTGAAGGACTCAATTTGCCCATGTATCCGCCGTCGATTGCTGTTGGATCAATCGACTTCTCCTTGGCCAACACGCTGAAGTCCCATCCGGCATTGAGCTTACGCAACACGCCGGCAGCCTCTATTTCAGTAGATGTGACGATAATGCCCAATTCCAATGGCTGTGAAGCAGCATCTTGCTGGGCCAGGGCTAGGCTGGAAAAACATGGCAAAACCACGGCCGCTGAGAAAAACAGCTTTCCTATAAACAGATGACTGGCGATTGTTTGGCGTTGCATCGGCTCCCCAATGGATGACTTGGATCGTTTGTAGATTTGTGAACGAAAGAAGAATCATAGTGGGGGTGACGGCGCGCGTCTTGGACCAAAGGATGGAGTGCCCGATTCGTCCGTCGGGAGGAGAAGGGAAGCCATACTTAATTATGATGCGGATACTCCACCAGATGGATGAAGGCGCGCATCATCTCATTGATTGATAGAGTGTTCATCCATATTGCCGATGGAGAATGCGGCCAGAAAGAGCACAATCATCTGTTGGCGGGAATTGCCGCGGGAGATTTCCCTGTGAAGCTCAAGCAAATGATGTGCGCTGCTATATTCATCGGCTGCCGGCTGCTGTCCGCACAGGGAGGCCACGAAGCGCCGTTGCCGACTTCACTCGCAACTCTATTGGCTGAGGCGGGAGCAAAAAATAGTCAGGTTGCCTCCGCCGAGGATGCTTGGAGGGCCTCAGCACACGTTGAAAAGCTGGCCACTGCGCTTCCCGATCCTGTTATCACACTTCAGTCGTTCAGCATAGGCAGCCCTAAGCCGTTTGCCGGATTCAGCAACAGCGAGTTTGCGTACGTGAGTTTGGGAGCTTCACAAGAACTTCCCTACCCTGGAAAACTCAGGCTCCGGGGCGAGGTTGCTCATCGCGAGATGGAGACGCAGAAGGCGGGCGTTGCAGTGACACGCTCCTTGGTGGCAGAGCAGGTCAAGCTGCTGTACCTGCAAATCGCATATTCTACCTCTGCAATCGCATACCTGGATCGTATCGATTCACTGTTGCAGTCCGTTACAAAAGACGCGCTCTCCCAGTACGCTCTGGGCAAAGGAAGCCAGTCAGCGGTCATCAAGGCGCAGATGGAGCGTACGCAGATTCTTCGTCAGGACACCATGCACAACCAGGAACTGTGGCAGGCACAGGCCCGGCTCAAGCAACTGTTGCATCGCACACAGGATTCTCCCGACATCTATCCCGATCCGCTGGCAGCGACGACCTTCGCGGCTGACCCGCAGGAGTTGCGAAACCAGTTGCGCTCCGGCAATCCCACGCTGCTGATGGATGCTTCTGCAGTGGACAAGCAGAAGGCGCAGTTGGCGTCCGCAAAGCGCAGCGTGAAGCCTGACTTTAATGTTGGCTATGCCTTCCAAATCACTGGCGATGATCATCGAAACCGATATATGTTTTCGGCGGAGATTCGTCTTCCCAATCGGCGTCGTGTAGAAGCTGAAATTGCCCAGGCAATGGAACTGGAGACTCGCGCAAGACACGAGATGGACTCGGATGTTCAGCAAAAGCTGGCTGATTTGCAGGAGCAATACATTGCCGTGAAGAGCACAGCGGAACTCCTCAATGAATACAAGGAAGGACTAATACCGCAAGCGGAGGCCGTGTTTCATTCCGAGCAGTCCGCCTATCAATCCAACAAGCAGGAACTCGGCCCGGTGCTTTCCGCATTGTTGGACATACTCACACTGGAGAGCGATTACCAGCAGGCGCTTCTCGATCATGAGGCCGCGCTGGTACGCATAGAGACATTGACAGGGAGAACAATACGATGAGCGTGATAGCGCAACGGAACATCCTGACAGCTTCATTGGTCTGGGCTAGTGCGATGACCTGTATGCTATTTTTTCTTCTGAGTCATCCGGCGGTACATTGGTCACAGGTTGCCGATTCTCCCGCTCCCATCGCCATGGCGCCCGCTGCTACGGCGGCAATGGCCATGGATACACCATCGCAGCAGATGGATGCGCCGCTTGCGCCGATGCAACTGACCGCGGAACAGATGCAAAACATCGGCATGACAACAGGCACAGCGGAATACAAGGATCTCAGCGACGATCTGCGCGCCACTGGAAGCGTGGCAATCAATGATAGCCTCCTCTCTTATGTTCAGGTAAGATTTTCCGGCTCCATACGTAAAGTCTTCGCGAATGCAACCTATCAATATGTCCGAAAAGGCGAGCCGCTCTTTACCGTATATAGCCCGGAACTGGTGGCTACGCAGCAGGAATACCTGCTTGCGAACGAGAATCAGCGGGCCCTGAGTAGCAGTTCCATCCGCGATGTTGCCGCTGGCGCAAGGTCTCTTTCGACAGCGGCCGAACGCAGGCTTACGCAGTGGGAGATTCCTGAGAGTGAGATTGCAGAGCTGAAGCGCAGTGGGAAGGTGCTTACCGACCTGACGATTCAATCGCCGGTCTCCGGCTACATCACGGAGCGGAACGCGCTGCCGAATATGTACGCCGAACCTGGCACGCGTCTCTACACCATCGCCGACCTTTCGCGCGTGTGGGTCAACGCGCAGGTATTTCAATGCGATGTTGGCCGCCTCAAACCAGGCGATCAGGCCGAGATCACCGTCGATGCATATCCGCAGAAGATATTCAATGGGCGTGTCGAAGAAGTCCTTCCACAGGTCGATGCAACCACGCGCACGGTAACGGTGCGGCTCTCGATCGACAACACGGGGCTACTGTTGAAGCCGGGAATGTTTGTCAACGTGGACCTTAAATCCGCAATGGGCCGCCGCCTGGTCGTTCCCGCTTCATCTGTTCTACAAACCGGCTTGAAACAAATTGTATTTCTGAATAAAGGCGATGGGCGCATCGAGCCGAAGGATATTGTCCTGGGCCCCCAGATCGGCGACAACTTTGTGATCCTCAAGGGACTCGAAGCGCATCAGTCGATTGTGACATCCGCGAATTTCCTCATTGATTCCGAAAGCCAAATGCAAGCTGCCTCCGGTGCAGGAATGGCGTCAATGTCTAACTCTGGCGCAAGCGAGGGAACCGCATCGCGTCAGTCGATTCGGATAGAGTTCACCACCAATCCCAATCCGCCGCAGAAGGGGACGAATACACTCCGCGTTAAGCTTACTGACGGCAATGGAGCAATAGTCTCAGGCGCTGACGTTGCAGTCGCATTTTACATGGCGGCAATGCCGGAGATGGGAATGGCTGCAATGAGCACAAACACAAAGCTCGCCGAGAAAAGCGGCGGAGTCTATGAGAACACAAGTGAACTGCCCTGTGGAGGAACATGGCAGGTAACCGTTACGGTGAAGCAGCACGGTCAACTCGTTGCGACAAAGAAACTCAGCGTCAATGCCAAGGGCGGAATGTGAGATGATCGCTCGGATCATCGAAATCTGCGCTCGGAATAGATTCCTCGTATTTGCAATTGTCTCGATGCTGACACTGGCGGGCGCCTGGTCTCTAATGCATATTTCTTTAGACGCCCTGCCTGATATCTCGGATGTTCAAGTCATCGTCCATACGAGTTGGGAAGGCCAGCCGCCGGATATCATCGAAGATCAGGTCACTTATCCGATTGTCACTAGCCTCCTGGCTGCGCCTCACGTGAAGGCGGTGCGCGCGCAGACAATGCTTGGAGACTCCTATGTCTTTGTCATCTTCGAAGATGGAACCGATCCGTATTGGGCGCGTTCGCGCGTAGTCGAATATCTTCAGCAGATCAGCGGCCGCTTGCCACAGGATGTGCATCCAGCCATCGGCCCCGACGCGACCGGCGCGGGCTGGGTCTTTGAGTATGCCATCGTTGACAAGAGCGGAACCCACAGTCTTGCCGACCTGCGCAGCTTGCAGGATTGGCATCTGCGGTACGACCTTGAAACAGTTCCAGGTGTTTCGGAGGTAGCGAGCATCGGTGGGTTTGTGCGCCAATATCAGGTGCGACTCGATCCCAACAAGATGCTTGCCTATGGAATTCCGCTTTCAACGGTGATCGACCGAGTCAAGGCCAGCACCAATGAAGTAGGCGGGCGCGTGCTCGATCTGAGTGGAGCGCAGTATTTGATTCGAGGCCTCGGTTATTTGCGCTCGACCAATGACCTGGAAAACGTAGCGGTGGGCAGTAAGAACGGCGCTCCGGTGCTGCTGCGCGATCTGGGCAGTGTCGGACTTGGACCTGATATTCGAGAAGGTGTTGCAGAGTGGAATGGCGAGGGCGAAACAGTCGGCGGCATTGTGGTCATGCGTCAAGGCATGAATGCGCTGAAAGTGATCGACGGTGTAAAGCGCAAGTTTCACGGGATCGAGGCCTCTCTTCCATCCGGTGTTGAGATTGTCTCTGGGTACGATCGTTCAGGCCTCATCAAGGACTCGATCGCCACTCTTCAGCGCGACCTGCTTGAAGAAGCAGTCATTGTAAGCCTGGTGATCCTCATCTTTCTTTTTCATTACCGCTCCGCGCTGATTGTGATTATTGCTCTGCCTATAGCTGTGCTGGTCTCCTTCATCCCAATGTATTTTCTTGGAATCACTTCCAACATCATGTCGCTTGGCGGCCTAGCGCTCGCCATCGGCGTCCTTGTCGACGCGGCTATTGTCATGGTCGAAAACGGCTATAGGCATCTTTCGGAGCGGCAAGAGGCAGGTTCACTTCCCGTATCACATACGGAGCGCCGGCGGATCCTCATCGGCGCCGCAAAGCAGGTTGGACCCGCGCTTTTCTTCTCTCTGCTTATTATTGTGGTCTCATTTCTTCCCGTATTTTTGCTCGAAGCGCAGGAAGGGAGGATGTTTCGCCCCCTCGTATGGACAAAGACTCTTGCCGTTGGATCTTCATCCATTCTCGCCATCACACTGGTGCCTGTTCTGATGGTGCTGTTGATTCGCGGCAGGCTGCGGCCAGAGCGCGAGAATCCGGTTTCACAATTCACGCAGGCGCTCTATCTTCCAGTGCTTCGGTTTTGCCTCAGGCACAGGAAGCTGACAATCGTCCTCAATCTTCTGTTTCTGATAGCAATGGTACCCATCGCCTTCAAACTCGGAAGCCAGTTCATGCCACCGCTTTTTGAAGGGTCCGCACTCTATATGCCAACCTCCCTCCCCGGCATTTCCATCGAACAAGCGAAGACCCTCATGCAAAAGCAGGATGCTCTCCTGCGCGCATTTCCCGAGGTGGAGAGCGTCTTTGGCAGCGTGGGCAGATCAGACAGCGCGACGGATAACGCCCCTCTCGATATGTTCGACACAACCATCATGCTGAAGCCGCGAGAGCAATGGAGGCGCGGCATGACATACGAAAGACTGATTCAGGAGATGGACGCAAGCGTGCAGTTTCCGGGCATCTCCAACACCTGGACAAGTCCGGTGGAATGCCGCCTCGACATGGAACTTACCGGCATCAAAACGCCGTTGGGCATCAAGGTGCAGGGACCAAACATTGATGGGATTGAACGTCTCGCGGGACAAATTCAAAGCGTGCTCGCAACCATGCCGCAGCAGCGTTCCTCATTTGCGGAACGCATCTCCCAGGGCTTCTACGTGAACGTGGACGTGGATCGCGAGGAAGCGGCGCGTTATGGGTTGAGCGTGGCTGATGTACAAACCGCTGTCTCGTCAGGCATCGGCGGACGGAACGTCACCGAGAATATCGAAGGACGGGAACGCTACCCCATCAACGTGCGCTATGAGCAGGATTTCCGCGACAGCGTGGATCGGATGCGCAGTGTCTTGATCGGCACTCCATCCGGATCGCAGATTCCTCTCGGGCAGGTTGCGCGCGTCTCGCTCTCGAATGGACCTGCGATGATCAGAGACGAAGATGGCCAACTTACGGGTTATATTTACATCAATCTCAAGGATACAAACTACGGCGCTTTTGTTGATGCGGCAAATCGATTGCTGCGCGATCAAGTCGCATTGCCCGCGAACTATTCGTTCACCTGGTCGGGAGAATACCAATTTGAGCAGAGAGCGAAGCAGCGGTTGAAGCTGATTGTACCGGTGGTCTTTGCGCTGATCTTTCTCTTGCTGTATATGGTCTTCCAATCTGTTGTAGAGGTCGTGGTCCTTATCTTTCCTACGCTCTACGCAATGACTGGCGGGCTGCTGATGCAGTGGCTGCTCGGTTATAACTTCAGCGTTGCAGTGTGGGTGGGATACATCGCGCTCTTT
>Ga0255350_1000423_pt1 | contig 15898 bp, 15 predicted proteins | sample HBST25r1metaG_FD_186028 | JGI IMG/M metagenome (GOLD analysis project Ga0255350, IMG submission 186028) | Peat soil microbial communities from Stordalen Mire, Sweden - H.B.S.T-25.r1 | ecosystem: Environmental > Terrestrial > Soil > Wetlands > Peat | place: Sweden: Norrbotten County, Stordalen...
CCCTGGTGCTCGAAGGCACGGTCGCACGGTCGGGCGACCAGGTGCGAATTACGGCGCAACTGCTCGATACGGCAAACGACCGCAGCCTATGGAATGCCAGCTACAGCCGTAAAACGACCGACCAGCTCGCCTTTCAGGATGAGATCGCGGCCACCATTGCCGCGGCGGTCATCGGGGAATTGACCGGAACCGAGCCCGTCCAGACCAGAAACTCCCCCGCCGTGAACCCGCAGGCGCGGCTCGCTTACCTGACCGGGCGCTACTTCTGGAACCAGAGAGACGAGCCCGGATTGCGAAAGGCTATCGGGTATTTTCAGCAGGCGGCGGCCATTGATCCGCACTATGCTCCGGCCTACGCCGGCCTGGCCGACAGCTACAACCTGATGGCGGTGTGGGGAACATTGCCCGCTGGCGAGGCTTTTTCGCGGTCCAAGGCCGCGGCGAAGACCGCCCTGTCGATCGATCCCGCTTCCGCCGAGGCGTACAACTCGCTGGCCTTCGCCACCTACCGCCAGGACTGGGATTTTGCCCGCGCGGATCAGTATTTTCAGAAGGCCATCGAGCTGAATCCCAATTGCGTCTCCGCGCACCAGTGGTACGGGGAATTCCTGGGCGATATGCGGCGCTTCGATGCGAGCATCAACGAGTTACTCGAGGCCAAGGAGCTGGACCCCCTGTCGGCCATGGCGGGCAGCGACCTGGCCGACGGCTATCTTCACGCGGGTCGCTATGCCGAAGCGGAGGCCGAGCTGAAGCGCATACAAAACCTCTACCCGGATTTTGTCCCGGCGCATCTCTACCTTTCCGGGGTCTACTCCGCGCTCTCGAACTTCACCGCGGCGGAGATCGAGGCTCAGGCTTATTTCCAGCGCACCGGCGATCAAGCGCCTCTCCAGATGGTGCGAATCCAGCGGCAAGTCGCAACCGGCAGCCTGGACCAGGCTCGCCGCGTCGTGAGTCTGCTGCTGAACGGAAAGAGCGGATCAAGCTTCAGCGCCTATCAAAAGGCGCAGTTCTACTTTGCGTCCAGGCAGAACGATGCCGGCTATGCGGCGCTGGAAGATGCCTACCGCGAAAGATCCTGGTGGCTGGTGACCATGCTGGTCGATCCCGGCTTCAGTGCAGTGCGAAATGAGCCGCGCTTCCGCAACCTGGCGCGGCGCGTCGGCCTTCCTGTTTAAGGCTCCTCTCTCAGACGCTCAAATTTGCCTGTGTTCCTACTCCACCCCTTTGCCCGAAGGCATGCGGCGCGGAGGAAGTTGGGAGGCGGATTCCGGGCTATTGCCGGCAATCCGGCTTGAACTCCCTACGCGGCGCGTGAAGCCAACGGGCTTTTCCACAAGCCGAGGCGGGTGATGCACCGGCGCAGCCGCCGGGGGACTGCGCTACGCTGAAAGAGATGAGTGTTTGCGCAATCTGCGAAGGAATCGGACTGGTGCGGGTGGTCAACACGGCCGGGCAATGGGTTTCGCGGGCCTGCGAGTGCCAGGAAATGGAGCGCGAGGAGCGCCGCCTGTCGGCCGCCCACATCCCCGGACGCTACCGGGACTGCTCCCTGGACGCGTTTGAGATCTACCACGGAGCCAACCGCTCGCTGGGCGAAGCGCTCAGAACCGCGCGCAAATTTGTCGAAGCCTATCCGGTTGACACGGCCGGCAAGGGCCTGCTCTTCACCGGCTCGATCGGCGTGGGCAAAACCCACCTGGCCGTGGGCATCCTGCAGAGACTGTCCCGGGAGAAGGGTGTGAAGGGTCTTTTCTGCGACTACCGCGAGCTGCTCAAGAGCATTCAAAACAGCTACAACGCGCAGGTGCAAACCACTGAGCTCGAACTGCTCAAGCCGGTTTTTGCCGCCGAGGTGCTGGTGCTCGACGATCTGGGCGCGCAAAAGCCCAACGAGTGGGTCTGGGACACGGTCGCTCTCATCCTCAACAGCCGCTACAACGACAAGCTGACCACCATCATCACCACCAACTACCCCGACCTGCCAGCTGGCAGCGGCTTCAAACCCGATAAGGATGGGAACAAACCCGCTAAAAACGAGGACACCCTCGGCGACCGCATTGGCGACCGCATGCTCTCCCGCCTGGCCGAGATGTGCATTCGCGTCGAAATGACCGGCAAGGACTTCCGCCAGACCGGGGTCAAGCGAGCGCGTTTCGGGTAAAGAGCAATTTCCAACCTTGAGCCGGGCATCGCCCGCCTCAGTTCGCATCGCCTGCGTCCCGTGGAAGAGCCGGGAATCCATCGCCCCGAGCGATCAACTCGGTTTTCAGCGGCCGCACGCAGCCAGCCTCGGCCTTAAAAAATCCAGACGCTTCCCAGCACCAGCAAAATCGCGGCAATCGTGACGGCCTGGTAGGCAAGGCCCGCCGTCCGGTCTGGTTGCTCGATCCCGCCGGCGGGTTCTGACATGGGGATGGACGCTGTTGGGCGGGAGAAGTGCATGGCGTACTTCCTTTCTTTGCCGGGCGGCAAAGGGTGACGGCTCTGGATTTGGTTTGGGGCCTCGTACCTGAATTTTCAGACGCCGGACATCTCACTGAGATGGCAGACAGAAGGCGAAGAACCCCACGAAATTGTGGCGCTACTTTGCCTATCGGTCAAGAACGAAAAAGCATTTGTGCAAAAACAACAATGGAAATAGCCGAAACGTTCCTTTGGTAAGGGGGGTGGAAATCCGCTCGCAAACGCCGGCCTGAACTCGCCCTCCCGGAGAGGAAAGCGGGATTGGCTGCTCCCGGGTTTGGCGATCACCGCCGTCCCGCCGGCTTGCGCAGCAGCGGTTTTCGGTTTCGGAGAAGCAGTTTTCCGCGGCCTTGGGGCAAGTCCCGGCGTCACTGGAGCCAGCGCGAAATCCAGGCCACGGCGCGAGCAAACCGTCCCGGCGGGAGCGGTTGCATGTGTTTGGGCAGTTCCATCCGGAACGGATCCTCTTTGGAGAGAAAGAGCGGGGTGTACTGTGGGCTGTAATTCTGGCTCAATTCCTGCTGAACATCGAGGATCTCGGCCACAATGGGGTCTCCAGTCTCGCCCCTGGCCGCCCTTTCGAACTCCTCTGCCCGCTCCATCCGTGCGATCGCCAGATCGCTGAGCAGCCTGGCCTCTGACGTCCTGTCCTCGGCTTCCGCATCGTGCGCATGGTCCAGCAGATGCCTCGCCTCCTGGTGGTGCATACGAGCTATTTCAAGCAGCTCGTCGGCTGGAGAATTACCCTGGAATGTGTAAACTAGCGGTTGATTCCGAAGGTCTTCGTCTGACATTTTCCCCTCCCGGTCGGCAAACACCCCTGAAGTGGTCGGTCCATCGTTGCGTGCAACATCGCTCCCCATTATTCCTCATCATGTGGGATTTCGGGGATTTTATTTTCTCACAGGTGTAAAATTCCGCACGTGAGCCTTGGACCCGATCTCGCCCCGTTTCCTCAAAAAGAAGAGCGCAACTGGGTTCCGTTCGGGGTGGCCATTGCCATTATGCTGTCGGTTGCAGCCGTTGCGATCCTGATTTTGCAACGCGAAAACGGCCACGCCAGGAGTGCGGCTGCCAGCGCTCCGATCTCCGCGCCGCTCGATCCCTACGCGGCCAGTCTATCCATCGCTCATCTGGCCATGAGCGAATCCGGCAACCTGGCCGGCGGCAAGCTCACCTACCTGGACGGCAACATTGCCAACCAGGGAGCGCGCACCATCACGGGCGTCGAGGTTCAGGTTCTGTTTCGCGACCCCGCCCACGAGGTGGCGCAGAACCAAACCCTGCCGCTCATGCTCATCCGGACGCGCGAACCTTATATTGATCTCGAACCGGTCTCCGCCGCCCCCCTCAAACCCGGCAGCGAGCAGGACTTTCGCCTGATCTTCGACTCGGTCTCGCCGGATTGGGACGGAGCTTACCCGGAGATTCGCATCCTCCACGTCGAGACGAAATAAGCCCCGTTCAGCAGGGAAATAAGCCCCATTTAGCAAGATTGACCGGGTAGAAAGTACCCGCTCCGGCAAAACTTACACGCGATCCTGGCCGCTACCGGCCATCTTTCGCCGCCCTCGAGCACAATAGCTGCATCCCAAGCCACACATTCTCAAGCAAATAGCCATCTTTTCGCGCAGCCCGTAGGGTCTGGCACGCGCATTGCTTTATGAAGAAGTGAGCAGACAGGACCGCTCATCCCGTGCAGCCTAGGCGGAGAACAAATTTCAGGGGTGTTCACACAATGATAGCCGTCCTTCCATCTCGCATCTTGTTCCCTAGCCAGCTTGCTTTTGTCCTTCTGGCCTCTGCAATCTCCATCCCCGCCCTTGCCCAGCAGGGGCAGTCTGCGGGAGCCTCCAATGACGGAACTTCGTCGCAGGGATGGTCCGCGGCAGACACGCAGAGCACATCGCCCGCCGCAGCCGATCAGCAGCCCACCTCGACGCCTCCTCCGCCGCGCGCCATGAACGCCCCGAAAGAGGGATTCTGGGGCCACCTCAATCCTCTTGCGCGCAAGAAGTGGGTCAACCAGAGAGTCGACCCGCTCCGCGACCAACTCGGTGAGCTGGATGAAGTGAACGCCAAGAACGCGCGCGACATTCAAGATGTGGATAGACGGTCTCAGGCGGGCATCCGCCGTGCCCAATCCGCTGCCGACGCGGCCAATCAAACGGCCCTCGCCGCTGGCGCTCAGGCGCAGGATGCAAATGGGCTCGCCCAGAACGCGAATGGCCATGTCAACCAATTGAATACCACCGTCAACGGGCTGGACCAGTACCACCCGATCACGGAAGCCGATGTTGCTTTCCGCAGCGGACAGCCGGTGCTCTCGGCCGCAGCCCGCAGGAAGTTGGACGAGCTGGCGGCCAGCACCGTCGGCCAGCAGGGATACATTCTGGACATCGAGGCTCACTCTCCGCTTGCGGGCAGCAGTGGCATTCAGAGCTCCGAGCGTCTGGCCGAGGCGGTCAAGCGCTATCTGGTAGTAAAACATGAGATTCCCGTCTACCGGATGCACGCAGTGGCCCTCGGCAATGCACGTGTTCAGTCTGAGGATGAGGACCGGCCGACGCCGGTGCGAACCAGCAGCGTCCACATCCGGTTGATGGAAAACAGTTTGGCGGCCCAGGAAGCTGCGCCTCCCCAAGGCACGGCTTCCCTGTCCGGCGCGGAGCGGCCCTAAAGTCCGCAGTCCTTCCCCCAAGGCCCTCTCCGCGCCGGCGGCCCCCCAGCCGTTCGGCCGCCAATCAAGCTCTCGCAACACGAGAGAACCAAGGCAACTTGGCCCCCGTCAAAGATGGGGGCCGATTTTTTTGTGCGCAAGTCTGGCCAGCCGGTCTCGTGTGGTGAAAGTTTCGCGCAATTCTGAAAGCGTGTCAGAGCGCGATGGGCTTTCACCGCAGACTGCCAGGACCGCGTTTGCGAATTCTTGAAAGAATAGGATGCCCCAACCCGCTAGAATCATTTCTGTATGCAGCCCAAAAACCAGAGCTCACCCGCGGCCCAGTCCGCTTCCGAAACGAATCTCGGCGGCGGCCGCTTTCTCCGCGCCTGCCTGCGCCAGCCCGTTGACCGCACCCCTGTCTGGTTTCTGCGCCAGGCCGGACGCTACATGCAGGAGTACCGCGATGTGCGCAAGCACCACACGCTGGTGGAAATCTGTAAGCAGCCGGAGATTGCCGCCGAAGTTACCATCACGGCCGCCGAAAAACTCGGCGTCGACGCGGCCATCATCTTCGCCGACCTACTGCTGCCGCTCGAGCCGATGGGACTGGACTTCGAATTCCAGGCCGGCGAGGGACCGGTGGTTCACCATCCTGTCCGCACCGCCGAGGACGTGCGCGCCCTCTGCACCGACCGTGCCGCCGATCTGGCGTACGTCGCCCGCGCCATCGAGAAGGTGGCCGCGCACTTCCGCGACCGCATGGGCATCGTTGGCTTCTGCGGCGCGCCCTACACCCTGGCCAGCTACATGATCGAGGGGGGCGGATCGAAAAACTATATCCACACCAAGCAGATGATGTACTCCGACCCCGACGCCTGGCGGATGCTGCTGGACAAGATTGTCATGGTGCTCGAAGAGTATTGCCGGCTTCAGGTCAATGCCGGCGCCGACGTGATCCAGATTTTTGACAGTTGGGTGGGTTCGCTGGGCCTGACCGACTATCGCCAGTACGCCTTCGAGGCCTCGCAGCGGCTGGTCCGTTCCGTGCAGCAGATGGGCGTGCCGGTGATCTACTTTGGCGTCGAAACCGCCGGCCTGCTTTCGCAAATGGCCGCGACCGGCGCGGATGTAATCGGCCTGGACTGGCGCCAGCCCCTTGACGAAGGCTGGCGCGCGGTCGGCCATGGCCACGCCGTGCAAGGCAACCTCGACCCCATCACGCTTTTTGCGCCGCTTGAAGTTCTCGAAAAGCGCGTGACGGAGATTCTGCGCGCCGCCAACGGCCGCCCCGGCCACATCTTCAACCTTGGACACGGCATCGTACCCGGCACACCGGTCGAAAACGTGCAGGCTGTCGTTCGCATGGTGCGCGAATTCCGGCTCAAATGAGGTTTTCGGGGGTGGATTTCTGGGTCCGGATTCCGAGGTCTGAAAACCGCGCCCCCGGCAGTCATTCCTTTCACGCGGAGGCTCTCCATGGCAAAACAAGCAGTTCTTTTGCTGGCCCACGGCACACCCGAGACCATCGCGCAGATTCCCGAATACCTGCGCAACGTGACCAGCGGACGGCCTCTGCCTCCGCAGGTGGTCGAAGAGATTCAGCGCCGCTATGCGCTCATCGGACGCAGCCCGCTCACCGAGATCACCTTCGAGCAGGCGCGCATGGTCGAAGCAGAGCTGGCTGCCGGCCCCCAGCCCGTTCCGGTTTACGTGGCCATGAGAAACTGGCGCCCTTACATCCCCGAGGTGGTCCGGCAGATGCGCGCCGATGGCGTGGAGGAGGCTGCGGTCGTCTGTCTCGCGCCCCACAACTCGCGCACCAGCGTGGGTCTCTATCGCCGTGCGATTGCGGCCGAGGCCGCTGACCTGCGCTTTGACTTCACGGACGGCTGGCCACAGCATCCGCTGCTGATTGAAGCCTTTGCCGAGCGGCTGCGCCCGGCCTTGGCCCGCCTCGGCGAGCAGACCGGCGCTCCCGTTCCCGTCCTGTTCACGGCTCACAGCGTCCCCTGCCGCACCATCCAGACCCCCACGGCAAGCCAAGGCCAGCCGCGCTTCTGGCCGGGCGAGGGCGCCGACCCCTACGCCGAGGACGCCAAGCGGACCGCGGCCCTGGTGGCCGAGCGCGTGCCGGAGATTGCCCAGTGGTGGTTTGCTTTTCAGAGCCAGGGCGCCAGCGGCGGTCCGTGGATCGGACCTTCCGTCGAGCAGACGCTGGAAGCCGTGGCCGCCTCGGGCGTTCGCGCGCTCCTGCTTCAGCCCATCGGCTTTCTCTGCGACCACGTCGAGATTCTTTACGACGTGGACATTCTCTTCCGCGATTTCGCCGCCCGGCTCAACCTCCGACTGGAACGGCCGGAGTCGCTGAATATCTCGGCCACGCTTGCCAGGGCGGTTGCGGACCTGTCGCGCCAGGGGCTGGCACGGCTCAGCAGCCACTGAGAGTCGTGCCCTGGCGGCCTTCCATCGACTTCAACACCCTTCGCTGGGAATCGGCTGGAAGCAGCCTGAGCTGCCTCGGAGCCCTGACGAGCGGTGGGGCGATGGAACCGCCTTTCTTGGCACGAATCTTATCTCACCATCCGGCCGGCAGAACCGAATTGCCAGAAAAACAGAATTCCACCGCCCGTTATTGCGTTTTTTCGGTTATATTCAAGGTTGTATAGCTTCAAAGAGAGGGATTAGCTAAAGTATTTCTCGAATTCATGTGTAGTCGAAGCGACCGACGGAAGATGGCCTTGAACCGCGCGAAAAGCCTCCTTGAGCGCCATGATCCGGACTAAATCCATCGGGAAATGCTGGGGCGCAGCCAATTGCCGGATCAAGGCTGACGCCCTTCAATTGAATTGAATTGAAGTTCGAAGCATCGCCGGCGATACGGAAGGCCAACCGAAAACCTGGTTTCATTGCAGGTTCCATTGCAAGCCGATCGCCTGCCGCGATAAGTGAAGCTTAGAACCAGGGCTGCTCTCTTCTGTCCATGCGCGGCAGGAATCCGGCACAGGCTATTCAGCCTTCCGGTGACGTTACGGCGCAGGCGTCGAGGAGCCGCGACATACGGAGAAGGAAGAATGAAATCGACAAAAGCTGGCCAAAACAGCGTAGATGTAAGCAATATGACCATTCCAGACGCGGAAGAAATCATAGAAGAGGCTCTGAACGAACTGTCGTTCAGCACGGACCCTGGCTTGGCGCGCGCCCTGCATTTCCTGGCGCCCGCGGGCTACCAGGCGATTGTTGAACTGTGCAGCGAAAGCGGCCGCGGCAAGCGGCGCAATGCCATGGCGGAGACCTGGTCGCCGGAGGAGGACGAGGTGCGCATCTACTTCGAGCGCATCGACGGCGCCGAGGCGGTGCCGCGTTCCGTGCGTGCGGCTGTAGAACAAGCCTTCGACGAGGGCGACGACAGCCAGGAAGCGGTGATCCCCGCCGACCTGGACGCGCGCGTGAAGGAACTCTGCGCCGCGCTGGCCGAGGCTGAACGCGGCGGCCACGCCTTTATCGCCCTCAAGTGGTTCCGCGACTCGTTTCTGCCGCGCAAGGCCTTCCGCTGGAATCAGCACCCGGATTCGCGCCAGACCGTGCTGGCCGAGGCCATTCAGCGCGGTGTGGTCATCACCAGCAAGATCGCCAACCCCAAGACTCCGGCCTACCCCACCACCACCATCCGCCTCAACCGCGCCGAGGCCGGCCTTCCCGACGAGGCGCAGCGATTCCGCCCCGTCGCCGCGCATGGCGACTCCATCGCCGAGGCGATTGAAGAAGAACGGGGGAACCTGTGAGCTGCTACTTCCTGGAGGCCACGGCCTTCGCCAAGCTGTTTGTGCAGGAAAAAGGCACCGACGAGCTGATTAGCCTGATGGAAGCCGTCGAGGACAACCGCAAGCTGATCTCCGCCTCGACGCCGCTGGAGGTCTACGCGGCCATCCGGCGGCGGGAACGCGCGGGCGACATCTCGGCGGAAGACTCGGCGGCGGCGCTCGACATTCTTCGTCTGGAGGCCGCCCGCATGGTGCAGGAGCCGCTGAACCCAGCGGCACTTGAAGCCGCCCGCCAGCTTCTCGACCGCACCAGCCTGCGCTGGCCCGACGCGCTGCAACTGGGCGCTGCGCTGGTGGCCCGCGATATGTTCCAGGGGACGGAGATTATCTTCGTGTCGGCCTCGCCGCAGCTGCTCGAAGCCGCCAAAGCCGAAGGCTTCCACACACTCGACCCGGATAAGGACGCGGCCGCAGCGGCGAAGGAAGAGAAATAAGAGAGAGGGGATCCCGCATCCCAAAAGCCAGGCGCGGGATCCCCGGCGTTCTCATTTGAGTACGGCGGCGCTTGTTAATGTGTTGATCAGGTACAAGTAAGGAAATGCTCCATCGTCTCCTACTTGTGTGTCCATGATGACCACGGTATCATCGGTCGGGTTGTTATCCCACAGGGTGCTGAATATACCCCGCCAGCCATAACTCCCCTTGCCTCCCAGCCAATATCCGGAGCCGCCTGGCGTATCACTTTCCTGCACATCCACTCCATAACCCCAGCGGTCCCCGGTAAGACCCGACATCTTGAACTTATCGGGTGTCGGTTCTGTCATCAACTCAACCGCCCCGCGGCTAACCACGCGCACCCCACCCAATTCCCCCTTGTTCAACATCATTTGGGCAAACCGGAAGTAGTCGTAAGCGGTGCTGCGCAACCCGCCGCCAGCAGAGAAATACGTCTTGTTTCTGCCGAACGAATATTCCTGGTCCTCGGACAGCAGACCGAGCTTGTGTTCGTTGAACCGTGCCCCCGAGTCGTTCTTGACAGTGACCTCGGGGATTCTGGAAAACTCGCTTTCCGGAGGATACCACCAGGTCTCATGCATTTTCAGCGGCTCGAAGATCGCTTTCTCGACGTACTGATTCAACGGCATTCCTGAAAACTTTTCCACCAGATACCCGATGATGTCCTGCGAAGCGTGCGCATATTGCCACCCCTCGCCAGGCTGATAGGCCAGCGGGCACTTCGCCATGCCCATGACATTATCTTTGAGGGTGTTGGTTGCCGAGGCGTCGAACAGGTCAAACACTTCATTGCGCGCGTAGCACTCCGTCACGTAACTCGTCGCAGGATTCGCCCCGTGAGAGAAGGTGGAAGAGAAACCAGCCGAGTAACTCATCAGATCATGCATGGTAACTTCGCGCTTGGCCGGAACGAGCTTGATGTTGCCCTGGCCGTCCTCCTGAGCCACCTGAAGATCCTTGAATTCAGGAATATATTTCGAAAGCGGATCGTCGAGTTTGAAGACCCCCTTGTCGTAGAACTGCATCAGGGCGACCATGGTAATCGGCTTGGTCATGGAGGCTAGACGGAAGATGGCATCCGTTTTCATTGGGGCGCCCTTTTTGGCCTGGCCATAGGACTTCAAATAGCAGATCTTCCCGTGGCGGGCGACCAGGACAACCGCTCCCTGGTAATACTTCGCCTTGATTCCATCCTGGGCAAACTCATCGATCAGCGACAGAGTTTTCCCGGACATACCGACCTGCTCGGGTTTTACAACTTCGATCTGCCCTGCCCAGCTTTGAATGGCGGCCACCATCACACTGGTCAAAACAATCGCCGCAGTACGAAGCATCTTGTTCATGGATCTCTCCTTTTTGGCAGGCTCCGCAAACTCTCATTTCGTGTGCGGAGCGCGCAACACCGACTTGACGTGTTGCAGTTGTGTGCGGATTTTGCGTCTTCATAGTCTGCAGCTTGTCTGAACTCCGAGCACAGCACTCGGAGATTCCCGGCTTTTTCGTGCACAATGACGTATAAAATTGCGCAACACGCAACAGACCTGACAAATCGCGGCCTGAAAACCACTCAACAATCAGGCGCACAGATATTAAGAGGATGCCTTCGAATCAGTCAAGTGAGATGGGTCAAAGGATGTGTTCAACCGGCGAAGAAGAAGGAAAAATAGTTCCTGAAGCGGAGAAAAAGTTGAATGCAAATCCGCCTATTCCCGCCGAAACTTATTCGCCTGCTCGAACTCATCGCGCAGCTCCGGAGTGCGCAGATTTTCGCGCAAGTGGGCCAACCGCTGTTCGAGGGCTTGCAGAGCGGCCTGGACGGCTTCAGTATTGGTCAAAGCGATGTCGCGCCACATCGAGTAGGGGCTGGCGCCCAGCCGCGTCATCTCGCGCAGGGCGCGTCCGCCCACGTCCTTCAACTCCGGCGCATCGCCCACCTCTTCTTCGAGCAGCGCGCTCAGGGCCGTGGCCACAAACTGCGGCAAATGGCTGACCCATGCGACTAACTCATCGTGGCGCGCGGGGTCCAGGTCAATGCACTTCGAGCCCATCGCCGCGACCCACTCCCGCCAGCCCTTTGCTAGCTCCAAAGACGCTGAAGAACGTTCCCATGTGGGCACATCGGTAAAGAGCCAGACCGCGCCGCGAAATAGATTTGCATCGCCCAGAGCCGCACCGCCGCGCTCCTTGCCGGCCATCGGGTGGCCAGGCAGAAAAGCCGCGCGCTCGGGCGAGTTGAACAGCCGCCCGGCTGCCGCAGTAATCTGCGCCTTGGTGCTGCCCACGTCAGTCACCAATTGATCGGGACCGAGCACGCCCGAGAGGCGCTCCATCCAGTCGAGCGTTGAGTAGATGGGCACGGCCAGCACCACCACCTGGCTTGCGCGCGCAGCCTGCAAGCCTTCGGCGGCAATGGAATCGATGGCCCCGGCCGCGAGAGCCGTCTGTGCGCCCTCCGGGCTGCGATTCCAGCCGGTGATCTGGCCGGTGAATCCCGCGGCACGCAGCGCCAACCCCACCGATGTGCCCAGCAGGCCCGTGCCCAGAATACTGACGCGCTCGATCATTTTTCTCTTGCTCCGACGGCTTTGAAGGGGACGGGCTTCAACCCATCCGATAATGGCAATCTCGATTTCCGGCTTTAGCCGCTGAGGGATTGCAAACTATACTCGAGAATTTCCCTCAGGGGCTAAAGCCCTTCTTGTGGTTAATCAGTTCACGTACGGGCTGAAGCCCGTACCCTTCAGTTCTTGCATTCTTCCGAACAAGACAATCTTCCGGACCGCTGCTAAAGCGTTCTTCCCACGGCCGCGGCGATAATCCGCAACTGGCCCATCAGCTCGTCGAATTGTTCGAGATAGAGCGTCTGCGCGGCGTCCGAGGCTGCCTTGTCGGCGTTGGGGTGCACCTCGACCAAAATGGCGTCTGCGCCTGCGGCCACGGCGGCCTTGGCCATCGGCGCCACCATGTCGCGGCGGCCCGTGCCGTGCGAAGGGTCGGCAACAATGGGCAAATGAGAAAGCTTGTGCACCACCGGGATCGCCGAGATGTCCATGGTGTTGCGCGTGGCGGTCTCATAGGTGCGAATGCCGCGCTCGCAGAGGATCACGTCGTAGTTGCCGCCGGACATGATGTACTCGCTCGACAGCAGCAGTTCCTCGATGGTGGCGGCGATGCCGCGCTTGAGCAGCACCGGCTTGCGCGCCTGGCCCAGCTCGCGCAGCAGGTTGAAGTTCTGCATATTGCGCGCGCCCACCTGGAAGAGATCGATATACGGCAGCATGGGCTCGATCTGCGATATCTCCATCACCTCGCTGACCGTCAGCAGTCCGTTGGCCTGGGCGGCTTCGTACATCAGTTCGAGCCCCGGAATGCCCATGCCCTGGAAAGCGTAAGGCGAGGAACGCGGCTTGAAAGCGCCTCCACGCAGAAAGCTGGCGCCGGCGGCCTTCACGCGCGCGGCGGTGGCGAAGATCTGTTCGCGGTTTTCAATCGAGCACGGCCCGGCCATCGCCACGATCCGTTCGCCGCCCACCTTCACGCCGTTGGCGAACTCGATTACCGTGCCTTCGGGGCGGAATGCGCGCCCGGCCAGCTTGTACGGCGAGCTGATGCGGTGGACGTGGAGCACGCCCGGCAGCACCTCGAACTTGCTCAGGTCCACATGAGCGGTGGGTCCGACACCGGCCAGGATCGTTTGCGTCGCGCCCGTCGTCCGGTGTACGTTGACCCCCGCTTCCTCCATCGTTTCGATGACGGCGTTAATCTGCTCTTCGCTTGCATTCTCCTGCATGGATACGATCATTGCTTGCTTCCTGTCTCGGGCGCGTCCGTTTCTGCTTGAGCGCCTGTGCCATGGCCCGGAGCACTCGCCTGGGCATTTCTCTGCGATGCCAACTCGTTCCTCTGCAAGGCCCGCATCACGTCGATGATGCGCTCGTAGATGTGCGTCAGCTCGATGTCCGGCAAGGGCCCCCGGTTGGCGGCGCGCACGTTGGCGTAGACCACCTTTTCGCGCGCCGGCTCGTAAACCGGCAGCTCAGTGGCGGCCTTCAGCTGGCCTACCATCTGCGCGGCGCGGGCTCGTTCGCTCAGCAGTTCCACCAGTTGGCGGTCCAGAACATCGATTTGGTTGCGCAATTCTTCCAGCGTCATTTCATCCTCGTGTTACGCCTGGCGCCGCTCCCGTTGCGGGGACCGGATGCGCCGGATGCATAGGATCAAAAGTTGAACAGAACTCCGCGGCGCGAGCGCCGCTTGCGGGGGCTGCATTTTACCGGGCCAGCGCCGCCTGCGGCAGGCGAAGACCCTTGATAAATCGAGCCACCGCTACGGGCGCTTGCTCTGGGGTCGAGCGCTCGATCAACTCCACAATCGCACTGCCGACCACCGCGGCATCGGCGAATCGGCCCACCTGGGCGACGTGTTCGCTGTTGCTGATGCCAAACCCGACCGCGACCGGAAGCCCCATTCCAACGGGTCCAGCCCACTGCCGGATGCGCTCGACCAGCGCGGCCGCGTCAGAAGTCAGGCTCTGCTGCGTGCCGGTGATGCCCACACGGGAGATGGCGTAAACGAAGCCCTTTGAATGCGTCGCAATAGCTTTCAGCCGTTCGTCGGCGCTGGTGGGCGCAGCCAGGAAGATCGGCGCAAGCCCCACGCGGGCCATTTCGCTGAGATATTCGCCCGCCTCTTCGACGATCAGATCGGTCACCAGCACGCCATCCACGCCGGCCGCGGCCGCGCTGTCGGCAAACTTGCCCATGCCGTAGCGCAGAATCGGATTCAGATAGCTGAAGATCACCAGGCCCGCTTCAGGCCGCTGGGCGCGAATCTCGCCGGCCAGCGCCAACACGTCCCGAAGCCGCGTTCCATGGGCCAGCGCGCGCTCCATGGCGCGCTGGATTACCGGCCCATCGGCCAGCGGATCGCTGAACGGAACGCCCAGCTCGATCACATCCGCGCCCGCATCAATGGCCGCCAGCGCGATCTCGCGCGTGGCGTCGAGCGTCGGGTCTCCAGCCGTCAAATAAACTACCAACCCCGGTTTTTGATCGAAATGTATCGGCATCCGAGTCTCGCTGTCTCGCTGTCTCGCTATCACGCTCCCTGAATCTTCAACTCGCGGGCCAGAATGCCCATGTCCTTGTCGCCGCGTCCAGAGAGGTTCACCACCAGTATGTCATGAGAATCCATGGCGGGAGCGATGCGCAGCGCCTCGGCCACCGCGTGCGCGCTTTCGAGAGCCGGCAGAATGCCCTCGGTCCTCGCCAGTTTCACCACCGCATCGAGCGCGGCCGTATCATCCTGCGAGACGTACTCGGCGCGGCCCGAATCGTGCAGCATGGCGTGCTCCGGGCCAATCGAGGCGTAGTCGAGCCCCGCTGAAACCGAGTGGGTCAGCGCGATCTGGCCGTTTTCATCCTGCAAGACATACGAATACGTCCCCTGCAAAACCCCTGGCGCCCCGCCCTGAAAGCGCGCCGCGTGCTCGCCCAGCGCCGGGCCGTAGCCGCCGGCTTCTACGCCGATGAGACGAACCTGAGAGTCGGGAATGAACTCGTAAAACGCGCCGATGGCGTTCGATCCGCCGCCCACGCAGGCAATGACGGCAGTGGGAAGCCGGCCTTCTTTTTCCAGAATCTGCTCCTTCATCTCGCGGCTGATGCAGCGGTGGAAGTCGCGCACCATGGTCGGATAGGGATGCGCTCCGAGCGCCGAGCCCAGCAGATAGTAAGTGGTCCGGACGTTGGTGACCCAGTCGCGCATCGCCTCGCTGATGGCGTCCTTCAGCGTCTTCGATCCCGACGAAACCCCGCGGACTTCGGCGCCAAGCAGGCGCATACGAAGCACATTGAGTTCCTGCCGCTCCATGTCCACATCGCCCATGTAGATCACGCATTCGAGGCCCAGCAGAGCGCAGACCGTAGCCGTTGCCACACCATGTTGGCCCGCGCCGGTCTCGGCGATGACCCGCTTTTTGCCCATCCGCCGTGCCAGCAATCCCTGGCCTAAGGCGTTATTGATCTTGTGTGCCCCGGTGTGCAGCAGGTCTTCGCGCTTCAAGTAGATTTTGGCTCCGCCCAACTGCTCAGAGAGCCGCTTGCAGAGGTAGAGCGGCGTTGGACGGCCCGCGTAATTTTTCAGCAGATCGGCCAACTCCGCCTGAAATGCCGCGTCGTTCTTGGCCTTTTCGTACTCCTGCTCCAGTTCGACGAGCGCCTTCATCAGCGTCTCCGGAACATACCGCCCGCCATAAGCGCCAAACCGTCCGGGGCGCGACTCCGGCGGAACTGCGGGAACAACGATCGATGCCATTTGCGGGGCCTCCTGGCGCTTGAAAAAGCAGGGAACTTTTCAGTGTACTAGGGGGGGCGCAGGAATCCCCCTTGCAGAAGATCGTTCTCCGCGCCGAAGTTGTGTCTCTGCCCCTCAGAATGCGTATTCCATCACCGGCCGGATGGAGAAAGATTCATCTGCCTGAAGCAGTCGC
>Ga0255350_1000425_pt1 | contig 15871 bp, 12 predicted proteins | sample HBST25r1metaG_FD_186028 | JGI IMG/M metagenome (GOLD analysis project Ga0255350, IMG submission 186028) | Peat soil microbial communities from Stordalen Mire, Sweden - H.B.S.T-25.r1 | ecosystem: Environmental > Terrestrial > Soil > Wetlands > Peat | place: Sweden: Norrbotten County, Stordalen...
TTTTTACCCCCACCCCCTCGAGCAAGGAGTGTAAATTCCCTTCAAAACCTTGCAGATTATTTGTAACTCGTGTTGAATCAATGCCTGTTGAAAACTTTTCGCTGCCGAATTCTCCCGCATCGTGAGATTTGGCCTCTGAAAATCACCGGGAAAATCCGGTTTTTGGGGGATTCGGGCGGAAAGGACACCTCAATCGGCGGCGATCATGGTCTCCGCGGCGGTGGCTGTCACCATCTCACGAATCGAATCAACGACCAGGTCGGGCTGGTCGAGATGGATCCAGTGAGCGCTTTTGTGTGCAATCACCTGCCGCACGCGACAGCCTATGCGGGCAAGATAATCGTCGGTGAGCGGCGTGGATTTTCCAGGGGTCAGCACCAGCACGGGAATCTTCAGAATCGGTTCGGCATTCTGCATCTCGCGGACGGTGTCCGGCACGGCCATGACGTGGCTGCGCATACCGGCGAAATTACCGGGCCGCGACCAATGAGCGGCGACCATGGGCCAGACTTCTCGCGGCATCTTGCCTACTTCGTTCTTGACGCGGTCAAGCACATGCTGCCCACCGTTGCCGGCGGCGCCTGCCAGCCGCTGCGCCGTCCGGCCAGATCGCAGGAAAAGCGAAGTAACAGCGAGGCGGGCAAGCCCCACACGCGCGATTGGGATGGCGAAACGGAACAGTTTCTTGCCGCGGTCGATCTCCGATTGCCTGCCCGGATTCAGCGGCGGCCACTCCTCGCAGCGCATGGGGTCCACCAGCACAATGCTGCGCACTTCTTCGGGATAATTCAGCGCAAAGCGGCGCATGACCAGTCCGCCAAAGGAATGTCCCACCAAGATATAGGGCGGCTTGATGCCTGCTCCTGCTAAAAGCTGATGCAGTTCCGTGGCGATGTTTGCGGGCGTGCGCGCCGTGCGGCAAGGGCTGCTCCAACCCAGGCCGCAACGGTCATACGATGCCGTCGAAGCAAACTGCGAAACTGTCGTCTGGATGTGGAACCAGTTCAGATTAGTGGCAGCAATTCCAGCCTCAAACAGGACGGTGGCGTCTCCCGATCCCATTTCCAGCAGGTAGAGTTTACGCCTGTCTCCGATGTCGATCCAGCGGCCCTCTCTGGTGTAGCGCCGGCGATCGCTTCGTGCGCCGAGGCACTGATAAATGATGCCTGAAAGAACCAGGGCCGCGGCCAAGCCGAAAATGGAGGCTAGCAGGACCATGCAGTGTCCTAGAAATGCGTCAGTTGCGCGGAACTGAAGTCTTTCAAGCTGAGGTTTGATTTTGGAGTGCCGCGGTCGATGATGAGCAGAGTAGAGCCAGCTTGTCCGCGGATCTTCGCTTCCACCTGATGTGCTGACCAGACTCCGCCAGTCTGGCGCAGTCCGAAGTACGTAAACTCCTTAACCGTTCCGCCCTTCAGCGCCTTCTCCACATGCACCGGAAAGCCGATGTCGTGATCGAGCCAGGTGGTGACCTCGGCGTAGTGTGTCTTGTCGGCCGCGCCCGGCATACTCTTCACCACGTCGCAATCGCGCGCGCCAAACCTCGCCTTGTCCAGCGCCGTTTGCCCCGCCCAGAAATACTGCGCTTCAAGAAAATCCTCGTAGCTGAATCCGGCGTCAAGAGGGCCGTCGCTCCACTTCTCAAAGGGCAGTGTAGCTGCCGTCGCGTCGCCGGGGTGTGCAATTTGGACCACATTTCGCCCGCTGGGCCGCATCTCCAGCAGGATGTGGGTGGGAGCGTGGCCGCTAACTGATGAGTCCGCGCTCGTCTTTGAGACTGAACCAAACTCCAAGAGCACTCGCAGCACACCAGGGAACCAGTGCGCTTTGATGGTGATGGGAAAGCTGAGGCGATTGCCATTCGCGTCCACGCGAATCAGGTGGCCGCTGGCGCGATAATCTGCCGTCTCGATGCGTTGTCGCGGTGCCGCCAGCAGCGTCTTCACATCCGTCGCGTGGGAAGGCGTCGCGCAGAGCAGCGCGACAGCCAGCGCCAGGAAATGGACTCTCATTCCTCGATCCTTCCATCGCGGATGCGAATCTGCCGTGCGGCCGAGTGCGCGATCTCGTTTTCGTGCGTCACCACAATCAGCGTCATCCCCCGTTGTTTTTGAATCCCGGTAAGGATGTCCATGATGCGGGCCGAGTTGACGCTGTCGAGGTTTCCGGTCGGCTCATCTGCCAATAGAATCTCCGGCGAGTTGGCCAGCGCGCGCGCAATCGCCACTCTCTGCCGCTCGCCCGCAGAAAGTTCATTGGGATACTGTCGCAAACGATGTTCCAGGCCCATTTCGCGCAACAAAGCTTCTGCCCGTTCCGCACGTTTAAGCAGGCAGGGGCTGAGAGCCAGCATCGGCACCTGCACATTTTCGAGAACGCGCAGCGTGGGCATCAGATGAAATGCCTGGAAGATGAACCCGACGCTCCGTGAGCGATAGACATCGAGGTCGATGGTCGAGCCGAGGCGGGCGTTTTTGAAAAGAACTTCGCCGCTGGTCGGAGTGTCGAGTCCGCCCAGCAGTTGCAGCAGGGTAGATTTGCCGCTGCCGCTCGGCCCGCTGATGGCAAGAAACTCCCCGGCGGTGATGGAGAGATCAACGCCGCGCAGAGCCTCAATGCGTCCCTCGTCGTAGCTCTTGCGCAAGTCGCGGACCTGAAGTAGCGGACTAGTCATGGCGCAGAGCCTCCACCGGCGAAAGGTGAGCCCCGCGCCATGCCGGAATGAATCCGGCGGCCAGTCCGGCTGCTACAGCAATGCCCAACGCCTCCACCAAGAGCAGCAGCGGAAAGGACGCGGAGACGATGCTCGCCGTCTGTGGCAGCGCGGCCAGCACGCGTAAACAGCCCCAACCCACGGCAATGCCAACAATTCCACCGGCCAATCCCAACACGGCTGCTTCCATCTGAATCAATAGCATGACGCGCCATCGTTTCCATCCCAGCGCACGCAGAATGCCGATCTCTCGCGTCCGCTCGAAGACCGACATCGCCATGGTATTGGCAATGCCCAGAATGCCGATAAGCAGTGCGATCGACGAGGTACCCCAGGCTGCGGCGTGGGCAAGAAGTACAAGCTGGTTGTTGCTGGCGCGCTCGGCCGCCGGAATCGCGCGCAGCCCGGGCAGCGCTGTCTCAATTTGAACCTGCGCCCGCGCCAGATAGTGTTCGGGTGCTTCGCCCATCGGCGCCGGCTGCAGCCGCACGTGGAACGCCGTCACCTTGCCTTGCAGGCTGCCCAGCTTCTGTATCTGATCCAGCGGCATAATCACCGCGCCAGCCTCCAGCGCCGAGCCTCCGTGGTAAACGCCGGCCACGGTGAAGGTCGAGCCTTGTATCTCCAGCGTATCGCCGGCATTTTTCTTCAGGCTTACGGCCAACATATCGCCGAGCATCAGCTCGGGCTGCCCGTCCCGGAAGCGCCGGCCCGACTTCAGCGTGAGCGAGTCAAATTCGTAGGAGTCGGCTTTCCAGCCGTAAGCCAGAGCGTTGACCTCCGGCGTCAGGTCCATCAGGTTCAAGATCATCGGAGTCGCCTGGCGAACCACCGGCAATGCACTGAGCGTCGCGCCGGCGGACTCGTCCATCGATGTGTTCAGGAAGGTCTGTTGAACGACCGCGATGTCCGTGCCGCTGCTCAGATACATGCGCAGCCATTCGTGTTCAAAAGAGCGAGAAAAGCCCACCAGCCCTACAAAAGCGCCGATGGCCATCGCGATCCCGCCCAGAGTCAGCGCGGTCCGGAGGCGTCTGCGCCAGAGATTCTTCCAGGCGAACCACGCGAAGGAGAGTTGGGAAGCCATGCGCTGGGAAGAACCCTCCGGTGTTCGGATTAACCGAGGAACTCGTGATAGCGAGTCTAGCGGCATGAAATCGCCGTGTCCATCCAATGTTTTGCTATTCGAGAGAAACTCATTCGAGCGTGCCGTTGAATGACGAGTGGCGGCCTATCAGTGCTTGTAAAAAGCGATATTGCGAGTAAAAAACGGAAAGGGCAGCAACCTGAACGGCGGCCACCCTCTCGATTGTGAAAGAAAGTTCGCACAGCGGAAATTAGACAAATCGCCACATCCAAAGCTCACCGCCGGCAACCACAGCCGAGTCAGCTGCCGCCGCAGAGCTTTGTCTTGCCTAGACAAGAACGGGTCAAACGCTGAAAGCCACCGCTGGACCCGCTGACGCGTTTACCGGCCGCGTCCGCCGCCGCCGCCGCTGCCTTTGCGCGCCTGGTAGCAATCCCGGCAGAATACCGGGCGGTCGCCACGCGGTTCAAAAGGCACTGTTGTAGGCTGTCCGCAACCCGAACAAATCACAGGTGTTCCCTGTGCCGGAGCCGAACGGTAGCCGGAGCCTCCCTGATCGTTCTTCTTTGCCTGACGGCAATTCTTGCAACGCTTAGGGGTCGAATAACCACGTTCCTGAAAGAACGTCTGATCAGCAGCGGTGAAGGTGAAGTCCTGCCCGCAATCGCTGCACGTAAGTTGCATATCTCCGGCCATGGGTCTCCTCGTGGAGATTGTACAGCCGAATATGTATATTCGCGCAAGAATTCTTTTGAATCGAATTACTTGTGCTAATTCGGGGTTTCCCGCACCGGTACTGAGTCTGAGCCGGGGCCAGGCTGGAGCGCACTTGTAATCGTTGGATGCTGGATTGAAGCCGCCTATAACTCCCAGCAATCCAGCAGCAACATGCGTGGATAGTAGAAGCCTGCGATGATGCGGGTTTCCGCGCCATGCAGCCTGCGCAAGAGTTCGCTGTAGGTTTCAATCTGAGGTGCGAAAAGCTGGCGGAATTCCGGCAGGGCCTGGGCCGGGTCGATGTTGTCGGCGTGGGCGGTTTTGTAGTCGACGATCCACCAGCAATCCTCTCCTTCAGTGCATGGCGCTGGGCCAGCCTGAAAGATGCGGTCCATGCGCACCGAGCGCAAGCCGCCTGCGACAACGCCGGTCCAGCCGGCCTCGCTGGCGGCGCCTTCATGCGGCGAGAGTATCCACGAGCCGGTGGGATCAAGGGAGGCTTTGAGGGCAAGCTGACGGGCCTCCGCTGCAATCCGTGCGGCCAGGGGCAGGTCGAGGCCGGCAGCGCGCACCTGCGCGGCAATGCGGGGTTCAAACTGCAGAAGCGCCGCGCGGGCAGCCTCCCAATCGAGTTTTGTACGCAAGTGAGCAAGCTCTTCAAGCAGCGTGTGAACCGCCGTGCCCAGAGCGCGGGAGCGCAGACCACCTTCATGGCGAGCGTAGAGCCGCGAACTTCCAATTCCCAATCCGCTGACGGCGGAATCCTCTGCGGAGTCGTCCAAGGCCTCGTCTGGCTCGGGTTGGTAATCCAGTGGGAGGCGGCGCAGCAGTGTGGGACGAGCCAGGGATGGCATCACGAGCAAGTTGCTCTCGCCGGAAGCGGCGATGGACTCGATCTCCTGGCTCTCCTCGGGCACCGATGCGGTTCCAGCGGCTTTCCATTCTTCGAAACGTCTGCGAACCTCGTCCTCAAGCGCCGGCCATGCCGTGGCCAGAAGGCTGTTTGCAGGCTCCACGAGGGTGAAATCCCCGTTTTCCTCTTTGCACGCGGGGCGGGCGAACAGATGTAGCTCTTCGCGGGCGCGCGTTGCGGCGACATAGAGAATGCGCCGGGTCTCCTGCGATTCGCGCTCGCGATAGACGCGGTCAACCCACTCCTTGGCCTTGCCGCGATCCGCGCCCTTGCGCTGGAAAGGCGCAATCAGAAACTCGGTAATCTCGCCCGATTCGTCAGGCTCGGCCAGTCCGCGCTCCAGCCAGGAAAGCATTCTTGGCTTGCCGCGCCCGTTGCCAGCCTGGAGCTCGGGCACAATCACCACCTCGAATTCCAGGCCCTTGGATTTATGGATGGTCATCAACTGCACGCCGCAATCGCTATTGGCTTCGGGGGCGGGCAAGGCTGTGAGTTTGTCGAGCGCCGCAGCGAGGCCGGGGCCAAGCAGGTCCGGTTCGCCGCAGGGGAGCCGGTCGAGGCAACGCCAAAGCAGATTGAGGTTGGCGCGTGCGGTCGAGTCCACGCAAGCTGCACCGCCGACCAGCAGCCAGACCCTTTCGAGCCAGGTTCCCAGCGATGCCACCGGCTGGGCTGCGCGAAGTGCGGTCGCCGCGTCGTATGCCTGGAGCACGCGAGCGGCGGCTGTGCGCCCGTCTTCGCTGAGTAGCGGCAGCCGCTCGGCCAGCAACTCCGGCAAAGGCCCCGGCGGCAAATCAGCATCGTCGTTGCCGCCAATCAAGTAAAGGTCGTCGAGCGAGAGGCCACACCACGGGGCGCGCAAAACGCCCAGCCATGCAACGCGGTCTTGAGGATTGAGCAGCGCACGGGCCAGTGCGAGCGCATCGAGCACTTCGGAGCGGGCAGCGAGCTTTTCCAGTTCGATGGCGCGAAAGGGGATCGCGGCCTCGCGCAGAGCTTCGGCAATGGGAACAAGGTGGCTGCGTGCGCGGCCCAGGACGGCGACGCGGAATTTTTCTCCGCTTGCCTTCGCCTGGTTGATGCGATTCGAGTACTGCTGAATCAGCGCGACGATCTCGTCGATCTGTTCGGCGCGGGCAGTTTCCTTTTCGCTGTCGGACTGATCCGTTTGGTCGCGCTGGGTCTGGGGAACGAAGCCAAGGTGCATTTCGAAGGCTGGACCGGCGCTGGCAGCTTCTTTCCGCGCCGGCTGAGCCGGTGAAAACGCAACGCCGCTGCCGTCGCCTGCCGCGAAAATTTGCGCAAAGGCCTGATTGAGCTGCTCGACCAGAGCGGGTGCTGTGCGGAAGTTGGCTTTGAGAGGAACGAAGTCAAAGAGAAGCGGTTCGTCACTGGGGATTTCAAGGCCCACGGTTTTAACGCGCGGGAAGAGCTCGGCGTCGGCGTCGCGGAAGAAATAGATCGACTGCATGGGGTCGCCGACAACAAAGCAGGTGCGTCCAGTCCGCTCGGGCCATGCGGCGATGAGGCTGGAGAGCAACTGGTGCTGGCGGCGGCTGGTGTCCTGGAACTCGTCGACGAGAAGGTGACGTATGCCGTCGGAGACAGCCAGCGCTGCGTCCGTGGGAAGATTGTCGTCGCCCTGGAGCACGCGCTGGGCAACCTGCGCGATCTCGATGAAGTCCACAGTTCCGGCTTCGGCAAAGGCGATTCGCAACTCGCCCGCTGCCCGGCGCAGCAGCGTGAAGCAGGAGCGCACAATCTGCCAGTCATCTTCGGTATAGCGTGCAGGGGGTAGGGCGCGCACCGCTGCCAGCGCGCCTTCGAGGCCGGGTACGGCTGAGAGTTTTGTGACCAAAGACGAGAATCGAACTTTGCCGGCTTTGCCACGAGGGGTGGAAGGAAAGCCATCGGAGGTCTTCAGGCCCCTTTCCGAACGCCATGTTCCTTTTTGCGTTTGCAAGAATTCGGAGAGCAGAGAAAAAAGCTCGCGAGCTGAATCAACTCCATCGGAAAACGGCGCGGAGGGAATTTCAATAGATTCGGCCAGTCCCCACGGCGAGTTGGTTCCCGGCTCTTCGCAAGCAAACCGAGCCAACTCCAGCGTTTCGCCGCGCGCTCCCGGGACGTGGTCAAGAAGCTGGCTCAACCGGATGAGCACGGCGCGCACTCCATTTGCAAACGGCCGCTCCAGACGCTCTCGGAGCGCATCCCAACCCGGCTCGCGCTCCAACACAAAGTCGTGCATCCAGCGGTCGCGGCTCTTGAGCATTTCGACCAGCAGTGCTTCCATCTCTTGCCAGCCGTTGTCGCGCCACAGCAATAGCTCTTCAATGGCCGCGCCGAGCGCCGAGCCGGTCTGGTCGATTTTCCTGAGAGTTTCGCGGGCCGCGCGGCGATAGAGTTCGTCCGGCTGGTCGGCGATCTCCAGGCCTCCGCCGAAGCCGGAGAGCAGTGGCTGCTGCAGGGCGAGTTCGCGGCAAAATGAATCAATCGTCTGGATGCGAAGCTGGGCGGGCAGGTCGAGCAGTTTCCAGCCGAGCGCCTGAGAGTGCAACAGGGCGCAATGGGCAAGTGAATCCATCGAGAATTTGTCTGCCTGCGAAGCCGGGTTTGCAGCGGCCTTTTCCAGTTCTCCGAGAATGCGATGGCGCATCTCGGCAGCGGCTGCGTTGGTGAAGGTTATGGCGACAACCTGGCCGGGCGCATCGACCTCGGCCAGCAGACGAAGAAACCGCCGCGTAAGCAAGTCGGTTTTGCCCGAGCCGGCAGGGGCTTGCACCAGGATCGAGCGGGCCGCGTCGAGAGCCTGTTCGCGCTGCGCCTGGTCGGGAGGAGCGGGTTGGACCGATGGCTTACTCATCGATAGCCTCCTCGTCTTCGGCTTCCAGTTGTGCCCGATGCTCTTGAATGCGGCAGAGCGTTTGCAGACCGCAGCGTTCACATGTCTTTGGGTACTCGCGCGGGTCAACTTCTGCGTGGCCGGCGACAAAATCTCTGGCAAGCTGCTCGATGCAATCGCGCCACGCGAGAACCTGCTCAGCGGTGAGCGGGTTCTTCACCAGCGAATTCAAGCTTTTCAGGCCGGTCAAGAGCGTGGCCGCGGCATTGCCCACACGGCCAGCAAAGGAAATATCCCCGGCGCGCACCTTGGCGAAGACCAGCCCGCCCAGGAGTTCGCGCTCGTGGTCCAGCGCAAACCCGGCATAGAGTGGCAATTGCACATCGTCGGGCCGGGGCAGATCCCAGGAACTCGGCGCGACGTTGCCTGTTTTGTAATCGACGACCAGCTCAGTGCCGTCGCTCAGCCCGTCAATGCGATCCAATCGCAGGTCGAGAGTGAGCCCCTCAATGTGGACCGTGCGCTTCACTTCAATCTCGGCAATCTGGAATTCGACGCGGGTGGCCTCGAAATTCAGCCATTCTGTCACGAGGGCGGTGAGGCGCAACTCTTCCAATTCCAGATAGCGGCGGGGCATGAGCTCACGCTGATGCGGGCGCAGCTCGCGTGCCAGTGCACGCTGAACGTGATCGGCGACGAACGCATGTCGGTCGGCCAAGCTTAGGAGTTCGGCATGGCTGCGAATGCCGTCCGGCGGTCCAGCCCACACGGCATGGAGCACAGAGTGGAGCAGCAGTCCGCGCTGAGAAGCTGTGAGGCCGGCTTCGGCTGGCTGCCAGCGTTGCGCCGCGAGCCGCGCTGTGGCGAAGGCCTTGAAGGAGCACTGCGTCTGCGCGGTGAGGACAGCAGCGCCGCCCGCAACCTTGCCCGGCGGGAAGGAAATTCGGCTGAAGTCCTGGAACGTGACGGTAAGCGGATTTTCGCAGGCTGGCGCGATCAAATCCGGCGCCAGTTCTTTCGCCTCCCCGGCGATCTGGACAATCAGCCGCGATGGACGGACTTCTGCGGCCTCGTTTTGCTTTGCAAAGCTGAAGTGGACCTCACGCGCCGACTCCAGTAGGCGATTGGTGATTGAGCGGGCCAGCTCCCAATCGAGCTGCGGAGTCGCGTGAGGCATTCCGGCGTCGAGCTGAATCTCAACCGGAAGCAGCGGATGAGTCGTCCCTCCGGCAGGCCAAGCGTCTTCGTCGGCGCCCAGAAACCAGACGGCATCCGCACTCAGGCCGGCCGATTCGGCGGGACCGGCAATCTGGATGGGCGCGTCGTGCGACTCAGGAGCAAAGAGCGTCTCGTTCAGAGTGCGGGCAAGTTGAGATAGAAAATCCTTCCAACTGATGCGCCTTCCATCGAAGCCTAGTGAACCGCAGCTCTCCAGCGTCAGTTGCCAGCGGCGGAGGGCCTGAAACTCTGCGCTTGTTAGCGGGCGCGCACCGGCAAAGTGAAGCTCTTCCAACAGCCGCGGAACCAGCTCTGCCCAATCGAGCGGGCTTTGCAGGCGGCGCGCAAAGTCGGCAAGGGTGCGCTGAGCCTGGGTGATTCGTTCGACCCACGGAGCCGGCAGAAGCTCGGCTGCGCACCTCTGGCCAATGAAGGCCGCCAATGTCCACTGCGTTCGTTCAAGGCTGAAGCGGCGCAATGTGCGCATATACGATTGCAACGCCGAGCACTCCTGTGGGTTGGCGGCGATGTGGCCGGTGGAAAGCAGCCAATCGAGTTCCTGTTCGTTCAGCGCGCCGCCGAGCCAGCGCAGGAGAAAATGTGCAGCCCGCGGCAGCGCCACTTGGTCGAGTGGAACTCCCAGTGAAAACTCGAAGCGTGCAACGGAACCGGTGTGCCGGAGAAAGGCTCGTTCAATTTCGCCGCGCCGCTTGCTGGCAGCTTGCGTGACCACCAGCAAGCGAGCGTCGGGGTTCGCGGTAAGTTGGCGGTTGCACCAGATTGCGCAAGCTGCCAGCTCGGCCTGTGCATCGCCTGTGGCATGAAAATCAATCTCGCTGGCCGGCTCGCCTGCGGCAACTTCGTGCCATTCGCCCCATGCGTCGAAGAGATCGCGTTGCACGGGCAGGATGCGGTCAAAGCCAGCCAGAAGTAGCGGCTGTCGCTCGCCCCGGTCGGCTTTGAACAGCGCAATCAGCTCGTGCGGCAAGCGGCTGGGGCTGAGCAGGTCGCCGGAGCGGCAGGCTTCGTCAAAGGCTGCAAGCCAAGCGCTGAAAGCAGCCGCATCCTGGTGCCAGGCGCTGCGCGCGGCTTTCTGCAAGTAGCGCGGAGCATAGGAGCAGAGCAGTTCGTGCGCCTCCATGGCCAGAGCAGCCAGCCGATGGCGCGGGCCTTCGAGTAGTGTGGCCGGAGATTGATCTTTGCCGGCAATGCCTGCCCAGAGAGCTTCTTCTTGCATGGGCTTGAGCAGCAGACGGGCGTCATTGGTGCGGTCATTTCCGGAAGCGCGTCCCAGCCACGCGGTGCGGACAAAACCTTTCCAATCGAGAATCTCAGGTGTGGGCCAGGCAGCCAGCCCCTCTGCCAGGCGTGCGCGGTGGAAGGCTGCGGCAAGTGCGCGCGCTGCGCGTTCGCTGGCCGTAACCACCAAGCCGCCTTTGCGCAACCATGCGTCGCTCTCTACTCCTGCCAATGGTCCCATTTCAGCTTTATACGCCGTCGGGCTGCCAGAGTGCCATTTGAAGGCTTTATGCGAGGGCTTGAGCGTTCAAAGTTGGCTTGAGATTTGATGTTGCCGAAGTTGGTTCATGATGAACGAGGTTCGGCGGCGCGCGCGGCGGCGGCGGAGCCAGTCGAAGGCGCGGATAATTAGAAATGTGGAAACTGCGCGCAATCTATCGCTGTTGCACGACTACCAGGCCTATTTGCGCGTGGAAAAAGGGCTTCGCCCGCTGACCTGCGAGGCCTACGACAGCGATCTGAAGACCTTTGCCGAGTTCATCGAGAGCCGCCATGGCGTGCTGTTGACGGCAACGCAGGAAGATGTAGCAGCCTTTCTTGAAAATCTGCGCGGACACGATATCGTCCAACGTTCGGCGGCGCGCAAATTGAGCTGCCTGCGCGGCTTTTACAAGTGGCTGCTCCTTGACCGGCGCATCCACCACGATCCCACTGTGAACATCGAGTCTCCCAAGGCGTGGAAGGTGCTGCCCAAGTCTCTGGCCGAGCCGGAAGTGGCCGAGATGCTGGAGCGCGCGGGCATGAATGCCGAGCACCCTCAGGCGCGGGCTACTGCATTGCGCGACCGCGCAATTCTCGAACTGCTTTATGCGGGCGGTTTGCGCGTCTCCGAGGTCACGACGCTTTCTACTGGCGATTTGGCGCTGGATCTGGGCCGCGTGCAGGTGCGCGGCAAGGGCGACAAAGAACGCATTGTGCCGCTGGGGCACGCCGCACTGGAGGCTTTGGAGATTTATTTGCTGCAGGGAAGGCCGCATCTGGCCCGCATCAGATCGGGGCGAAAAACTCTTGCGGTGAAGCAGGATAGAACGCGGCAGAAATCGGGACAGGACGCAACACGCCTTTTTCTATCTCTGCGCGGTATGCCGCTCACTCGGCAATGGGTTTGGCATGTGGTCAAGATGGCCAAGTCGACCGCCAGCCCGCACCGTCTGCGTCACAGTTGCGCCACGCACATGGTGGAGCACGGTGCCGACCTGCGCAGCGTGCAATTGCTGCTGGGCCACGCCGACATCTCCACCACGCAAGTCTACACCCACCTGGCGCTGGGCCATCTGAAGGAAGTGCATCGCAAGTTTCATCCGCGCTCCATGCGGCAACGGGCTGAGGTTGTGGAGCTTCCGGTCGCGCACGGAGGCTTGCATCTGGTTTCGAGCGCCAAGCCGAGCGTTAAGCCGAGCGAGGAGCGGGCATGAGCACCTCAGCCGCGCCCGCCCTCACCGGCGCAATGGATTCGCTGGTGTCAGGCTATCTGCGCGTTATGGCAAATGAGCGCGGCGCATCGGCCCACACTCTGCGCGCTTACCGGCGCGAGTTGCACGGATTTGCTGCCTACATTGCAGCGCTATACGGAAAAGATCAGGGCCCGGAAAGCATCGAGCACACGCACATTCGCGCTTACCTCGGCACGCTCTATGATCGTGGTCTCTCCAAAGCCTCAGCGGCGCGAGCGTTGGCGGCGATTCGCAGTTGGTTCCGGTGGCTGGCGCGCACTGGGCTTCTCGAACAAAATGCTGCCTCGCTGGTGGCCACGCCGCGGCTGCCCAAGCACTTGCCGCGTGTGCCCTCCATCGAGCAGATGAACCGCGTGGTCGATTCGGTCGGCGAAGATGCGGCCAGTTGGCCGTCGCGCGATACTGCGATTCTGGAACTGCTTTACGGCTGCGGCATCCGCAACGCCGAGTTGACAGGGTTGAACCTGGAAGACATTCATTGGGCCAACGAAGCGATTCTGATTCGCGGCAAGGGCCAGAAAGAGCGTTATGTTCCGTTGGGCGACGCGGCGGCTGTAGCGTTGCGTGCCTACATGGCAGAGCGCTCCGCGCGGCTGGCCGCTGCCAGCGATACAAAAGGCTACGCAACCCCAGCGCTCTTTCTTAATCTGCAACTGCGCGGGCTTGCCAAGCCGGGCGGCGAGGCGCGTTTAACCACACGCAGCGTAGGCCGCATCGTCAAGCGCATCGCCATTTTGCGCGGTCTCTCCGCCGACGTGCATCCGCACACGCTGCGCCACGCCTTCGGAACTCATCTGCTGGAAGAAGGCGCCGACCTGCGGGCCATCCAAGAGTTATTGGGCCACGAGCGGCTCTCCACCACACAGCGCTATACGCAACTGACCACTGCACAGTTGACGCAGGTCTACGATAAGACGCATCCTCGTGCGCGATAGGCTCGACGAGTGGTAAAGGCAGTTTGGCGCAGCTGAGAATCAATCCAAGGACTCGGCCCAATTTCTCTCGCTTTTGCCCCAGGGCGAGTCAGCAAGCCCGCGAGTCAGTGAAAAGCCCCGAAACGATGCTTTGGGGCCTTTCATTTGGGTAAAAAACGGGATTTTTCAGGTAATTTTCAGGGGCCAAATCTCACGATGCGGGAAAATTTTGGAGCAAAAATTTTCAACAGGTATTGATTCCAAATGGGTTAAAAATAATCTGCAAGGTTTCAAGGGAAATTTGTACCCCCGGGGGTATGGGGGGTAGGGTACCTCGCTCAGGGGAATACGGAATAGGAAAGCCCGACGCTGTGGTCGCAGTTCATTTCCCCATTGCGCGCGCCTGGAGGGAAATTATTTGCAAACCATATCTGCTAGGCTCTCGCTTATATCCCCGGTCCCCAAAGCAAGGGACCGGGGGCACCCAGACTTGAGTTATTGAACACTATGGGGGCCGGGGGCACCCTCAGCGGAATAGAATCTGTCTTGAGACCGCCCTTGTTGTGCGACACCCAGAATGAGAGGGTATGAGAACCGTGAAAACAGCTTTGCAGATCCTCGTAGGCGTCCTCATGTGGGTCGTGAGTGTGATTGTTTGCTATGACCTAGGTTTCATCATGAATCGACCGGGGCCTCCGAACCGGGACACAGGTTTCGCCATCCTCGCGCTTTTTTTGGTGACGCAGTTGCTTGCGGCACTCATTTATCTCCGCCATATCGCGCCACAGGTTCTTTGGGGCTTAGGTTTGTCAGGAGCATTTGTAATAGCTTGGCTTTATCTGGGCCCTTTTTGGGAGCAGTTGTCGCCTGACGGTAATTCATATGCGACCACATGGCGCACTGATTTGGCATTCGCTCTGCTGGTCGTGGCTACCCAGTGGTTTTCCTTTTGGGCTTTTCGTCAGCGCATCGCATTACAGGTCTCTGCCGGCATAGCGCTGTTTGCGTTTTTCGCTATCCCATTGCTCTACTCCGAACTTATGTTCTCTTGGGAAAAACACTCACCCGACGGATCAATCATTATTGGTTGGCGGACAGACGTACTGTCTTTTTTGCTCGTAGCCGCCACGCAGGGGATTTCTTTCTTGGCGTTTCGCCGGATTAGGCGTGATGGCCGGAAACTCCCTGCCGGAACAGTGGCCTCGCAGCTTCACAGCTAGCTAAGGAACCTCTGAAAAACACTTTGATCCTTATGACCTTTGAGTGAGGGCGGGTGCACCCGGTCCCGGTGATCTTTTCCAGCGAGATGAGGGTGCCCCCGGTCCCTCGCTTTCGGGGACCGGGGATGTCGAGGCGCTGGACTGTAGATCGCGCATCCACACGGGCAACTGGCAGCCTCGCTCTCGGGCCGTCCACTCCGACTCAATCTCTACGGTTCCTCGCAGGCCAGTTTGATAGTGGCGAAAGCTTGACCACTTCCAGTCCTCTAGCTTCATGACCAGCCCTCGGCGAACCGGATTGCGATGGATGTAGCGCAGCTTCTCTACAAACTTCTCGTGCGTGGAAACGTTGAAATCATAATAATGAGCCTGCCAGAAGGGCTTTTCCTGGCTACGCATCGAGACAGACAGCTTGAGGGCTTGTATCGCTTTGCATAAGAGTGCGCGTTGGGGTTCATTAACTAGAAGATGTACGTGCTCGGGCATTACCACATAGCCGCCAACCGCAAAAAGATAGCGCAGGCGGACACGCTCCAACGCGTCTTCAAAGAGATCCATGGCCGAGGCCGCCGATAGGTAGGGCAGGCGGTGATAACAGCTGAAAGTCAGGAAGTGAAACTCCCCCGTTTGCTGGTATCGGATGCGCGCGCCTTTCATACACACCGAGCATACTCCAACAGCCGCCGGTTTGAGGAGGTGCTTGTATCCTCGGTCCCCAAAGGCGAGGGACCGGGGGCACCCTCATCTTGGTTGGAAAAGATCACCGGGACCGGAGCCACCCGCCGAAAGATTCATGTCAAAATGTTTTCCGAGTTGATTGAGCGGATGCACGCCGTGTGCGTCTGTCTGGATGGAAGAGGTTACGGCGTCGATGGATCAATGCGGCGTGGTGTCTTACGAACCAAAAACTATGAGAGGTGAGAAATGCAATGGAAGAGTGATGCAGCAGGTAGACGAAGAATGAATTCTGTTCGATTGCTAACGGGGCTTGCGCTGGCGGTGATGCTCTTTGCTCCATGCGTTGGCGCGCAAACGCAGCCTGCTGACTCGAAGCCAGCTGAAGCGAAACCTGCCGTTGAATCCTATCAGACCCTTTACCTTACAAACCTGACGCAGCAGAGCGAATTGACCGAGCTTCAGACTGACCTGCGCAATATGCTTCCGAAGGCGAGAGTGTATGCTTTGCCATCACAGAACGCGATTTCCATGCGCGGCAGTGCCGACGACATTCAGCTTGCGCAAAAGATTCTCGCGGAGTTTGACCGGCTCAGGAGAGTCTACCGCCTCACCTACACGATCACCGAGACAGACGGCGGCAAGGCTGTCGGAACGCTGCATTACTCCCTCATTGCGACCTCGGGACAAAGTCATTGCTGTCCAAGATAGACCGATAGCTCTGCCTGCTTGAGGGGTGCGGTTGGGGCTGATCCCCTTTACTCTGGAGTGGGTTCCGGACAGGACCACATTCAGAAGAGAGAGGATCAGCCATGACTC
>Ga0255350_1000429_pt1 | contig 15763 bp, 18 predicted proteins | sample HBST25r1metaG_FD_186028 | JGI IMG/M metagenome (GOLD analysis project Ga0255350, IMG submission 186028) | Peat soil microbial communities from Stordalen Mire, Sweden - H.B.S.T-25.r1 | ecosystem: Environmental > Terrestrial > Soil > Wetlands > Peat | place: Sweden: Norrbotten County, Stordalen...
CCCGAGACGATGTCTCCCGGGAAGAAGTCATTTACGTTCGATCCCACAGAGACGATTTCGCCGACGAACTCGTGGCCAATGGCCATGGGCACCGGAATCGTCTTCTGTGCCCACTCGTCCCAATCATAGATATGTACATCGGTTCCGCAAATGCCGGTGTAGCGGACTCGCACGAGCACGTCGTTGATTCCGACTTTTGGTTCGGCGATATCTTCAAGCCAGAGGCCCTGCTCTGCCTTGCTCTTGACTAATGCCTTCATTCGCTGCCTCCGGGGTTGACAGATTGTGTTGTTTCAACGAAGGTGCCCAAATCTCGATCCTTGCGCACGTGATCGGCCGGAAACACCCGGCCGTGCATGACGATGTAGACTCCGGGGCCAAGAAGGCGTGAGGCCATCAGGCTCTCGGTCAGGTTCTGCAAGCCATCGCTGCCCTCAAAGCCAAGGGGCGTCATGGCTCCGGTAAGAACCACTGGAACATGGAGAGAAGGAAAAGTGCGTTGCAGGTAGAGGCCGGTCTCGACCATGGTATCGGTGCCGTGCGTGATGACGAAGGGATGACCTTCCGGTAGTAGCCGGGACATTTCCGCCACCAGGCCGACGCGATCTTCCTGTGTCATTTCAAGGCTGTCTTTGTTCATGATCGGGATTACGCGGACGTCGCAATCCGGGAGACGCAACCGCGTTAAATACTGACCAATCTTGCTGGCGCTGTTGTGAACCTTGCCAAGCTGCTCGGAGTAGACTTTCTCGATTGTTCCGCCGGTCGTGATGAGGTAGATGATTTGCATGATGGTCAGCGGTCGATGGCGGGAAAGGCGTGGCCCGGTATCGATGTCTCCTTGCAGAGGGACTTAAGATCAAGCGTAATTCTAACTCTTGTACCAGCTTGACGTGCAGACCGGAGGCTGCGGCGGTGAATCTGTCTTCAGTCGAAATCAAGGAGACGGTTGCCTCGACGGTGGCAATTGGATTCTATTCAATGCAAGGGATTTGTCCTAACCTGTCGATAGGAACGCTTGCCAGATGGAAATGATACTCCAATGCGCTGCTGCCCTTTGTGGCCAGGGGAGCGGAAAAACGGCGTGGACCCGTGCTAAAGTCGAATGGAAATGACACAGCAATCGACTCCAGAACAGACGCTGAGCAAAATTGGCGTTGAACTGCCGCAACTGCCGATGCCGGGTGGCAATTACTTGTCAGCGAAGCGGGTGGGTGAAGTGATTTACCTCGCTGGGGCAATTTCTTCAGGACCGGGCGGTGTGATTACCGGTACAGCCGGCGCCGGCAGTTCAGTGGAGCAGGGTTATGCGGCGGCACGGGCATGTACGCTGACGCAACTCGCCGTGCTGAAGAGGGAACTCGGGTCGCTCGACCGGGTGGCCGAGGTGATCTCGGTGAACGGTTACGTCAACGCCGTGTCGGGTTTTGCGGAATCTCCTGCGATCATCAACGGCGCCTCTGATCTTCTGGTAGAGGTGTTCGGGGAGGCGGGCCGCCATGTTCGTGCCGCCGTGGGTGTGAGTGCTCTGCCACGCAACGCACTCGTAGAAATCCAAATGACAGTGAGGGTGAAGGCATCATGACCGAGCACGCACTGGCGGCCAATCCGACGCACTCTGTTTGGAACCGCGCTCTAGAGCCGCGCCTGCGGATTGAGCCGGGCGACGAAGTGCAGATTGAGTGCGTAGACGCAAGCGGCGGCCAGGTACGGCCGGGCATGACGGCGGCGGAGTTTCTTAAGATCGACCGGAGCCGTATTCATGCGCTGTCGGGTCCGATCTGGGTTGATGGGGCTATGCCGGGCGATGTGCTTGAGGTTGAAGTTCTTGCTACGCGCCACAGCGGGTGGGGCTGGTCGAGCGTGATTGAAGGGTTGGGATTTCTCAAGGAGCGCTTTCGAGATCCGTATCTTTTTCACTGGCAGTTGGATGGGGAAAGCACGAGTTCGCTTGCTCCTGCGGTTGTTCCCTTGAGGCCGTTCCTCGGAGTGATGGGCGTTGCGCGCGCGGAGGACGGCGAATTTCGCACGCGTCCGCCCGGGCCCTTTGGCGGCAATATGGATGTGCGCGAACTATGTGCTGGGGCAACGCTCTACTTGCCGGTTTACAACACGGGAGCACTCTTCAGTTGCGGCGATGGGCATGCGGCCCAGGGTGATGGCGAAGTCTGCATCAACGGGATTGAATGCGCGCTGGATGTAACATTGCGCTTCAAGCTTCATAAGCAGCAGCCGCTCTCAAGTCCGATCGTTGAGGCCAGCGAGCAGGTTGCGCGTGACTCAAGCGCAGATGCGTGGATGGTGGTGGAAACGGGAACCGATCTGACGGCGACGGCGCGTGCGGCCACAAACCGTATGGTTGACTTGCTGGTGAGCCGCTGGGGATTTACTCCCGTACATGCGTACATTCTCTGCAGCGTCGCGCTCAGACTCAGGCTCAGCCAGGTTGTAAATGAACCGGTCTATACGGTGAGCGGCGCGATCGCGAAACAGATTTTGCCGGACAGGAGACTGTTCCCAGCCAGATGACGATCAACGATCCAAAGATTATGGCGGAGCTGCGAGCACTTTATCCGCGCTATGAGGAAGCACTTGTTTCAAACGATGTGGACACACTGATGGCTATGTTCTGGACGGGGCCGGAAGTGATGCGGTTTGGGGTTGCGGAGAATCTTTACGGACCGGAAGAACTTGCTGCGTTCCGCAAAGGCAGGCCTGTGGCCAACTTGGCGCGGAAAGTGACGCGGCTGGATATTGTGAGTTTTGGAGAGGATTTCGGCAGCATTACCCTGGAGTTCGAACGCGAGGGAGGCTCGGGTACTGTGAGGGGAAGACAAAGCCAGGTTTGGGTGAGACTCGAAGTGGGATGGCGGATCGTGTCTGCCCATGTGTCGTTGCGTCCGGCGAAATGATGGTGCGGTTTGAGCATGGGCGGTGACTATTCGGTGAGACTGACGACGAGCATTTCAACGGGCGCGCGACTGAAAGCGTCCTCAAGTTCCGCGGAGGAGGCGAAGGTGTTTCCGGAAACGGGGCGCGCCGGAATGGTGAAGGTCAACTGCTTTACTTCAAAAGGCCACGGAGTCAAGCGGAAATGGCGCGGTCCGATTGGCGTGACCTGCACTTCGGAAGTGCCTCCGCTGTTGAGAGGCAGTGGGTGCAGCAGGTTCGCTGGGTTTGCGAAGTCCACGCAGGCGAGCAGAGAAAGATTGTCGCAGGCTTGCAGGAGGTGGAAGTGCTCCTTGATGGTCTGGTTGCCTTTCTCGATGGGATGCAGCGAATTGTCCGCAGAGATTTCCGTCATTAATTCATTTTGATAGTTGCGCAGACGATCGAGAAACGCGTCGAGGAGCACGAGCCGCTCCGGCTGAATGGTTGAGCGATCTGCGTGCGCCGTGAGCAGATTGTATGTGTGCATGGAGATAAGGAGGCCGGCGTAGGGGTCTTCCTCTGCGATCATGCGCACCGCACGATCGCGCACAGCAAGATATTCTTCGAGATCAATCTCTTCAAAAGCGGAATACTTGCCGACTAACTCGGTTGAAAATGCGGAGGGCTTGCCTTCGCGGGTGATGGTGGGATGCGCATCACGGGCAGCCCATCCATCGTCGTGGCAGGATATGCCTTTGAGTACCCGTGCGCGCGGCTCCGGCCTGCGAAACTGCGCGTTGCCCCAGGCTTTGGCGAAGTCTCCAGCCAGGCGTGCGTGTTCAGGATGTGTGATCAACCACCAACCGGTTGGCGACTCCATGCGTAACATTGATCCGCTCCTTATTCCGTCGATTGCGCGCGGCTTGACTCGTGCCAGTTGTGAAGCGCCAGCCACTCAAGAAACATTACGATGAAGAAAAACGCAAATCCAAGTGCGGCGGCAGCAAAGACCAGGGCGAACAAGTACGCAATCTCCATCTGGTTGCTCGCATAGATGATCGCATAGCCAAGTCCCCCCTCACCAACGCGTGTTGAGCCGGCGAATAACTCTCCGGTGATGCCTCCAATGACGCTGATGCCTGCTGAAATGCGGATGCCAGTAAAGAAACTTGGCAGGGCATTGGGTAATCGAAGCTTGAAGAGAACCTGCGCAGGGGAGGCCTTGTACATCAGGAAGAGGTGAACCAGATTCTCATCCACACTGATGAGTCCCTGAGTCGTGTTGGCGATGATGGGTGCAAGGCAGATGATGAATGTGAGGATCGTAACCGGAAAGATTCCAGCGCCAGCCCAGTTAATAATGAGCGGCGCAATGGCGACGATGGGCACGGTTTGCAACAGAATCATGTAAGGGTAGAGAGTCTGCCGGAGCCAGCGCCACTGCGCGAAGACCATGGCCACGGCAACGCCAACGATGATACTGGCGAGCAATCCGCCGGTCGCCTCCATTGCCGTGATTCTCAGGGATTCAAGCAGCGACGGACAGCGATAGCGTACAGCTACTGCAACAGCTAGCGGTCCGGGAAGGATGTACGGCGGCAAATGATTCACCCAAATGATCACTTGCCATAGGCCGAGCAGGCATGCGAACACAACCACGCTATTCAGGGCCAAAAGTCCGTACTTCTTCATGCGGGATGTACCCCCCGCAACAGACGTGAAGTGCTGGTGACCGCGTCTTCGAATTCAGTGGACTCGCGCGTCTCTGCAGTTCGCGGCCATTGAAGGTCAACTTGCACCTCGTGGGCAATGCGACCGGGATGAGGGGCGAGAATGACGATGCGCGTGGAGAGAAATACTGCTTCGGCAACAGAGTGCGTGACAAACAGAACGGTCCATTTGTGCTCTGCATAGAGGCGGAGGAGTTCTTCATTGAGCCTGTCGCGCGTCATTTCGTCGAGCGCGGCGAACGGCTCGTCCATGAGCAGGATGCGCGGCCGGGTTACAAGTGCGCGGGCGATGGAGGCGCGCATCTTCATGCCGCCGGAGAGCTCCCGTGGGTACTTGTGCGCGACGTCCTGCATTCCCACCAACTCCAACATCTGCTCAACTCGCTCTTTGCGAAGTGCACGGGCCGCGTATTCCAGTTCAAGGCCCAAACCAACATTTTGTGCGACAGTTCGCCACGGCAGAAGGGTTGCATCCTGAAAGATGAAGCTCATCAATTCGCGCGCGCTGACAGGCGTCATTCCGTTAACTTTCACCTGGCCTTCGCTGACAGGGGTCAGTCCTGAGACGAGCTTGAGAAGCGTAGATTTTCCGCAACCGGATGGGCCGAGCAGGGTGATAAACTCGCCGCGATCTATTTCCAAAGAGACATTTTCAACCGCAGCAGCAGAGCCGCGGTAGCGCTTGCTGACACGGCTGAGGAGAATCTCCGACAAAGGTCCGGCTGCATGAGCTACCATCCGTGTTCACCTCTTACGGGTAGGAACAAGACAGACGGGTGCGATTGGGAATGCAGGATTTGCTGCGTGGAACGCGACCAGTTACCCTGATCCGCAAGGGGCGGAGATGTAGCAGTGGAAGGATTGCGATCATAAAGTGGAAACGCAGAGCTCGCGATTTCAAGACGCATGCATTCGCCGGGAGCAAGGACGAATGCAGTGGGTTCAAGCGTGAACTCCCACGCGTGAATTTGATCTGCATCGTACCCAGCAGCAAAGAGCCAGGAACTGCGCGCGATGCCGATGCAGAGGAACTCCGCTTTTCCGTCCGGCTTGACGCGTACTAGTTTCGTGGTGAAGTCCGCATGCTGCGCGGAAGTGGCTGCGTATAGCTTGATTTTTGGGTGTCCGAATATTTCTGTTTCGCGCTCAACGGGAGCGGAAGTGTAGACGAGCAAGTTGTTTCCCATTTCGAGTTGGGACTGGTCGAAAGGACCTGCCATCGATTGTGCGCCACCGGGCGCCAGCACAGGGACCTCGGGATCATAGACAAACACATCGTGGGGCGCGTCTTCCTCAGGAGCGTCATGTAGGAGTACGCCTCCGCCTTTGCGTGAGTTAGCATTCCCCGCACTTTGAAGATAGAGCGGATATAGGCTTACTGGCCAGCTTTCCGCGCTGCGCCACTCATTTGGTCCCAGAGAGAAATAGCGGATTGAAGGCTCGTGGTCAAAATCCCCCGAATCCTTAAGCCAGTGATTGAACCAGCGAAGCAAAATCTCATCGGTGTTCAGGTTTGCGGCCTCTCCGAGGTTCAACTCGCCGACGCGATCTCCCCAGGGGATGTGGACCCATGGGCCCGCAATTAGATATTGATTTCGGCGCGCGAAATCGCTGCCCGCGCCGTTGGACAGGGCCAGATATCCGGCGATGGAGCCTTCAAGATACGTGTCAAACCAGCCGGCAATGTGCAATGCCGGAATCTGAATCTGGTCGGTGCGCATGCTTACATCCAACGCACTCCAGTATTCGCCTGGCTCGTTTTGCTGAAACCAGTCGCGCACATAGGTTGGCAGCGAAGGGTCAGCGATTGCCGTATGTGTTCCATAGGGGACATGAGCAGCTTGAGCACGAATGTTGGTCCAGGCGGCCTCCAGCCGATCGCTTGCCGCGCGCAGCCCTTGCCGCCGCGCATCCTCACGCAGCATTTGAATGCCCCACGCAAGAGTGGAGTTGAGGCGAAGCGCGCCGTGGTGATAAAACCAGCCGTGGTAGAGGTCAGTGGCCGTCATGTGGGGAGCGATGCATTGCAAGCCAGCCGGTTGTTCCGCCGCGGCGAGCAGTTGCGTAGCCCCCTGGTAAGAGAAGCCGTACATGCCGATGCGGCCATTGCATGCAGGGTGTTTCGAGAGCCTCGCTATTGTTTCAGCGCCATCTTTGGCCTCATAACGAAAGGGATAAAACTCGCCGCTCGAACCACCTCGTCCTCGCACATCCTGAATGGCGACGTGATAACCGTGCCGCGCAAACCAGACGGGATGTGCGTAAACCACCGTTGAAGCGATGTCGCGCCCGTAGGGTTGGCGCATGAGCAAGGTTGGCCAGGGGCCATTGCCCTCAGGATAGTAATGATCGGAAACGAGAGTTGTGCCATCGCTGAGCCGGCACACTGCTGCGCGCTCCAACCGGACACCGTTTCCGCAATCAATGAGAGCCATCGTCAAGCCCCGTACCTTGGCTCAAAGTTGTACATCGCCAGCAGCACTTCAGCGATGCGGGCAGCCGCGTCATTCGACCACTTCTCGCCATTCTCCTCGGTTGCTGCAGTGGGATCACCGAGCACGCCACTCGGGGCAATGTCCTTGGTGAGCCATGCGAAGTTCGCAGCAGATCCTTCAGGTTTGAGCAACTCATGCCGGTCAACACGCGCAATGTAATTGGTTGTGTATTCCTCTTGATGAACAAGCTCAGGCGTTGCATGGAGCAGGTAGGCCGTCTCGATTTCACCTGCATGAAAACCATAGGTTCTCTCCTGGGTGCTTACTCCCTCAAAGTCCGCGCCAGGCGAGCCAAAAAGCGAGAAGGTACGCAAGCCGAATTCGGCGCGCAGGTCGCGTGCCAGCACATCTACAAGTGAAGTATTGCCACCATGTGTGTTGTAGAGGACCAGCTTTCTAAATCCAGCAGCCGCGATGCTGGCGCCGAGGTCGCGCACAACGGCAATAAAGGTTTGTGCGCTCAGCGACAGAGTGCCCGGGAATCCGAGATGCTCGTTGCTTTTGCCATAGCAAACCGCAGGCAGTGCGTAGACGGGCAACACCTCCGGCAGGAGCGCCAGAGCCTTGCCGAGCAGCAGATTATTAATCAGCGTGTCAGTGGCGAGCGGGAGATGATGGCCGTGTTGCTCGATCGCTGCCGTGGGAAGCACGAGGAGCGTATTCGCGCGGGGCAGGGCATCCACCTGCTTCCATGTCAGGTAGGCAAAATTACGTGCATCGGGGATCCAGGTCTTCATTTCGTCACCACCTGCTTGCGAAAGCTGATCATCTTGCCGGGGTTCAGCAGGCCTCGCGGATCGTATCGCTGCTTAGCCAAGAGTTGAATGTTGTCAGGGCGAAAGCGGCCGCCATCCTCAAGATAATTCACGTGTGGATTGGCAACAAAAACGCCAATTGACCGGCAAAAGGCAATCATGTCGTTTAATCGTTCCTCGGTACTAAAGCGCACGAGGGGAATGGCGCCGGGAATGACGACACCATCACCGTTCTTCATGAATTCGATGTGAAAGAGAATCTCCTGACCGTAGCGCTCGCGCAGTTTTCGAAATTGTTCTCGACACTCGGTGAGTGAAAAACCGCATTGCAAGTAGGTGTATGCGGGATCGGCTTTCATGGCCCAGAGCGTTGTATGGTTCCAGGTGTAGTCGCTCAAGAGCGGTTGAGTTCGCGGCCCATCGAATGCGCCAGTGAATGTTACTTCGCCGCCTGCCGCAATCGCAGCGGCGTGCAAGGCATCTGCCTGGGACGCTGCAATCATGATGAGCACGAGCGATTTGTCTGCACGAACAAGTCGCCTGATGGGCGTGAAGAACGATGGAATGGGCCACTCGAAGACCGTGGCTAGACGCTTGGTCCAGGTGTTGCTCGTTGCGATTGATTCAGCGAACTGAAATGCCTCTTCATATGTGCTGAAGGCAGCTGTCAATTGCATCCACTCGACTGCCGGGGTAAGTGCAAACCAGATGCGCGTAAGAATTCCGTTGGTGCCCCAGGCGTGCAGAATCTCGTGTACCGCAGGGCCCTCATGCAGCACTACGCGCGGCTTCTTCTCCATGGTGACAACCTCGAAGGCACGAACCGTGTCAAAATCCCGCAGGCCGCCGTGCGCAACGGAGCCAATGCCGCCCGAACCTCCAGCGAGAAAGCCGCCAACGGAGGCCTTGACCAGCGTGGACGGATACATTCGCAGTTCCCAGCCTTTTTTGCGCGCTTCAGATTCGAGTTGGCCCAGGCGCAAGCCTGGCTGGCAAACCGCGACACCATCTGGCGTAATATCTTCGAGCTTGTCCATGAGGGAAAGATCGAGCACTATGCCACCTTCAAGCGGCACACACTGGCCATAGTTTCCAGTGCCGGCGCCACGCACGGTTACGGGAACTTCGTGCTGCCCAGCAAAACCGAGCACAGCCAAAATCTCGTCGACGCTTACCGGCTGGACAGCTATGTCGGCGGATTTGGTGGCGAGGAGTGGGCGCAGGACCGGCGAATACCAATAAAAGTCGTGCGAGAGCCGGTCGAGCACCGCCGACGCCGTGAATACACGCGCGTGGTCATCGATAACTTTCGACAGACCTTTCTCTAGAGAGTTCAACATGGGGAAGCCCTCTCAAATTAAGTTCATTTACGCGTGGACCAGATTCGAAACGCCTGCAACATGCGGGGATGGGTAAAAAGAGCGTAGGATTCGTCGCGCAACACCGGACCATCTACGATGCATTGCATGTCACTTCGCGCCGCTACTTCAACAGCGGGAATCTGAATCTGTTTGCAGTGCTTGTTTGCATCTGCGATTTTAGCGCCGTAGACAACGCGATCGATTCCAGCCCACAAGGCTGTGCTCATGCACATCGGACAAGGTTCGCACGTGGTGTAGAGCGTGTAGCCGGCCAGCGAAAGTTTCTTGAGCCGTTTGGTGGCGAGGCGAATGGCTCTCACTTCGGCGTGGGAACTGGGATCGAAATCCTGTGCGACGCGGTTCAGTGCGCGGAGTAGCAACTTTCCTGAATTCGTGTGAACGATCGATGCGCCAAACGGGCGGGGATGGGAACCCGCAAGGGAACGAGCCGTGAAGGCGACCGTAGCGGCCATTTGTTCCAAATCGGATGGTGAGACAGACGAGTGAGCGGGGCCGCGAGACTTTGTGGGTTTATTCGCTGGAATGCGCCTGATGCTGGAATGAACTCCCATACTCGAAATTAGCATGCGGCGCGGGTTTCGCGCTGGATAAAAAATCATCATGCGGCATTGTTTGCGTGATCGTACAATTTTCTTATGACGAGCTCTCAGTGGACAATTCGCGGCCTCCGCCAATCGCTTGCTGATGGTTTAACGCGGCCCACGATTTTAGCGGATGCGGCGCTGGCCCATTCCAGCCAGAATGCGAGCCACAACACGTACCTTTGGCAGGACGCAGCGTGGACGCGTTTGGAAGCGGTGCGCGCGGAGGAAATTAAGAGCGGGCAAGGTGGGGCCTTCGGCGACGGACGGAGTGCGATCTGGGGCCTGCCGGTGTCAGTGAAGGATTGCTTCGACCTGGCAGGCGCGCCGACAAGCTGCGGCGTGCGTTTTTACCGCGATTTGAACGGTGTGGCCGGGCGAGATTCATGGCTCGTGGAGCAGCTTCGCGCAAACGGTGCCGTCATCGTGGGAAAGACGCACCTTCATCCGCTGGCCTATGGGATTACCGGAGAGAATCCGGAGTTTGGCGACTGCCTGCAGCCAGGAGACGCTACTGCTTTGACAGGTGGCTCGTCGAGCGGCGCCGTGGCCAGCGTGCTTGAGGGGTCGGCGGTTGCGGCGATCGGAACCGACACCGGAGGGTCTGTGCGCGTGCCGGCCGCGCTTTGTGGTTTGGCGGGGTATCGGGCGTCGTACGGCAGGGGCGATTGGCGCGGGGGTGCGCACCTGGCTGAGTCCTTCGACACGATGGGTTGGCTTTTTCGGGACCTCGAAGATGCTTCCCTGATGTCCGTGCCGTTCGGAACCGGCTCGAGCGACCTCTCTGGAACGTTCTCACGATTTGCCGCGGTCAGTGACAGCTTTCTTCACGATTGCGAACCTGAGATTGTGAACAGTTTCCACGCCTTCATTCGGGAATTGGAGGAGCTGGGGCTGGAAGGCCGAACGATTGAACCGGAATGGTGGGAGGAGTCGAGAGAGATATTTGTGCAAATTCAAGCGTGGGAAGCCTCGCGAGTACATGCGGGTCACTTCGACCACTTCGAGCCGTCGATTCGCGAGCGGCTTGAAATGGGAGCTCGCATCACACCAGCTGAAATATCCGCGCTGCGTCATCGGCATTCCGAGTTTCGTTCACGGATGGACGACCTATTCTCGGCAAGCGAATTGTTGCTGCTTCCTTGCGCTCCCGTTGCAAAACTGACTGCAAAGGAGGATCATAGCCAGACCCGTATCCGCCTGTTGCGCTACACGACGCCGTTCAGCCTGGCTGGGGTTCCTGTTGTTTCCATTCCCTGCAAGCCGGGGGGAATGCAACTGGCTGCCGGGCGCGGCTGCGATGCCCGACTCTTGCAGCTAGCCAGCCAAATCGGGGCGCAACGCAATGTGGCCCTGAAGACTCTTGCGTGATAAGTTTGCACATAAGAACGCTTCCCCGGCTTTACCCGATAAACAAGAGGTCGACCATGAAGGCATTCAAATCCTTTGCAGTGCTCGTGGCCCTCGCGGCACTCGTCGTGTCTGGTTGCCGCAGACCCCAAGCAACCAGTGAAAATGGTCTTACTCCGGTCCGGCTTCAGCTTGATTGGTATCCGCAACCAGAACATGGCGGATTTTATACTGCACTCAATCTTGGCTACTACAAGGCTGAAGGCCTCGAAGTCACGATCCTGCCGTTGCCCCAATACGGCAGCGTTGGACAACTTGTGGCTACGGGTAAGGCTGATGTTGGACTGGCCTCGAGCGACCAGATTATTTCCTGGGATTCGAGCGGCTTGCCCATGGTTGCCGTAGCGGCCACGATGCAGCACGATCCGCAGGCAATCATGGTTCACAAAGACTCTCCGATCCAAGGATTCAAAGATCTGGACGGTCATGCAGTCGCGGCCCAGCCCGGAGCGGTCTGGCTGAAGTTTGTGATCAGCAAATATGGGTTGAAAAACGTTAGTGCTGTTCCAAGCACGCTCTCCATTGCCAGCTTTCTTGCCGATCCAAGTTATGTGCAGCAGATTTTTATTACCAGTGAGCCGTTTTTTGCCAAGCAGGCTGGAGCAGAGGTTCGCACATTTCTGATCAGCTCCTCAGGTTACGACCCGTATCGTGTCCAGTTCACCACGCACGCTTTCGCCTCAGAACATCCAGATACTGTGGCCAAGTTTGTCCGTGCCAGTATTCGCGGGTGGAATGAGTACCTGCGCAATCCCGCCGCAACCAATGCTCTGCTGCTGCAGTTGAACCCGGCTCTTAAGGAACCTCTGATCAAGTCCCCGACGCGCGTCTGTTGCGTCTAATCGTATAGGTGGACCCAAAACGCAATGCGCCAACTTACATTCGCCACACAGCCGAGTTTTGAAAAGTTCGCTCGCAAGAGCCGCCGCGAAGAGTTTCTTTCAACCATGCAAGCCATCATTCCCTGGGCCGAGCTTGAATCTCGCATCGCTCCGCACTATCCCAAGGCGGGCAAGGGACGTCAGCCGGTCGGCCTCAGTGTGATGTTGCGGATTTACTTTTTGCAGCATTGGTTCGCGCTCTCCGATCCCGGAGCCGAGGACGCGCTCTATGAGTCGCCGGTTCTGCGCGGCTTCTGCGGCATCGATCTCGGACGCGCGCCAGTGCCCGATGAAACGACGATCCTCAACTTCCGCCATCTGCTTGAAGCCCACGATTTATGCGGTGAAATGCTCGATGTGGTGAATCACGATCTGGCCTCGAAGGGGCTGCGCATCACGACCGGCACGATTGTCGACGCGACGATCATCGCCGCGCCAAGTTCGACCAAGAACGAAAAGAAGAAGCGTGACCCGGAAATGCATCAGACGCGCAAAGGCAATCAGTGGTACTTCGGCGCGAAGGCGCATATCGGGGTCGATAGTAAGTCGGGCGTGGTGCATTCGGTCTGCACATCGGCGGCGAGTGTTTCGGACGTGCATATGTTGGCTGACTTATTGCACGGCGATGAGAAAAAAGTCTGGGGCGATGGCGGCTATCAGGGACAAACGGAAGTTATCCGCAAGGCCGCGCCCGCTGCGCAAGATATGACCAACCGCCGCGCGAAGAATAACAAGGGCGAGGTGAACGAAGAGGAGCGGCGCAAGAATCGCAATAAGTCGCGGGTGCGTGCGAAGGTCGAGTGGCCGTTTCGCATCTTGAAGCGTGTGTTTGGTTACACGAAGGTGCGCTATCGTGGCTTGGTGAAAAATCAGCACTGGCACTTGGCGGCCTTTGCGCTGGTCAATGTTTATCAGCATCGCAAGCGGTTGCTGAAGGCGTTGCCCACCCTGGCCCCTTGCGGGGCGTAGTGTCTCCGCGGGCCGGTGAACGGCCTGCGGGGACGAAAAACGGGCATGCAGCCCGACGTAAAAACGAATAAATCGCGTTTGCTGCGCAGGAAATCGCCGCCGCGATCAGATTTTTTCTTGTGCGCTGAAAAACGATGGGTTGATCAGAGGTTCCCTAGAAGAACGAGGGACTAAGGGACTTAGGGACTTAGGGACTTGGGACGGTAAAGCAGGGATTAGGCATTAGCCACCCCAGCGAGCAAAGGCCGCTCGCCGGGGACCCCGGCAGGGAGTAGGGATTGGAAAAGCAGGGACTCGGGGCTGGGAAGACTAGGAGACGTTAGGCGATGAAAGTATCGATGCAGAAGGTGGCGCGGAAGAGGCTGGATGTGGAGTTCAAGCCATTCCGGCAGGCGGGGATGGAGAAGCATCCGACGAATGCGGTGTTGCGGGCGTTGCGAAAGGCGCTGAGGGTTTGTTCGCTGGAGATTGCGGCGAAGTTGGGGCGGTCGCCGGCGACGGTGTTCGCCATGGAGGTTCGGGAAGTGAAGGGGTCGCTGACGCTGCGGGAGATGGTGCGGTATGCGGATGCGATGGACTGCAAGGTGGTGTACGGGGTTGTGCCGAAGGGCGGGCGGACGTTTGAGGAGCTTTATGAGGAGCGGCTTTGGGCGGCGGCGTTTGGCACGGAAATCCGTGCCAGTGGTCAGGGTGCTAGTGGTCAGTGATCAGTGGTCAGTGGTCAGGGATGCGGCTTTTGGCTGCACGCTCTTAGCTTTCAGCTTTCAGCGTTTGGCTTTTGGCTTTTGGCTTTTGGCTTCTAGCTTCGAGTTGGTGGGATGGTGGGTGTGGTATCCCAGGTCCCCAAGGGCGAGGGATCTCCACCCCATGGACTAGGACCTGTCCCTGGGGACCCCGGGACCGGGGGCACCCGGCTTCTAGCCTTCCGGATGCACCAGCTGCAAAGAGTCATCGCGCAGATCGCGCGCTGCAGCGAGCGCGCCGAAGGCTACAAAATCCCCGCCGCCCTAGCCCAACTCGCCCGCCTCTTAGATCGCGCGTCCATGCTGTGAGTGCAGCCCACCCCAAGGCCTGCTTCAGCATTCGTGGAGGTCGGCAAGCAGCTGCGGTTCCTTCAACGCTTGGCAGATTGTCTTCTTCAGAGTCTCGCTGATGAGGGCGTTCGCGCTGTTCGCGCTCTTGAGGACACTCAGCTTTGACTTGAAATCCGGTAACCCCCCGTGCGCGATGGCGCTTCGATAGTCATACATTTTTGACCAGATCTTGTCGTGCGGCAGTGGCTGGAAGCTCGAGTAGTCCAGTGGGGGCTGCCATCTCCTGTTGAGCAAAGCCAACTTCTGCTTGATCTGCCGAGTAATCGAATCGTGCAGGTCAGCCGGGGCGGGCGCGTGCGTCAGAATCGACTCAAGGGCGGCAAACGAACCTAAAATTTGGAGGGGCGAGAAGTGGGGGAGATCCTTCAGCTCAAATACCAGCTTGAAAATCCTGTCCAGATCCAGAACGCCGTTGTCATGAGCTTTCAGTGCCGCGAAAATCTCGCCCACCTGCTCTGCATCAGCGACCGTGATGATTTGACCCGCTCCGCGCTCAGGGGAATGCGCATAGGAAAGCGCCGACAAGGATTGGAAAAGTCGAGGCGGGCTATATAGGCAGGCGGGGAATACTTTTTTCCCAAGGGTTACCCGAGAGAGGGTGAATCCAAGCTCGAGGCCGCATGGGGCAATACAGAGCGCCTTTTCGAGGAGCGCAAGCTCCTCGTTACCACCGTTGAACTCAATGACGAAGTATCGCCATTCCTTTTTGGGGAGCTTCACATACGAGCCCTTCCCCCATTTCGGCCTTCGGGTCTCCCATAGGCCCCGAGAGAAGTTTTCGCCAAATCGCTTCCTCATAAAGTCGGTTATATATTCGATCTCTTTTTCCGTCGCTCTTCTCAGGACCCGGCCGGGGATGATTTCCAACACGTCGGCCCCCGCCAATTCCGAGATGTTCAGGACGAAGCAAAATGGCTCCGGTACGTTGGTGTCCATCTCATAGGTCGCCACCACTTTAGGTGACGGCATCATGTCGAAGACTGTTAGGAAATCAAGCATTCAGCCGGAAGTTTAGTCCATTCAGATAACTGAGTCCAGAGCATGAGGAGGAATGAATGCGCTCGCCTCTCGTCGCGCTCGCTGGCTACCGCCAGACCGCCCGGCATCCCGCCGCCATCCTCGCGCAAGCTCCGCGCGGGTCTCGTGCCGGCCGATTTGCATTCAGCCAGGTCAACCAGCGGACACGGAGTCAGCTATCTACGCGGCGCGTTGCGCCGCGTACACGAATTTGCAAAGTCCTGTGTGGGGGATTTCGGCACGAGTGAAGCCGCCCCATCGACGAAGACCTATCGCTTCACCCCAGCGAACAGAAATCGTTCGCCGGGGACCCCGGCCTTGCGATGGATGGGGCACAAGGCGTTTTTCTCGATGTGAGCGAAAAGCAACCGCAGATCCTTCGCTTCACCACCCCCAAACTGAAAGGCGTTTGGGGCCCCGTGCGCTCTGGATGACAGTGCCTTTATTTTTCGGGTGGGTGGTTTGCGGAGATTTAGGGTGGCTTGGGGCGTTCGTGCGGGATTGATACGGCAAATCGGTCGCCCCTACGGGGCTGAGATTTTTTTGAAGCGGTCCCAGGGCTGCGCTCCGCTTACGCT
>Ga0255350_1000440_pt1 | contig 15578 bp, 14 predicted proteins | sample HBST25r1metaG_FD_186028 | JGI IMG/M metagenome (GOLD analysis project Ga0255350, IMG submission 186028) | Peat soil microbial communities from Stordalen Mire, Sweden - H.B.S.T-25.r1 | ecosystem: Environmental > Terrestrial > Soil > Wetlands > Peat | place: Sweden: Norrbotten County, Stordalen...
GGGCAAGGTAACCTGCCAGACATCCTTAGCAAAGCGCCGCGCTTGCTCATCACTTACACCATCTATTCTTTGCTCCACGGCAGTTCTGGCTAAAGTTTTCCTGAGTTCATCGGTAGTGTTTGCTAATTCGCATCCCAGCGCTCGGAGCACGCCCTCCACCGTCGAAGAGGTAATCCCTTCCTCGTCCACGGTCGCGCCCAGAATCCGCCGCACCTCGCTCAAGGCGAGCCCGACCGGCTTGCGGCGCGCTGTGCGCTCTTCGATTGCGGCCACGCGCACGTCCACCAGATCGCCCTCGATCCAGCCACCATTCGCAAGCAGAATGCTGCTCACCAGCGCCGAGGCCACCGGCGCGGCGTTGAAGTCCGCCCCGCGCTCGAAGCGATGGCTGGCGTCGGTATGCAGCCCGTGCCGCCGCGCCGTCCGCCGCACCGCGACCGGATCGAACCACGCCGCCTCGACCAATACATTCGTTGTCGCCGGGGTAATCATCGTCTCCCAGCCGCCCATCACGCCGGCCAGTCCCAACGCCTTCACCTGATCGGCCACCACCAGATCTTCCGGGTCGAGCACGCGCTCCACGCCATCCAGCGTCTTGAGCCGCTCGCCCTTGTGCGCACGCCGCACCACGATGCCGCCCTCGATCTTGTCCAGGTCGAAGACGTGCGTAGGCTGGCCCATCGCAATCCACGCAAAGTTGGTCGCGTCGACGGCGTTTGAAATCGGCTTCTGCTCCAGAAGTCCAAAGTAAGTGGCAACTTCCGCGCCCGCGAACCAATCCTGCGATTCGCCAATCTTCACTCCGCGCAAGACGCGCGCCGTAAACCGCCCGCAGGCCTCCTCAGCCTCGATGCGCACCGGGACGACCTGCGCGGCCGGCCGCGCCTCAGGCAATGCAAACGCCAGCCGCACCGCAGGTGCCGTCAGGCCATAAATCGCCGCCGCCTCGCGCGCCACTCCATAGTGGTTCATCGCGTCCACGCGGTTGGTGGTGATGTCCATCTCGTATATCGAGCCGTTGCCCGCGCCGAGCGGAAAAACGCCATCGACGGCAATGCCGCGCAAGGTCAGGTCTTCCGCGAGTTGGGCATCATCGACCGGCAAATCCGGGAGGTATGCTCGAAGCCATTTAGTCAGTATCTTCAACTTTGTTTTGTCCCATCTGATCGTTCGTCTTGATCTGGAGCAACACTTTCATACTCGATCTTGTCAGCTGGCAGCAAAATTCTTATTTGCCTCTTGCAAATACCACAAACCAAATCATGTGGAAGCTTCCCAGACACCGTGTAACGTGGGAAAACAATGATGAATTTAGCTCCACATTCACAAGGGTGTTCCAAGTGCATTAACTGGTCGTCATCCATGTCTCATTCTCATTTCACGCAAACTGGCTCAGAAACCGCATATCCCCCGCATAAAACTGGCCGATTTCGCTGACTCCGTACTTCATCATGGCGATGCGTTCCACGCCCATGCCAAAGGCAAACCCGGAAATCTTCTTCGGGTCATACGCGGGCTGCTTTTCGGCGGCAAACGCAAAGACCGCCGGGTCCACCATGCCGCAGCCCAGCAGTTCGATCCAGCCCGAATTTTTACACTTGCGGCAACCCTTTCCTCCGCAAAAGATGCAGCTGATCTGCACGTCGGCGCTCGGCTCGGTAAAGGGAAAGAACGACGGGAAGAAGCGCGTCTTCACGGCCGAGCCGAACAGCGCCTTCATGGCGTGATCGAGCGTCCCCTTCAAATCACTGAACGTGATATTCGTGTCCACGCAGAGGCCCTCCACCTGGTGAAAAATCGGCGAGTGGGTAGCGTCCGCCGCGTCGTTCCTGTGCACCTTGCCGGGAATCACAATCCGCACCGGCGGCGGCTGAGATTCCATGGTCCGCATCTGCACTGGAGAAGTGTGCGTGCGCATCAAAAGCCGGTCACGCTGCGGCCGTCGCTCCTGACTGGCAACGACCAGCGTATCCTGCGTGTCGCGTGCCGGATGGCCTGGGGGGAAGTTCATGCTCTCGAAGTTGTAAAAGTCGGTTTCGACCTCCGGCCCTACGCCCACCGAGTAGCCCAGCGCCGCAAAAACCGAGACAATTTCGTTCAGCGTGCGGATAATCGGATGCTCGGCGCCCACCAGCCGCCGCGTGCCGGGCAGCGAAATATCGATCGCCTCAGTGGCGAGGTCCTTATCGCTGTCGAGCAGAATCTCCGTCAGCAGCAGTTGCTCCACGAGCGCTTTGAGCGCGTTGAAGCGCACTCCCAGCAGCTTCTTGGCCTCCGCGGGTGCTGCCTTCAGCCACCGGCCAGATACTTCATTGAGCCGCCCCTGTTTGCGCCCCAGCCACTCCAGCCGGAAAGCTTCCACCGCCGCTTCGTCGCCGATTGCGGCCGAAGCCGTGCGCGCCTGCCGCTCCAGTTGGGCAAACGCCTCGTCCAGCGCGGCCTCGTCAAATGCCGTCAGATTGGGAATTTCGTCATTCATATGCGTGTAAGTCAGAATAAACTACGACCCCTGCGCACAGCGGCCGCAGCTTCCAGGATGAATCCGATCTCTTCTTTCCTGTGCGCGAGGCTCGAAATCCGGTAGCCGGTCCAAGCCTATCCTCCATGCGCATTCATTTACGCGTATTCATTCGATCTCTCCGTCCCAGATGCAGAACGGCCCGGAATCCATTGGATTCCGGGCCGTTTGAAGTTCTTGCTACAGCTACCTTACGCGGTCTTGGTCTCTGCGGCCAGCGTGGCCTTGGCCTTTTCGACCAGGGCGGTAAAGCCAGCGGCGTCCTTGATGGCGATGTCGGACAGAATCTTGCGATCCAGCTCGACGCCGGCCTTCTTCAAGCCGTTGATCAGCTGCGAGTAGCTGAAGTTGTTCAGCTTGCAGGCGGCCGAGATGCGCACAATCCACAGCGAGCGGAACTGGCGCTTCTTCTGCTTGCGGCCGGTGTAGGCAAACTTCAGGCCGCGCTCGACCGCTTGCTGAGCGGCCCGGTACAGTTTGGATTTGGTAAGGAAATAGCCACTGGCTCTTTCCAGAATCTTCTTGCGGCGGTCACTCCGCTTGGTACTGCGTTTTACGCGGGGCATAAACTGTTCTCCATTTTGCGTTCGGTGATGCGGCTGGAGGCAGGAGTCCCACACCCTTCGCGGGCCGGGGGGTCAACCTCTTCACTCGCTCATTCAAGCCTTGATCTCGATCCCGCACAACAGCCTAAAAAGCTGCCGTGCACGGGACGGGGCCAGCGCAACGCGTTTGCGCGAGGCCCGGAAGCGCCGATTCCAACCGCGGAACCGGCACAGCAATCAGGCGTAAGGAATCATGCGCGCTACCTTCTCGTAATCGCAATCGGCAACAATCACCGATTTGCCGAGCTTGCGCTTCAACTTCGGCGATTTCGAGGTAAGGATGTGCCGTGTCTTCATCTGGCGACGCTTGATCTTGCCGCTGCCAGTCTTCGTGAAGCGCTTGGCCGCGCCCGTATGGGTCTTCAACTTGGGCATTGTCTTCTCTTTTTGGACGGAGTGGGAGCACCCCGCCAAGTACCCCGTCAGACAGGGACTTCCCTGCCTTCTTGAGGCTTCTGTCAGTATAGCGCAAAGGTAGGCTTCACGGCGATTGGCACTCCTTCCTGCGAAGGATCAGCGGGGACTTCCATAACCGCCAATATTGTGGGCTTTCTGCTCGTGAACATCTGAAAGTCGGTGCGATTCTCGGAGTCGGCCCGTTATGCGCTCAAGCTCCTTTCGTTTTGCAACAAAGCCTGGGTCAGTCTTGCGGGTTTGGACAAGATCTTCTCTCGCTGCAACATATTCAACGAAAAGAGAAGCGCTTCTCTCTCTCAATTGTGCGCACTCCAAGCAGCCTTCCATTCCTTCACACGCTTCCATGCTCGATCTCCGTATGCTATTCCAGTTGTACCGTTTCGGCACACAGTTTCAATTGCGGCGCAGCCCCGTTCGATTTGCCGCCATCCCCCTTGCCCCGCCACGGACCGCGCACTACTGTCAAAACGATGGCAGTCCTCTCGATCGATCTCGCAACCCGCCGCTGGTCCGATCTCGGCATTGTCGTGCTGGACCGGGCGCGCCCCACTCTGAACCCTCGCCTGCCGGAAAGCCGAACTTCCCCGCCGCTCCAGCCACAGTCCACTCCGGCAAAAACTCCCGACCCAATCGAATCTCTCATCACCTGCGAGATCATCTCGTGGAATGAGGAAGGTTTGAAGCCTGGCCCGGTGGATGCCGAGATCCTGGCCGGACGACTGAACCATTTGTGCGCCGTGCGCGACATCCGGGTGCTGGTGCTGGACGGTCCCCAGGCCTGGAAATCCCGCTCGAACGGCCTGGAGCACGCCCGGGTCAGCGAGCGGCAACTGAACACCGCGGCCAAGACCGGCCTGCCCGGCATGGTCAAGCCCATCAGCTACCGCCCTTTCGCCGAATTTTGTCTGGACGTCTACGACGCCCTCTGCCGAAGGGGCTGGCGGCGACTGGAGACGAGCGAGCAGCCCGGCTCCGTACTCGACCGGAATCCCGAGCGGGTGCTGGTTGAGAGTTGTCCTCACGCTGCATGGAAGTCTTTGGGGCTCAATCCTTTGCCCTCCAAGCGCAAGGCGAGGGTGAGCGACTTGGCGGAGGCCTTTGGAGCACTGCGCTCGCTCATTCCCTTCACCGTGAACCGCCCGCCGAACCACGATCAACTGCAGGCCATCGTCGGCGGCCTGCCGGGGCTGGCTTTGGAAGAACACAACGCGGCTGGAGCGCGCATCGTCGGCAATCCGCCGCGCCGCGAAGAGGGCCACTGGCGCGAGGGGTTCATCGTCCTGCCCGTGCCCCCTCCACTTTCGGCCATCCTCCGCTGGCTGCATTGATTTGCGCGCGGTATACAATCAAATGCAGACATTCGGCTATGAATCTGTTGCACGCCATGGCGGCTTACGGCTATGCGTAGAACGAAAGCGTTTGAGTCCTGGATTGATCGGCTGAGTCCGGCACAGGCGATTCTTCTCGGCTATGGCATCGTCCTTCTGCTCGCCATCGCCGATTACGCCATCACCATCGAAGTTTCCGTTTCAATCTTCTACCTGATCCCGGTGATCCTCGTCGCGTGGCGCTCGTCCATGCGGGCCGCGGTCCTCATGTGCCTCGTGTCCTCCCTGGTATGGGAGACGATCGACATCCTACATGGCACAAGAGACCTGGCTTCTTGGATCTATTTCTGGAATTTCGGAGCAATATCCGGGTTCTATCTGGTTGTATCCGTCCTGTTGCAGAGGCTCCGGGCCGCCAATCGAAAGCTGACCATCCTTTCAAACATTGACCCGCTCACTGGAGTCAAGAATCGTCGCGCTTTCCTTGAGTCGCTGGAGATCGAAATCACAAGGCACCGCCGCAACGGGCAGCCGCTCTCTGTTGCCTTTCTGGACGTGGACAATCTCAAGCAAATCAACGACACGCTTGGCCATCAGAAGGGGGATCAAGCGTTGCAAACCGTAGCAGAGGTTCTCCGCGCGCATCTCCGGAAATCCGACGTGATTGGCCGCTTAGGCGGCGATGAATTCGCGGTCCTCATGCCGGAAACCAATGGCGAAGGAGCGTTTCGTGCATTATCAACCGCGCGTTCCCGGATGCTTGAGGGGATGACCGGGCCGGCAACCCCGGTGACATTCAGCGCGGGAATCGCTACCGGGATGTGCGAGGCAAACGCGAATCGGATTCTCTCTTTGGAAGAGGTTCTCTGCCTGGCGGACGCACTGATGTATGAAGTCAAGAGGGATGGCCGAAATGACATTCGGCAACGGGATCTAAACGGGATCTGAGCCGCTCTGCGCGCTCGATGGGAGGAGTGTTCCGCCACAAATCCAGGGTGCTGTCCTCCGGGTTCCGTGGATAGAAACCCGGAGAGCGGCCTCTGTTCAGGCTTCTGTTCATTGGTTCGTTGTGAGCTGCGAAAGACTGGCTACTGCGCCTGCGGACGCGGCGCAGCCACCGCCTGCGGAACTACCTCCAGCTTGGGCTTGGGCGCTTCCTGCTTCTTCGATGGAGCGAGGATGGCGTGGAGAATGGTGCCTTCCATGCGCGGCATGAACTCCACGATGCCGGCCTCGCCAATGTCCTGGATGAGCCGGTTGATGATGGAGTAGCCCAGTTCGCGGTGGGCCATCTGCCGTCCGCGGAAGCGCAGACTGGCCTTCACTTTGTCGCCGTCGGTAAGAAAGCGCACCGCCTGGTTCTTCTTGGTCTGATAGTCGTGATCGTCCACGGAGACCGAGAACTTGACCTCTTTGACGGTAATCACCTTTTGCTTCTTCTTGGCGGCCCGCTCGCTCTTTTCCTTCTCGTAGAGAAAGCGGCCATAATCCTGGATGCGGCAGACCGGCGGAACCGCGCTGGCCGAAACCTCTACCAGATCAAGGCCCCGCTCGCGGGCAATTTTCAGTGCCTCAAAAGGGGGCAAAATGCCCATTTGTTCGCCATTTTCGTCGATGACGCGGATCTCGCGGGCGCGAATCCTGTCGTTGATGCGGATAAAGGACTTTGCCGAACGTTTGTCGAGTGCGATGGTGCCCCTCCAAGAGTCGCTTCTGCCCGCCTCCGGGGTCTTCCGGAATCGCCACGAGCACACAAGCGCATCCTGAGTATAGCATTGGTCCGGCTTGGCTGAACAAAGGCGCAACCGGGCGGCGGAGAATTCTCTGCCTTCGCGCGCCCAAATCGGAGCCGGCCCGAGGCGGACAACCCATTCCGGAAGCCGCTTGAGCAAAATTCGCGCTCTGCCTGATACTACGGTCGTACTTGCTTTGGAGTGCCCTGATCCGGGCCTAAAGGCCCCGATATTTAGCCCATTTTTCAGGGGGCTGAAGCCCCCTGCTCCCTCCGGAATCTTCGTTCTACAGCTGTAGTACTAATCGGCTGCTGCCTCTGTTCCACACTCCCTGGCTTTTCGTGAAGAAACAAAAGTGGATTGCGGAGTTCCGGTCAGTTGCTGGCTCGCGGGCGGGCGGAGATTGCCGCCCCACGCGGAGCCGGTTCCGGCCCTGCCTCCTCGGCCTCCAGCGTCCCCTCGGCGTTCAGCCCCCTCACTCGCAACCGCACCAGCCGGTTGGCGTCCAGAGGGGCGTCGATCTCGACCGGCAGAAAGTTTTCCGTCAGCGCCGCCGTCCGGCCGCGCACCTCCATCTCCGCCGGCGTATGCAGAGTGATGGCCTCCAATTCCCTGCCCACAAAGCACCTCCGGTGCGCCCGGCTTTTTTCCGCCGCCAGCGCGCGCAGCGCCTTCATCCGCTCCTCGACCGCCCCGGCCGGAACCGGATGCTCGGCGTGGAGCGCCCAGCCCGGCGTCGCCGGCCGCGGCGAAAAGGGAAACAGGTGCAGGTAGCCGAAGGGCAGCAATCGCACCAGCGCCAGGGTCTCCTCGAACTCGGCGTCGGTCTCGCCGGGAAAGCCCACCATCACGTCCGCGCCCAGGGTCAACTCCGGCCCGGCGGCTCGCCCGAGCGCCTCCACTTTTTCCACGTAATGCCACGGCCGATAGCGCCGGTGCATCCGCCGCAGCACGGCGTCCGAACCGGACTGCAAGGGCAGGTGCGCATGACGCGCCAGCCGCGCCGCGCCCGTTTCCGGGTTCCCGAACCGGGCCATCAGGTCGATCAGCTCCGCGTCCCAGTCCATGGGTTCGATCGAGCTGAGCCGCAGCCGCTCCAGCTCCGTGCGCTCGAAGATCGCCCGCACCAGCGCGGCCAGCGTTCGCGGAGCCGAATCCGCCGTCTCGCCAGGCTGGAAAAAATCCGACGCCTGGCCCGGCCCGGAGTAATCAGCCGCCCCGCCAGGCGCGGAGATCCGAAACCGCCCCTCATCCTTCGCGAAAAAACCCTGAATTCCCCCACTCCGAGCAGTTTCTTTCCTGGAAGACGAGGGAAAATCCCGTCCCCAGCGCCCCAGATTGATGCCCGAGAACACCAGCTCTTTGCCGCCGGCGGCCACAAATCCCTCCACCTGCCGCAGAACCACTGCATGGGGCAGGCTCTTCGACGGACCTCGCGTGGACGGAATGACGCAGAAGGTGCAGCGGTTCCCGCACCCCTCCTGAATTTTCAGATTCGGCCGGGTCTGCGCGCCGGGCAACACCTGCGCTTCTTCAAGAAACGAGTGGGCAAACCGGTCGTCGGCCCAGATCACCTGCGGTGAGGCCAACGGCTCGCTGGTCGCTCGGTCGAGGTTTGTTGCTGCCTGGATTTGTATCAGCCCACGGCCCTCGTCGAGCGCCTTGGACCCCAACAGCTCCAAAACAATCTTCGGAGCCAGCGCTTTGTGGCTGTTACCCACCACGGCGGCCACCCCATTCAGGCCCGCCAACTCCTCCGGCGCGCGCTGCGCATAACAGCCGGTCACCACAATCCTTGCCTCCGGGTTCAGCCGGTGCGCTCTCCGGATGAAAGCCCGCGCAGCCCGGTCAGCCTCCGCCGTCACGCTGCACGTGTTGACGATCACCACATCGGCTTCCGTGGCCTTCTCCAAGCAATGCCCAGCCACGCGCAGCCGCGCACTCACCGCCTCGCCGTCGGCGCGCGCCGACCGGCAGCCGAAATTCTCGACATGGAAGCTGGACGCCATGGATTCAGTCTAAGGCTTTCTCACTCTATCCGGAACCGGAGGCCTCCGGAGCCCGAGGCCTCCGGAAGCGGCCTCCCGCACCGCCTCCTCCTCTCGCAGCGCCTCCTCTATAATGGGAGTTGATCTTCCCGATCCATGAGTCTCCCCATCGCATGAAATCATCCGTTCCCACCGCCAGCGCGTCAGCCTCGCCGTCCCTCCCCTCGAACGGCCGAACCTGGCACATTATCAGCTTTGTTTACTTCACTTTCGCGGTCTATCTGTCCGTCGGGCTGCCGCTGGCCGTGCTGCCGCCTTATGTACATCTGCGCATGGGCTTCAGCGCGGCGCTGGCCGGACTGGTCATCAGCATCCAGTACATTGCCACCTTGGCCAGCCGCCCCTGGGCCGGCCGCATCAGCGACCGCGCCGGCGCCAAGGTCTCCGTGCTCTGGGGCATGGGCGCCTGCTCGGCCAGCGGCGCACTGGTGGTCGGGGCCGCCGCCCTGCACGCAATTCCCTGGCTCAGCCTGGCCACGCTGCTCTTGAGCCGCCTGACGCTGGGCGTGGGCGAGAGCCTCGGATCGACCGGCTCGACATTGTGGGGCATCACCAGCGCCGGGCCTCAACACACCGCCAAGGTCATCTCCTTCAACGGCATCAGCACCTACGGCGCCATGGCGCTGGGCGCTCCGCTGGGTGTGGTTCTCGATCAGCAGTGGGGTCTCGCCTCGATCGGCCTCGTCATCCTGCTCATCGGCGTTTTCAGCCTCGTCCTGGCCAGTCGCAAAGATCCGGTCATCGTTGCCCCCGGCAAGCATCTTTCGTTCCGCCGCGTACTGGGCCGCGTGGTGCCGCACGGCATGGGCCTGGCGCTGGGCGGCGTGGGCTACAGCGTGCTGGCCACCTTCGTCACCCTCTTCTACCTGAGCCGCAACTGGTCAGGCGCCGCCCTCTGCCTGACCGCCTTCGGCCTGGCCTTCATCGTGGCGCGCCTGCTCTTCATCCAGACCATCAATCGCTTCGGCGGATTTCCGGTGGCCGTGGCCTGCCTCGCGGTCGAATCCGTGGGATTGCTCCTGCTCTGGATCGCGCCCTCGCCGTGGATGGCCATGGCCGGTGCGGCGATCACCGGATTCGGCTTCTCGCTAGTCTTTCCCGCTCTGGGCGTTGAGGCGGTCAAGCGCGTCACGGAAAACGACCGCGGCTCCGCCCTCGGCGTCTTCACCGCCTTTGCCGATGTCTCTTTCTTTCTTGTTGGTCCCTTGGCCGGCGCGGTCATCGGAGTCTTCGGCTACGCGAGCGCCTTCCTCTTCGCGCTCCTTTGCGTGCTGGCCGCCCTGGGACTGGCGATTGTCCTCATGCGGCTTAAGCGTCCTCCGGCCTGAAGGCGTCAAACCGCCCACTTTGAGCCTCAAGCAGCCGGGACGCGCAGCTATAGCAAAACCAGAGTAGCTGTACCCAGAGGCCATAGCTCAAAGTGGCTTTTTCCTCAAGAAAAAGCCACCTCGCATACAGTCCGCGAGGGCACGTTTACTCTGGTTTTGCTCTAGAACGCGCAAGCAGCCAGAAGGCGTAAAAGGAACGATTTCATCCCGGCAAAGGCAAAACGGTCTCTGACCGCTTGATTTTGTGCCAATCTGTGGGAACCCCTCGATTTTTGGACCTGGGATTGAAAATCGCAAGAAGCGAATCTTTGCGGTTAGAGACCGGCACAAATTTGCTTTGGTGTAGAGCGTTTTGAAAGAGCCCGGCCTCAGTCGTGCCGCAAATGCCGCAAGGCTTCAGCCCTTGAGAGAACGCCCGGTCCTCTATTCCGTGCGGAAATTGTTCTAGACTGTAACTATGCTGGACGAACTGGAGTTTGGCCGCGTGGCTGAAGCCGCTCTCGACGCGCTGATGCGGCATTTGATGGCGCGCGAGGAAAAAGCCGATGCGGAATTTGAAGTCGAGCGGCAGGGCAGCGTGCTGAACGTGGAGTTCGAGCAGCCGGCGAGCAAGTTCGTCGTAAGCCCGAATGCGCCCATGCGCCAGATCTGGATCTCCGCGCTTTCAACCAGCTTCAAACTCGACTGGGACGATGCCTCTTCGGCCTTCATCCTGACGCGCACCGGCGAACCGCTCCCCGCGCTCGTCGACCGGCTGATCGAGCAGCGCCAGAAAGGCTGATGCCAGCTTGCCTTCACGCCACGCGTCGGATGCGCGGCTTATTGCTTGACGAATTCAAAGGTGCAGGTGCGGCCTACGATGCCCAGGCCTGCGCTCTTGCTGCCCGTGCCCTCGGTCTCGGTGAATTGGGCCTTGATGTTGTAGCTGTAATCCTCGCCTTGATGGGCGAAGACTCCACGGGCGTATTTTCTGGAGCTTACCAAGCCATTGGCTGAGAGCTTGGCGCTGCCGTCGTTCTTGATTGTGCCTTCGATCAGCAGGTAGCCGGGTTGATCCGCTGTGCCACGCTCTCCGTGGAAATTGCCGTTCGTGATCACGCTGGGGAATATCCAGGTGTAGCCCTCGGTATTCCCTTTTGCGGGACAGGTGAGAGTGGTCAGCCACTTGCCGTCAAAGTTCTGCCCGGCAAAGGAAACCGCCGGCAAAAGGGCTACGGCGCAAACCGCCAGAAGAAGAATCGCTTTCTTCATGCCAGTTCCTCCGCTCGAATCGTATCACAGCATTCGGGCATTTTCGGGAGATGAATATCAATCTTGGTCAGGCGAACGGCGTGTGCTTGAGCAAGTGGCAGATGTGGGCGCTCAAGCATTTGGCAGGGGCTGAAGCCCACGTTGCTTTTGGGGCGCTTTGCGGCACGACTTAAGTCGTGCCCTGACACAAAGCTGGAGTATTTCAACAAGGTCCTAGGCCTTGGGACTGAGCGTGTCCGAACGCAGGGCGCGAATCCGCTCGATGGCGCTGACCACCATCGGACGGCCCGTCGCCTTCTCCATTCCTTTGTCGATGAGCGTGTCCACAAATTCCTCGACGGACAAATTGTTATCCTGCGCTGCGCGAACAACCGTGTCTGGAACAGTAAGGGAGATGATCATGGCGGCCGGGTTTCCTCTGGTGGTTTTATCGGCGGCCAGAGGCAGGCATTGAGTGGAAATCTGGGGAAAAGGCGCTGCTTTGGCGAAAAAATGCAGCGGCTGCGGCGGAAGGAATGAAAGTTGAGCGCCAGGGGAGCAAATCCTGCCTTCCGCGCTTGCCCTTGGCGGGCCGGAGCGATAGGCTAAGGGCATGTACGAAGACTTCCACGTTACCGACCGCTGGAGCGGCGAAGACCTGCACTGCCGCTGGAAGGGCACCATGGTGGCCATCGCCACCCGCCACGCCGATGCCGTCGATGTGCGCTTTGACGTCAATGGCCGCCCGCTGTGGATCGCCCTGCCGCTCGAGGCCTGGGGCCGGCAGAAGTCGCTCACCGGCAAGGTCATCACCGATCAGCTCGCCGCCCAGATCGCCGGCCGCTTTCTCAGGCAGTCGGTCGAAGAGGGGTACGATTCCCGCCGCGAGGTCGTCACCATGACCGTCGCCGAGGTGCTCTCGCACCTGGAAGTCGTGGTCGCCGAAGCCAAGACGCTGGGCGAGATGCCCACCCTGCCTGTGCTGGCGTAAGTGCTCCCCGGCCACTGCCTCAGCGCGACCTGAACCTGCCATTCAAGAGGTCTTCTGTCTGCGCGATCCAATGCGGGTCGCGGATTGTGGGACGAAGATGCTCTGGAACCATGATGTGGAAAAGCGCGAAGGGCGGAAGGTTGCGCCGCGCCGGCCGCAGAGTCCGCTTTCTTGCAGGATCTGTTCTTTCTCAGAGCGATTTCGAGAGCCGCGGCCAAGCCCGGCTTGAAGTGCCTGCGAGCGCGCGTGCGGGCGAAAATTCACTCAACTCCTGTTTACCATCCACTGCGACGTGGCTGAATAGCCTGCTTTTGACTTTTCAAGCCTCCTCGCAAGGAATGATTGTTGTCCATTTTTGGGCAGTTTTTCCCAAGTTGCCATTGCTAGAGTGAGGTTCGTTACTGCACTTACACAATTTAGGTGCGAGGAAGGAAGTCTTTTTATGGCAACTATTTCTGGAGTTGAGTCGCTGAGGGCGCTGGAAAACAGTTCCAAGGCAAAGTCCAATCTAGCGGTGGCGCAGCTGATGGAGTCCGCGCTGCAGCGGGGCGAGGGCTGCCTGGCGTCGGACGGCGCCCTGGTGGCCGTCACCGGCGAGCGCACCGGGCGCAGTCCCAAGGACAAATTCATTGTGGACGACCCGGTGACCCATGATCTGGTTCACTGGGGCAAGATCAACCAGGCCATCACGCCGGAGCGTTTCGAGGCGCTGCTGGAGCGGGTGACCGATTACCTGAGCACCCGTGAACTCTTTGTCGAAGACCTCGATTGCGGGGCCGATCCGGCCTTCCGGCTCCCCATCCGCGTCATCGCCGAATATGCTTGGCAGGCCCTGTTTGCTCATCAAATGTTGCTCCGGCCCAAGACCGCGGATCTGGCCACGCACGCCCCAGAGTTCACCGTGATCGCCGCCCCCGGCTTTGAGGCCGTGCCGGAGCGCGATGGCACAGCCTCGGGCGCCTTCATCCTGACCGACTTTACCCGCCGCATCGTCCTCATCGGCGGCACAAGATACGCTGGCGAGATCAAGAAATCGATCTTCGGCGTGATGAATTTTCTGGTTCCGCAGCGCGATGTGTTGCCCATGCACTGCTCGGCCAACGTGGGTGCAGACGGCGGGACGGCGCTGTTTTTCGGACTTTCAGGAACTGGCAAGACCACGCTTTCGGCCGATCCGGCGCGGCGGCTGATCGGCGACGACGAGCACGGCTGGAGCCCCGCCGGAGTCTTCAATTTTGAAGGCGGATGCTACGCCAAATGCGTGAAACTGACCGAGGCGACGGAGCCTGAGATCTTTCGCGCCATCCGCTTCGGCGCGGTGCTCGAGAACGTCATTCTTGACCCGGTCACCCGCAAGCCAGACTTTGCCGACACTCGCCTCACGGAGAACACGCGTGTCGCCTATCCGGTGGATTACATTGAGAATGCGCTTCTTTCTGGCGTGGGCGGCCATCCGCGCAACGTGATGTTCCTGACCGCCGATGCCTTCGGCGTGCTGCCGCCCATCGCGAAGCTGACTCCAGAGCAGGCCATGTATCACTTTTTGTCCGGCTACACGGCCAAGCTGGCCGGAACCGAGGCCGGCCTGGGTTCAGATCCGGTGCCGGATTTCTCGGCCTGCTTCGGCGCGCCCTTCATGCCGCTTGCTCCGCACGTTTATGCCGAGATGCTCGGTGAGCGGCTCCGGAAGCACAAGGCTACCTGCTGGCTGGTGAACACGGGGTGGAGCGGCGGCAAATTCGGCGTGGGCAAGCGGATGAGTCTCAAAATCACCCGCGCACTGGTCGATGCGGCGCTCGAAGGCCGCTTGGATCAGGTGGAATTCATCTCCGAACCGGCCTTCGGGCTGAGTATTCCCGTCAGTTGCCCCGGGGTTCCGGCGGAGATTCTTCACCCGCGCAGTTCCTGGGCCGACAAAGCCGCCTACGACCGCCAAGCCATCGATCTGGCTGCCCGCTTCGATGCCAACTTCCAGACGTTGGGCGCTCCGGAAGCAATCCGCGCGGCTGGGCCAAAGGCCAGATAAGCGCAGTCAAGAGGAGGGGTTTCGATCCGGCAACCATAAAATCGAAGCCCCTCCCGATACTTCCGGCTTCCCATCGAACGGTGTCCCCTCGATACGCGGCTGGGATACGCGACTGAGCAGGTTCGTGCGCCCAAGTGCGCCTGATCGTTTATCGCTTGACGATTTTCTCCAGGCGAGGATCCTTCCAGAGTGCGGAAAAAGCCGGATCGGTATACACCTGGGCAAGATCGGGAAAGTGCGCATCTTTGGCTTGTTGCAGATACTCGATGGCTCCGTCCAGGTTGCCGCGTTTCATGCACGCCTTGGCAATCAGATAAGAGATGCGGGCGCGCTGCTCGGGCGTGGTGACCTGGGCAAAATCTCCATTCCGGTTATTGCTCAGGACATCGGCGTCCAGCTCCAGAGCACGGGCGTATTCGTTCATCGCGCGATCGATTTTATGCAGGCCAATCCAGGCTTCGGCCAGGTTGACGTGGGTGGCTGCAACCGACTCGTCCATTGCCAGCGCCTGCTTGAAGTCGTTGGCGGCCGGCTTGTACTTTTTCTGCAACAGGGCCACGGCGCCCAGGTTGTTGAGCGCGGGAATCAGCTGCGGATCGTACTTCAGCGCCTCCCGAAACGACTTCCGCGCCCCACCCAGATCGTGCAGCTTTATCTGGGCGATGCCCAGCTTGTTATAGAGCATGGGGTCCCGAGGGGAGAGATGAATTGCGTCCCGATATTCGTAAGCGGCCCACTCGTAGTTGCCGCGAATGCTCTCCAGATCCCCTTTTTCTTCCGCCACCTTGGCCTTTTGCAGCTTGTCCGCACTGAGCGTTCCGGGAAGGGGATTTGCCCTTCCGTAGGGAGCCGCGCAGATCAGCAGGCTTGCCGCCGCCAGCGTCATCATCAGTCTTCTCATGGGTGCCACCTCTCCCGCGCAGGGAACTCGCGATCGCCTCTTCTTGCACCGGCCAACTCCAGGTTCCGTACCGCTTGATTTTGTACCAGACGGGGTGCCCCAGGTTCCGATTTTGGGATCTGGGATCGACAACTGTAAGGAACGAATCCATGCGGTCAGAGACCTCGCGCGTCTGCCCTCTGCATCGCTTTCATTAAAGACCGCCTGCGCCCGGCCTGCAACGCTATAGCTGCTAACAGCATGTTTTCCAGGGTCCAATCTCCCCTTGGCGCAACCGAAGAGCCTGTTGAAATACTCCCGCAAGGTGAAGGGTACGGCTTTATAGGCTCGGCCCATAAATACTGAGACTTTTGGCGATTTTGATTCGTCTCTGCATGTATGGGACATGAGGATGCACGGAAGTTAAGTCCAGCGGCTCAGCATGAGCGCCGGCGGCAGGTGATTCGAGCCCAC
>Ga0255350_1000445_pt1 | contig 15538 bp, 12 predicted proteins | sample HBST25r1metaG_FD_186028 | JGI IMG/M metagenome (GOLD analysis project Ga0255350, IMG submission 186028) | Peat soil microbial communities from Stordalen Mire, Sweden - H.B.S.T-25.r1 | ecosystem: Environmental > Terrestrial > Soil > Wetlands > Peat | place: Sweden: Norrbotten County, Stordalen...
CTCCGATCCGCGTTTCATCAACGTGGTCATGGGCACATGGACGATCGTCACCTGGACGACGGATCACATAATGCCGGCTGAGCATCCCTATATCTGGGGGCGCTACTGCATCCCGGGGCGGTTCTTCGTGCATGAGGCCAGCCCGACCTCCGCCAGCAACCTGGAATGGTTCGTGCACACGTTCATGGCGGATACGCCGAACCCCTATGATCGTTGCAACGCGATGGTGGAGGCGCTGGGCAAGGGCGAGACCGACATCCAGTTCCTGCCGTACCTGTTCTCGTCGAACCTCGGCGACAACCTCTTCGCCGGCCTTTATGGTCTCGCCAATGCGCACGGACTGAATCATGTCGTGCAGGCGATTTACGAGGGCGTCTGCTTCTCTCAGCACGTTCATCTCGAACGCATTCGCGCTCTCGCGGGGTCCGGCAGGACGCTGCGGTTGACCGGCGGACCGGCAAGGTCGAAGGTGTGGATGCAAATGGTCGCCGACGTCAGCGAACAACCGCTCGAAGTCATGGACGTCAAGGAATCCGGCTGCCTCGGCGCGGCTATCGCGGCGGCGGTGGGATCGGGCCTCTACCCCTCCTTTGCGGAAGCGATGGCCGCAATGTGCCCGGTCGGAACCACGGTCCAGCCGGATCTCCGCGCCGCGCCGCGTTACCGCGCCAAATACGCCGCATACCGGCAGCTCGCCGAGCAACTGGACAAGCTGACGGTGCAGGCATGAACGCGCTTCGGCAGGACGAGGCGGTGGGCGCTGCGGGCAACCCGCTGGGCATCTACGAGAAGGCGCTTCCGAAAGGGCTCTCGTGGATGACGAGGCTCTCCCTCGCGCAAGGCCTCGGTTTCGATTTCGTCGAGATGTCCATTGACGAGTCCGACGAAAGGCTGGCGCGGTTGGATTGGTCGGCGGCGGAGCGAGCGTCGCTGTGCGCCGCCGTCGCGGAAACCGGCGTGACCGTGCCGAGCATGTGCCTCTCGGGGCACCGGCGTTTTCCGTTCGGCAGCCACGACCCGGCGATTCGCGCGAAGGCGCGCGAGATCATGCGCAAGGCCATCGATCTTTCGGTCAGCATCGGCCTGCGCACCATCCAGCTCGCGGGTTACGACGTGTATTACGAGCCGAGCGACGAAGGGACGCGGCAGCGCTTCGTCGAAGGATTGCGCTGGGCGGTGGATGAGGCGGCGCGGTCGCAGGTGATGCTCGCGGTCGAGATTATGGACACGCCGCTGATCAACTCGATCAGCGCGTGGCTGGAATACGCCAAAATCATCGAGTCGCCTTTCTTCTGCGTCTATCCGGACATCGGCAATCTTTCGGCGTGGGGCAACGATGCGCCGGCGGAGCTGAGGAAAGGCATCGCCAAGATCGTGGCCATCCACCTCAAGGAAACGCTCCGGGTGACGAAGGATTTCCCCGGACAGTTCCGCGACGTGCCGTTCGGAACCGGCTGCGTCGATTTCGTGGCCTGCTTCAAGACGCTCGCGGAGCTGAGGTATCGCGGCCCATTTCTGATCGAAATGTGGACGGAGAAGTCAGCGGACCCGATCGTAGAGGTGGCCCAGGCCCGACGCTGGATGCTCGAGCAGATGCGCCGGGCGACTTGACGCCGGGCGAAGCCTGGCGATCTGGAACGTTGCCCGCGGAACTCGCACGCCGGAGGACTCCGAGAGGCGAGCGGCGCGCAGGCTGAGCGTTTCATAGCGACCTTCGTGCGGCTTGTTCGCGAGAGCGCCAGGGTCGCGGCGCGGATCGCCTCGCTCTACCGGCGCACCGTCCAGTTCCGCTTGCGCCCGTTCACGCGCCTCTGAAAGACGTCAGCCGACCTACACGGAAAGACTCCTGGGGGCGTCGTCCGCTGAGTCTCTGTCGCCGCCGGTCTTGAATCGCCGGTCAGGAAACCTGCCGGCCCTGGGAGATTGGTCGCGCACGATCCTCATCTGCTTCGCGCCGCCGCCGCAGAACGTGAGCGCCATCGCTCTGAGAATGACGACGGCGCTGGCGGCGCCGGGGTCGAGGTGCCCGAGCGCGCGCTCGCCCAGCCGCACCGCCCGCCCTTTCGACGCCACCATCGAGCAGGTCGAAGCCGCTCCGGCTTCTGCCGCGGTCAAAATGTCTCGCCACATCTCTTCGACGCTTGCCGTCCGCCGCACTGCGTTGGCGGCGGCGTCAGCCGCCGGAATCAAGGCGTCGAGCATCGTCTTGTCGCCGCGCCGCCCCTTGCCGCGCTCTCGCACGCCGTCGGCGATGCCCTTCAGGATCGCCGCCTGCGCCGCCGGCGTCGCGTCGGTCGCTCCCGTCAGCGCTTGCGCCGCGCGCCGCAGTCCGGTCGCGTAGAGCGGGCCCGTCGACGCGCCGACCGAATTGAGGAACGCCATCGCCGCGGTGTTCATGAGATCCGTCGCCGCCATCGCGTCGACGTTTCGCCGCGACAGTTCCGCCTTGACCGCCTGGAAACCGATCGACATCGTCACCCCGTGGTCGCCGTCGCCGACCGCGCCGTCGAGCGCCGAAAGCTGGTCCTTCGCCTCTTCGATCGAGTCCGAGATGTTGTGAAACATTCGACTCAGCGAATGGGAAAGGAGCTCGACCATTGGTTTCTCCGCTGCGCGAATGCCGAGGTCAACCGACCTGCAGAAACGCGGTTCGGCAAGGATGATGAAGAAGCTCCTGCAACTCGCGATCGAGATGCAGAAGCGAGATCGAGGCGCCGACCATGTCGATCGACGTGCAGTAGTGGCCGACGAAGCTGGCGTCGACGTCGACGCCCTTGGCGGCGAGCCGCTGCTCGACGCGGCGGTAGAGGATGTACAGTTCCATCAGCGGCGTGCCGCCGAGCGAATTGACCAGGACGGCGACCTTGTCGCCGGACGCCGGCCGCATTTCCGAGAAGATCCGGTCGAGGATCATGTCGACGGTCGCGTCGGCCGAGGCGAGCGCGCCGCGCATGACGCCCGGCTCGCCGTGAATGCCCATGCCGACCTCGATTTCGTCGGGCCCGATGTCGAAGTTGTAGCGGCGCGTCTGCGGCAACGAGCACGGCTCGAGCGCGACGCCAACGGTGTAGGTGCGCGCGTTCGCCTTGCGCGCGACGGCCTCGCAAACGCCGAGGCTCCAGCCCTTGTCGCACGCCGCGCCGGCAATCTTGAAGACGAAGACGTTGCCGGCCACGCCGCGCCGCGAATCGCGGTTCTCCCGCGGCGACGAGGCGATGTCGTCGGTGGTCACGATCGACCGCGTCTCGATGCCGTGGTCGCGAGCGATCTCGGCCGCCATGTCGAAGTTCATGACGTCGCCGACATAGTTGCCGTAGACGAGCAGCACGCCGGCTCCTCCCGAGACCGCCTGCGTGCATTGGAAGATCGGATCCGGCGGCGGCGTCGAGAAGATGTTGCCGACGGCGACGGCGTCGGCCAGGCCTTTGCCGACGTAGCCCAGAAAGCACGGCTCGTGCCCCGACCCGCCGCCGATCACCAGGCCGACCTTGCCCTGACGCGGTCCCTCCAGCGCCACCAGCGCCCGCTTCGAAGTCGCGACCGGGCGAAGAAAGGCGCGATGGGCGCGAATGGCGCCGTCGAGCATCTCCTCGACCACCGCCTCCGGCTCGTTGATGAACTTCTTGACGTGATCTCGAGGTTGACGCGTCCCCTGCTTGATCGCCTGCTTGTCGCCGGCCCGATGGTCGAACTCCTTTGCGCCGTCAGCGCGGAGGATGCCGCGCGCGGTGGCCGTATCGGTGACGAGCACGTTGGGATAGCCGCGGCGAAGCGCGGCGAGGATCGCCGGCATCTTGTCGAATCCGCCCGCCACGCAGATGCGCAGGTCGATACGCAGGAGATCGTCGAGAGACAAGCCGATCATGCGATCGTCGAGCGTCCCGACAACCAGCTGTCCCCGGGCGTCGATGAAGCGAGACACCAGCACGCCGACGGCGTCTCCGTCGAAGTAGCGCTGGAGATCCGCTCCGTCGAACACGCCGTCACTGTATAACGACGCGTTTAGCCGCAAAGAGGCGATCCCGAACAGCACCTTGTTGGTGCGCAAGAGGATCTCGAACTGTTCGGCGATCAGTGGCTCGGCGGCCATGATGGCTCGCGCCTCGGCGGTCGACGTGATCGCAGGCGCGGATAGGCTGACGCACGTCGCGTTGATTGCGTTGGCGATCGTCGATGCGCAACGCGCGGGCGACCAACGATTCTTGGCGATCGCGCCGCCGCTCGCCTGGACGACCGTTACATCCTGCAAGCCGCTGATTCTCAGATTGGTTCCGACCGCCATCACGGTGCGGCCGCCGCTGACGGCTAGCGTATCGCCCGATCTAAGGAACTTTCGCAGGACCAGCGCGCCGGCCTCGCCTAGCCTATCGACGAGAGAGCTGTCGTCGCCATTGTTGGGAATGACGAAGCAGTCGCGCAGACCGAAATGGCTCTTCAACGACTGGGCCAGAGTCAAAGAGGCCAGCCGCGCAGGCTCGATCGAAATGTTGACGATGCCGCGTTCGCGCGCCTCGTTGAGGTAGGCGATCACGGTGGCGCGCGATATCCCCATGGTCCGGGCGATATCGTTCTGCGTCATCCCTTCCTGGTAATAGAGCCAGCTCGCCCAGACGTAGGAGTCGTCGCCGAAACGCAACGGCGTCGCTCCGCCGGCTTCGGCGGGCGCAGAGTGCGTTCGCGCACTTGAGCGAAGCTCGCCTACGTCACTGGTCACGGGAACCGTCCTAACCTGCGGCCGCCGAACGAGGGCCGCGCCGATGCGAAAATAGAAGGTCGGTCCCACAGGTGTCGACCGCCTTTATCGCGTTCGACCTTGGAGGGCCGGCCACCGCCGACCAATCTCGGCAGGCCAACCGGTTGGCGGCCGATTTCGGCCCCTTCCTTTCTCTCGCCGCCGGCAGCCGCGTGCGGTTCAACCGGCGCGTTTGCCTGCGTCGAGTCGGTTGACGGCCTCGACGTTGGCCGCCGACGGGCCGTTGGGATCGAAGGCGGAGGCGAGCCAGACGTCGACGACGTATTTCGCCAGTTCGGGGCCGACGACCCGCGCGCCCATGGTGATGATCTGGGCGTTGTTCGACTTCGCCGCCCGCTCGGCCGAATAGGCGTCATGCGTCAGGGCGGCGCGGACGCCCGGCGTCTTGTTGGCGGATATGCTCATGCCGATGCCGGTGCCGCAGAACAGCACGGCGCGGTCGTATTCGCCCGCCAGCACCGCTTTGCCGACCTTCGCCGCGATGTCCGCGTAGAAGCCGGGCTCGCTCAAGTCCGAAACCGTCACCCCCGGCCGGCGCGCGAGATGGGCGGCGATGACGTCGAGCAGAGGTTTTCCGACGCTGTCCGCGCCCAGGGCGATCTTCATGGCTGCGCCTCGCGTGATTTGCATGGGTTCGATGGGTCGAGTTTCGCCTTCGCGCCCTCGGCCAAGCTCCGTAAAATGATCGCGCACGACGTCGCGCCCGGATCGAGCACGCCGCGCGAACGTTCGCCCAGCCGGCTCGCCCGGCCGATCTTGGCGACCAGGTCGATCGTGCTGTCGCGCCCCTTCTCGGCGGCGACGATCAGCGCGTCGAGCGCGGCCGCGAAGTCGTCGCGCTTCGCCGCCGTCGAAGAGAACGCCTGCAGCGCCGGCGCGAAAGCGTCGATCAGCGTCTTGTCGCCGACCTTGGCGGCGCCGATCGACTGGACCTCCTCCAGACCGCGGCGAAGCATCCGCTCGAACGCCGCCGCGTCGATCGCCTCGACGCCGTCGAGAGCCTCGGCGAAACCGGAGAACATCACGCCGTAGAGCGGGCCCATCGACCCGCCGATCTCCGTCATCAGCACGTCGCCGAGCGCCGCCAGCGAGGCCGCAAGCGACTTCGGCTCTCTGCGCAGCCGCTCCGCCGCCAGCGAGAAGCCCTTGGCCATGTTGACGCCGTGATCGCCGTCGCCGATCAGGCCGTCGATGTCGCTCAGATAGCCGCGGTTCTCGACGATGCGCTGGGCGATCGCCAGAACGATGTCGCCGCTGCCGGCGTTGGAGAAGCCTCGCATCACGACCTTCCTCACAACGGCGCGGCGCACGCCACGTCGACGGCCAGCAGCTGCTCGAGCTCTTCGTCCAGCGCCATGATCGTCAGCGTCGCCCCGACCATCTCCAGCGAGGTGAAGAAATTGCCGACATAGGTGCGCGCGACCTCGAGGCCGCGGCCGCGCACTTCCTCCTCGATCGCGTCGTTGAGGATGTAGAGCTCGTTGGTCGGCGTCGCGCCGAGCCCGGAGATCAGAACTGCGACCTTGGTCCCGGCGGCCAGGCCGTGATCGTCGAGAACCGCCTTGGCCATGTCGCGCCCGACCTCGGCCGCCTTCTTCAGCGGCTCGACGCGCGTCCCCGGCTCGCCGTGATGGCCGATGCCGACCTCCATCTTTCCCGCCTCGATCGAGAAATTGGGATGCCCCACCGCCGGCAGCGTGCACGGCCCCAGTCCGACCCCGATCGAGCGGCTGTTGTCGATCGCCTTCTGCGCGACAGCCTGCACCTCGCGGGCGGTTCCCCCCAGCGCCGCCTTCGCCGCGCCGCACTTCCACATCAGGATCTCGCCGGCGACCCCGCGGCGCTTCTCGCGCTGATCGAGCGGCGCCGAGCAGACGTCGTCGTTGGCCACCACCGTCAGAACCTCGAGGCCGTCCTTGGCGGCGAGCTTCACCGCCATTTTGACGTTCATGTTGTCGCCGGCGTAGTTGCCGTACAGACACACCACGCCGCGCCCGCCGTCGGCCATCTTCATCGCGTCGTAAAAGCTCTTGGCCGTCGGCGAGGAGAAAATCTCCCCCACCGCCACCGCGTCGAGCATGTTGCGCCCGACATAGCCGATGAACGCCGGTTCGTGCCCCGACCCGCCCCCGGTGATCACGCCGACCTTGCCGCGAATCGGAGCCGGAGCGTACGCCACAACCTTCCGGTTCTCGCCAAGCTTCACCAGATCCCGGTGCGCCTTGACGAAGCCGCGAACCGTGTCCTCCACGACAAAGTCCGCATCATTGATGAAACGTTGCATCACGGTGAGCTCCCTGGTTCATCCCCGTCCAACGTGTTGGTTCATATGATTATTCAGCCGCCACAAATAAACGAATCGAAGGCGTTAAATAAGTCGCCGCCGTCAAGCGCCAGGAGCGCCGCGGCGGCAGGATCTCCCGCAGAAGTGGGAAGCGGCCCGACCTGACGCACATGGTCAGCCCCTCGGCGGGGGCCGTGGCACTCGATCCCTCGATCAGAGAAAGGGCCAAGTTTCATCAGCGTCACGCCGGTAAGTCCTCATGAATGTCGAAAGAACTGCCCATTCACTCGCTCCGCCGCCGCCGTATAGGGGGAGGGGAGGGGCCGACGGAGCCGGCCTCGTGCTCGAAGTGGTCGTCGCGCAGAGTGGCGATCCGGCCAAACGACCTTCGAAGCCGTTCCACTTTCTGCAGCGGCGTCACGTTTCCCCCTCACGCCGGCTACGTTCTGTCTTCTGTCGATTTTTGTTCATCATTGATCGACAAAAGTCAAGTCGTGCGGCTGGGAGCCTTGTGTCTGGTTGGCGACCGCCGACCGCGATCCCGGGGGTCTCTCGAATGTCGGCGCCGCTCGAAATGGAGCGCGGCTGCGACGCCAGGCCAAACCGCGCGTCTGACGCCGCTGATGAGGCGGATGAGCCTGTGGCGGCGATGGCGCACGGCGCTGCGCGCGATCACCGATCCGTCGAGGCCGTTGCGGAGGGCGAACAACGTCGTCGCGCCATTGCGCTGGCGGTTGCGACTCCTCGTCGCACATCTGCCGTGCTTGCGTGGCAGGCTCGGTTGTGAGCGGTCGAGAGCGTCAATCTGGCCTTTCTTGCCGAGCTCGATGACCACGGCCTGCTTCTGTGGGCCGCTGTGAAGGGCGGCGATGTCCTCAACCTGCCTAGCGAACTTGGAATCGCTGAAGCGCTCGAAGGCTTGAAGGGAGGCCGCTCCAGCCGATGCGCCTCTCATGGGATTTTAGCAGCCTGTGCATATACGCCGAAGGCGTTGGCCACGGGAGCGGTCGGCCTGATGGGCGGCTTTGGCCGCAGGTTCAGAACTCGCCGCTTGAGGTTCTTGGGACGACCTCGGCTGAAGCCGGCGCCCGGCTGGGTTTGCGGGTGTTGTCGTCCAAGTGGCGTCGGTTCCTTGCTCGGCGCAGCGCCCGCCGGGGTCAGACGGCAGTCCGGCGGAGGTCGGCTCGCCGCGCGACTTCAAGCGCCGGTTGGCGTTCGGTTACGCGGAGGATGATTTGCGCCCGCCGCACGTGTTGGAACAGGCAGTTGCGATCGGCGGCGATGGCGAGCGGACGGAGGCGATCCGCCGCCAAACTCTTGCGCCTACGAGGGCTCGTGAATCATTGCGGCGATGCGTCAGCGACGGGCTTGACTTTTGTTGGTCAATCATGGACAAATATCAATGGAGGCCGAACAAGGCCCGCGGTTGGTGGGGGGAAACGTGGTTCCGGTGCCGGAAATTGATGGGCTTGGAGAGCCGTACGGGGGCGTCATTGCGATCCGCGCCGCCCGCTTCGCGCTTGGAACCGGCGCCGCCCCCTGCGGCGGCGACGGAGTGGGCCCATCCACACATCTCGCTCACCTTACAGGAATTCACCGACGCGACGCTGATAAGCTTTGGCGCTGCGGCCGAAGGGTCGAGCGCCGCGGCTCTGGCGTGGCGCCGGCGTCGGGCCTTGCGGTTATCGAACCGGAATCGAGTCCCGCTGCGCAGATGACCGTGGCCGGGAGGTCTGCTTCGGCCGCGAGCCGCGTGGCCGATTCGGCGGGGTCAACTTTCACAAGATCGAGCTGACCCGATGTTCCGCCGCCCCTGGGCGGCGGGTCGCTTGCGATTTTGAGGGCTCGCAACCGCGGGCGGAGTAAAGGAGAGAGGAAGATGGCCACAGCAGCGAGGGCGAACGCGCTCCCAGAAACGATGCACGCTGTCGTGGCGTACGCGCCGCACGACTATCGCTTCGAGACGGTGCCTGTGCCGCGGGCGGGGCCCGACGACATCATCATCGAGGTGGAATGCTGCGGCATTTGCGCCGGCGACTCGAAAGCGTACGACGGGGCGCCTTCCTTCTGGGGCGACGGCAAGGACCAGCCCGCCTACATCAAGGCGCCGATGATCCCAGGCCACGAGTTCGTCGGCATCGCCGTCGAGCTCGGCCAGAACATCGCCCGTCGCGGCGAATTCCATCTCGGCGAGCGGTTGATCTCGGAACAGATCGTTCCGTGCGACGAATGCCGCTTCTGCAAGAGCGGCCAGTACTGGATGTGCGAGCGGCACGACGTCTACGGCTTCCAGAACAACGTCAACGGCGCGATGGCGAAGTATATGCGTCTGCCGGCGACTTCGCGCACCCACAAGGTGCCGAACGGCATGCCGCTCGAGCGGGCGGCGATGATCGAGCCCTACGCCTGCTCGGTGCATGCGGTGAACCGCGGCCAGATCCAACTCGACGACTTCGTCGTCCTCGCCGGCGCCGGCCCGCTCGGTCTGGGCATGGTGGGCGCGGCGCGGCTGAAGAACCCGTCGAAGCTGGTGGTGCTCGACACCAAGCCGGAGCGTCTGGAGATCGCCAAGCGATTCGGCGCCGATCTGGTGATGAACCCGCTCAAGGAAGACGTGGTCAAGATCGTCAAGGAGATGACCGGCGGCTACGGCTGCGACGTCTACATCGAGGCGACGGGTCATCCCTCGAGCGTGAAGCAGGGTCTGAACATGATCCGCAAGCGTGGCCGCTTCGTCGAGTTCAGCGTGTTCGGCCAAGAGGTCACGGTCGACTGGAGCATCATCAGCGACCGCAAGGAGCTCGATCTCTACGGCTCCCACCTCGGCCCCTACTGCTATCCGTTCACCATCGAGGCGATCGGCGACGGTCGGCTGCCCACCGAAGGCGTGGTCACCCACAAAATGCCGCTCGCCGATTTCCAGAAGGGCATCGACATGATGCACAAGGGAGAGGGGTCGATCAAAATCGTCCTCATACCTTAAACTCAGTCGTCTCTCTGACCGTCGACGCGGGCAGAGAGTCTGCATCATGTTCGCCCAAGAAGGAGAAGCCGCCGTCACGCAGAGTGGCGGCGGGGAGGAGGCTTCTGCGTCCACGGGATCGTCACCTTTGGGAGGCGGAGGCATGACGCGAGGAGAGGGGAGTTTCGAATGAACGACAAAACGACCAATCTGTTCAGCGACTATGTCGCAGGGCGCATGACTCGCCGCGAGTTGGTGACGCGTGCAGGCAAACTCGGCCTCGGCGCTGCGGCTGCCGGGATGATGCTGAACCAGGCGATGACCCAGGCCATGGCGGCCAGCTTCGACTGGCAGAAGTACAAGGGCAAGGCGATCAAGCTGCTGCTCAACAAGCATCCCTACACCGACGCGATGCTGGTGAACATCGAGAACTTCAAGAAGCTCACCGGGCTCGACGTCACCTATGACGTGTTCCCCGAGGACGTCTACTTCGACAAAGTGACCACCACGCTGTCGAGCAAGTCGACCGCCTATGACGCCTTCATGACTGGCGCCTATCAGACGTGGCAGTACGGACCCGCCGGCTGGCTGGCGGATCTCAACGAGTTCATCAAGGACCCAGCCGCCACCGCGCCTGACTGGAACGTCGCCGACATCCTGCCGGGCCTGCTGCATTCCGACTCCTGGTCGGGCGTGCCCGGCGAACCGCTCGGCGGTCCCAACGCCAAGCAGTGGGCGCTGCCGTGGGGCTTCGAGGCGAACTCGATTTCGTACAACAAGCGCATGTTTGCGGAAGCCAAGATCGATCCGCCGAAGAACCTGCCCGACCTGATCGAGAAGGCGGTCAAGCTGCAGACGGACGTCAAAGGCATCTACGGCATCGGCGTGCGCGGCAGCCGCAGCTGGGCGACGATCCATCCGGGCTACCTCTCCGGATTGGTCAGCTACGGCGGCGCCGACTTCACGCTCGAAGGCGGCAAGCTCAAGTCGGCTGTGAACAGCCCGCAGTGCAAGGCTTTCACCAAGCTGTGGGTCGACATGATCCAGAAGGCTGGTCCGAAGAACTGGACCAACTACACCTGGTACGAGGTGGGCAACGACCTCGGCGCCGGCGCCTCGGCGATGATCTTCGACGCCGACATCCTCGGCTTCTTCCAGCAGGAAGGCACCAAGGAAGCCGGCAACATCGGCTATCAGGCCTTCGCCGCCAACCCGGACAAGAAGGATCCGACGCCGAACGTGTGGATCTGGTCGCTGGCGATCAACGCCGCCTCCGCCAACAAGGGCGCCGCGTGGCTGCTCTTGCAGTGGGCGGTTGCGGCCCAGCAGTGCCAGTTCGGCGCCACCAAGGCCAAGCTGATCGACCCCGTGCGCCAGTCGGCTTGGGACGACGCCGAGTTCAAGACCCGCCTGAAGGAAAAGTATGCTGGCTACCTCGAGCAGTATACCGCTTCGGCGCCCGGCTCGAAGATCTACTTCACGCCGCAACCGTTGTTCTTCAACCTGACGACCGAATGGGCCGCCAGCCTGCAGAAGATGTACGCAAAGGAAATCGGCGTCGACGAGGGACTCGACAAGCTCGCCGAAAGCGTCATGGGCCAGCTCAAGGACGCCGGCATCGTCCAGTGATCAAACGCGGCGGGGGCGCGCGTCGCTCCCGCTTCCTTTCAAGCACCGCGGGGGCGAACGCCGCCCCCGCACCCTTCAAGGACTCGAGGTCATGAGCACTTCCGGTGTGGCCAGCATCAGCGCACGCCCCGTTGTCAGACGCCGCCATCCGTTTCTGGCCCGCGCTCTGCCGTATCTCCTTAGCATGCCGGCTCTGCTCACCTGCATCGGCATCATGGTGCCGTTCGCGATGGCCCTCTGGTACTCGCTGGAGCGCTACAATCTCGCCTTTCCGACGACTCGCGGGTTCATCTGGTTCGGCAACTACGTTTCGTTGTTCAAGGACGCCACCTTCTGGAACACCGTCGTCGTTTCGATGACCTACACCGTGCTGACGGTCGGGCTGGAGCTGCTGCTCGGCCTCGGCATCGCGCTGCTGCTGTGGCGTCGATCGCTGGTGACCAACGTGCTCAGCGTCGCGCTGATGCTGCCGCTGATGGTGGCGCCGGCGATCGCCAGCATGATGTGGAAGCTGATGACCAACGCCAACTTCGGCATCCTCAGTTATTTTGTTTCGCTGGTTGGCGTTCATGACTTCAAATGGGCGTCGGCTCCACAGAGCGCCATGTTCACCGTCGTCATGGTCGACATGTGGGTCTACACGCCGTTCATCACCATCCTGCTGCTCGCCGGACTGCGCGGCCTGCCGCGCCAGCCGTTCGAGGCGGCGGAGCTCGACGGCGTGCCGGGCAGTTTCGTGTTCTTCCGCATCATGCTGCCGATGCTGCTGCCCTACATTCTGACCGCGGGTCTGTTCCGCATGCTCGACTCGATCCAGCAGTTCGACATCATCTATTCGATGACGCAGGGCGGGCCGGGCGACACGCTGATGGACTTCCAGGTCCAGGCTTACACGCAGGCGTTCATCTTCACCAACATCGGCCGCGCCTCGGCGATCCTCATGGTGCTGTGGCTGATCACCTACGTGCTGAGCAACGTCTTCGTGAAGAACTGGCTGCGCCTGCGCGAGCGCGCCCGCGGCGGCGTCTGAGGGGGATGCATCGATGAACGTCAAGTCCGTCCTGCGCGCCGTCGCGCTGACCGTAATCGGTCTGTTCTTTCTGTTCCCGCTGTTCTGGGTCGTGCTGATGTCGTTCATGAGCAACGCCGACATCCTGCGCAATCCGCCGAGCCCGTTCTTCAGCCCGACGCTGCACAACTACATCGCGCTGGTCTCCGGCGAGCTGCACACCAATGTCGGCACGCAGACCGTCAACTACATGCTCAACCTGTTCAACAGCACGGTGCTGAGCGCGTTCTCGGTCATCCTGTCGCTGATCCTCGGCGTGCCGGCGGCCTACGCCTTCGCGCGCTACAAGTTCCGTCTTGGCGAGGACATGGCGTTCACGCTGCTGAGCTTCCGTTTCGCGCCGCCGCTGCTCGTCCTGCTGCCGCTGCTGATGATTTTTCAGTCGATCGGGCTGTACGACACCTACTTCGGCCTGGTGTGGGTCTACCAGCTCATCACGCTGCCGCTGGTGCTGTGGATCGTGCGCGGCTATTTCGAGGACGTCAGCGAGGACATCGAGCTGGCCTATCGGCTCGACGGCCATAGCTGGCTCAGCACTTTCTTCCACATCTCGATTCCGCTTGCCAAGCCAGGCATCGCCGCCGCCGCGCTGCTGAGCTTCATCTTCGCCTGGAACAACTTCATCTTCGCGTTGATCCTCGGATCGTCGGGGGTCCAGCCGGTGACGGTCGGCGCGTTCGCCTTCGTCACCGCATCCGCCATCGAATACGGCCAGGTCGCCGCGGCGCTGGTGTTCTCGATCATGCCGACGCTGGTGTTGGCGACCTTCACCCAGCGCTATCTCGTCGAAGGCCTCAGCCTCGGCGCCATTAAGGGCTGAAGGAGCGAACGATGGCATTCTTGGAAATCACTCGCCTGTCGAAGGCCTTCAAGGACCACAGGGTCATCGACAACGCGTCGATCGCTATCGACAAGGGCGAGTTCCTGGTCGTGTTCGGCCCGTCTGGCTGCGGCAAGACTGTGTTCCTGCGGCTGATCGCCGGGATGATGCCGCCAGACAGCGGCGACGTTGCGATCGACGGCCACTCGATGGCCGACGTCAATCCCGAGGACCGCGACATCGGCATGGCGTTCCAGAACTACGCCCTCTACCCGCACATGACGGCGTTCGACAACATCGCCAGCCCGCTGCGGTCGCGCGGCGTCGCCGAAGCGCAGGTCGTCGAGCGCGCGAAGGAGACAGCCCGCATGCTGCGGATCGACCATGTGCTCGATCACCTGCCGAAGGCCTTGTCGCAGGGCCAGAAGCAGCGCACCGCGCTGGCGCGCAGCCTGGTCGGGCGGCCGAGCGTCGTGCTGCTCGACGATCCGCTGCGCAACGTCGACGCGAAGATCCGCTATGAGATGCGCTTCGAGCTGCCGCGTGTGCTGCGGCGCTACGAGTCGACCGTCATCTACGTGACCCAGGACTACAAAGAGGCGATGGCGCTCGGCGACCGGGTCGCCGTGCTGGTCGACGGCGGCTTCCGCCAGGCTGCCTCGCCGCGCGAGATCTACGACTCGCCGAACTCGACCCGCATCGCGCGGCTGTTCGGCGACCCGCCGATCAATCTGCTTCCGGTGCGCCCGACGCCCGGCCACGCCGGGATCGAAATGAACGTGGCGGGCGGCACGGTGCCGCTGCCGGCCGATCGCGCCAGCCTTGCGGGACGGGAGTGCATGTTTGGTATCCGCGGCGAGAACATCGCCGTGTCGCTCGAACCGAACGGCGGCATTCCGATGACGCTCGACGCGATCACGCCAGTGAACAACCGCCTCGTCATGCTGCTCGGCGGCAACGACGGCGCCGAGCTGTTCGCGAGCTGCCCCCAGGGAGGGACGCTTGACCATCTGCGCGGCCGCCACAATGCTTGGGTCACGTTTGATCTGACTCACGCGCATTTCTTCGACCGCGGCAATGGCGCCAGGATCTGAGAGAAGTCCATGACATCGCTCCTTTTCGACAACGTCTCAAAGGTCTACAGCGGGGCTGGCGAGCGGGCGGTCGACAACCTTACAATGCACATCAAGGACGGCGAAATCGTCGCCCTGCTGGGGTCGTCGGGCTGCGGCAAGACAACGTCGCTGCGCATGGTGGCGGGCCTCGAGTCGATCACCGACGGCGAGATCCGCATCGGCGACCGCTTGGTCAACACGCTCAGGCCGTCGGAGCGCAATGTCGCAATGGCGTTCGAGACCTACGCTCTCTATCCGCCGCTGCGAGTGCGCGAGAACATCGCCTTCGGCCTGCTGCGCGACCGCGCGCCGACCGCGGAGATCGAGAAGCAGGTGAAGCACATCGCCTCCATGCTGGAGATCACCGATCTGCTCGACCGCTATCCGCCGTCGATCTCGGGCGGCGCGCAGCAGCGCGTCAGCCTAGCGCGCGCACTGATCCGCAACGCCGCCGTTCATCTGCTCGACGAGCCGATGTCGCAGCTCGAGCCGCAGCTCAGGGCGCTGCTGCGCGCGCGCATCAAGGACTATCTGATCGCGCAGAAGATGACGACGGTGGTCGTGACTCACGACCAGACTGAAGCGATCGCGCTGGCCGACCGCATCGCCGTGATGGAGAAGGGACTGTTGCAGCAGTTCGCTACGCCGCACGACCTGCAGGACCGACCGGCCAATCTGTTCGTGGCGTCGTTCATCGGCGAGCCGCCAATGAACCTGTTCCCCGCCATGGTGCAGGGCCGGGAAATCGCGGTGCTGACCGATCGGCAGGAAGTGGCCTTTCAAATGCCGGTGGCCGTATCGGGGGCGACCGGCAAGCTCGGCGACGGCAAGCGAATTGTGGTCGGCGTCCGACCGCACAGGATTCGTCTTGCGCCAGGCGAGCAGGCGGAGGGCACGAACTTGGTC
>Ga0255350_1000451_pt1 | contig 15377 bp, 20 predicted proteins | sample HBST25r1metaG_FD_186028 | JGI IMG/M metagenome (GOLD analysis project Ga0255350, IMG submission 186028) | Peat soil microbial communities from Stordalen Mire, Sweden - H.B.S.T-25.r1 | ecosystem: Environmental > Terrestrial > Soil > Wetlands > Peat | place: Sweden: Norrbotten County, Stordalen...
GAGAGCGTCAGCCGCACGAAGAGGAAAAAGGCGATCAGGCCGCAGACCACCAGCAGTTCCAGCGCGAAATCATCGTTGATCGGCGCGGCGGGATTGGCGGGATGCACGCCCACGGCCTGCATGAGCAGAGCCACGTCCCCGCCGAACAGGGAGTTCAACCAGCGCGTAATTCCTAGAGTATCCGGCATGAAAGCTTGAATCTTTCTGTCTCCGTTTCATTTCGCTTATAAAAGCCGGGCGCAAAATCAACCGCCAGGCACTTCAATCCCGCAGGAGGCGAATCGCCTCCCACAGCATGGCCAGCATCGCCAGACTCAGGCCAAAAAGCAACGCCAGCGTCGAGCCCCGGAAACACTTCAGGCTACCATAAATCACCGCCGCGAACACGGTGAGCCGGAGCACAAGCGAGACCGCCGCCATGAAGCCGCCCCTGGGCGTCAGCTTCCGTCCCGAATCGGCATTCCCGCCGCCTGCATCTCCGGCGTCGGGCTCCACCGGGCCGCCCTTCTCCATCGCCCGCCCGTCCTTGTCCATCGCCCGATTGATAAAGTGAATCAGCCGCCGCCACTCCAGAATGCTCACCGCCGAAACCGCGGCCCCCGTAGCCATCATCGCCGCATTGCGCCAGCCTGAGAGATTCCACAGCACCAGAGCCGCGCCCCCTCCCAGAATCAGCGTATTCCAGATGGCCCGCCGCAGCATGGCTTCCAGCCGCTCCTCCGTCAGGTCGATGATGGGATTGGGATCGGGGTTCGGGTCGGGGTTCGGAGCTGAATTCGAGTCTGGATTGGAACCTGGTTTGGAGACGGAAGCGGAGAGTGAATTCGAGAGATCCGTCATCGTTCACCCCCTTGATCTCCGTCTTCTGGATCATTTTTTGGATTCTTGCCGGAGTGATTCTCCGACTGGGCGCTGCTGGCGGAATCGTTCGATGCGGCCATGGCCATCCGCGCTACGTAGACCAGCCCCGAAACGCCGCCAAAAACGATTCCCGCGACGGCGATCCACCTTTGGCCTAGCAGATGGTCCAGCCAGACGCCGCCCAGCCAGCCGATGAAAACCGACGCTGGCAGCAGCAGCGCAATCTGCATCAGCCGCTCGGCCTGAATGTACGCCGCCAGCCCGCCCGAGATCTTCGTGCGTGGCTTTTCGTCCGGATTGGAAGGATTCAAGGGCATCTGGAATCCTGTTCAGAATACAGCACCAACCGGCAAGCGGGTATACTTCCCTTTTGGCCATTGCACGTGAAACGGAAGGAAAACGAGAGTGTTCGATTCGGAATTTGAGCGCAGCCTCTTCGAGCTGCGCCGGTCAAAACTTGAAGAAATCGAGAAATTGGGGCAAGCCGCCTATCCCAATCAGTTCCCTGCCTCGCACACCGTTCCCCAGGTGCGCGCAAAGTGGGGCGAGGCGCTCGCCGAAGAGCTTGAAGCCAGCCGCGTGACGGTTGCCGTCGCCGGCCGCATCATGGCCATTCGCGCCCAGGGCAAGGCCGGCTTCGCGACGCTTCAACAAGACGGCCAGCGGCTGCAAATTTATGTTCGCAAGGACGCCGTCGGCGACCAGGGCTTTGCGCTCTATAAACTGCTCGATCTGGGCGACCACATCGGCGTCTCCGGCTACCTCTTCCGCACCCGCACCAATGAATTGACCATCCACGTCGAGCGGCTCACCTTCCTGGCCAAGGCGATGCTGGCGTTGCCGGAGAAGTTTCACGGCCTGGCCGACGTCGAACTGCGCTACCGGCAGCGCTACGTGGACCTGTTCACCAACCTCGAAAGCCGCGAAGTTTTTGTCAAGCGCGCCAAGGTGCTGCGCGCACTGCGGACGTTTTTTGACAGCCGCGACTACCTGGAAGTTGAAACGCCGATGATGCAGCAGATCGCCGGCGGCGCGGCGGCAAGGCCCTTCAAAACCCACCACAACGCGCTCGACCTCGATTTGTTTCTGCGCATTGCGCCGGAGCTGTATCTCAAGCGCCTCGTCGTCGGCGGATTTGACCGGGTTTATGAGATCAACCGCAACTTCCGCAACGAGGGCGTCAGCACCCAGCACAATCCCGAGTTCACCATGCTCGAGTTCTACCAGGCCTACGCGAACTACCACGACCTGATGGATTTTACGGAAGAGCTATTGAAATTCGTTGCCATGGAAGTAAACGGAACCACGATTACAAACTTTCCAATTCCAAAGGGCTCTCGCGCCGGTGAGGTTGTCGAGATTGATCTGGGAAAGTGGACGCGAATGACGATGCGTGAAGCAATCATCAAATGGTGGCCCCCAGCCCTGCCACCTATCACTGAATCTGTTTTCACCGACGCCAAAACCATCGAGTTGTTTTTGGATAGATGCCTGAAAATACATCAATCCAGACCGAAGGAGGCTCGTCGGGAAGAGCGCGAAAATGAGATCAGAGTGACCACCGAAGAAGAGTCTTATTTGCGGCACATCACGCCGCCGGCCCATAGCAGCGCGAAAGAGATCGACCCACTTAGTCTAGAAATGTTGCTACAGAGGATCGTCCACTCTCTGGGTTCGGGTATGCCGCTCGGAAAAGCGGTTGCGGAACTGTTCGAGTCGATAGCGGAAGGCTATCTGATTCAGCCCACCATCATCTACGAATTTCCAACCGCAGTATCGCCTTTGTCGAAACAGAATCCGGACGATCCGGACTGGGTCGAGCGTTTTGAGATTTATGCCGGCGGCTTCGAGCTGGGCAATGCCTTCAGCGAATTGAACGACCCGGCCGAGCAGCATAAAAGATTTACTCAGCAGCTTGCCGAGCGCGCCAGTGGCGACGACGAGGCCCACCAGATGGACGAGGATTACGTGCGCGCGCTGGCCTACGGCTTGCCTCCGACCGCCGGCGAAGGCATCGGCATCGACCGGCTGGTGATGCTGCTGACCGGCTCGAAGTCCATTCGCGATGTAATTCTGTTTCCGCTGATGAGGCCGGAAAAACAGCTTCCAGCTTCTAGCTCCTAGTGGTTAGACCGTGTGATTTGGTGATTACCACTGAACAGGCGCGGACGAGGACGTCCGCGCTACAGCCGACCAGGAGGTCGGCGCTACAATCCGGCCATTACCAATTCATGCGGTCATGGCACTAGCTGGTGGCTTGAGACGATAAGCGCTACCGGGTTTGAGCTAACGGCTAAAAGCTAGCAGCTAGGAGCTGTTCCATGAACATTCTTTTCGTCGGCGACATCTTCGGCAGCGCGGGGCGCAGAATCGTGCGCGAACACATCGGCCATCTGCGCGAGGCTCACAGCGTCGAACTGCTCATCATCAACGCGGAAAACGCCGCCGGGGGCTTTGGCCTCACTCCGCAGATCGCCGAGGATCTCTTCGATCTGGGCGCCGATGTTCTGACCACCGGCAACCACGTCTGGGACAAGCGCGAGCTGATCGACTATATGAATTCGGACGTGGCCGACAGCCAGGAACGCGGCCGCCGCGTGCTGCGCCCGGCCAACCTGCAGCCCGGTCTGCCCGGCTACGGCGTTTTTGAAGGAACCACGGAAAGCGGCGTGGAGTATGCGGTCATCGACCTGCAGGGCTGTGTCTTCATGAACACCACCAACGACCCCTTCCACGCCGTCAACGCCCTGCTGGCGGGGATCAAAGCCAAGGTCATCGTGGTGGACTTTCACGCCGAAGCCACCAGCGAAAAGGTCGCCATGGGCTGGCATCTGGATGGCCGCGTGACCGCTGTTCTGGGCACGCACACGCACATTCCCACCGCCGACGAGCGCATCCTGCCGGGCGGAACCGCCTACCAGACCGATGTGGGCATGAGCGGCCCGTACGACAGCGTGATCGGCGTCGAAAAAGAGCTGGTTCTGCGCAAATTTCTCACCGGAATGCCCAGCAAATTCGAGGCCGCCAAGGGAAATCCCAAGATGTGCGCCGCGCTCGTCGCCTGCGATCCCGTCACCGGGCGCGCCACGCGGATTCAGCGCATCGTGCTGGGAGAATAGCTTTTACCGGATTCTAGTGGTGACCGCCGGAAATATCATCCTCTAAAACGCGGCCCAATCGTCGAGTGCTGCTTAGCCGGCATTCCCTCAGGGGCTGAAGCCCTCTTGATTTTGCAGGCTTTACGTACGGGCTAAAGCCCGTACCCTTCAAAACGGATCAACGACCATCTGCGTGGCGGACACCACTAGCGCAGAGCTCACTACTTCTTCTGGCGCAATCGGCTTTTGTGGCAGATGCCACGCAGTCGAGCTGTTCGCCATCCCGGAAAGTGGCTCTTCGCTTGAGGATTCTCTCAAAAATCGAAGGCCACCCGCCAAAATCGATTTCCGGCAGCGCCGATTCCTTCATACGAAGGGGAAAATTGCGCGTTGCCGGGTATTTCTCCCCATCGGTGCGGGATACCCCCCTGGGGTAGGGGGAGGGGGGTGGTCATGCGGCAATCTGGGTTTGCTTTTTGGGCGCTTTTTTCTCCTGGGACTGGCCGCGGAAGAGGGTGAGAGCCACTTGTGCGGCGTAGAGGAGCTGCGTACCCTTGGAGCCGGAAATCTTGTCGGTGAGCATGCCGTAGGCGGTGCAGGCGATGAAATCGCGGATGCTATCGCCGTGATCGAGAGCCGGCATGGCGTCGCAAAATGATCTGTCAGCGCAGCAGGCGGCATCGCCGCTTCCCTTGCCTCTGGATCTCTCGAACTCCAGGCGGAGTTGCCAGGCTGCGCAGCATCGCGCGATGGCGGGGTTTGTGGATGCCGCGGCGGAAGCGGAGCCGGAGTGGAGCAGGCCTGAAGTGAATGAGGACATGGTGAGTTTTCCTTTCGTCGTGCCGGGCGGGGCGATTTGAGGGAGCGGGGAGATGCCCGCGTCCGGTTCAATCCCGCCAGTCTTTATCCTGCGCCGCGCGGGGGGAATTTTCTGCAAGCGAGCCGTTGGAGTGGGATTCAATCGTTGCGGAGTCGGGCTGGTTCTATCGGCCTCTGAGGGCAACGTATCTCTCAGGGGAAAAACCCTTTCCCGAAACCCGGTTGGGTTGCCGGGATTGATTCCCGGCCTATCGCTCCCGGTTCGACCAATATCCCTGTATCCCAGGTCTCAGAATCGAGACCTGGGGCACCCGATCATTTTGGGATGGTCGGATCCGGGGCACTCAGCGAAAACCGCTTCAACGGGCGAAGCTGATGTGCAAGCGCGTGCGGGTGGCTTTGGCAAATCGTTCCAGGGTGCGCGTCGAGGGCAGCACGCGTCCGCTTTCGAGGCGCGCGATGACGGCCTGTGTCGTCCCCATCGCCTCGGCAACCTGCTCCTGGGTCATATCCGCGTCGGCGCGCGCCTTGATCAGGGCCGATGCCAGGGCGAACTCGCCTTCCAGCGCATCATAGGCCGTGACGTACTTCGGGTCCTTCTTCCACTGCTTGAAGGACTCTTCCACGGGGATGAATTTCGGCTTCATTGGACCTCCTTGGCCTTCTTGTCCGGAAATCCTTAGGGAGCATTGCGTTTGGATAAATATATCATTTTTGCAATGTTTGACGAAATGAGCAGGAGGGGCATGGTCTCCCACCCTTCGCTAGAAGAAAGCGAAGGATGGGGCACCCATACGTTTGTGGAGGGTTTTAGCGTGGGCCACCCGCCTTCCCTGCATCCCGGCGGGCTGGGGTTCGAGGATTCCCAGATCTGAAAATCCGGGGTTGGGCCACACACCCTTGTGGTGCGATAATCGTCGCCATGGGAATCCTCGACAATGCAAAAGAAATAGCGAATTCTGTCCATGAGATCAAGAACCTGGAACTCTATGCGCGAGTCCTTAGTCTCCATTCCGACATAATTCAGCTTGTGGAGGATAACAATCGGCTCCGCGCAGAGAATGGAGAGTTAGACAAGAAGCTCCAGCTCCGCGAGAAGATGGCCTTTAAGGAGCCGTTCTATTTTCAGGATGGCGACGAGACACCATATTGTCCCTCATGTTGGGAGACCAAGAGTTTCGCAATTCATGTTGTATTCTTTGTTGACCGCGAAGACGCCACTTATTGGCACTGCCCATCGTGTAAGACCGCCTACACAGATAAGAAGGACCGAAGAGTAATGAGACCACATAAAAATGAGCCTCCTTCCACGCCTTGGGGATAGCTCGTCCTTGCCACGATTATTCCGTCGAAAGGCGCTGGCGGATTTCATTTCGCGTCGACCCTACGGGACGTCAGGATGTTGGGATCCACTGACCCAGGGTTGCGCTGCGCTTCACCTTGGGCTATTTTCATCTTCTCCCTACGGGAGAATTGACAGTTGGAGGTTCGTGGTCTCCCACCCGGCGTAGTGTTACGCGAATATCGGAAATTCCAAAGCCATACCCAAACCTAGTTGGAGTACCAACAACCCACGTCACGACGATACATCGAGAGCCGCACCGGCCGCATCGATAAAGTCTAGCTTCTCGACCACCGCCCCGAAGCGGGTACTCGCACACCCATGGGAGTAAACAAAGCAGCGTCCCAACTCGCTGATTGCTTCGTCTCGATGTCGCTCAGGTAAATCGCATAGCGAAAGTCCCGCTTGTGCTCGCCCAAACGCCCATCGATGCTGCGTCCATTTCTCCAATTCAGGACGCTTAAGGACGGGGTGCTCTTCGGGCAACGGAACTGCCTCCATGATTGTTGTTAAAGCTTGGACCATGAATTGCTTCGGATCATCAGGTCCGAATGCGGCCCTCCATTTTGAAACCATTGCAACGAGAACTTCCTTCCTGCGATCCGGCCCGAATTTTGTTTGGAGTAAATCCAGCAAAACGACGTGGATATGAGCATGAGAGAGCAACTCAAACATCGCTTCCCAATCTGACGGAATCTCGACGGTAGCCAAGTGCCATTCGTTGTGATCAAACGGGGGCTCACCGTCAATCATCCTCTTTCCGACATAAAAGACAAGATCGTCAACAGTCAAACCAATCTTATCGTTCGATGAGGTAATGGACTTTGCCGCCTTGAAGAACGTGATGTCGGAAGCGAGTTTCTTGAATAAATTCATCTTTGTTCCACTCCAGACGCATTCTCAGTCAATCGCCGGTGGCTTCCCAAAGCCGAAGCGAACGAGTTCATCTGGATCGGCCATGGCGTTTTCTTTGGACGAGTAGCGCACATCTAGAGTGAATCGTTCACCGCTTGGAAGCTCTTGCCGATTCGCTAGTCGAAGCTGTGCGGCCTCAATACACGCATCAAGGCGCGAGCCGTACCATTTCCACCAGGTTTGGTCCTCGGATCGCACCCAGAGTGCCTCCCCGTTATTGTAGCTTGGTTCGACTGTGACTTTAACGGGAATAGCTTGCACACAACCTCCGCAAAAACTCCTGGCTGCAATTGTAGTGGACTTTTCAGAACAGTCAAGCGGCTTCTCACCATTTATTCGCCTAGTTATGCTTGCCTTTCCACTCGGCGTAGGGGCCTTGGAAGTCTTCTATGCCGTCTTCATTGAAGTTCCATAGCCTGGTGGCTACTTCGTCTATTAAGTCATGGTCGTGGGTAACTAACAGGACCGTGCCTTCGTAGCGCTGGAGAGCTATGTTCAGGGCGTTGATGGCTTCTAAGTCGAGGTGGTTGGTGGGCTCGTCGAAGATGAGGATGTTGGGCTTGGTGAGGATCAGCTTGCAGAAGGCCAGGCGGGCCTGTTCGCCTCCGCTCAGAGCCCTGGTCTGCTTTTCGCCTTCGTCGCCCGAGAAGAGCATCTGGCCCAGGATGCCGCGAATCTCTTCGACGTGGGCGGCGGGGTTCCAGCGATGCAGCCACTCGGCCACGGTAAGACCGTGCTCGATGGTCGAGCCCACGTCCTGGGGGAAGTAGCCGATCTGCGCCTCGTGGCCCCAGAAGACAGTGCCGTTGTCGAGCGTGAACTCGGGGTCGGCGAGGCCGGGATAGTTGGCCAGCAGGCTCTTGAGCAGTGTGGTCTTGCCGGCGCCGTTGCGGCCCATGAGGCAGATTCTTTCGCCGCGCAGGACGTTGGCGCTGAAGCCGTCGATGACCGTCCGGTCGCCGTAAGTCTTGGTGATGTGCTTGAACTCGAGCGCGTGCTTGCCGCTGGGGCGCGCCAGGTCGAAGCGGATGTAGGGGCGGGCGATGTTGGAGCGGGCCAGATCGTTGGTTTGCAGGCGCTCGACCTCCTTGCGGCGGCTGGTGACCTGCGAGGAACGGGTTCCGGCGGCAAAGCGGGCGATGAAGTCGTTGAGCTGCGAGATCTTCTTCTCGCGCTGGGCGTTCTGCGACTCGAGCGTGGAGCGGATCTGCGTTTTGGCCATCACCATCTCGTCGTATCCGCCGGTGTAGGTGATGATGGTCTGGTAGTCGATGTCGGCGGTGTGGGTGGTGACCGAGTTGAGGAAGTGACGGTCGTGACTGATGACGATCAGCGTGCCGTCATAGTTGTTCAGAAAATCTTGCAGCCAGTGGATGGATTCGAGATCGAGGTAGTTGGTGGGCTCGTCGAGGAGCAGCGCCTGGGGATGGCCGAACAGAGCCTGGGCCAGGAGCACGCGCACCTTTTGCCCGCCCTGAAGCTCGCCCATTCGGCGCTCGTGGACCTCTTCGGAGATATCGAGGCCATCGAGCAGCACGGCGGCGTCGCTCTCGGCTGTGTAGCCGTCCTCGTCGCCGATGACGCCTTCGAGTTCGCCGAGCCTCATGCCGTCGGCATCGGTCAGCTCCGGCTTTTCGTAGATGCGGTCGCGCTCTTCGAGAGCCGCCCAGAGCGGCTTGTTGCCCATGATGACGGTGTCGATGACGCGATAGCTGTCAAAGGCGAACTGATCCTGGCGCAGAATACCGAGCTTGCGGGGACGCACGACCGTGCCCTTCTGCGCGTCCAGTTCGCCGGTGAGGATGTTCATGAAGGTGGTCTTGCCGGAGCCATTGGGCCCGGTGAGGCCGTAGCGGCGGCCGGGAATGAAGGCAACGCTGACGTCCTCAAAGAGCACCTTCGAGCCGTAGCGCATGGAGACATTGCTGACACTGATCATTCTTGTCGGGTTCCTACTTGCTTGTCGAGTTCCTACTTGTCGAGTTTCCAAAGGCAGGCCGCAGCGGGGCATCGGCCGCGGGGGCCGGATGACGCCAGGGGTTGAATCAAGGTTTTGGGCGCGTAGCTGCGCCTGAGCTGCGGAGAGTTGCCGCAATTTCAGTTTCTGCCGCTCTTCCAGTTTCTCACGAGCGGCGGCATTGGCTTCCCATTTTGTCTCAGTGGAGCGCAGAAAGAAGGCGCGGGTGAGCGGCTTGGACGGCGGGAATCGGCTAATCGGTAGAAAAGCTGGAATTTTTGCGCGGGAATGGCGCGGCTTTGCCGATAAACACTTCGGAAGAGCCGTTGGGAGGAAGTTGCATCCGGCGGCTGTCATCGGAGACGAGAATGCGATCAACCCGAAGGCGAACGGAGCCTGGCTCCCCGAAAGCTGGACACCCGAAGGTTGGACACCCGAAGGTTGGACACCCGAAGGCCCGACCCCAGAAGGCTGGAGCGCCGGACCCCTGGCACGGAGGACCGGATCGCCGAGCCGACAGCCGCTTCAGCTCCTGGGGAACCGCCGGAATCAATATCCTGCCGGATGGTCCGATGGTCCTGTGCTATCTGGTCGATCTGGGCCTGGGAGGCTGCTCGGTGGATGCGGACGAGGCCATTCCGGCTTGCGTGAACGCCTGCGTCGAGGTGCTTCTGCAGGTCGATCAACTGACGCTGCGGCTGGCGGGCGTGATTCGGCACATGGAGAAGAAGACCAGGGCGGGGATCGGGTTCACGGACTTGAGCCTTCGCAAGGTGGAGCAGGTCCACCATCTGCTGGGGATTCTGATCGATGAGGAAAAACAGCGGCTGGCCGGAGTGAAGGAGTTGGGCGGATGAAAGGCGGGCGAGGAGCTTGGCAGAGGCTGCCTGATCAACAGCATTCAGCCGGTTCAAAGCATCCCTCGGGGGCTGAAGCGGAAATTTTGCGGCAGGGCTGAAGCCGCGCCCTTTCAAAGCCACTCTATACCAAGAGTGAATCTGCTCTATCTCAGCCGAAGGCGGCTTTGCAGACTGCAACCGCCTGCAAGCGAAAGGCTTTTTGAGGGCGCTTCCCTTCTCCGCCGTTTCGCGCTACGATGGCGACGAACTTCTCTGGAGGCTTGCCGTGGCTCTGCGCCGGTTAGGGTGGTTTTTGCTTTTCATTGCGGTATTGCCCACCGCGGCCGTTGCCCGGAAGCAGAAGCCGTGCGTGGCCACCGGCGAGGCTACCACGATGCTCAACAAGGATCTGTGCATCACGGCGCATATCTACGATGTGGTGCGGTTGCCGGATGGAACGAGGTTCCTGGATGTGTGTCCGCCCGAGACGACGGACGCCGAGTGCCGTTTCACCGTGGTGAGCCTGGCGGAGGATCGCCAGGATGTGGGCGACCTGAGCCAGTACAACGACACGAACGTGCAGATTCGAGGGACTGTGCAGCCGATGCGGGGGCGGGCGGGAATGCTGCTGAGCAACGCGCGTCAGTTCCACGGCGGTCCGCCCAAGTTCAGGCCCAACCCCCTGCTGATGGGCGGCTTCAGCGCCGACCGGAGCCGTCCGCCAGTCAACGACCCCAACCTGCGCCCGCAGGGCAGAGGCCGCGCCTTCATGAATACACGGGACCAGGAGACGCGATAGCTCTCGGCTTGCAGGCGCGGACCCGGCCCATTCGCCGAAAACCACGCAAATGCTCTACTCTGGCCTGTGATGCGTATGCCTCAGTTCATTCGACCCTTTCGCAAGGCCATCTGGCTGGCGATCGAGCACGACATGCTCAACACCGCCAAGGCCGTGGCCTACTCCGGAATGCTGATGCTGTTCCCCGCGCTGGTCATTCTTACCACGCTGCTGGCCCGGGTGCCGGATGGAACCCCGCTGATGGGCGAGTTTCGGGTCTCGTTCGAGCAGTTTCTGCCCGCCGATTCGATCTCGCTGCTGCAGTTGTCGCTGGGCTCTCAGCAACTGCATTCCTTGCAACTGATCTTCTCGGCCGCCAGCCTGGCGGTCTTTGCCAGCATCGGCATGATGCTCTCGCTGATGGAGGGCTTTCGCCGCGCCTACCGGCTGCCGGCCAGCGATTGGGGCTTCTGGCAGCGGGAACTTCGGGCTCTTCTGCTGGTGCCCATCGTCCTGCTTCCGCTCTCGTTGGCCACGATGGTCCTGATGTTCGGCCACCAATTCGAGGCGTGGATGATCAACAACGCCGGCCACGATCTGCGCTACTTCGTTCTCTTCTCGTGGCGCATGCTCCGCTGGGCGGTTGCGCTGCTGACCAGCGTCAGCGTGCTCGGGGCGCTTTATCACTTTGGCACCCGGCGCAAAGAGCACTGGGCCTGGGTGGGACCCGGCGCCGTGGCCGCCACGCTGGTCTGGTTCCCGTCCACGCTGGCCTTCGGCTGGTATGTGACGCGGGTTGCCAACTACTCCAGGTTCTATGGATCCTTTGGCGCCGGCATCGCCACGCTGGTCTGGCTTTATATCACTTCGTTCAGCGCGCTGCTGGGCGCGGAACTGAACGGCGTTCTATTCCGGGAACGGCAACAAAAGGCTTTCCGCTTCGATGACGATGAGCCGGACCCCGGCGATCTGTGACCATTCTCACAGACAGTTGCATGATCTAACATACAAGATAAACAAAGGGCAGTTGTGGCCCCAGAGCTATGCAAACCGAAGCGGGCCGTTCAGAAGCCCGTTTTTTTCAGCCGATTCCACCCTCTCAGGAGTGAATTTATGTCTTTTGCAGAACTGAGCCCGACCGCTTCCTCCACCTTACGCCGAGCAAAAATCGTTGCCACGCTTGGCCCCTCCTCCAACACCGTTCCTGTTCTGCGGAATCTGGTTCGCGCCGGCGTCAATGTATTCCGCCTGAATTTTTCTCACGGTGTCCATGAGGAAAAGCTGGCGTTGATCCGGATGATCCGCGAGGTCAGCCGCGAGGAGCACACTGCGCTGTGCATTCTGGGCGACTTGCAGGGGCCCAAGATCCGCACCGCCAATCTGAAGGACCACCGTCCCGTGCTGCTCAAGGCCGGCGAGCTGCTGACCATCACCCCGCGCGAGGTTCCGGGCACCGCAGCCCTGGTGGGCACGACGTTCAAGACCCTGGCGGAAAATGTGGAGCAGGGATCGCGCATTCTGCTCTCCGATGGTCTCATCGAGCTGCGTGTTCAGGATATGGACAACGACGACGTGATCTGTCAAATCATCAACGGCGGAATGCTGGGCGAACACAAAGGGATCAATCTGCCGGGCATTCCGGTGCGCGTTGCCTCGCTGACCGAAAAAGACTCCGAAGATCTGGACTTTGCTCTCAAGAACGGCGTGGACGCCATCGCCGTCTCCTTTGTCCGCACCGCCGAGGACGTGCGCCTGGTGCGCAACCGCATCACTGCCCTGGGCGGCGAAACCTGGATCATCGCCAAGCTTGAAAAGCCCCAGGCGATCGAGCATCTGGATGCGATCCTCAACGTCGCCGACGGCATCATGGTGGCCCGCGGCGATATGGGCGTCGAGCTTCCGCCCGAGCAGGTTCCGGCCCTTCAGAAGTACATCATCCGCCGCGCCGCCGAGTTCCGCAAGCCGGTCATCACCGCGACGCAGATGTTGGAGTCGATGATCGAGAACCCCCGCCCCACCCGCGCCGAGGTCTCCGACGTGGCCAATGCGGTTTACGACGGCACCGATGCCGTCATGCTCTCCGGCGAGTCGGCCGTGGGCAAGTACCCGGTCGAGACCGTTTCCATGATGGCGCGCATCGTGGTCGATGCCGAGCGCCACATCAAGGAGGCGGAGTACACCGACCGCCGCAAACAGCGCCGCACTCACCTGTCCGTCGCCGAGACCATCTGCGAGGCCACGGCGCACGCCAGCGAAGATCTGGACCTGCGTGCCATTGCGCTGTTCACCGAGACGGGAGAAACTGCCCGCCAACTCTCGAAGTATCACCCGGCGGCGCCCATCTTTGCCTTCAGTCCGGTCGAGAACACCGTCAACCGCCTCAACCTGCTGTGGGGCACCACCCCGATTCGCTCCCCCAAAGTCAACTCTACCGAAGCGATGGTCGACGTGGCCGAGAGCCTGCTTGTGGATGGCGGTTTCGTCCGCCCCCGCGAGGTCATCGCCATCGTGGCCGGCACCCGCACCAAGTCCGGCTCCACCAACTTCCTGCGCCTGCACCTGGTGGGCGATCAATTGGAGGGGGCGCGCACATTGAGTCCCGTCGCGGAAGCGCCTGCTTCAGCGCCCGCCCTGAATCAGTCCGATGAGTCCGATCAGTCCGGGGCTCCGGCGGCAGCCGCAATTGCTTCCACCAAGCGACGGCGCACGTCCGCCAAGCCCGCCCGGGCTGCGGCAAAACGCAAATAGCCTTTCCCTGGGGTAGTGGGTCAGTTTGGATTTCCACAGACCCGCTTTAGCATTATGATTAGCCTATGACCATCGGCAAGGGCAAACGTCCGCGCGATCCGAACCAGCTCGCCAAGTGGATTGTAGAGCAGTCCGCGGAAGAGGCGCAGCCGGTTCCCCCGCCTCCAAGCGGCTTATCTGCGTACATGGCCGCTATGGGGCGCAAGGGCGGCATGGTTGGCGGTAAGCGCCGTCTGGTGACGATGACGCCGGAGGCGCGGAAGAGGGCGGCAACCAAGGCTGCTCAGGCGCGGTGGGGAAAGCCAGGAAAGGCGGCGGAATGAGTTGGAATCAGATCATCTTCGTTCCGGTGGTTTTCGTGGTCACCGCTTTTGTTCGGGTGGGCTGGGAACTGCTACGAAGTAGACGTGGCTAGATCGATAAGGAATACCGCTATGGTTCTCAAAGGCAGACCGACTCTGCGTATTGTCCTACAGATAGGGACGGTCTTGCTCCTTCTGGTGATGGCGGCTGCGGCGGTCGATCTACTCAGCAGACTAGCGTTCACTACCCTAACTTGGTGGGATTTTCTGTTTTGTTTGTCGTTACTCTAGTCGTAGTGGTCCGGTCGATCTTGAATCGCAAAAAAACGCTATAATATCGTTAAAATAGAAAACCCCGCTGCCAGGCGGGGCTCTAAACCTCTTGCATCCACAATCCAAGGGTACAACTGGAGTGTGTGCAATGCAAAGGAATATTACTTCGCTTTCAAACGAAGAATTGCGGCGTCAATCGGCTTTAGCGTTTCAAGCCTTATCTGATTTTGTTCTTCGGCAAGCTCGTCCGCGCATTTCCGATAAGCCTCGCCCAGAGACAAGTCCCCATATTCCTCCTCGTCCTCGTGAACCACAGCCTTAACGAGTGGCGATAGAACAGTTGACAAGTCACACACTAGCGCCGTTTGCTGCCGGATCATCTGGAATGCGGTCAGAAGCGATTCCCGCAACCCCTTAATCTCGTTGTGCACGAAATCGCGCTCCTCTTCTGGCCCATCGTTGCTATCGTCCGGCCTCTTGAATATGGCACGATACTGGTCTGATCCTTTCTCCTGCGCCGGGAGAAACGCAACCAACTCCCATTGGCATTTGCCCCAATCAGTCAAAACAGCCTCAATATCGGCAGGCTTCATCACTGCCTCACTGTAGAGCCAGAACGTCATCGCCGCGTACCCCATTCACTATGGCCGCCATCATAACCGACCTATCAAGGGACGGCCAAACTTTTCTATTGACATCCTAATGCCGCTTTAGCATAATAGTCAATATGAACTGCTTGGACTCCCAAACCCGCGCCAGAATCGTCAACTGCCTCATCGAAGGCTGTTCGATCCGTGCAACTTGCCGAATGACGGGGGTTGCCAAGAATACCGTGGTGAAACTGCTGGCTGATATGGGTACGGCGTGCGCCACTTTCCATGATTTCCATGTTCGCAATCTCAAGATCCGCCGGATGCAGTGCGATGAAATCTGGTGCTTTGTGGGGGCTAAGAAAAAGAATGCCAGCGCGGAAAAGAAGCAGGAAGGTTGGGGGGATATTTGGACCTGGGTAGGCATCGACGCCGACACGAAACTGGTGGTCGGATACCTTGTGGGCGGTCGGGATGGAGGCTGGGCAATGGACTTCATGGAGGATTGCGCCAGCCGCATCAAAGGGCGCGTACAACTCACCACGGACGGCCATAAACCATACCTACAAGCTGTCGAGGGTGCTTTCGGGATGGACGTGGATTTTGCTGTACTCCAAAAGATCTACGGCGCATCGGATGAGCCTGAAAAGCGGTACTCTCCCGCCAAGTGCATTGGCTGTGACATGAAAGTAGTCATGGGAGACCCGGACCCGGCGCCACTCTTGTCTAAGACAGCATTTTAGGTGAGTTTGGCTGTTGATTTCACTGGACATAGGTGTCCTCCCCCGGCGATAGCGTCAGGTTTCTTCGATGAGTCGCAGGGGGTGCATTTCTATGTGTCAGGCATCCTGCTGT
>Ga0255350_1000466_pt1 | contig 15104 bp, 9 predicted proteins | sample HBST25r1metaG_FD_186028 | JGI IMG/M metagenome (GOLD analysis project Ga0255350, IMG submission 186028) | Peat soil microbial communities from Stordalen Mire, Sweden - H.B.S.T-25.r1 | ecosystem: Environmental > Terrestrial > Soil > Wetlands > Peat | place: Sweden: Norrbotten County, Stordalen...
GTCGAAAGGGCGGGCGGTGCGGCTGGGCGAGCGCGCGCTCGGGCACCTCGACCCCGGCGCCGCCAGCGCCGTCGTCATTCTCAGAGCGATGGCGCTCACGTTCTGCGGCGGCGACTCCGAAAACGTGACGATGACAAGCGGACGCGCAGGTCAGAGCGTTCGAAAACCTGAATCCGCCCTGGACGCTCGGAAGGGCTTCAAGGGCTGATCGCGCGCTCGCGCTCTGCGCTCTCCCGGAGGCCACCCATACGCTCTGGATGCGCTCAGCCAGTCGATTGTCCATTTGAGCGACCGTATCGAAAAGGAATGCCCCCCGCCCGCAACAGCCAACGCTCCTGAGGCCGTGAGCCCGTTCGATGCGGGGTGAATCGTTTCGGCCGGGCCGACGCATACATGCAGCGTCGGCTCGAAGAGCGACGAGCGAAGACGAGCGCCCAGACATGGGAGGTCGATGATGACATCCACGAAAGACGCCGACCTCGACGGGTCAGCGCAGCCAAAGGCGAGCCGAGCGGCGCCTGAGGTCTTGGGCGTCCTCGGGGCCCTGCAATCGAGACTGCGCGGCGGGCGTCTGAGGGTGGTCCTGCCGTCCGGGCGCGCGGTCGTCTTGGGCGTGAGCGACGGCGGCGTGCAGGCGACGTTGGTTGTCGAGCGCTGGCGCGCGCTACGCCGCCTCGCCGTTGGCGGCGACATCGGCTTTGCGGAATCCTATATCGACGGCGATTTGACGACCCACGACCTCGTCGAGGCGTTGCGTCTCGCCGCGCGCAATCGCGACGCTTTGAGCAGCGTCGTGCGCGCTTCGCCGCTGCTTCGCTGGCTCGAGCGCCTGCGGCATTTCCTGCGGCGCAACACGCGAGGCGGCAGCCGGCGCAACATCGTCGCTCACTACGATCTCGGCAACGACTTCTATCGCCTCTGGCTCGACGCCAGGATGCAGTACTCGTCCGCCCTGTGGGCGGACGACACGCCCGATCTCGACAGCGCGCAGGCTCGCAAGCTCGCGCGCGTCGTCGAACTTCTCGACCTGTCGGGGCGCGAGAGCGTGCTGGAGATCGGTTGCGGCTGGGGCGGACTCGCCGCCCAATTGCAGGGCGAGACGATGTCGAAGGTCGTCGCGCTGACGCTCTCGCCAGCGCAGCTCGACTGGGCGCGCGCGCTCGAGACGCCGGTCGACTTCCGACTGCAGGATTATCGCGACATACGCGAGCGCTTCGACCGCATCGTGTCGATCGAGATGCTGGAGGCCGTCGGCAAAGCCTGGCTGCCGCGTTACTTCGACGCCCTGGCGAGCGCCCTCAATCCGGGCGGGCGCGCCGTCCTGCAGGCCATCACGCTCGACGAAGCGCTCGACGCCGACTACCAGAAGAACCCCGACTTCATTCAGAAATACATCTTTCCCGGTGGTTTCCTGCCGACCAAATCGGCGCTGGCGGCGCTGATCGAGCGCGCGGGTTTGCGCGTCCTCCAGCGCGAGAGTTTCGGCCTCTCTTACGCGCGCACGCTCGCCGAATGGCGCCGCCGCTTCCACGCGAACTGGGCGGATATCGCCGCTCTGGGCTTCGACGATCGGTTCCGCCGGCTTTGGGACTATTACCTCTGCTATTGCGAAGCGGGGTTCGCCGAAGGGACGATCGACGTCAGCCATTACGTGCTCGGGCCCGCCTCGCCGGGACGCAAATGAACCATCAGCGGCGGCTGAGAGTCCGCCAGTCGCTTGCGGCCCTTCGAGCCTGATGACGGGAGCGGCCCTTCGAGCCTGATGACGGGAATCGTGTCGCCGTGACAGGATTCCGAACCCTTTTGCGCCTGCGCCGAGCGCGAGGCGTGGGCGTAACCCCGGCCCGATCGCGACGCGCCGGCGCGGCAAGAGGGTATGACTGCGCCGCAATTGGAGCAGGCGGGCCAGGCTGGTGGTGGGATGGGCTCGCCGACGCCCTACGGCCAATCAGCGCCGTTCAGCCGGCGAGATCCAAGCCGACGTCGAGAATCGGCGCGCTGTGCGTGAGCCAGCCGACAGAAATGAGATCGACGCCCGCCGCGGCGATCGCCGGCGCGGACTGGGGCGTCACGCGGCCCGACGCTTCCGAAATCGCGCGACCGGCGATGCGGTCGACGGCGCGGCGAAGGTCGTCGAGGCCCATGTTGTCGAGCAGCACCGCGTCGACCCCTTCCGCCAACGCCTCATCGAGCTGGGCGAGCGTATCGACTTCGACCTCGATCTTGACCAGATGGCCGACGTGGGCTTTCGCGCGCCGGATCGCGGGAACGATTCCGCCGGCGATCGCCACGTGGTTGTCCTTGATGAGAACGGCGTCGTCGAGGCCGAAGCGATGGTTCGCGCCGCCTCCGGCCCTCACCGCGTATTTCTCGATCGCGCGAAAGGTCGGCGTCGTCTTGCGCGTGCAGACGATTCGCGCCTTCGTCCCAGCGACGCTTTCGACGATCGCGGCGGTCGCCGAGGCGACCCCGCTCAGCCGACTGACGAAATTGAGCGCGACGCGTTCGGCGCCGAGCATGCCCCGCGCCGGGCCCGACACGCGCGCGACCGTCTCGCCCGCGCCGACCGTCTCGCCGTCCGGTCTTTCAATCTCGAAGACGATTTTGGGGTCCATCAGCGCGAAGGCGAGCCTGGCGAGATCGAGACCGGCGATCACGCCCTGTTGACGGGAAACGAAAGCCGCCGCGATCGCGAGGTCGGCGGGCGCGATCGCGTCAGTCGTGAGGTCGCCGGCGCGGCCGAGGTCCTCGAGGAGGGCCGCGCGAACCAGCGGTTCGACGATGACCTGGGGCAGGGGAACGAGAGGCATGATTCAGGCCGTCCGGGCGTCGGAGGTGGAGGGGAGTTCTCGCGCCGAGCGAAGCGCTTCGGCGAGCGTCAGGGATCGTCGCGCCGGTGGTTGAGCATTGCCGGGAAAGTCGGCGCGGGCGTGTGCGCCGCGCGTTTCTTCCCGCCGCAATGCGGCTACGCAGATCATGGTCGCCACCGCCGCAGGGTCCGCGCCGGGTTCGTCGCTGTCGGCGAGCGGAAGAAGCGCGGCGATCGCGGCGCGGAGACCATCGGCGTCGCGTTCGACGCCGGCGGCTGGGGACAACGCGCGACGAGCGCTGGCCGGATTGGGCGCAGCGTCGCTGAAGTTGCAGCGAAGGGGCGCGACGCGGGCCGCGGTCACGCCGGCGATGTCGTCGGCGACCCAGCCGGCGGCGACGACCGCTTCGGTCAGGGAATTGCTGGCGAGGCGATTGGCGCCGTGCAGGCCGGTGCAGGCGACCTCGCCGCATGCCCACAGCCCATCGATCGCGCTGCGTCCTGCCCGGTCGACCGCGATCCCGCCCATGTGGTAGTGCGCGGCGGGCCGAACGGGAATGAGATCGCGCGTCGGATCGATTCCGTGCTGGGCGCAGATCGCCGACACCGAAGGAAAGCGCGACGCGAACCGGGCGCCGATCGTGCGTGCGTCGAGAAACACGCGGCGTCCGGCGCGTCTGCGCCGCCAAATGGCGCGGGCGACGACGTCTCGCGCCGCCATCTCGCGCCCCGGCGTGTCGGCCATGAAGCGCTCGCCGGCGTCGTCGACGAGGATGGCGCCTTCGCCGCGCACGGCTTCGGTGATGAGCGGCGCGGGCCGCGTCGCCGCCTGTAAGGCGGTCGGATGAAACTGCACGAATTCGAGGTCGACGAGCGCGGCGCCAGCGCGCGCGGCGAGCGCCAAGCCCTGGCCAAAGCTGCCGAGCGGATTGGTGCTGACGTCGTAGAGACCGCCGACCCCGCCCGTCGCCAGCACGACAGCGTGGGTCGCAAGCGCCGAGTTCTGCTTCGCGCTGGCGATGACGACGCCGCGAATTCTTCCGTCTTCGACGACGAGTCGGCGCGCCTCCGCGCCTTCCAGCACGGCGATCGAGGGCGTTCGACGGACCGCCGCGATCAGCGCCCGCATGATCTCGCGTCCCGACCCGTCGCCCTCGGCGTGAACGATGCGGCGACGGCGATGCGCGGCCTCCTGGCCGCGTTCGAGGCGGCCGTCGGCGCCGCGATCGAACCGCGCGCCCCAAGCGGCGAGCTGTTCGATCGCCGCCGGCGCGGCGCTGGCGAAGCGGCGCACGACCTCCTCGTCGCACAGGCCGCCGCCGGCCGCGATCGTGTCCGCAGCATGCTGTTCAGCGTCGTCGTCGTCGCCGACGGCGGCGGCGAGTCCGCCCTGCGCCCAGTTTGTCGAGCCCTCGGCGCCGAGCGGCCCCTTCGAGACGACGACGACCGGTCGTGGGGCGAGGCGCAACGCGGTCGACAGCCCGGCGATCCCCGCGCCGACGACGACGATCCGCCCGTCGAACGCCGAGACGTCGCCGGTCATAGCGCGGTCATCCGTTCGACCGCACGGCGCGCCCGCGTCGCAACGGCAGGATCGATCTCGATCGCCGTCGTCATCGTCTCCAGGGCGCGCCGAATGGCGGGCAGCGTGATCCGCTTCATGTGCGGGCAGAGACCGCACGGCCGCAGGAACGCGACCTCCGGATGCTCGCCGGCGATGTTGTCGCCCATCGAGCACTCGGTCAGCAGCAGAGCGCGAGGCGGGCGGCGCTCGGCGATGAAGGCCGACATCTGCGCCGTCGAGCCGGCGAAGTCGGCGGCGGCGACGACCTCGGGCGGGCACTCGGGGTGCGCCAGCACGACGGCGTCCGGGTAGACGGAACGCAACTCGCGAACGTCGCTGGCGCTGAAGCCTTCGTGCACCTCGCAGGCGCCGTCCCAGGAAATGATTTCGACATCCGTCGTCTTGGCGACGTTGGCGGCGAGAAACTTGTCGGGCAGCATGACGACGCGCGGCGCGCCGAGCGACTCGACGACGGCGCGCGCGTTCGCCGACGTGCAGCAAATGTCGACCTCCGCCTTCACGGCCGCCGTCGTATTGACGTAGGCGACGATGGGAACGCCGGGGTGGCGACGACGAAGCGCACGCACGTCGTCGGCGGAGATCGAGGTCGCCAGCGAGCAACCCGCTCGCGTATCCGGGATCAGCACGACCTTCTCCGGATTCATCAGCTTGGCGGTCTCCGCCATGAAGTGAACGCCGGCCATTACGACGACGCGCGCTTCGATCTTCGCCGCCGCCTTGGCCAGCGCCAGACTGTCGCCGACGACGTCGGCGACGCAGTGGTAGATCTCCGGCGTCATGTAATTGTGGGCGAGGACGACCGCGTCGCGTTCGCGTTTGAGGCGCAAGATCGCCTCGATGTCGGGAATGCACGCTGACCATTCGATCGGCGGAATGACGCGACTGACCCGCGGGTAAAGCGCCTCGACGTCAAAGTCCTGTGCGCGCGCGTTCATTTTATTCTCATAGTGAGCATATCAAGGCGCTTATTCTTAGTGTGATAATAAGGGCGCGTCAAGCCTCGGCGATCGAAGCGCGAGCGCAATTGTGGGGCCGACCGCGGCCGGTCGAAGACGGCGTCGCGGCCGTCAGGCCAGGCCGCTGCGGCGCGCCTGGCGGCGTCAATCCCGGCCGACGCGTCGCGACGAGCCTCGAGCGCGCGGCGTCACGCTCTCGAGATCGGCAGCTTCGTTCCGGCGACGGCTCGTTCTTCTTTCACCGCTTCGCGGAAGCGGAAGGCCTTGGCGGGGCGTCCCCCCGTTTCGGCGACCACATCGCCAGTCTCCTCGACCAGCTGCTGCTGCTCGATCAGGCGGCGAAAGTTCGGCTTGTGCAAGTTCATTCCGGCGATCGCCTCGACGCAACGCTGAAGCTGCAGCAGCGTGAAGGCCGGCGGCATCAGTTCGAAGACGACGGGGTTGTATTTGATCTTGGCGCGTAGGCGCGCAATCCCCGTGGCCAAAATCCGCCGATGGTCGGCGACCATGGCGCGGCCGAATCCGTCGCCGCCGCGGCCCGGGGGGCTCGCCTCGGACGCCAGCCCGGCCTCGTAGAGCAACTCGTAGCGCTGCAACGCCAATTCTTCGTTCCAGCGGCGGCCGTCGAGGCCGAAGGCGATTTCGGCACGGGTCTTTCGGCTCTCCTTCGCAAAGCGCGAGCCGCCGGCCGCAATCCACCGCTTGAGCTTCGGCTCGAACCACGACTCGAGCGACTGCGCCGCGTGCTGGCGTTGGTCCTCCCAAGGAAAGTAGTCGTACCAGCGCCGCCAACTCGCTCCCGCGACCGCCGCCGCTTCCGTCTCGGCGCGCGTCAGGCCGAGATAGCTGATCGAAATCCGACGACCGGAGCCGAGCCCTTCGCCGCGTTCGCGGTCGGCGAAGGTGTAGAGCTGCTCGAGATAGCCCAGCGCATGACCCGTTCGCTGCTCCACCCAGGCCCGCAGCCCGGATTGGAGCGAGCGGTGCGCGAGCTCGAATGGCCCTGACGGCAGCGCGTCGCCCGCCTCGACGGTCATGACCATCGGATCCCCGTTCGGCACGGCGACGATCACGGCGATCAGCTCCGCCGAAACGCTGCCGGTCGGAGCGTCATGAGTTGTTCTTGCGGACATTCGAGTCAAATGATGAAGAGCGGCGGGAACTTAAAGGCGAGGCGGACCATTTGGTCAAGCCGGGCTGGTTGTCGGCTGACGATGAGGAGTTGCGCGTAACGCCGCGACAGCCCTCGATCCGGAACGGACATTGGCGCATTCGGCGGTCGCGGCGAATCGACTTTCGTCCGGCGAACTGGAACTCGGCGACCCCGTCCTTATGGGCCGCTTATTTTTCGTCGCGACAATCCGTATCGCCTTCTTATCGAGGTCAGCACTAGCTTCGCCTCGCAACGGATAGCGGCGAACGCAGCGGGATTCCGCCTGCCGGTCGGGTCGCGCGGACGCGTGGCCCGGACAGGGAGCGTTTGCGTCCGCGCGCCGTCGAACGAGGGGAACCGATCGATGAACCTTTGGATTTGGCTGCCCGCGCTGTTCGCGCTCGGCCTGGTCTCCTTAGGCCTGTGTTGGGCGTTCATCGATGCGTGCGAACGCATCTAACGGAGCCCCGCCATGATCGTGATCACTGTCGTGGTGACGGCCTTCGTCGTCGCCTACCTCTTCACCGCCCTCGTCCGCCCCGAGTGGTTCTGACGTTCGCGCGTCGCCCGTGAGCGTACCGTCGCGGCGCGCGAAAAGCGCGCGTCGGCGGACGCGAGATTCGAAAGGCTGCCCCGATGTGGCTTCTTCCCGCACTACTGATCGCGACGGCGGTGGTTCTGTCCGTCCCGCTCAGCGCCTATTTCGCCTGGCTGATGGACGGCAAATATCGCGCGCCGCGCGTGTTGCGTTGGTTTGAGAAACTCTTCGACACCGGTCCGCAGGACTGGAAGCAATACACGGTCGCGCTGGTCGTCTTCAACATTGCGCTGTTCGTGTTCGGTTACGTCGTGCTGTCGCTGCAGCCGATCGCGCCGCTCAATCCGCTCGGCCGCGGCATGCTCGAGCCGTCGACGATCTTCAATTCGGTCATATCGTTCATGACCAACACCAATCTGCAGCACTATTCCGGCGACCAGCACCTCTCCAATTTCAGCCAGGTCTTCTTCATCCTGCCGAACATGTTCCTGTCGGCGTCGGTCGGCTTCTGCGCGCTGGCGGCGATCATCCGCGCCTTCCGCGGCGAGGCGACGGTCGGCAACTACTTCGTCGATATGTGGCGCGTCTGCATGTACATCTACCTGCCGGTCGCACTGATCTTCGGCGTCATCTTCATGCAGCAGGGCATGCCGATGACCTACAATGGCGCCGAGGTCGCCACGACGCTCGAGCAGGCGTCGATGGGAACCGACGACAAGGGCCACGCCAAGCCGCAGACGATCATCGTCGGGCCGGTCGCCGCGGTGATCCCGATCAAGATGCTCGGCACCAACGGCGGCGGCTTCTACGGCATGAATGCGGCCCATCCGCTCGAGAACCCGACCGCGACCACCAACTTCCTCACCACCTTGGCGATGATGCTGTTCCCGTTCGCCCTGGTGCTGATGTACGGGCGCATGCTGAAGCGGGTGAGGCATTCGATCGTCATCTACGGCGTCATGTTGGCGATGATGGTCGGCCTGATCGCCTGGGTCATCCGCACCGACACGCTCGAGCCCAACCCCGGCCTCACCGCCCACGCCGGCGCGACCTACAGCATCGCCAGCGCCTCGGCGCCGTCGGGTAAGATCGACGTCGTCAGCCCGCCGGTCGCGGCGCTGCCGGTCGACCAGCATCTCGGCAATCTCGAAGGCAAGGAGCTGCGCTTCGGCGCTTCGGCCGGAGCCGCCTTCGCCGCGATCACCACCGACGTCACCTGCGGGGCGATCAACGCCGAGATGGACAGCCTCAATCCGCTGTCGAGCCTGTCGCCGTTGTGGGGCATGTGGGTCAACTGCGTGTTCGGCGGCAAGGGCGTCGGCATGATCAACTTCCTGCTGTTCCTCATCGTCGGCGTGTTTCTCGCCGGACAGATGGTCGGCCGCACGCCGGAGTATCTCGGCCGCAAAGTCGGGGCGCGCGAAATGAAGCTGGCGATGATCGCCCTGCTCGTCCACCCGATCCTCATCCTCGGGCCGTCCGGGCTGTTCGCCGCGACGACCTGGGGCACGACGGCGGAGGCTAATCCGGGGGCGCACGGCTTCAGCGAGATCGTCTACCAGTACTCGTCGGCCTCGGCGAACAATGGGTCGGCGATGGACGGCCTCGGCGTGACCTACGGGCTCAACAGCAACGCGACCCCGGCGGCCGAGGCGATTCCGTGGGACATCGGCACGGGGCTGGTGATGTTGCTCAGCCGCTATCTGCCGATCATCGCGCCGATCGCCATGGCTTTCTCTCTCGGTCGCAAGAAGGTCGCGCCGGCGACGCTCGGTACGATGCGCGACGACACATGGACCTACGGCTTCCTGCTGCTCGGCACGATCGTGATCATCGGCGCGCTGCTGTTCCTGCCGGTCGCCGCGCTCGGTCCGATCGCCGAGCACCTCGGGCCGATCCCGTTCGGCGGTTGACCGCTTCCATTCGAGCGTGAACGGCGCGCCCGCCGCGCCGCTCGCCGTCCTTTCCAGGAGATTGATCCATGGATGCCGTGACTGCACCGACCAAGGGCCTCAATCTGGCGCGTCGCCGGGACCTGTTCTCGACGCAAATCGTCATGACCGCCCTCAAGCAGTCCTTCTTCATGCTGCGCCCCGATGTGCAGTGGAAGAACCCGGTGATGTTCGTCGTCGAGATCGGCGCCGTCGTCACGCTTCTTTATGTGTTCAACATGGCGTTCGCCGGCGTGACCGCCGGCGCGTCGCTCGGCTATTTCATCGCCCTCGACGTCTGGCTGTTCCTCACCGTCCTGTTCGCCAATTTCGCCACCGCGATCGCCGAGGAGCGCGGCAAGGCGCAGGCCGAGACCCTGCGCAAGACCCGCGTCGCGACGCCCGCCAGCCGCCGCCGCGCCGACGGCTCGGTCGAGGTCGTCTCGTCGAACGCGCTGCGTCCCGGCGACGTCGTCATCGTCGAGGAGAAGCAGATCATCCCCGGCGACGGCGAGGTGATCGAAGGCGTGGCGATCGTCAACGAAGCGGCGATCACCGGCGAATCCGCGCCGGTCATCCGCGAGGCCGGCGGCGACCGCTCCGGCGTCACCGGCGGCACGACGGTGCTGTCCGACCGCATCGTCGTACGAGTCTCGGCCGGCCCCGGCGAGTCCTTTCTCGACAGGATGATCGCGCTGGTCGAAGGGGCGCGCCGCCAGCGCACGCCCAACGAGATCGCGCTGACCCTGGTGCTGACGGCGTTCACCCTGATCTTCATGATCGTGGTCGTGCCGCTGTGGCCGATGGCGTGGAACGCCGAGCAGTACATGACGAGCTACCTGAGCTTGTCGGACCCGCTCAGGAGTCTCGGCACCGACGTCCCGACCTTGGTCGCCTTGATCGTCTGCCTGATCCCGACGACGATCGGCGCGCTGCTGGCGGCGATCGGCATCGCCGGCATGGACCGCGCGCTGCGCGCCAACATCATCGCCAAGAGCGGCAAGGCGGTCGAGGTCGCCGGCGACATCGACACGGTGCTGCTCGACAAGACCGGCACGATCACCCTCGGCGACCGCCACGCGCGCGAGTTTCTGCCGGTCGGCGACTGCAGCCAGGGCGAGCTCGCGCGCCTCGCCGCGTTGGCGTCGGTTTCCGACCAGACGCCGGAAGGAAAGAGCATCGTCGTCGCCCAGGCGACGCTCGCCGGATCGCGCGCCACGATCGCGGCGCCGCTCGGAGCGGAGTTCGTGCCCTTCACCGCGCAGACGCGCATGAGCGGCGTCGACCTACCGGATGGGACCAAGATCCGCAAAGGCGCCCCCGATGCGATCGTCGCCTATGTCGAAAGCGCCCGCGGCGTCGTTCCGCGCCAGCTCTCCGGCCTGATCGCCAAAGTCGCCGAGCGCGGCACGACGCCGCTGGTCGTGGCCGAAGACGCCAAGATCGTCGGCGTCGTCGCGCTCGAGGACATCGTCAAGCCAGGCATTCGCGAGCGGATGGGGCAATTGCGCCAGATGGGCTTGCGCACGGTGATGATCACCGGCGACAACCCGCTGACCGCGCAGGCGATCGCCAAGGAAGCGGGCGTCGACGACTTCATCGCCGAGGCGACGCCGGAAAAGAAGCTTCTCTACCTGCGCAACGAGCAGGCCGATGGCAAGCTGGTGGCGATGATGGGCGACGGCACCAACGACGCGCCGTCGCTCGCCCAAGCCGACGTCGGTCTGGCGATGAACTCCGGCACCCAGGCCGCCAAGGAAGCCGGCAACATGGTCGACCTCGACAGCGACCCGACCAAGCTGATCGAGGTCGTGGCGATCGGCAAGCAATTGCTGATGACCCGCGGCGCGCTGACGACCTTCTCGATCGCCAACGACGTCGCCAAGTACTTCGCCATCGTGCCGGCGCTGTTCGCCGGAACGCTGCCGTGGCTGAAGGCGATCGACGTCATGAAACTGCATTCGCCGACCTCGGCGATTCTGTCGGCGGTCATCTTCAACGCGCTGATCATTCCGCTGCTGATTCCGATCGCGCTGAAAGGCGTGCAATACCGCCCGCTCGGCGCCGACGCGCTGCTGCGTCGCAACTTGCTGATCTGGGGCCTCGGCGGCGTGATCGTTCCCTTCATCGGCATCAAGGCGATCGACGTCGTCATGGTCGCCCTGCATTTCGTCGCTTGAGTCGGAGACCAACCATGCTGCGCTATCTGACCAGGAGCGCCCTGCTCATCGGCCTCACGGTCGTCGTCGTCTGCGGAATCTACCCCGGCGTCCTGTGGGCGATCGGCCAGGCCTTCTTCCCGTTCCAGGCCAACGGCAGCATCGTGCGCGACGCCGACGGCAAGGTCATCGGCTCGCTGCTCGTCGCCCAGCCGTTCACCAAGGACGAGTACTTCCAGCCGCGGCCGTCGGCCGCCTCCTTCGACGCAACCGCCTCGACCTCGTCGGGCTATGGCCCCTCGAACTATGCGCTTCGCGACCGCGTCGCGCGCGTGATCGGGCCGGTCGCGACCTACGCCGACGGCGTCAAGAAAGGTCAGCCGGTCGCGCCCGACGTCGAAGCCTGGTTCCAGGCCGACAAGTTCGGCGGCCAGCCGCACATCGTCGGCCAGTGGGCCGACGCCCACAACAGCCTCGCCCAGGGCTGGGTGACCGGCGATCCGACCCATTCGGCCTATGTCGACGCGTGGGAGAAGACCCACGACGGCGACGTCAAGGACTGGATCAGGGCCAATCCCGCAACGCCGCAGCCGAAGGAGTCCGACCTCGCGGTCGTCTTCTTCAAGTCCTTCTCCAACGAGCATCCCGGCATGTTCCCTTCGTCGGTCAGCAAGACCGGCGCCGACGGCAAGCCGGTCACCGACATCGAGCCGGTCAACGCCGGCTCGGACGTCCAGTCGATCTTCTTCGACATGTGGCGTTCGGATCACCCGGACGTCGCGCTCAACGACGTGCCGGGCGATCTCGTCACCGCCTCGGCTTCGGGGCTCGACCCGCACATCACGCTCGACAACGCCGAGTTCCAGCTCGACCGCGTCGCGGCGAAATGGGCCGACGACAAGAAGCGCGACGTCGCCGACGTGCGCAAGGAGATCGAAGCGATCCTGCAGGACAAGGCGAGCGCGCCTTGGGGCGGTTCGATCGGCGAGAAGATCGTCAACGTGCTCGAGGTCAACCTCGAGCTGCACAAACGCTACGGCGACCCGGCCTAGCCGACAGCTTTTCGTCGCGCGGGCTCGCTGCGACGAAACCCAGGAGACGCGCGCGGACTCGCCCCCGCGCGCGTCTCCAACGCCGACGATCGACCCGGCGATCGGCGCCCGGAGCGCGGTCGGCCTGAGGCGGACGGACATGGACGCGAAGGTTTCGCGATCCCGCACGCGGGTGCTGGTCCTCACGGACGAGGTCCAACTGTTCCGGCTCGCGCGCACGGTGCTCGCGCCGAGGGGCTGCGTGGTCGAGGCCGCTTCGCCGGCCGCTCGTGGCGGGGCTGGCGCCTATGACGTCGTCGTCCTCGATCTGGCGCGCCTCGACCCCGCTCTCGTCGAGCGGCGCCGACGTGAATTTCCCGACGCCGAGATCCTCGCGTTGAGCGGAGAGTGCCGCGAAGCCGACGCCGTCGCGGTGATCGAGGCCGGTGCCGATTGGCTCGTCCGACCCTTCCGTTCCGACGACCTGGCGGCGAGGGTGCGCGCCGCCCAACTGAGGCGACTGGCGGCGCTTGGCGCGCCGCGCCGCTACGCCCACGGCCAGCTTGCGATCGACTTTCTCGAGCAGCGTGTGCTGCGCGACGGGCGGCTGGTTGCGGTGACGCCGAGCGAACTGCGTCTGCTGACGATCCTGGCGCGCGCCACCGGACGGGTGGCGACGATGGCCGAGATCGTCGCCGGCCTCGGGCGCGACGATTCTCTTCGCGCCCGCCAATCGGTCCACGGCCTCGTCTATGGCCTGCGGCGCAAGATCGAACGCGATGCCGTTCGCCCGGAGATCCTGCTGAACGAGGCGAGGGTCGGTTATCGCCTGGCGTCAATGACGGGCCAGTTTGCACAACGTCTCGTGGCGCGGGGCGCAGACGCATTGAATGTCAAAACTGGGCGATGAATTGAAGGGAAGTCCGATGACTGGGCTTCTTCAGAGCTGGCGGCTTGATGGGGCGGACGCGGAAACCGATTGGCGAAACGTCAATTGAGAAAGACGGAGGGCTATCCTGCCGCCGTCGACGTCCTCTATCCGATCGGCTAGTCGCTCGCGATTGTGTTGGCGCTGGCTTCGGTCGCCGAGTTCCCGATCACCGCGCGCTAGTGGCGCCCTTCGGCGGCCGCTGATCGTGAAGCGCCACTCGACGCAGGCCTTGCTCGGGCGCGATCAGGCGCAACGCAGCTTCCGCACGCCCGCGTTCCGCCAGGCGGCGAAGATCATGCTCGACGAAATGAGCGAGCCGATGCGGTTTTCGCGCAGATTGTGCGGCCCGGAATGCGCGCGACCTTCGGATGCGCTTCGAGGAAGCTGGCGTGCCGCGAAACGCCTCGCCTATCCCAGGGAATCGACCTCGCGGATCCGCCGAACCGATCGGAACGCAATATCGTCGCGTCAATCGCAACCTTGCGCATTAGGCTGGCCAGATTCCCGGCGTGGCGATTGCCCGAATGTCCCTGCCGCCGACGCACAAATTTGTGACGCAGTAAGACTAGGGATCGCTCTTGGCCGATCCGAGAATCGCGTTCAACTTGCAAACGCCCGCGAATTCTGGAACAGCGCGCCGTAATCGCGATACTCGAGGGCTGGTTTGGAATACTTGGTCGTCCCATCGACATGGCTTGCAAGCCGATCGTTGGTTGCGGCGGTCGTCCATGTCCTGATCGCCGTCGCCGTCACCGTTCACACACTGATCAACAAGCGCGACGTTCCCGCCGCCATCGGGTGGATCGGAATGGCGTGGCTCGCGCCCGTCGTCGGCGCGCTCCTGTATCTCGGCTTTGGGATTAGTCGCGTAAAGCGTCGCGCGCGGCGATTGAAGGGATCGCTTCGGAATGTCGCTCCCCTCAGGGCGATTGGCGCGGCGCCCTCTGATCCGATCGAGCGTCTCGAGATTGCGATCACCAAGATCACTGGCCAGGAGATCTCGACAGGCAGAGTGGCCGCGCTGCTCGCCTGCGGCGACGAGGCCTACCCGCGAATGCTCGCCGCCATCGAGGGCGCGAAAGTCAGCGTCGCTCTCTCGACATACATCTTCCGCACCGACGCCCTTGGATTGCGATTCGTCGACGCCTTGGCCAGGGCGCATCGCAGGGGCGTGCCGACTCGCGTTCTGATCGACGGTTTCGGCGGAGGCTTCCTGCGCTCTTCCGCCTATCGTCATCTGCGCAGACAGGGCGTTCCCGTCGCGCGCTTCCTGCATTCGACGCTGCCTTGGCAGATGCCGTTCCTGGACTTACGCCTGCACAAGAAGAGCCTGATTGTCGATGGCGTCTCCGCCTTCGTCGGCGGTCTCAATATCGGCGCGGAGAACCTGCTCGAATCACAGCCGAAGGCGCCGGTCCGCGACTTGCACTTTCTCGTCGAGGGCGCGGTGGTGCGGCAAATCGCCCAACAATTCGAGGACGACTGGTCCTTCACGACGGGAGACGCTCAGACTGAGACGAAGCCCTCGCCCGACGCGGCCTGGGGCGAAGGCGACGCCGCGCGCGCGATTGCGGCCGGTCCGGACCAAGAGGTCGATCAGCTGGTTCTGGTCCTTTTGTCGGCAATTAATTCGGCGCAGCGATCGATCCGGATCGCGACGCCCTATTTCGTGCCCGAGGAGCAATTGTTGACCGCGCTCCAGCTCGCGGCCTTACGCGGTGTGGACGTCCAGCTCGTTCTGCCGGCGGCGAACAATCATCGGCTCGTCGCCTGGGCGGTTGGGGCGCATGTCAGGCCCTTGCTGCAATCCGGTTGCCGCCTCTGGCGCGCTCCGCCGCCATTCGATCATTCGAAGTTGATGACCATCGACGGCAAGTGGAGTCTCGTCGGCAGCGCCAATTGGGACATGCGCAGCCTCAGGCTCAACTTCGAGCTGACGCTCGAGACCTACGATCCCGATTTCGCCAGCCGGTTGAGCGCGATCATTGACGCGCGCCGCATGCGTCCCATC
>Ga0255350_1000468_pt1 | contig 15097 bp, 12 predicted proteins | sample HBST25r1metaG_FD_186028 | JGI IMG/M metagenome (GOLD analysis project Ga0255350, IMG submission 186028) | Peat soil microbial communities from Stordalen Mire, Sweden - H.B.S.T-25.r1 | ecosystem: Environmental > Terrestrial > Soil > Wetlands > Peat | place: Sweden: Norrbotten County, Stordalen...
CCTTCGAAGCGAACCGGCTCGGGCAACCCGAAGAATGTGGGGACGGGGGCATTCATTGGCTGATCTCCTTTGCAATGGGCGCGAGGCGGCGCCAACGGACGCGGCGTATGGCGACGAACGTTAATCCTCCGATCCGCTTGAAGCCGGCGGGGTTAACTTTTGCGACCGACTTACGCCGCGGCGCCGACCGCGAGCCTGCGCCGTCGCCACAACACGAAGAACGACAGGGTGGACAAGGGCGCGACCGTCCCTCTCATTTCTTCGGAATTTGAGGAGGCGATCAAAATGAGCGACCGAATATCGGGACACGCCGTCGGACACGGCCCGCCGGAAATGGAACGCAGCGTCGCGACGAAAGGCAAGGTCCTAGTTCGATACGAAACGCGCGCGATCGAATACGCGCATCGGGCGGGACGTCTCCCCGCTCGTGGCGCAAAGGAGGCCGCCGAAGCAGCCTCCTCCTACTGCGTCGGCGATTAATAGCCGGGATTCGCGCGGAACGACGGATCGTTGATGTCGTAAACGAACGCGCCGGCGTCCCGCTTCTTCATGTAGTCGTCATGGAAGAACGGAACCAGCTTGTCGACATTGATATCGCTCTTCGTGAACGGAATCACCGAGACGAAGACGGCCTTCTTGTAGGGCTTGCCCGCGAAGTTGGCCTTGATCTGCTGATAGGCGATGTCCGCTTCGAGCGTCGCGGTCTCATTCACGTCCATCGTGGTCGTGCCCTTCTGGACCCAGGCCCACGACTTCTCCTTGCCGTTGCTAGAACCGAGCCAGTACTTGCTCGGATCGAGGCCCGCTTCCTCCATCGCCTGCAAGGCGCCGGCCATCATTTCGTCGTTTTCAACGTAGGCGCCGTCGAATCCGTCGGGCCCGAGGCTGGTGATCGCGTCCTGCATCACCTTCTTGGCGGGATCCGCGAACCATCCGCCCGAACCCCAGAACACGACTTGAAGGTCCTTGCCGCCGGCGCCCTTGACGCCGACGCTCTGGGCGAGGTTGCCGATGTCTTTGCCCGCGTCCTTGTACGCCTTCAGAAAGCCATCGGTCTGGCCGGATGCGGTGCCCTGACCAAGCTTACCCTCGATCATGATCACCCGCTTCACATGATGCTGAATCGCGGATTGACCTGCGAGCACGCCGATGCTGACCCAGTCGTATCCGGCGAAACCGGCGAGACCCGGCTCGTTGGGCGGATTGTGCGTCAGATGGAACTCGGGGATGCCTGCGGCCTTGGCCAGTTTCAGGGTCTGCGAAGTCGTTTCCGGCGAGTTCTGAACGACGAGAAGCGCGTCCACGCCCTGGGTGATGAAGTTCTCAACCGCGGCGAGCTGTTCCGGCGCCGTCCCCTGTCCGACGACGTCCTGAACGGTCCAGCCTTCGCGTTGCGCCAGGGTCTTGAAGACCTCAAACCCCGCCTTGTAGAAATCATCGGAATTGTCCATGTAGTAGCCAATGACCTTCGGTTTTCCTTGGGCAGCCGACGCCTGACCACCGACCGCGACGGTCATAGAGCCGAGGGCGATCGCAGCCATAAGTTTGAGCGCTACTCTTCTGTTCATCTCACCTGCTCCCTATCATTCTTTCTTTTTGTGCTCGGTCTCAAGACTTCACACGGGATCACTCCTGCTTATCTGCGTATACGTTGCCTTGATCTTATGGCCCCCCTTTCTTCGCCGCCGCCGCCGCATTGCGCGCCTTTGCCTGCTCGCGCCTCAAGCCACGGAAATCAGAGATCTGCGACGAGACGTCGCCCGCCGACACCGCGATGATGACGACGAGACCCTTGGCTAGAAACTGGACTTCAGACGGCAACCGCAGCAGGTTCATCGCGTTGGCGATCGACCCGAGAAAGAAGACTCCGATCAAGGTTCCGACGATGTTGCCCTTGCCGCCGCTGAGCGCCGTGCCGCCGATGACGACCATCGCGATCGTGTCGATTTCCAGGCCCTGCCCGAGCGTTATGATTCCGGTGTTGATGCGCGCCAGAAGCATCGTCGCGCCGATCCCGACAAGCAGTCCTTGGATCATGTAGACGGAGAGGCGCATGTTCCCGACGTCGATCCCCGCGAGGAACGCCGCGCGAGGGTTGGTGCCGACCGCGTAAATTCGCCGCCCGTACTTCGTGTAGGTCAGCAGCAATCCGCCGATGAGCGCGATCACGAAGAAGGCGACAACGTACGGCGGCACCCGAAGGATAAGACCCGTGACCGGGTCTCTTGCCCCTTCGACGAGGTTCATCGTGAGAAAGCCGAGCTCTCCCTTCATCACGACTTCGCGCGAATTGGAGAGCAGCAACGCGATCCCCTGAAACGAGATCATGCCGCCGAGCGTAATGATGAACGGTTCGATGCGGGTTCTGGAAATGATGAATCCCATGGCGGTCTCGAGGACAATTGCCGACCCGACGCCGAGGAGGACCGACGGACCGACGCCGAGATGCCACTGCGAGATGCCAAGCGCCACGATGATCGACACCAGCGAGGCAAGCATGCCAACCGAGAGATCGATGCCGCCCGACACCATCACCATGGTCATGCTGATGGCGACGATCCCCGGCACGGCGACCTGCTGAAGAATGTTCACGATGTTGACTGGACTGATGAAAGTCGGGAATCGCGACCCACCCGTCGAGATCAACTGAACGACAACGACGATCGCAACGAAACTGGCGAAGATCGACAGCACGGTCAGGTTTTCGTATCGCTTGAACAGCGACTCCTTGACCTGCAATATGGCGTTGGGGACTTCCGGCTTGCTCACTCTTGCCGATCTCCTATCGAAAGGGTGAGGATGTTTTCTTCGGTAATTTCCTCACCGGTCAGCTCGCCGGCTATCTGCCCTTGCTTGAAGACGATCACGCGATCGCTCATCGAGATCACCTCGGGCATGTCGGAGGAGACCATGAGGATGGCCTTATCCTCTTTCAGCAGGTCGACCATGACCTTATAGATTTCCTGTTTGGAGCCGACGTCGATTCCAAGCGACGGCTCGTCGAAGATGTAGATCTCGCCACCGGTGTTGAACCATTTGCCCAGGACCACCTTCTGCTGGTTGCCGCCCGAGAGATTGACGACTCGAGTGCGCGCGCTCGGCGCCTTGATGTTCAACAGCTTGACGAATTTCTCGCCTATGAGGATGTCGTTCGCTGGCCTCGCGATGAATTGGCGCGTGTTCACCATGTTCGCCACGGCGACGTTTTCGGCGATCGTCTTCGGCAGAAACAGTCCCGTTGTCTGGCGACTCTCGGTGATGAAGCACATCTTGTTCCGGATCGCGCTCTTTGGGCTCGCGTGCTTGACCAGCCTGCCGTTGATCGCGATCTCGCCATAGACGAGCGGGGCGCTGCCGAACAGCACCTCCATGAGTTCCGATCGCCCCGATCCGACCATGCCGGCGAACCCGAGAACTTCACCGCGATGCAGTTCGAACGAGACGTCCCGCACGCCCTTCCCAGAGACGTTCCTGACTGCCAAGACCGTCTCGCCACGCTTGACGCGCTCGCGCTTGTAGAAAGTCGACGGGTCTCGCCCGACCATGTCCTTGATCAGCGTCGTCTTGGTGAGTCCCGCGATCGGGTACATGCTGACCCTGCGGCCGTCACGCAGCACGGTTGCGCGATCGCCGATCTCAAACACCTCGTCGAGATGATGCGAAATGTAGATGACCCCGATTCCGTCCGTCTTGACCGTCTTCACGATGTTCAGGACCGTGTCGATCTCTCTCGAGGAGAACGACGCAGTCGGCTCGTCGAGAATGATGACGTTGCTCTTCGACACGAGCGCCTTCGCGATTTCCACGATTTTCTGCTGACCGCTCGTCAAATCGGTCATTCGCATGTCCGGCGTGAGGTCGCTCTTCAGATACTTCAGGACATTCTCGGTCTGCCGCCGCATCTCCTTGCGTTGCAGCAACCCTCGTCGGGCGATCTCCGAACCGGCAAAGATGTTCTCGGTGATATTCAGAGCGCTGAAGACAATGTGCTCCTGGTAGATCGTATGGATTCCCATCCTCAGCGCCGTGTTCGGCGTCAAGGTCACCACATTCCCGTCGACGAAGATCTGTCCGTCGTCGTCGGGCTGAATCGCGCCGGAAAGGATCTTGATCAGCGTCGATTTCCCGGCGCCGTTTTCGCCGCACAGGCAATGCACTTCGCCGCGCTTCAGATCGAACGAGATGTCCTGCAGCGCCCTTACGCCGGGAAATGTCTTCGAAATGTGCGACAAGCGCAGAATCTCGTCCATGCCTCTACTCGCTCACACGGACGACGATTCCGGGTCGCGCCTCAGCGCTTCGAGAAGTCGGGCACATTCACGATCTCCCCGCCTTTGAGCGTCGACTGATGGGCGCAGATCCCCACGGAGGTCCAGTTCGCCGACTGTTCCACGTTGGGGAATGGGTCGCGATCTTCAACGAGAGCGGACACGAACTCGTTGACGAGATGCGGATGCGAACCGCCGTGACCGCCGCCCTGGATGAATGAGAGATGGTCTTCGTCGACGATCCCTCGCGTGAACTTGCGAAGCGGCTCGGGCAGACGGTGCGCGTAGTCCGGCACTTCGACGCGCTCGGCGATCTCCGGCTCCGGCTTCTTGGCGGTGTGCAGCACGGGATTCTCGCCGGTGATGAGCTGCCACTCGAACGACTTCTTCGAACCGTAGACGTCGACGCTCTCGCGATACTGCCGCGCGGTGTCCCAGAGGAAGCGCCAAATGTGCGCTGCGAGATCCGAGTCCTTGATCTTGATGTGACACGACTCGACAGCAAACTTCGAACCGGATCGGCGCGCGCACTCGTCGTTGATCGTCCCAGAGCCGAAGCAGCTGACGTACTCAGCCATGCCGTTGACCATCGCCATGAGGGGGCTCACGACGTGGGTCGCATAGTGCATCGGCGCCATGTCCTTCCAGTAGTCGGGCCAGCCTTCCATGTCCTGCGGATGAGACGCCGCCAGGTACTGAATCTTGCCGAGTTCGCCCTTGTCGTAGAGTTCCTTGATGAACAGGTACTCCCGACTGTACACGACGGTTTCGGCCATCATGTATTTCAGTCCGGTGTCGCGGACCAATCCGACGATCTCTCTGGCCTCGTCCAGGGTCGTCGCCATAGGCACGGTGCACATGACGTGCTTGCCGGCCTTCAGCGCCGCGATCGTCTGCGGAGCGTGATCGGGGATCGGGCTGTTGATGTGGACGAAATCCACATTCGGATCGGCGAGCACTTCCCGGAAATCGGTGTAGCGTGCGGCGATTCCGAACCGATCGCCGACTTCATCCAGTTTGCTCTTCGTTCGCTGACAGATCGCTGCGACGTCCGCTTTCGGATGCGCCTGATAGATCGGGATGAACTCTGAACCGAAACCAAGTCCGATGAGTCCGACTCGCGCCTTCTCCATGATGTTTCCTCAATTTGGCTCTGAGGCCACTATTGAGGCATTCACGGAAATTGAACATGAGCATTCACGCGAGATTATTGAGATTTTTTCCCGCAGTCGGCGCTTCTGAGAACTTCGTCATTGGCGGCGATTTTGATTCACGCGCTTGCGAGCGCCTAACGAGTCGACGCGCCGTAATCCCGACGTTGGCGAGCGGTTGAAGCGGCTGAGCGATCTCGGCGATCCGTTGCGTGAATTTTCGGGGCGGTGGGCTTCGAGGCGTTGCGGACCGGACTGGAGCAGGCCCTCGCCTGTTCGGACCGCTCGCGCCGCGGACCGCCGCCGTTCGACGCCGCGACGACGTTCAAGATCCCGGCGATCCAGGCGGCGAACGATCTGTCTGACGAGCGAACCGAGTTCCTGTTCGACGAACCGTCCGGTCGACGCGTCGTCAGTCCGGGATCTGCAGAAAGGAGCGGCCTCGCACCCGGTCTCGATACTCCCTCGGCGTCAACCCAGTCTCCTTCTTGAAGAACACGCTAAGGTACTCTGGGTGCTCGATGCCGAGCGCTTCGCTGATCTCCGAGAGAGACATTTCCGTTTCCAGAAGGAGTTCCCGCACCGCGTTGGTCCTCACGCGCAGGATCTCCTGGTGCGGCGTGCGATTCAGCGCCCGGCGGAACCGCGCCTCGAGAACGCGCCGGGACAGGGGAACGATCCTCAGGACGTCCTCGACTCCGATGTTTTCGTGGGCCTTCTGCCGAATGAAGGCGACCGCTTTGGCGACGTGGGGATCGCTGACGGTCAGGACGTCGGTTGAAACGCGTTTGCGCACGCCGAGGGGTTCGATGGCGAACTTGCGCCCCGCCAGCTTTTCTCCGCCCATCATGCGACCCAGAATCTCGGCCGCGTAGGCTCCGGTTCTGAATGTGTTGGGAATGACGCTCGACATGCTGGGCGTCGCGAGCTCGCAGAGAAGCTCATCGTTGTCCACGCCGATGACGGCGATGTCCTCGGGAACCTTGAAGTCGAAGTACCGACAGATCTCCAAGAGCTGCTGACCGCACGCGTCGTAGCAGGCGAAGATCCCCACGGGCTTCGGCAGGCTCTCCAACCAGTCGCGGATCGCTTCGCGCTGGGTCCACCACCGGACCCGTGGTTCCTTCCGAATCGGAAGGTTGAAGATCCTCGATTGGATAATGTCTGGACGCCCCAGCACGCGCTCGAAGCATTGTTGCCGCCAAACCGACCAGTTGTAGAACGGATCGCCGAAGTAGGCGAAGTTCTGCAGGCCGCAGTCGTGAAGGTGTTCGAGGGCGAGGCGCGTGATCGCTTCGTCGTCGGTTTCGACCCAGGGGATGCCGCCGATCAGGCGGGCGGCGCTGACGTCGACCGTCGGTACGCCCATGTCTGTGATGATCCGCGCCATGCGATCGGTTTCAATGCGCGCGATGGCCCCATCGAACTTCCAGTCGCAGGCGAACGACTGGTCGAACTCGTGTCGACCGTGCTCGGTGAGGTAGAGAGTCCAGCCGTGGCGAGTCCGGGCGTACTCGTGAATCCCGCGCAGAACGCCCCGGGCGTAACTATTGGAAGTCTCGACGATGACCGCGACGTTCCTCTCGTCTACCATTGGCCAGGCCCTACTCCTCCCGTCATGGGACCCGTCCTCGATGAAGTCATGGGACCGGACGTGGTTCGACGGCTCGGCGCGCAAGCGAACGCGCGATCCGTCTGCTGTGACCCGCGACATTCATTCAGCCGGGGCTAAAGTCGTGTTGAGATTGGCGCATCGGCGCCCGCAGAGCAATGGGCGATCGGCGGAGCGGGTCTGGGCGCTCGATGACGTTGGCGGCGAGCGTCGCCTGTCGTCGTCGCGTCAGCGCGACGGGTTGCGCGGCGTCGAGCGACGCCGGCCCAGCGCGCTGCGCTGACCGCCGTCCAGAGAGCTTCATCTCCGGCCTGAACTTGTCGATGCAGGCGTGGCGACAAGCCGGGTTTGCAGGTTCCCCTTGCCGCTTCGGTCAGAAGCAGCTTGTCCAGCCTCGCGTCCGAATCCGCCTGGCGAGACTGCGCGTTCTCGATCTCGAACTCCCTCGACCGAGGCGCCTCGTCGGTCTTCACCTCAATACGCCGCCAGCCAGGAGACGGATGTCGTCACGATCGCGACATTGCCCCGCCTGTCAGCCGAGCAGCGCGCGCAGGAAGCGCGCTCCCTGCTTCGCCAATTCGTCCTGCGACGGCGCCAGCGGTCTCCAGATCGACGCCGCTTTGGCGATCTCAACCGCGCCGGGGGTGAAGGACTCGATGACCGCCGCGCCGTCGTACTCGACCTCGCGCAGCGCGTCACGAATTCCGTTCCAGTCCTGGTGACCGGTGCCGGGAATGCCGCGATCGTTCTCGCACGCGTGGAAGTGGCCGAGCATCCCCTTTCCCAGCTTGCGGATCGCATCCGGGATGCTCTTCTCTTCGATGTTGCCGTGGAACGTGTCGATGTGAATCTTGTAGGCCGGACTGTCGACGTCTCGCACCAGTTCGACCGCCTGCTCCACGAGGTTGATCATGTCGCTTTCGAAACGGTTCAGGGGTTCGACGCCGACCGTGACGCCGGCGTCGGTCGCCGCCGTGCCGACCTCACGGAGGTTCTCGACGCACCACGCCCATTCCCGCTTCTTCTGCTCGTCCGGAATCAGACGGGTCTTGCCGACCGCGGAATAGACCGGTCCCGAGAAGAGACCGCTGCCCACCGTCTCCGCAAACCGAATGCTCTCCAGTATGTAGTCGACGCCAATGTTCCGAATCGCCGGATCCTCGTTGGAAATGTCGCGCGTCGGCCCGAAAGCTCCGCACACCGTCACCGAGAGGCCGTTGTCCTCCGTCATCTTCCGCAGCAGTTTGGCGTCAATGATCGATGCATCGTCGAGCGCGACCTCGAGAACGTCGAACCCCATCTGCTTCACCTTGGGGATGAGATGGAAATCTCTCGTGCTGAACGGCGAGGTCCATACCCACGTGTTGACGCCGATCTTCATCGTTCCCTCCCGGAATCGCGGAACCCCAGCGGCTGCGCGTCGGATTTGATCGCTCGCTGCAAGCTTCTTAGCTTCTATCTGCCAGATCGCGCCGTAAATGAGCATTCGCGCTAGAAATATGAGATATCTGACCACCGACCCCCCCGCAGGCGAAGCCAGCGTCGTCCTGGCGCTATCCGAAAATCGCCTGGTTGAATTCCTTCCAGACGTTCCAGATGGCCGGCGACGTTCGTGATCGCGGGCTTGTCGATGACTTAACTGCTCAAGTCGCCTGAATTCCTCGTCGCCCTCGTTGATCGATCTACCTGTCGCTCAGCGCGGGGTCTCGAAGCGATCGGCGTGGCAACCCATTGCATTTGTTGCAGATGGCAGGGTCAGGACGTCAAGCCCGTTCATGGATTCAGCGCTGAAGCGTCAGCGAAGATCGCTCAACGCCGCCGAAGTCCCGAGTGACCGCGTCGCTGGCGGCGATGACCGTTTCCGCCAATCGAGAAAGACGGTGGTCGGTCAATCGCGACGTCGGGCCGGCGATCGACACTGCCGCCAACGCCGCCCCGTGCTCATCGAGAACGGCGGCCGCGATGCAGCGTAGGCCCGTCGCAACCTGCTCGTCGTCGAGGGAATACCCGCGGGCGCGAATTCGCACGAGCTCGGCATGAAGCTTGCGTAGGAGTCCGGCGGAGATTCTCTTCGAGTCAGCGCTGGCATGTTTGCCGAGGACGTCCTCAACTTGACCTTTCGTCATCCGGGCGAGGATCGCTTTGCCGGCGGCCGACTGCTCGAGCGGAAGGCCGCCGCCGGGACGGGAAATGGCGCGCAATACTTGGCGGCTTTGCACCTGGGCGATGCAGATCGCGTGGGCGCCGTTGACCACATAGAGGTTCACCGTCTCGCCTGTCTTCTCCATCAGTTGCCGCATGTACGGCATGGCCAGCGTCGCGACTTCGCGCGAGCGGGCGAAAGCGGCGCCGACGACGAAAGCCTGAACGCCGATCCGCCACGCCATCGTCGCCTGGTCGAAACGCACGAAGCGTTTGCGCTGCAGGGTCGTCAGCAACCGATGCGCGCTCGACGGCGGCAGACCGACCGATCTCGCCAGCGCCGTGAGCGGCAGGCCGTCGTCGTTCTCCGCCAGTTCGTCGAGCAGAGAAAGCGCGCGCATCAACGATTGCACGGCGCCGCCGCGATCGAGCGAACTCGTTGATTTCTCGGTCCGAGTCGATCTCGGCGCAACTCCTTGGCGACCTGTCATTTCCCGTCCTCCGGCGAACAGCCTTGCATTCCGCATCGTGAAAAAGCTTCCATTTTTATTGCGCGAGCTGGAGCTGCGTCTAGAGTTCGTTCATCGGTTTGGAGGTTTTTCATGCAGGTCGGCGTCTACAAGCTGGCGATGAACAGCCCGAGCGACGTCTCTGCGCTCGAGCGGCTGATCGACTCGGGCGCAGTCGATCCAGCGGAAATCGTCGCCTTGATCGGCAAGACGGAAGGTAACGGCGGCGCCAACGACTTCACGCGCGGATTCGCGACGCTGTCGTTCACGCTGGCGATCGCCAAGCGGCTGAAGCTTCCGCCGGAGGAGGTGGCGAAGCGTGTCGCCTTCGTCTGGTCTGGCGGCACCGAAGGCGTGCTCAGCCCGCACGCGACGCTGTTCACGAAGTCGAGCGCCGCGCCGCGGAGCGACGGCAAGCGCTTGGCGATGGGCGTCGCCGTCACGCGCGATTTCGCGCCGGAGGAAGTCGGCACGATGAACGAAGTGCGCGAGGTCGCCGCGGCGGTGCAGCGCGCCCAGGCGGAAGCGCAGATCTCGGATCCGCGCGACGTCCACTATGTCCAGGTCAAGGGTCCGCTGCTGACGCCGGCGGCCGTCGCCGACGCCGACAAGCGCGGCGCCAAGCTCGTGACCCGCGATCCCAACGGATCGAAGCCCTTCGCGCGCGGCGCGACGGCGCTCGGCGTGGCGGTCGCTCTGGGAGAGGTGAGCGAAACGGAGTTCAGCGACGCCGCGATCGCCCAGCGCCTGGATCTCTTCTCGAGCGTCGCCAATACCTCAGCCGGCGGCGAACTGCGCAATTGCGAGGTGCTGCTGTTCGGCAATTCCGAGCGCGCCGGCGGCGACTTGCGCATCGGTCACGCGACGCTCGGCGACGTCGTCGATTCCGAGGCCGTTCGCAGCGCTGTGATGAACGCGAGCGGCAGTTCGGACGCGTCGATCGATCCCGAACGCATCGTGGCGATCTTCGCCAAGGCGGAAGCGCCGCCGAGCGGCATGCTGCGCGGTCGCCGCACGACGATGCTGTCCGACGCCGACATCAACTACGAACGCCACGCGCGCGCGGCGCTCGGCGCAGTGATCACGTCGGTGACCGGCGACGCCGCGATCTTCGTCTCCGGCGGGACGGAGCACCAATGCAAGCCCGGCGAGGCGCCGATCGCCGCCGTCGTGCGCGTCTGAACGAAAAGCTAATCCCGCGACGAATTTCCGAACAACAGTTCTCGAGAGAAGAGGTGCTCCCATGCAGAATACGACCGCAGTAGGCCTGTTGCGCGCGTCGGCGACCGTCTTGTCAGCTTGCGCGATACTCGTCGCCGCTTCGGCCGCTGAGGCCGAAGACAAAGCCGCCATCCTGTTGCCGGGAAGCGCCAACGACCAGAGCTGGAACGCGCTCGGCTATTCGATTCTCAAGAGCCTCGAGCCGCACGGGTTCAAGACCGCCTATTCGGAGAATGTCTCGGACGCCGACGAAGGCGAAGCGCTACGCGACTACGCCAATCAAGGCTACGAAATCGTCATGGGCCACTCCGGCCGCTTCGTCTCGGCCATGGAGCAGGTCGCGCCGGAATTTCCAAAGACGCAGTTCATCGCGGTGAGCGGCAACGAGGGCAAGGCGCCCAACGTCATGTCAATTGACTGGAACAATGCCCAATTTGGGTGCCAGCTCGGCGTTCTTGCCGCGAGAATGAGCAAGACTCACAAGGTGGCCGGGGTCTACGGCTTGCAGGGCGTGCCCAACATCACCGCACAGGCCGGCGGGTTCCGCGTATGCGCGACGAAGGCGGGCGCGCATGTCACAATTATCTACATCAAAGACATGGAAGACGCCGCGGAAGCGAAGGAAGCGGCGCTGTCCCTGATTGGCCAGGGCGCCGACTTCGTCACCGGCAAGCTCAACGCCGCTGAGACCGGACTCGTTCAGGCCGCCAAGGAGAAGCACGTCTATGTCAGCGGCCGCGGCTTCGACCAGACGAAGATCGCGCCCGATCTCGTCCTGACCAACATCATCGAAGATTGGCCCGGCATGTTCGGCAGCACTGCCGACCAGGTGAAGGGCGGCAAGCTGTTCGGCAGCTTCGTCCAATACGGCTACGACACAGCTCCTGTGACCGGCGCCAGCCTGCAGTATGCGGAGGGCAAGGCGTTCAATCCGATCGTCCCTGCAGCCGTCGTCAAGGAACTCGACGACATGGCGGCGCGATTCAAGAGCGGCGCGCTGAAGGTCGTTCCGACCGAGAACGACGCGCGCAGCGGCAGTTGATCGATCGGCTTTCTCGGACGGCGCCAGCTTGTCGAGCGCCGTCCGATCACGCTCCATTTCCAGAGTCCCGCGATGACCGCCCTGCTGCAGATGCGAGGAATCGTCCGTTGTTTCGGCGCGGTGCGCGCCAACGACGGCGTCGACCTCGACGTGTCTGGCGGCGAGATCGTCGCTCTGCTCGGCGAAAACGGGTCCGGCAAGAGCACCTTGATGAAAGTGCTGTTCGGCATGATCCCGGCCGATTCGGGCGACATTGTGTTTCGCGGCAGACGGCTTGGCGGGCATCGTCCCGTCGACGCCATGGCGGCGGGCGTCGCCATGATCCATCAGCATTTCATGCTGATCGAAGCGATGACGGTGGTCGAGAACGTCATGCTCGGCTGGGCGGAGGCGGGGCGGTTGCTGAAGCGTTCCGAGATGGCGGCGCGCATCCGCGAGGCGAGCCGACGCTTTGGTCTTGATCTCGAGCCCGACGCTGTCGTCGCCGACCTGTCGCTCGGGCAGCGTCAGAGGATCGAAATTCTCAAAGCCGTGCTGCGCGAGGCTGAACTGCTGATTCTCGACGAGCCGACCTCCAACCTGGCGCCCAGCGAAGTCGCCGACCTGCTGACAATTCTGCGCCGGCTGCGCGAGCGGGGCAAAGGCGTCGTCTTCATCACCCACAAGCTTCCCGAAGTGCTCGATGTTTGCGACCGGGTGGTGGTGCTGCGGGCCGGTCGCGTATCGGGGCGCGCGCCGGTCGGCGCGGTCACTAAGGCGCAGCTCGCGGAAATGATGGTTGGCCGCGACGTCACCGCGCCGCATGCGGCGCGGCAGGCGCCGAGCAAGGTCGACCGCCTCATCGTGACGGACCTCGAAGGGCCCTGGCTCGGGCCCCTGTCGTTCGCCGTCAAGGGCGGCGAGGTGCTCGGCGTCGCCGGGGTCGACGGCAACGGCCAGCTCGAGCTGGTGGAGACGCTGGCAGGGCTGCGTCGCCCGCGCGGCGGCGCGCTGTCGGTCGATGGTCTCGATCTCATCGAGGCGAGTGTCGCGGCGCGGACGGAAGCCGGGCTCGCCTACATGCCCGCCGATCGATCCTCCACCGCGCTGGTGAAGGGCCTGTCGATCGCTGAAAACCTGATGTTGCGCGACAGCCGGCGCGCGCCCTATTCGCGCGGGCTTCTCCTATCGCGCGCCGCTCGCGACGCCAAGGCGCGCACCCTGATGCGCGAATACGACATCCGTGCGCCACATCCGGCGACGCCAGCCGGGCGCCTCTCGGGCGGTAATCAGCAGAAGATCGTCGTCGCGCGCGAGCTCGACCGCAAGCCGGCGGTGCTCATCGCCCACCAGGCCGCCTGGGGGCTCGATCCCGGCGCGACCCGCTTCGTCGTCGAGCGCGTGCTGGCGCTGCGCGCCGCCGGCGCGGCCATTGTCTACTTTTCCTCCGAGCTCGATGAGGTGCTCGACGTCGCCGACCGTATCGCCGTGATGGCGAACGGTCGCTTCGCCGGCGTCGTTGCGCGGCGTGAGGCCGACCTCGGACAGATTGGCTTGTGGATGTCGGGACGAGCGGCGTGACCGACGCAGCGCCGCCCACTTCGCCGGCCCGCCTGCTGGCGCTGGCCGCTTGGCGCTTTCATGTGGGCGACCGGCTCGCCTGGCGAATCGCCGCGGCGATCGCGCTGTCGTTCGTCAGCGCCGCGCTGCTAGTGGCGCTGTCGGGCCACAACCCCGCCGCCGCCTTCGCCGCCATGGCGGCCGGCGCCGCCGGCTCGCCGCACCAGCTCGGCGTCGCCCTCAATCGCGCCACACCCTATCTGCTGGCCGGCGGCGGCGTCGCCGTCTGCTTCCGCACCGGCGTCATCAACATCGGCGCGGAAGGGCAGATCGCCCTTGGCGGCGTCGGCGCCGCGGCGGTCGCGCTGCACTGGCCGGATACGCCGTCGCCGGCCGCTGCGATTGTCGCGCTGCTCGGCGCGGCGACCCTCGGCGCGGCCTGGGCGGGCGTCGCAACGGCGATCCACCTCGGCCGACGCGTCCATGAGGTGCTGGCGACTCTGCTGCTCAACTTCGTCGCTCTTCTTCTGGTCCAGCAGACGCTCGCCGGACCGCTCGGCCAGAGCGGCGCCGGGTTCCTCCAGTCGCCGGAGATTCCTGCCGCCGCATGGCTGGGAAAGGCGCCGAATCTCGGCGCGCACGCCGGCGTGTTCATCGCCGTCGTCGCCGCCGCGCTGTCGCTCATCCTGTGGCTGACGCCGTTCGGTTTCGCGCTACGCGTCGCCGGGCGATCGCGCCGCGCCGCCGCCTACGCTGGGTTCTCGATGAATGGCCTGACCTGGGGCGTGATGCTGCTCGCCGGCGCGCTGGCCGGGCTAGCGGGCGGCGTCGAGGTGCTCGGGATGCATCATCGGCTGATCGAGGGGTTCTCGACCGGCTTCGGCTTCAAGGCGGTCACCGTCGCGCTGCTCGGAGCGCTCGAACCGCTCGCCGTCATCCCGGCTGCGCTGTTCGTCGGGCTGCTCGAAGCGGGCTCGCTGTCGATGCAGCGTCAGATCGGCGTGCCCTCGGCGCTGGTCGCCGTCATCGAAGGCCTGACGATGTTGTTCGTCCTTGCGGCGACGGTGAGGCGCACATGATCGACTTCCTCGCCGCCGCCATTCGCATTGCGACCCCGCTGCTGCTGGCGGCGCTCGGCGGCATCCTGTCGGAACGGGCTGGCGTCTTCGCCGTCGGCCTTGAAGGCATGATGCTGATGGGCGCGTTTGCAGCGGCGGTCGGCGCCTGGGCGACCGACAGCTCGCTCCTCGGCGTGGCTTTGGCGCTCGCTGGCGGCGCTGCGTTTGGGTTGGTCGTCGCCGTCGTGACGGTGCGCTTCCGCGCCGACAACATGGTGACCGGGCTCACGTCCAACATTCTCGCCGCCGGCCTCACCAGCTATCTCCTGCGCGTCATGGCGGCCGGCGGCCGGCCGATCGCCATTCACCTGACTCCGCTTGCGGCCTGGCCGATCCCCGGCCTCGTCGATCTTCCCGGCGTCGGACCGCTCCTCTTCGCGCTGCCGCCGCTGACCTATCTGGCGATCCTCGGCTGCGTCACGCTCGACTTCTTCCTACGCCGCACGCAATGGGGCCTGACGCTGCGCGCGGTCGGCGAGAACCCAGAGGCGGCCT